>Ga0210407_10000567_pt1 | contig 41064 bp, 44 predicted proteins | sample IncBWC27MmetaG_FD_150860 | JGI IMG/M metagenome (GOLD analysis project Ga0210407, IMG submission 150860) | Forest soil microbial communities from Barre Woods Harvard Forest LTER site, Petersham, Massachusetts, United States - Inc-BW-C-27-M | ecosystem: Environmental > Terrestrial > Soil >...
TCTCTTCTTCCAGTTTCCGGCATTTCCATACGGGCGCAAGCGAGCGGTTAACGCTAAACCCCATTTGGGCCACATAGATGCGAGGCGCGAAGCGCGCCGATTTCATCGGAAAGATGTAGAGATCTGGGTAAAGAGCTTCTCCAGACGCATCGATTTGAGTGTAATCGTTTGTCTTGACCGGAACCCGATGCGGGAGGTTGCGGATCATCTACGGGGAAGACTCATTTTCGAGTCCTCATATTCCCGGGCATTTCAGGAATTGTCGGACGACGCCTCGGAACCGGATGTTCGGATTAGCCGCGACCGGCAAGCCAGTTCAGCTGAACCGCGCACCAAGACTACATTCCTCAACTTGATTGCGCGGCGTAGGGCTGTCTGGAAATTAGAATTTATCACTGAGCTTCGCGTTGACGGGAATGTGACCCCATTGCTTGGTCGCAAGCCTGCTACTCAGCAGTGAAACAGATCAGCGAAGGTATGGCGGTAACTTTGTCGACTCTATCCATGAACCCAGATGGAATTTCCGGTACACACAAATCCCGGTGGCTTTGTCTTCGAGTTCACCTCTGAGCCAAAGGCCGCCCGTAGTGTCTATAAACTGCTTCATGCGCGCTCATGTTGCCATAGCGGGTCGGCGTCGCCGCGTCACGGGCGGCCTGCACGTTTGCGGGCATCCTCGGCGTTCGCTCTCGCCGCTTTTATGCGCCTACCCATATAACCTCGCGGGACTTGGTGGCGCTTAAAGATGCGTTACAGCGTGCCCGACGAGTTGCTGCAACGCCCAACACTGCAGGAGCTTAACATGACTTCGCAAACGAACGTCCTATTGCGCATAAGCGCCGCCAACACGCCGGATCATACTGATCCAACCAACGCAAACGAGTTTTATGCCGCGCTTGGCACGCTATCGGTGTCTTGGGGCCGACTTGAAGGGCACGCAACTGGTAACGTGCTGACAATCATGACCTTGCTCGGAGTGGCAAAGTTACCATCCAAGTGGTCCGACAGGCGGTATTTGTGGGAGAAGGGCTTCTCCTCTGTGCAAGGTCTTCAGCCCCACAAAGACAGTGCCCTGGCACTGATGAATGCAATAATCGCCGCCGCGAGAGACAGAAACTATGCGGCTCACGCAGCTTGGGGAGATTTCGAGCGGGGTGCCGACGAGCCGACGATGACGGCAAGAGCACTAAAAGCAAAAAAAGCTGGGATCATCGAGGTGGACGATCGACGCATCACTTTATCGATGGTCAAGCAGGCGCTCGAAGAATGCAATCGGCTTAATCGTGAAATGACCCACTTCACCAACTTGCTTGCATGTTTAGCGCCACCCCCCGCATCAGTCCTCAGGATGTGAGGTCCGAGCGAACACGGTGCAGGTGCTGTGGCCCATCTTGAAAGGTAACAAGGTCAAACGGTCGTGCTCCGGCGAGCGTTAAGAGGTTTGGTGGTTTCACCGTTTCACCTTGTGATCTTCACGATCGATTCAATTTCAGACCTAAGTCACAGCTGGCTGGTGGAGAGGAACTGGGATCGAACCTTCTCCGCGCAGTCCAGAGTAGTCTAGGGGGCTCAGGCGGATCGGGTTCGTTTTTGTCGCTCACAGCGCCCTATGGCCCTATGTCGGCCCCCCGCCCCGAAGACCAGACCGGGCCGAAACGGTCCCCGGCCTTTGCGCCTGCCGGCCAACCAACTGGTACCGAGGACCGACACGACTTCTCCCGAGCCGCGCACTACAATCCTCTGACATTAGTGACCCAGCGCTTCGCGCCTTGCAGTCGCGCGACCCGCCGTGTCGTCGGGATGCGCGAGCTGCTTGACCATCAGCGCCGCCGCGGCGATCAGGCCCGGGATCGCCACGATGGCAAAGATCTCGCTGAAAGCCAGTTGCCGGCGCGCGAGCTCGGCCACGAGAAAGGAACCGGCAATGCCACCAAAGCGGCCCAGGCCTAGCATCCAAGCCACGCCGGTCGCGCGCCCCTGCGTCGGATAGAAGCCAGCGGCCAGTGCGGGTAGCGACGACTGGGAAGTGTTCATGAGGGTGCCGGCCGCGAATACCAGCAACACCAGCGTTGCGAGCTCGTCTACCATTTGGCCGATCGCATAGACGGCCACGGCAGTCAGCGCGAAACCGACTGCGATGATCACGTTGGCATTGAAGCGATCCATCAGCCAGCCGAAGAGGATGGCGCCGACGCCACCCAGTGGGAACAGAGCCGAGATCAGCGCGGCGGTCTGCGGCGCCAGCCCCGCATCCTTGAACAGCAGCGGCATCCAGTTGATCAGCGCGTAGAAGATCACCAAGCCCATGAAATAGGCCACCCACAAACTCACCGAGCCCACGAGGTAGGAGCTCGAGACCACCATGCCGATGCCGCTTTTGGCTGCGGTCGCCGCCGCTTTCTCGTGCATGACGAACGAGGTTGCGTCGGGCACCGTTGCGGCGATGCGGTGCAGCACGCTGCGAATGCGCTCGACCGGTTGGTTCTTGGCAACCATGAAGCGCACAGACTCCGGCAGCCGCAGGGCGATCAAAACGGTCAACACCAGCGGCGTGGTCCCGCCGAGCACCAGGACGCTGCGCCAGCCCCACTGCGGTATCATCCAGGCAGCGAGAAAGCCACCGAAAGCCGCACCCAACGGGAAGCCGCAGAACATGGCGTTGGTGAGCGTAGCCCGCCGCCCGTCGGGGCAATACTCGCTCATCAAGGTGACGGCGTTGGGCATGGCGGCGCCGAGCCCAACGCCCGTGATGAAACGCCAGATGACAAGTTGGTCCAGGCTGCCTGCGAACGCGGACATGAGGCAGGCGGCACCCATGATCAACACCGAGCCCATTAACACCGCCTTGCGACCGAGGCGATCGGCCAACGGTCCCGACGACAGGGCGCCAGCCGCCAGGCCGAACAGCGCCGCACTCAGAACGGGCGCCAGAGCCGGCCGCTCCAGTCCCCATTCGGTAATCAACGATGGAGCGATGTAGCCGATGGCGGCGGTGTCGAACCCGTCTAGGAGAACGACACAAAAACAAAGCGCGAAGATCATCCACTGAAAGCGCGAGAACGGATGCTCATTTAGAAATGTCTGAACGTCGACGGTGCGGGCGGCGGGCATGATGGTTACCCTTTTTGATAACGTGGTGCCGAAGGAGTTGGCCCTGCGTCTGAGCGCGACGGACCGTCATACGTCGCAGCTTATCGGCTTGTCAGCAGGTGCTCCAATTCGCCGCGCGGCGCTGCCGATGGGCTTATTATAAATTCGCGCCGTTCCATGAATTGCCTCCAGGAAAAGCATCTCGTGCAATGTGTGGAGCGTATCATTTCGTGATCCGGCGGCCAATTGGAAACGTCACACTATCGCCCGCGCTTGCCTTTGGTTCACCATGCTGCATGGAGATCGCCGGTGACGGCATGGACGTGTAGCCGCAAGCGGCCGTCGAAGCCGGCGCAGAGCGATTCGCGTGAGCTGCAACCCAACTTAAGCGCCGGGGTCACCGCCGCAGCGCTGCGCGACGCCGTGGATCGTCATCGGCATGCACAGCAGCGACACGAACGTGACAGGCACCCGACCAGCACTCGGTAGTCCGCGCGGAAGCGGTAACGTCAAGCGGCGTTCGCCTGACATCCTTGCCAGATGATCTCGGCGCCATAAAAACGAGCCACAAGATTTTGTGCCTGCATTGGCGCGGGACCCGGGTTGTGATGTAGCCGAGCGGCTCGCTTTTGGATGCGATCAGAGATCAGCCGTTGTTGCTTCTAATCACGGTGACCAGCATCCGAGCCAAAGAAGCCTAGGTCGCGGGTCTGAAAGAAATAACATGATGTTACGTTTGTCGCATAACAGGGTAATTGTGTTAGATCGCCGAAGGACTAATCTGACACTGCTTTCGATGGGTTTCGCTAACACGGCCGACGACAAAGGCAACGATTTTGAAATCCGTCACAACGGTTCGCTTTCCATCGACCACGTTACCAGTTTCCCGGCATGCCTACCGCTTTTGTGAGCAATGGACTTGCATCGCATACGACGTTGGTGAGTGGCGATCGCAGCGTTTGACGATGAATGAACCCAACTGAGCGTGAACTTTCTAGAAAGTTGACCTCAGTCGCCAGCATTTTGGAAAGGCGAAAACAGCGTTCGGATAGCTGCCCAAAATTTCAAAGAAGCCCGCTAAAGGGACGTCAGAAAACAAAGTTGGAGGAAGCTTACAATGACTAGTGCGCAAACCACCCACGACACGGGTCAATCGAAGAAGGCCGCTGCGAGCGGATGGATTGGATCGGCGCTCGAATATTATGACTTCTTTATTTACGCTACAGCTGCGTCGTTAATCTTCCCGCAGATATTCTTTCCATCGGAAAATCCCACCGTTGCCATCGTCGCATCGCTGGCGACATACGGCGTTGGCTATGTTGCCCGGCCCATCGGGGCTTTCGTTCTGGGACACTGGGGCGACACCCATGGCCGGAAAACAGTTCTGCTCGTCTGCATGTTCCTGATGGGTATCTCGACGATGGCTGTCGGCATCCTGCCGACATATCAACAAGTCGGCGTGCTGGCTCCCGTCCTTCTTGTTATCTTGCGCCTCATACAGGGTTTTGCTGTTGCCGGAGAAATCTCCGGCGCCAGTTCAATGATTTTGGAGCATGCCCCATTTGGACGGCGCGGATTCTATGCCAGCTTTACGCTCCAGGGCGTGCAGGCCGGCCAGATTCTTGCGGCGGCGGTCTTCCTGCCGCTCGCACACTACATGCCTACCGAGGCATTCAACAGCTGGGGTTGGCGAATACCCTTTTTGCTCAGCTTCTTCGTCATAGTTGCCGGCTACATCATCCGCCGTGAAGTAGATGAGACGCCAGCATTTGAAAAAGAGGAAAAGGAAGGCAAGGTTCCGACAGCGCCAATTATTCAGGCATTCAAGCTCAGTTGGAGGGATATGCTTCGCGTCGTCTGCATGGCACTGATGAATGTTATTCCGGTCGTTGCCGCAATATTCGGTGCAGCCTATGCGGTCCAACCAGCTTACGGAATCGGTTTCGAAAAAGACGTCTACCTGTGGATTCCGGTCCTGGGGAATATACTGGCCGTGTTCATCATTCCGTTCGTCGGTAACCTGTCAGACAAGGTCGGCCGCAAGCCTCCCATTATCATAGGTTCGCTCTGCTCTGGCTTGCTCGCGTTCGGCTATCTCTACGCGATCAGCATCCAGAACGTATCGTTGGCGATTTTCATGTCGCTATTGATGTGGGGCGTCGTCTACCAGGGCTACAACGCCATCTTCCCAAGCTTCTACCCCGAGCTATTCCCGACGCGAACTCGGGTCTCTGCGATGGCGATATCCCAGAATATCGGTACGACGATCACGGCGCTGCTTCCCGCACTCTTTGCAACCGTGGCGCCTCCCGGCTCGGCTCACATTCCTCTCACCGTTGGCGCAATCGCCTTTGGGATAACCGTTATCGCTGCCATCGCGGCTGTGACCGCCCGAGAAACCTATCGGGTCACTATCAGTGATCTCGGAAATCCCAACGCAGTGCCCATGACGAAGGCAGACTATGAAAGGAAACGCGCCGAGGCAGCCAGCGGTGCCGTCGTCGTGCCAACATGACGGTCGTGGACTAGAAGTCATCAATCCCGATTAGGAGCTTGGGCGATGATCGGGGCCACTGATGATAGCTGCCGCCTTCCCAGAAAAACGACCTAAGGCGGCAGCAGATTCTTAATAGCCAATGGATAACCGAGGATACATCAACATGACGCCCGAAGCCGAGTTTCACCAGCGTGATCGCGATCTTCATCCGCCGGCATATACGCCCGTTTACAAGACGAGCGTCTTGCGCTCGCCTCGCATCCCGCTTTGGTCCTTGCAGAATTCCTTATCGGAAGTAACCGGTCCAATTTTTTCGCCAGACGAACTGGGCCCTCTCGATAATGATCTCGTTCTCAATTACGCCAAAGATGGTGAACCGATTGGCGAACAGACGATCGTCCACGGCTACGTACTCGATGGCAACGGCCAACCTGTTTCCAATACCCTCGTCGAAGTGTGGCAGGCCAATGCTGGCGGACGCTACCGTCATCGTAACGACACTTATATCGCGCCGATCGATCCCAATTTCGGTGGTTGCGGGCGAATGTTAACCGACGAACGGGGTTACTACTTCTTCCGAACGGTCAAGCCGGGCGCCTATCCATTTCGGAATCGCATCAATAGCTGGCGACCGGCCCACATCCATTTTTCAGTGTTCGGAACAGGCTTTGCACAAAGATTGATAACCCAGATGTATTTCGAAGGGGATCCCCTCATCCCCCACGATTCGATCATTGCCACCATTCCCGACAAGTCGGCAGCGGATCGTTTGACAGCAAAGCTCGACCTCAATGCGTCGCGCCCGCTGGAGTGTCTCGCCTATCGCTTCGACATTGTGCTGCGAGGACGCCGCCAAACCTTATTCGAAAACAAATTGCAAGGAAGTTAGTCAATGACACCGACCCCATTTGTACTCTCCCATTTGCCTGAGACACCGTCGCAAACAGCAGGGCCGTACGTGCACATAGGCCTAATTCCAAATCAGGCAGGCTTTGAAATATTCCAGAATAATTTCGGCGGGGACATCGCCGGTCCGGATGTCGTGGGTCAGCGCATCATCATTGAAGGGAGAATCCTCGATGGCGCCGGCCACATAACCAAGGACGTCCTGGTCGAGACGTGGCAGGCCAATGCTGCCGGTCGATATAATCATCCTGCCGACAGACAGGATAAATCACTCGATCGGAAATTCCGCGGCTGGGCCCGGACAGGCACAGACTTCAGTACGGGACTGTACACAATTCGCACCATCAAGCCGGGAAGCGTAGCCGGCCGTAAGGGCCGCAAGGCAATGGCGCCTCATCTAAATTTCTGGCTTGCCTCTCGTGGCATCAATATCGGCCTGGCCACGCGTATGTATTTTGGCGACGAGGAAGAGGCAAATTCCCAGGATCCGGTCCTGAACATTATCGAACAACCGGAGAGGCGCCAAACGTTGATCGCGCCTCGATCTGAACGAGACGGTGCAATCATCTACACTTTCGACATCCATCTTCATGGCGATCGGGAGACAGTGTTCTTCGACGCCTGAAGCATCTCGATAGCGTTGATTAACGGGCGGTTTTCAATCTAGCCGCTGATAAAGGGAGGATAATGTGGCGACGGATAGGGAGATTTTGGCGTCTGTAAAGTGCGGTAAGCCACCGGCCAACTGCCCCGTACTCGGAACGTGGAAACTGCGAACTTACGTTCGGGAACGTTTGTCCGACGGTCAAAGGCACAATCAGTTCGGCGAAGCGCCGGACGGATATATCGGATATGCGCCCGACGGCAGGATGTACGCAATCTTTACGCGACAAGACCGCGTAACGCCTCGCGACGTGGTGCCCACAGACGAAGAAGGCGTGCAATTGCTCGGTACAATGGTCGCCTATGCCGGCACGTTCTCATTGGGGGAGAATGTCGTTGTTCACCACATAGACACTTCGTGGAACCAAGCATGGACCGGTACCGACCAAATCCGACATTTTGTATTGGAGGAAGACACGCTGACAATCACGACTGCTCCTTACAAGAGCTATTTGGATGGCACTATGGGCCGATCAATTCTTGTCTGGAGCAGGGTCAGGTGAGGCCGAGTTCCCTAGCTGCATGAGATTTGCGATGATCGATCTATTTGGAATCCAGGGATTGCATGCGTTGGTTACCGGCGGCTCAAGTGGTCTTGGACGGTTTTTTGCGACTTCTCTTGCGGCGCGGGGGGCACGCGTGACCGTTGGCGCGCGCCGGGCGGAAGCCCTGGCGAAAACCGTCGACGACATCGCTGCTGCCAAGGGCCAAGCCCAAAGCGTGGTGATGGACGTCACGGTTGGTGCGAGCATCGAGACTGCGCTGGATTCCGCTGAAGCGCGTTTCGGTCCAATTCAGATTGTTGTCAACAACGCCGGCGTTACGGCGACACGGCCAGCGCTGCAACAAGACGAGACCGATTGGGACAAGGTCGTCGACACCAACCTGAAGGGCGTCTGGCTGGTAGCCCAGGCAGCGGGGCGCAAAATGGTAGCGAACAACGTGAAAGGCTCCATCGTCAATGTAGCCTCGATCTTGGGCCTCCGGGTCGCAAGTTCCGTCGCTCCATATGCGATCTCGAAGGCCGGCGTTGTGCAGATGACCAAGGCGTTGGCCCTGGAATGGGCGCGCTATGGCATTCGCGTCAACGCGCTCGCCCCAGGATATTTCGAAACAGAACTCAACGACGATTTCTTTCAGGAAGCTGCCGGGCAGGCGCTGATCAAGCGGATTCCACAGAGGCGGCTTGGCGAATTGCGGGAACTCGAAGGACCGCTTCTGCTACTCGCTTCGGGGGCTGGCTCATACATGACCGGAAGCGTGCTCGTCGCCGACGGCGGTCACGTGGTTTCGACCCTATAAGTGATGCTTCTTCAACACTGGCTTCAAGCTCAATGATGCAAAGACGATTTTTCGCAAAAAGATGTGGTGATCCAATGAATGCGACCGATACGCACCCTTTCGAGACGAATTTGGATCGACATCCGTCCAACTACGTACCGTTGTCGCCCGTCAGCTTTCTGAACCGCGCTGCGAGCGCGTTCGCCGACAAGGTGGCAGTGATCGACGGCCCTCGTCGATTTACTTACGCGCAGCTCTTTGATCGCTGCGTCCGGCTCGCCTCGGCGCTTTCGCGGCTTGGGGTCAAACGGCTCGATACCGTGGCGATCATCGCATCGAATATTCCGGAGATGATCGAGGCCCATTTTGCCGTGCCGATGCTTGGCGCCGTACTCAATCCGCTGAATACCCGCCTTGATGCTGCAAATGTCGCTTTCTCGCTGATGCATGGAAACGCCAAGGTTTTGATCGTCGATGCGGAATATTCACCATTGATTCGGCAAGCGCTGCAACAAGTGGATCGAGAGATCGTCGTCATCGACATCCCTTCCCCTGATTCACAGGCCGCGCTTCTGGGTAAGCACACCTACGAGGCACTCCTCGCTTCCGGCGACCCGGGTTTCAACTGGCCTGGCGTCACCGATGAATGGCAATCGCTATGCCTGCTCTATACCTCTGGGACCACCGGCGATCCAAAAGGCGTCGTCTATAGTCATCGCGGCGCCTATCTTTCAGCGCTCGGCAACGGTTTCAGTTTCGGACTTACCTTCGACAGCATTTATCTTTGGACACTACCGATGTTTCACTGCTCCGGTTGGTCTTACCCGTGGGCAGTTGTCGCCGCTGGCGGAACGCAAGTATGTCTTCGTAAGGTAGAGCCTGCACAAATCTTCCGACTGATCGCGGAGCATCGGGTCACCCATCTCTGTGGCGCTCCGATCGTACTGAATATGCTGGCTCACGCGCCCGCCGATCAGAGAGTACAGTTCCAGCACACGGTGACGGTTGCAACCGGTGGCGCGGCGCCGCCTTCCGCCGTCTTCCGGTCCATGGAAGCTCTCGGCTTTCGCGTCACTCATCTTTATGGGGCCACCGAAACCTACGGGCCCGCGACATCTTGCGTCTTCCAGCCCGAATGGAACGCGCTGCCCGATGACGAGCGCTTTGCCAGAATGGCCCGGCAAGGTGTTGCCTATCCGATGGTCGAGGCGGTGATCGTCGCTGATCCCAAGACAATGGCCCCGGTTCCACGCGATGGAACGACAGTTGGCGAGATTATGCTGCGCAGCAATACCGTGATGAAAGGTTACCTTAAAAACGAGGCAGCAACGGCAAAAACGCTTGTCGGAAACTGGTGCCTCTCAGGCGATCTCGCCGTTTGGCATCCCGATGGTGCGATCGAGATCAAGGATCGCTCCAAGGACATCATCATCTCTGGCGGAGAGAATATCTCGAGCCTTGAGGTGGAAGAGGTGCTCACCCAGCACCCTGCTGTAATGTTGGCGGCAGTCGTCGCCCGTCCTGATGAAAAATGGGGGGAGACGCCCTGCGCATTCCTTGAACTTAAACCTGGCGCGCAGCGTCCCGACGACAAGGAGGTCACAGCCTTTTGCCGAGCGCGCCTGGCGCGCTTTAAGATTCCCAAGACCTTCGTCTATGGCACATTGCCCAAGACATCGACCGGGAAGATTCAGAAGTTCATGCTCCGTGAAAAGGCAGGCGCTTTGTGAAAGAACGGCGCCAGACCGATAACGCGGAGAGACTTCGCAAACGGGATCGCACACTGGTCGATCGGCCGATGACGATGCGGCATGCAAATGTAAACGGCATCAATATCGCCTATCGCGTGCAGGGCGAGGGGCCGCCGCTCGTGCTGGTCATGGGCTATCGGCTTAGCTCTACCGCCTGGCCGGAGGCCTTCGTCGAAACACTGGCGCGGCAGTTCACCGTCGTCACCTTGGACAATCGCGGTACCGGGCTGAGCGACAAGCCGCTCGAGGGTTATGCGATTGCGAACATGGCGCGAGACCTCTGCGGACTGCTCGACGAGCTCCAAATATCTCGCATGCACTTGCTGGGTTATTCAATGGGCGGCGCTATCGCCCAGGAGTTCGTTCGCCAATTTCCTGAGCGCGTTTCGAGCCTGATACTGTGCGCGACCATGTGCGGGGGACCGCGAGCAATCTATGCCAAGCCCTCCATTGTGAGTGTGATGCGCGATCTCGATGGTCTTTCGCCAGAGGAATCCGCCCGCCGGATTTGGAAAGTCACCTATTCGCGCGGTTATCTCGAACGGCACTCTGAGATCGCCGAGGCGCAAATGCGGCGCGAAATTGCAGTGCCGACCCCTCTGCATGCGGCCGACCTGCAATTCCAGGCTTTTGCCGCATTTGACGGTTCGAAGGCGCTTTCCAACATTCGCTGCCCGACACTCGTGCTGACCGGAGATTTGGATGAACTGATCTCGCCGCAAAACTCAAGGATGATGGCGAAGCTTATTCCTGGCGCAAAGCTGACGATCATCCCGGGCCGTGGCCATCGCGTTATGTGGGAGGCTAGCGACGAGTGCGCTTCATCTATCAGCGAATTTATTGCAGCCGTCCATGACGAGCGAATCTTTGCTCCGTACTGGGGCGATCGACAGAGCCGAATACCGGATTTGCTCGACGTCTTTTCGTCTTCACTGGAGTTGTTTGCCAGATGGCCGCTCGCCGTGATGGAGGCCGGGTTCGACACGTTGAATTTCGCTCGGCAGGCGATGGTGGCTGGAAGCGCCTCTCGCTTTGGTGATGGCAAGCCAATCATTCTGGTGCCGCAATACCTCGGCAGTGACCTAGCGCTATTGCCACTTACGATATGGCTCAAGGCTCTCGGCTATCGACCAACGACGGCAGGCCTGCTTCTCAACTTCCAGGATTCTTCCGTCGAACGGACGCTCTCGCAATTGATTAGCGGTATCACGGAGCGTGTCGGAAGGAAGGCCGTTCTGATTACGCATTCGACCGGCATGCCGCTGGTCCTGCGCGTGGCCGGTGCGCACAAGCAAAGGGTATCCGACATCGTTATACTCGAGGCGCCGTACCGGTCGAACACGGATGACGTTCGAATTCATTTCATTTCCTCAGGGTGGTCCGTGCTTCATACGATGATGGAACTGCCGCGTCTTCTCGGAAATATCGGCATCGAGTTGATCGATGTTTCGAATTTGAGTGAGCCAGACGTCGCGCCGAATGTCGGTGCCCTTGCAGAGGAAGAGCAGACATGACCGCATCCGGGGGATTTGACCTGGCTTCGATTCCCGAGCGGATCCAGTCCGAGGTGCAGCGCGCGATCCAGCGCAGCATCAAGGGCGTCGAATATATCTCCTCGGCCGGCCCCCCGCTAGGCTCGACGCCGAAGGACACCCTGGCCGTCCGCGGCACTATGAACCTCTATCACTACCGGCCGATGGCGGATGAAGTCTATCGCATCCCGGTCCTGATCGTGATGGCAACGACCAACCGCGGCTACATCCTAGACCTGGTGCCCGGCCAGAGTTTTATCGAGTTCCTGCTGAAGCGCGGCTACGACGTCTACATGCTGGACTGGACCCCGCCGAAACCGGAGGAAAAGCACTTGCGGATGGAGGACTACGTCCTCGACTTCATCCCCGATTGCGTCCGCCGGGTGCAGCAGGACTCCGGCGAAACCGACATCAGCGTGATCGGCTATTGCTTCGGCGGCGTACTATCGTTGCTGTACGGCTCGATCTTCGCCGACGGACCGATGAAGAACTTGATTTGCTTCACCACCCCCATCGATTTCCGCGAGATGAAGCTGTTTCATAATTTCGCGGACCGGCGCTATTTCGACGTCGACCGGTTGGTCGACAGTGTCGGCAATCTTCCGCCGGAGACGATCCTTTCATCATTCGATATGCTGCGGCCGGCCTCGCGCGTCACAAGCCAGTTGCAATTGTGGGAAAACATCTGGAACGACGAATATGTCAAATCGTATCGGATGTTCGACCGCTGGGCGACCGACATTCTGCCGCTGGCCGGCGAATATTTCCGCTGTATCACCAAAGACCTGATGTGGGACAACAAGCTCTATGAGGGCACGATGTCGGTCGGCGGTCGCGCCGTCGATCTCTCTAAGATCAAGGTGCCGGTCCTGCATGCGGTCGCGGAGCATGATCACATCGTTCCCTATGAATCGGCCAGGCATCTGATCCCGAGGGTCGGCTCGAGCGACAAGGAAGAGGTGATGCTGAAAGGCGGTCACGTCAGCGTCGTCGCGGGCCCCAATGCGATCAAACGGCTATGGCCGAAACTGGACTCTTGGTTGGGAGGAAGATCGATATGACCGAACCACGCTCCTATCCGCGGCATGTCAAAACCGATGCCAGCGAGATCGAATTCCGACTGATGTCCAGGGCGGACGACGCCGCAGTGCTCGACTTCGCACGGAAACTGCCTGCGCACGATCTTCTTTTTCTCCCGCGCAATATCAGCCAGCCGAAAGTTCTGTTGGCCTGGATCAATGAGATTGAGCGCGGCGACATCACGAGCCTGCTCGCGGTGAAGGATGGCAAGGTCGTGGGTTGCAGCGCCTTGGTCCGCGATCCCTATTCCTGGTCACCGCATGTCGGCGAAATCAGGATGGTGGTGTCACTGGACGTCCGTGGACAAGGGGTCGGACGCGCGCTGTCGCAGGAAACCTTCGCGCTGGCGCTAGGCGCCGGCCTGGAAAAGCTCTCAGTGCAGATGACGGTCGATCAGCAGCGCGCGATCTCGCTGTTCGAAAGCCTCGGCTTCAAGGCTGAGGCGCTGCTGCGCGACCATGTGCGGGACGTCGGCGGAAGAAAGCACGACGTTGTCGTGCTCGGGCACAATATCGCGCAAGTTCGGGCCCAGATGGAGGCATATGGGCTGCCGGAGGCTGTGCAGCGTTAACCAATTGGGACAGCAGTTGGTATCCCTATGTCCCCGGGCCGCCGTCTTAAACTTCGTGCTCGTCACCTGCAATTAAGCCGCGTGGTAACCGCGATCAACTAAAGGCATCATTCTCGATCGTCCGGAGATAGGTATCGCGCAATATGAGCACGTCCCTTCCCCCCCTGCTCGCGCCGATGCTCTCGAGCGCCGCGATGCGCGTCGTCTGCGACGATGCCGCATGTCTCCAGCATATGCTCGATTTCGAGGCGGCCCTGGCGCGCGCGGAAGTCGCAACCGGCGTGATCCCGGCGAGCGCCGCAGGTCCAATCACGAACGCCTGCAAGGCGGGTAGCTTCGATCTGGCTTCGCTAGCCGAGGCTGCAACGAAATCCGGCAATCTCGCCATTCCGCTTGTCAAGGCGCTGACCGCCGACGTCGCAAGGACCGACGCTGAGTCCGCGCGCTATGTGCATTGGGGGGCAACCAGCCAGGATGTCATCGATACTGCCACGATGCTTACCTTGCGCGAAGGGTTGAAGGTGCTGCTTAAGGACATCGAGCGCGCTGTTGCGGGATTTGCCCGGCTTGCACAACAGCATCGCCAAACCGCGGTCGTCGCGCGCACGTGGCTGCAGCATGCACTGCCGATGCCGTTCGGCCTCAAGCTTGCGGAATATGCCGCCGCCCTGCACCGTTCGCGTATCCGATTGGAGCGGCTTCGCGGCGAAGCGCTCGCGCTGCAATTCGGCGGAGCCGCCGGCACGCTTGCCGCGCTTGGCGACAAGGGACTGCTGGTCGCGGAAAAACTGGCGGCGGAACTCGGGCTGCCCTTGCCGGACGCTCCATGGCACACCCATCGCGATCGCCTCGCGGAGGCGGCGTCGGTGCTCGCGATCATTGCAGGCACCTGCGGTAAGATCGCCCGCGACGTTCAATTGATGATGCAGACGGACGTCGCCGAAGCGTTCGAGCCCTCGGGCGAAGGCCGCGGCGGTTCTTCGACCATGCCGCATAAGCGGAATCCCGTTGCCGCCGCGAGTGCGGTTGCCGCAGCCACCATGGCACCCAATCTGGCAGCAACGATTTTTGCCGCTCAAGTGCAAGATCACGAGCGTAGCGCTGGTCCCTGGCACGCAGAATGGCCGACATTGCCGATGCTGCTTCTCGTCACCTCTGGCGCGCTCGCTTCCATTGTCGGCATTGCCGAAGGCCTGGAAGTCGACGTGGCGCGCATGCGCGCCAATCTCGAGGAAACCCACGGCCTGATCATGGCGGAAGCGGTGGCGATGGCGCTGGCGGAAAAGATCGGCAAACGCGAGGCCCATCACCTCGTGGAAGCCGCCAGCAAGAAGGCCGTCGCCGAAAGAAAGGGCCTGCGCGAGGTGCTGACAAAGGATCCAAAGGTCACCGCGCATCTGAGTGCGGAGAAAATCATCAAATTGTTCGAGCCGATGGCCTATCAGGGCGTGTCACAAGTCCTGATCGATCGCCTGCTCGCCTCGCTCGACGCCGAAAAAGACGCTTGAGATAAGAAATTTGGAGAAACTTCCGATGCCGATGATCGACGCCGACGGTTGTCTGCTCAACGTGTCCGACGAAGGCCGCGACGGCGGTCCGACGCGGATGCTGTCAAATTCGCTGGGCTGCACCTTGCAGATGTGGGAGCCGCAGATGAAGGCGCTCACGCAAGTGTTTCGCGTGATCCGCTATGATCGGCGCGGCCACGGCAAGTCAAGCGTGCCGCCCGGTCCCTACTCCATGGAGCGCTTCGGTCGCGACGTGCTCGCGATCCTCGATGATCTCAACATCGAGAAGGTGCACTTTTGCGGGCTGTCGATGGGCGGCATGGTCGGACAATGGTTAGGGGCCAACGCGCCCGAGCGATTGGGCAAGATCATTCTCTCCAACACCGCCTGCTACTATCCCGATCCGACCAACTGGCTAAACCGCATCAAAGCGGTGAAGGAAGGCGGCATCGCGGCGGTCGCCGACACGGTGATCGCGGGCTGGCTCACGGCGGATTTCAGAGAACGTGAACCGCAGATAACCACGAACATGAAGAACATGCTGCTCGCAACCCCCGTGCAAGGTTATCTCGCCTGCTGCGAAGCGCTGAGTACGCTCGATCTGCGCGCGTGTCTGCCAAAAATGAGGAGTCATACACTGGTCATCGCCGGCCGCCATGACATGGCGACTCCGATCGCAGCCGCGGAGTTCATCCGCCGACAGATTTCCGGCGCGAGTCTCACGATTCTTGACGCCGCGCACATTTCGAATGTCGAACAACCGCATGTCTTCACCGACGCGGTCATCGGCTTCCTGAAGCAACGCTGATCCGAGGCCAGCCATGGATGATCAAAAACGCAGCGACGACGGTATGGCTCAGCGCCGCAAGGTGCTGGGCGACGCCTGGGTCGATAAATCGATTGCGGGCAAGAATTCGTTCAACGCCGATTTCATCGATTTGATCACGCGCCATGCCTGGGGCGAGATCTGGACCCGCCCGCATTTCGATCATCGCACCCGGCGTGTGCTGGTGATCGGCACTATGGTCGCGCTCGGACAATGGGACGAGTTCCGCCTGCACGTCCGAGCAGCACTTACCGAAGGCGGTTTCACGCCCGACGATATCAAGGAAATTTTGCTGCAGCAGGCAATCTATTGCGGTGTGCCAGCCGCCAACCACGCGGTCAAGGAGGCCTCTGCGGTACTCCAGGAATTGGGGCTGCCGAAGGGGTAGATTGTCTACGTTGGTGCTGCGATCGATCAGCGCAGTTCTGTCGCTTCGGAATTTGACTCGCTGTTGCCCACATCAAACATGCTTGATCCTGGAGCCTAACATGAACCGCATCGCCTACGTACTGAACGGTCCCAATCTGAATTTGCTCGGCAAACGGCAACCTCAAATCTACGGCCACGAAACTCTAGCCGATGTCGAGGCTGATTGCCGCAGGGTCGCCAAAGAGCACCGACTTGAGCTTCGTTTTCATCAGTCGAACCGTGAATACGAGATCATCGACTGGATTCACGAGGCAAGGGAAGTTGCATGCGGTATAGTGATCAATCCCGCCGCATTCACTCATACGTCGGTTGCAATCCTCGACGCACTAAATACCTTTGAGCGGCCGATCATCGAAGTCCACATATCGAACGTCCACAAGCGCGAGGAATTCCGCCACCACTCTTACGTATCCCTTCGCGCCGACGGCGTAATCGCGGGACTCGGAACCCAAGGGTACACACTGGCGCTGCAACGTCTTGCGCACTTGCTCGACAAGCCCGACGCAAAATGAGGCGTCCAGATCGCCACCGAGATCAGCTCGGGGCGCCATCGCGGCTTTGCAAAAGATCGAACTCTTTGGAAAACAATTTTGAGAAGAGGAAAATCTCATGACGATCAGCGGACGCACGAAACTCATTGCCCACCTCGGTTATCCAACCGAGAGCTTCAAGGCGCCGATGATCTACAATCCCTATTTCGAGAAATACAAAATTGACGCCGTTGTCGTTCCGATGGGCTGCATGGCAGAGAACTTCCCTGCGTTTCTCAAGCTCTTGTTCAAGCTTTCCAATATCCACGGTGCGCTTGTCACCATGCCGCACAAGGTTACGACAATCCCGCTACTGGACGAAGTTATGACCACCGCGAGGATCGCGGGCTCGTGCAATGCGATCCGCCTCAGCTCGGCGGGGACCCTTGTGGGTGACATGTTCGACGGGGAAGGTTTTGTTCGAGGTATTCTGCGCAAGGGCCGGGCGTTGGCGGATGCGGAAGTGCTTGTTGTCGGGTGCGGCGGGGTCGGTTCTGCGATTGTGGCATCGATGGCCAAGGCTGGCGTATCGAAGCTTGCACTGTTCGACGCCGACGCCACGATAATGAATAGTTTGGCTGAACGTTTGCGAGCTTACTATCCCGCCCTGAAGATCGAGGTCGGCTCGAGGGATCCGACCGGCTTTGATGTTATTGTCAATGCGACGCCGCTGGGCATGAAAGAGGACGACCCGTTGCCGTTGGACGTCACTCGAATCTCGCCCTCGGCGTTCGTCGGCGAGGTTGTCATGAAGCAGGAGATTACGCCGTTTCTGGCGGCAGTACGGGCGCGCGGCTGCGAAATTCAGGTCGGTACCGACATGCTGTTCGAGCAGATTCCGGCGTATCTTGAGTTCTTCGGCTTTCGCACAACCACACCGGAAGAGCTTCGAGCCGTCGCGCAGATCAGTTACTGAGCGCGTCCCCACGAACTGAGGCGCTGTCCAGACCATCTAGGGCAGGTGCGCGAGAAACCTTACTGTTGCGTCGTGAACGTGACGAGCGACTGCGTCGGGACCCTCCAGACTCGCCATATGCTGCATGGGTACTTCGAGAGAAATTTGGATGTCTCCTGGCATTGCCATTAAAATCTGAGCTATGTCGATACACCCCTCTCCGGGCGGCAACCTCTCCGCGCGTGCAGTATGCAGAAGCCCCTCGATTGTAGTTGGTCTCCCTGCGGGGGCATCGCAGAGGTGAATCATCGGAAGCCAGCGGATTGGGATTGAGGCGATCTGGGTCGGCGAACTGTCCGAGCGTTCAAAATGCAGCGTATCAACAAGAATGCCGACATTCGGGCTGGAGGCGGCACCAACAACCTTCGCCGCCGTTTTGAGGTCCGGCACCGTGGTCCAGGGAAAAAATTCCAGCAGTACAGAAAGCCCATAACCTTCTGCCAGGCCGGCAACCCCCGCCAAATTATCGGAAAGACGCGCATGGTCACTATCGTACGGCGCTGTGATGACATGGCGAGCGCCGAGCGATGAGCCCACCGCGATAAAAGACTCAAGCGCGGGGATATGGATCTCCGGGGTAATCTTGACGAACTCGATGTCCGAAAGCCGCAGAGCCGTGTCGGCCAGGGCCGCTTTGGTTTCGCGCATCATGATCGCGTCATCCATAATCGGATAACCGGGGCTGTCGTCAGTCACGGCGATCAACCGCAGGCCAACCCCTCGATAGCCAATCTGCGCCGCCACTCGAACCATCTCGGGAGGTGGGAGCGACAACACGGTAAGGTGCGCAAGGAACAAATCAGACCGCAGAGCGATACTCCCTAAAAAAGAGCGCCATCGCCTACGTCATGCTCGGGGGATGGTCAACGGCCGCGATTCTCGTGTCTGGGCGGCGAGGCGAACCGGGGCATTCGCGGCTCCAAAACCCTCATAGTTCCGACGCTGGACAATTTCGAAGAAAAACCGCTCGTCAAAAGTGTGCGTATAGATCTGGAAGAATTCACCGTCGCCTTCGCGATCGTAAAGTATCTGGTTTTCGCGAAGGGCCGCCATCGTCGCGGCATCGAGATCGTATTTCGCTTCGATGTCGTCATAATAATTTTCGGGAATCTTCAAGAACTGCGCGCCGCGCGCGCGCATATCCGCCACGGATGCGAAGATATCGTCGCACGAAAACGCCACGTGCTGAACTCCGGAACCGAAAAATTCGTTGATGAAACGGGCCGACAGCGTGCGCGTAGCCGACGAACCGTTAAGGATCATGCGCAAGGATTGGTTGCTGTTGATGAGAGCCTGGCTCTGCACCAGTCCCGCTGGATCGGAGATCTCCATCTGCGGCAGACGCCCGAGATCAAGAATTCCTGTGTAGAACAACAGCCAGGACAGCATCTCATCATAGGGCATCGACTGCGAGATGTGATCGACCGCGCCCAGGCGATCGGCGCCCGGATCGCTGGGAAGCGATTCGAAGTCGGTATCCCAGTTCTTGCCGGACGCCTCCAAAAAATAGAGTAGGCTGCCGCCGACGCCCCGAATCGCCGGAATTTCCAGCTCTCCTGGTTCCACTGGTTGATAGAAAGTGCGCGCCTTGAGCACTTCAGCGCGGGTCATGGTATTGACGACGTCGTCGACGTCGATCGCGATCGCGCAGACACCCGGGCCGTGTGTGATGTAATGGGTATGGGCAAAGCCATCCGGCTCACAATTGATCACCAGTTCGATGTTGCCTTGCGACCAGCGTTCAACGTCCTTGCTGCGATGGGAACCAGTCTTGCGAAAGCCAAGTTGGCTGAACAGCGTGGACAACTCCTTGGATTTGGCTTCACTAACGGCAAATTCGATGAATCCGAAGCCGCGGCTCCGCGCTTTCGGCTGTCGTATCGCAGCCGAAGCATTCGGTGATCTCTCGACAAGTTGATCTTCGAGCAAGATCAGCGAACGCAACCCGTCTGTCGCGGTACGAACCGCCGAGCCGGAACGAAACTGATCGTTGAAAATCTCCAGCGACAGCGGACCGGAATAGCCGGTCGCCTGTACGGCTTCCATGAAAGCGGCCACCGGCAGGTCGCCCTGACCTGGAAAGCAGCGGAAGTGCCGGCTCCAGGACAATACATCGAGGCCAAGCTTCGGGGCATCAGCGAGTTGGACCAAAAAGATCTTGTCCGCCGGGATAGATTGTATTGCCGAAACCGGAAACGACGGCGCCAGCGTGTGGAAACTGTCGAGAATCACCCCAATCGATCTGTGATCAGCGCGGCGGACGATTTCCCAGGCATCGCGGTAGTCGTTGACGTGCCGCCCCCACGCCAGCGCCTCGTAGCCGACGCGCAGGCCGCGCGAAGCGGCGCGCTCGCCGAGCTCACGGAAATCCGCTGCGGCACGATCGATGCCGCCAACCGAAGCCGGCGAAATGTTGCTGCAGACCAGCAGCAAATCTGTCTTCAAATCCTGCATCAAGTCGAATTTGCGCTCGACCCTTGCGAAGTTGCGCGTACGCTGCGGCTCGGGCATGCCTTCGAAATCGCGAAAGGGCTGGAATGCGCAAATTGAAAGCCCAAGATCGCTGCAGAGCTGCGCGACGTCCCGCGGGCTGCCGTTAAACGACAGGAGGTCGTTCTCGAAAATCTCGACTGCGTCGAACCCAGCGGCGGCGATGGCACGCAACTTCTCATCGAGGGATCCGCTCAGCGAAACGGTGGCAATCGAACGAGCCGTCATGCGGTTTACTCCAGGATTCTATGCGGCGAAACGCAGGTACCAGTTCGTGCGGCTTCCCGCACGGCTTCGACGGCTGCAATGGTGCCGGCGGCGTCTTCTACTGAGATTAGCGGCTTCTCGCGACGGGCGATTACGGCAAGAAAATGCCGCAACTGCTCGACTAGCGGATCTGATAAAGCAGTCTTCATTTCAGCACAGGTCAGCGGCGCATACCAACCATCTTGGCCAATGGAGGACCACAACTGCATCTTGGGAACTGCAAGCGAGCCTTTGGTGCCGGCGAAGAGATAGCAGGGTTCGTTCTTTTTGGGGTAAGCCGTATTCTCACCCGACGTCAATTCCCAGCTCCACGGAGCCGGCGTCGCGTCTGAGACCGAGAACGTGCCGATGGCGCCATTTTCAAATCTTAGAAGGAGTGCAGCGGTATCCTCGACCGCCAATTCGCGGGCCTTGTTCGAGATTAGCGCCTGCACCTCAACGATCTCGCCGCAGATGAACCGAAGATTGTCAATGTCGTGCACAAGGTTGATGAGAATAGGGCCACCGCCGGGCTCGCGTCGCCAGGCAACGTCGAAATAGTCGTCAGGCTTTTTCAGGAGCCATAAACCGACCACGGCTGTCGGCTGACCGATTCGACCTTGCGCGATTGCCTCTTTGACGGCCTTGATGATTGGGTTATGGCGACGATGATGCCCCACCAACACCGGCACGCCTGTTTTCCGCACTACCCCGAGCAATCTTTGGGCCGAAGCCACCGTATCGGTCACCGGCTTTTCGATCAGTACCGGCACGCCTCGCTTCAGACAATCCAGCGCCATCGAAAGATGCATCGCATTGGGCGAGGCAACGATCAGAGCATCTGGCTTTGCTCCGTCGAGCAGCGACGGGCAATCGGGATACCAGGGAATGCTGCGTGCTTCGGCAAAGGCCTTCGCATCAAGAGAGGGATCTGCGATTCCCGCCGACGCACAATCCCGGGACGCCTCAATCAATTCGATGTGCTTGCGGCCGATCAAGCCCGCCCCGGCGACGCCAATCCGCATATGAGCGTTCATCCTGCTGACTCCGTCACCAGCACGTTCATGAGACATGCGGCTGACCCGGCTTCACTCGGTTTCTCCCAAACGGTACTCGACATATTCTGCATTCCCGCATTTTCAGGCTGCGTGTGATGCCGAGTGCCCCCTTGCCATCGCGTCGTCGAATGCAATTCCCATTTCGGTCGAGGACGGCGTCAGGCCGGTAAATAATTCGAAGGCATCTGCTGCCTGGTAGATCGCAAGTTCCCGCCCCGTCATGACGGCAGCGCCCTTTGCCTTGGCGGCCAATAGGAGCGGCGTCCAGAGCGGAGAATAGACGGCATCCGCAACCCACAGACCAGCATGCAGGAGGGCATCCGGGACGGGCGTGCCGCGATTGGGCAGCATCCCTACTGGCGAACCGTTAACTATTCCCGCGACCCCAAGTACGGCATCCTCGACGCTATGCAGTATGCTTGTTGATACTTGGTCTTGCAGTTGCGCGGCCAGATACGCGGCCTTGGCGCGCTCACGATCGAAGATCCTCAACTCGCTGACGCCGAGACTCGCTAGCGCAAATGCAATAGCCTTACCCACCCCGCCAGCGCCGATCACAGCGACGGCACCACGCGCTGAAGCGGTGACGAGCCCACTGACTGCTCGTGAAAAACCAGTCGTATCGGTGTTGTGGCCGATTAATTGGCCATCGCGGACAACGACAGTATTGACAGCACCAATCATCTTCGCTGACGGCGACAATTCGTCGAGCAGGTCTATCACCGCTTCTTTATATGGAAAGGTAACGTTGATTCCAGAGAAGCCAAGGCGCCGAACGCCTTCCAGCAGAAACTTGAGCTCATGCGGCGAGGCGCCGACGATTTCGATGAGTTGATAATGACAACGCAAGCCAAGTGCTGCGGCGGCACGCTCGTGCATGACGGGCGACGCTGAATGCGCAATCGGCGCCCCGAGCAACCCCGCAAGAATGCGGCCGGAAGAAACTGAGTATTCAGTGGCGGATTTCAACATCCCTACCCCTGGCGGCGGTCTTATGAGAACGCCAGGATAGAACATCAGCTACCTAACACAATTACCCTGTTGTGCGACAAACATAACATGATGTTATTTCTTTCGACTGCGTGACGCGTGCGTCTTTTGTCCATCTTGTCGGGGGCGGAGGGCTTGCATCTCGGTACGCAGGCAGTGGATGAAATACTCGATGTGAAGCGATAGCGGAGCTCCGCGCTTAACAGCGATGTAAGTATCGAATTTGGTAGGTTCGACGATTGGTAACGGCTTAATGCCTGGGAATCCGCCATAGGCGATGGTGAATTGATCAATGACAGCGATACCGAGACCGGCCTTGACAAGGGCGCAAACCGTAGTGCCGAACCGCGCACGGATGGGTATGTCGTAGCTCAGTTTTTCGCGGGCAAAGAGTTCGGCCATGATGCGACCATAGGGGTCAGTTGGATCAATGCCTATCAGCGGATAGCGGACCATTTCCGCTGCTGATATCTGCTTGCGACCCGCGAGTTCGTGGCTGTCGGAGACGATGCAAAACAACTCGCCGGACGCAAGCGGCAGGAAGTCGAGGCCCGAGTGATCGAGCCGATAGCTCATGGCAACACAATCACCTCTGTCGAGCAACAGATAGTCGATGGCTTCCTCGATCTTCAGGACGTTGATATCCATGCGCAGTTCTGGATAACGCCGGCGTACACGCTCGATCGCGCGAGGTACCATGACTTGGGAAATGCTCGGTACCGAACCAACGCGCAATTCTGACAATGCGCCGTGTCCGATCTTGGAGATGATCTCCGTGAGATCATCGACCTTTTTGTAAACACCGTTGATCTGTTCAAAGATGTTCTGTGCCTCAGGTGTCGGAAAATATCGGCCATTCTGGCGTTGGAAGAATCTGATGCCGAGGGACTTTTCCGTGTATTTTACGAGGCGGCTAATTCCAGGTGCCGAGACATTCAGCAGCTTAGCCGCGCCGCCGATAGTGCCCGTCACCATGACCGCCCGAACAACCTCAATCTGGCGCAGTGTCATCATTTGCCTAAAACTCCAGACATCCGAGCGCCGCGCAGCATCGACAGCAGCCCGCCGGTATTTTTGAAATCTTTTCCCAATTCCAAGAAGCAAAATTGCGCGTTTCTGCCGAAAAGCCCGAAACGGCCTCTTACCGGTTTCATGGGGGCGCCCCGGTAGCGTAAATGCATAGGGACCAAGGTTAGGTTCGCCGGACCTCAGGCCCTTATCCGATCCTAATACCCCATGATCAGCACGAGCGGGGGCCCCTCGCCCTGGACACGATAGGCGAGGTTAATGCCGTTTACACTGGCATTCTCGACGCCGTGGCCGCACTCAACTCTCATACGCGCGCGCGCACGTCACGGGCTCATCGCTTCAACGCCGCCGCCGGTTTGGGGCGTCGACGGCTTTACTTTGTAACCTTGCTCCCGCGACATAGCCGGAAAGCAACTGCGCTCAGATTTGTGATGGTGTCGTTTTGGTATTGAGCGTCGCTTTGAGGAAGCGCGCGACCGGGGGCTGGGCAGCCTTAAGCCGCTTATCGTAGTGTGCGGCAAGGTCTAACAATCGTCGCTTGGTAAACTCGTCTGCGTTCTCAGCGAGACTGCGACAGCGTTCGGCCTGCGCTTTCAAAAAGTTCGTGTCCACGGCAATACCCCGCTCAACAGCCTCGTCCGAATTTTGCACAGCCAATCGGTTCGATCCACCGACAGGCTCAGCCGTTTACACTTTATTAACGATTACTTTTTGGGGGTTCTATATGCGCGGCACACGAGACGGGGGGCCTGTCCATGGTACCCCCCGGATCGCTCAATTGAGACCCTTGCCCGACGCGGCAATGGCATGCGGCCAATCGTGGTCGCGTCAGCCATAACAGCGAGGCAAGGATGAAACGTGATCTCTACGCTGAGGTATCAGCGCGCATTGTAGCAGAGCTGCTAGAAGCCGGTGCCGCCCCATGGGTTAAGCCATGGTCGGCCACCCCCGGCGCGAATACCCCGTGCAATGCCATGAGCAACCGGCCCTACTCTGGCTGCAACGTCGTCCTGTTGTGGATGGCGCAAGCGGCGGGTTATCGCACGCCGCGCTTTCTGACCTTCAAGCAGGCGTTGGAATTGGGCGGCAACGTGCGCAAGGGTGAGCGCGGCACCAAGGTCTACTTCGTGAAGCAGCTGAAGGTCTGCGACCAAGGCGCAGACGATAGCTCTTCAACGCGCCTGATCCCAATGATGCGCGAGTATACGGTTTTCAATGTAGACCAGTGCGAGAAACTGCCGGATAGCATCAATACCGGGAAGCCGATGCGTGTTCGCAATCCCGACACGCGCGATGAGCTTGCCGATGCGTTCCTGCACTCGACTGGCGCGGACATCTTGCTACCATTTTGCTACCCAATCCGGTGGCAGCGCACGACACAAGCCGATATAGGATGGATCGGCGTCGCAAAAATCTCTAAAGATAACAGTACGTTGCGCAACTGGCCGCTACAGGTTGAAATGGCTGGAGCCGCATTTCGAGTGCGGTGCATTCAACCGCTCTACATTTTGCAGTGGATGATCCGTGCGCTTGGTTCGAGCTGATGTTGCCCGCTCCGACCACCGCATTCCCGCGCTGAATGACTTGATGCTGATGCGCATAACCGACATTTGGCAGAGCCCCCCGCTGTCCATTGGCCTCGGCGCTCTCGTAACATGGGAGTTTCACGCTCTCATCACAGTTGGCCCTAGGCCGACATGATAAAGGACGCCTCCAATGTCCGCTTGCGATAGGATAATGCGGAAATCGTCGGTAGGGTATTTATGCGGTACCGCGAGGCAACGATCTCATGCGCCTGGGTTAGGCCTTCCCCATCTGGCGAATTATTCAGGCCGGGTGCGCGGCGGTGGCCTTCCCAGAAAAGTGTACCCCGAGTGTACCCAGGTCGGTTCTGTTATCTCTTGATTTGCGCTAAGTGTTTGACTTTACTGGTGCCGCAAGAGGGACTCGAACCCCCGACCCCGTCATTACGAATGACATATTCAGAAGCATCAGGCTCCGGCAAACTGAATCAAATCGCAACAGCGCTGTAGAGAAATATCAATATTGTCAACGCTTTAATTCCCATAAACCGCATACTATCTAATCAAACCGCGACATCCCGATAAGCAACTGTTACATTGCTTATTTCATTGATTAATAAGGGAGCGGCGAATGCCAGCCGTGAAGATCACCGACGCATGGGTCCGCAACCTGACGTGGGCGAAAGCTATCAACCGACATCGCAAAAGCGACAAGCTCCACGCGAAACAGATCACCTTCATCGATACGATCGATCGCGGCCTCGCGCTCGTGCTGGTACTAGGTGTCGGGGGTACCAAAGCCTTTCGTGTCATGACCTACTTCAGGGGCAAGGCGCAAAGCACGAAAATCGGCACCTATCCCAAACTGTCGGTCAAGGATGCGCGCGACATGGCGCGCGAGCTCCACAAGAATCCCGACAAGTTCAAGGCGGAGGCAACAGCAGCCGAAAATACGTTCAAGGCAATCGCCGAAGAATATCTCCGACGGGAGTGTGGGATGCAGCGTGATCCCGACGGAAAGGCGACATTCAAAGGCAACAAATTACGCAGCGGTGCGTGGCGTTGCGGTGTATTGGAACGCCTCGTTTACAAAGCCATCGGGAACAGGCCGATCGGTGACATCAGGCGCTCAGAAATCGTCGCGCTACTCGACAAGATTGAGGCCGGCGAATTGACCGATGACAACCGCGACCCCGTCAAGGGCGGTCCGGTGATGGCCGATCAGACCCTGGCGGTGATACGAAAAATTATGAATTGGTGGGCCACTAGGTCGGACGACTTCCGTTCTCCCATTGTTCGAGGCATGGCCCGGACCAAGCCCAGGGAGAGGGCACGTGAACGTACCCTAACCGATGACGAACTGCGCGCTGTTTGGAATACAGCCGAGGACAGCGAGCGATCGTTTGGACGTCTTATACAATTCTTGCTGCTAACCGCCGCGCGCCGCAACGAAGGCGCCCGCATAACGGCTTCGGAGCTGTCGAACGATAATTGGACACTCCCCGCGGCCCGAAACAAAACTAAAGTCGATCTGATCCGTCCCCTAAGTGAAGAGGCAACGCGCGTCCTATCGCTCCTTCCAAAGATCGTCGGCTGCAATTTCGTGTTCAGCACAGACGGCAAATCTCCGATCAGCGGCTTTAGCAAGTTCAAGAGGGATTTTGACAAGGCCGTTACGGCAACCTTGCATGAGCAGGATCCGGAAGCGAAACCACTGCCGAATTGGACCTTGCACGATCTTCGGCGCACTGCTCGTTCGCTTATGAGCCGGGCAGGGGTACCTACGGACCACGCCGAAATGTGTCTAGGTCACGTAATCACCGGAGTCCGTGGCACCTACGATCGTTACGAATACCACGCAGAGAAAAGAGCGGCATATAGGGCACTGGCCGCGCAGATCGATCGGATCGTGAACCCTAAGGACAACGTCATCAGCATTGCGAAGCAGCGATCATAAGCAGGCGTCCCAACAAACCGTTCAGCGGAGGCTCGCCTGGCGGTATCGCTTGGTTGGAAGAGCGAAGGCTATAACGATCTCTGTGCAAGTTACCTGCGCAACGGCGGTAAACAATGACATCGCGATGCACTTGCCGATCTAATTGCACCGCCGAAGACAAGGAACAGAGCGCGCCTGGTCGTAACCATTCGGAAAGGGCACAAGCGCTTTGGGGGTGGCGGCGTTTGGCTGCAACCGCTTCACCAGCGCGGCCACGCGCTGGTAGCTGAGTGCAATTTGTGGCGCAAAACGCGCTCGCCGCTCCCTCATTTCTCGCTGTCACTATAGGACACCGCCATCGCGCTGGTCCCACCCATGTAGGACCCGATTAGGAAACCGACTGGGACTTTCGAAGTCTCCGCCATTTTGATCAACGCCTCGACCCAGCACATCCACAGGCCTGTTAACCAGAGGAAAAGCTGCTGCAACGAGCTCGGCTGAAGTGCGGGTCAGCTGTATTTGGGAACTCGCCACCGTTGCACTATCAATGAGCTGGCCATTGAGACGTTGGAGGAAAAATATAAAAAATTTTTTCCAACGTAAAAACAGCATTTTAGACCCCCCGAAAGACGAAAATCGACAAAACTTCTCGGTTTTTCGCCGTACCCGACGACTCGCCTCAGTATGTCTATCGATGAGAGGCAATTGAGATGAAAGGGTGGCCTACATGATAACGAGATTTGATGAACGTTCCGACCGGCTGGTCGTGAGTCGAAAGCAAGCGGCCCAACTCCTTGGGGGCATCAGCATAGCCAGTGTTATCCGACTGGAGCGCAAGGGTCTGCTGACACGCGTTCGGCTCGACCCCAGCGTAAAATCGCCGAAAGGGCTCTACAGCCTCCACGATGTGATTGCGCTGACTAAGGCGAAGAAATCGTCTGGCGATAGCTGACGCTGCACACCCATACCGACCGGTGAACTCGAGCGCTACGTCGCCTCCCCACCACGAGCGGTTCGAAATATGGGGCGCAGAAAACGAGCTCGATCACCCTAACAACCTGGCACAAAATTCCTCTTCATTCTGCAAGCGGGCAGGCGAACGCCAAGCCTTAAAACACACGTCTGATAGCAGACCTACCTGGAAAAATTGGAGGTCCATAATGACCCGTCTTCGTTGGGAACGGTCGAGGTTTGTCGGAAAACCGAAGCTGAATATCGAGGATGAAAAGGAATGGTTCGATGATGATCGCGCGGCCCGCTGGCTCGAACGTGCGGAAAAGGAAAAAGCAAAGCGAATGCGCCGGCCGCAAAGGAACCGAAAGGCTCGCAAACCAAGTGGATTACCAAGCAACAAGAGGAACAACAATGATCGATGACCACGAAGAGATGGCACCTGATTTGGAGGCCAAAATATTCTGCCTCTTTCAAAGAGCTTATCGACGGCAGCAGCCCGCAGGAGGCGGTGCACATAGTTGGCGTGCTTTACAGCAATCTTCTCGATAACTTTTTTAAAGGCGATATCGACGAGGAACTTGCTCGCTTTTGCGGCGATGTGAAGCACTTTCTCGCAGAGGTTGCGCAAGCGGATAAGCCGAAGGTGGTCTCATGAGAGGCAAGCACAAGCGCGGCATCGCAATGCGCAAACGGGCAGCCAAGCTAGAACGCGTCGAAACATGAGCGGCATCAAATGCACACGTATACGGTCGCCTACCTCGACACGGTCGAGGTTTTTTTTCGAAATGTGCCCAAGGGGCTACGCACGATTCTGGAGCGCACACATGGCCGTCGGGTGCTGGTCGAGCCTTGCGTGGACACATACAGTAGGGTTTGGGGTTACAGAGTGATCCTGCACCAGCCTAAGGTCTGCACCCTGAAGACCCTTGGCCGTCTGCAAAAGAAGCATGGTGGAAAGCTATGCCGCGTAGATGTCGCCTACGATTTCTCAAGTCACTCTCGTGACTGGCTGGAGCGCCACTCGACCATGCGGTGGAGACGTCGAGGGCCAATGTTGGACGAAGAGAACGGAGTATATTTCATTCAGCAGAAGGACCGACGGAGGAGAAGCGGTCGTGACATCCTTATGTATGACGATAGGGAAAGCAAAATTACCGGAGAGTTAGACGTCAATCATGTTGAATTGAGGCTACAGAATACGGAGACAGTGCGACGGCAAGGTTTCGAACACGCAGGAGATCTGATCGACCTAAATCCGAGGAAGTTGTTCGATAGGAACATCAAGTTGGTTGAGGTTGATATCGAGGCCATTAAATGGTGGTTCGTTCGAGAAAATGTGAGGCATGAGAGACTAAACCATTTGTCCAAACGACCCAAAAAAGTCAGTTCTTTTGATGATCAGTTGATGGACAAGCGGCGTGCTTCCCTTCCGCGTCGTTGGCGATCCCAGTTTGATAAACTCATCGGAAATCGTGCTCAGATCATCAAGGACCTGTTTCCGAACGTCATTCAAAAGGCAAAAATCATTCCTGTCGACGTGTTGGGAATACCAGACCGACTAGATTGGGGGCCGCTGAGATCAAAGGAGCCACTGATATCAAAGGAGAATTTTGTAAATACAGGGGACATAGGGGTTTGACATGGAGATATGTATGTCGCGGGACGATGAAATTGATTGGCACACATGGAAGCGAAGGGCTCCCCGAAAGAAGAATGCACCACGAACAATCATTGAGGACCTTCATGGTCGTGTTTCGTGTCCAACCTTGATCAACATCCTGCTGGCGTTTGATCCGACCCTAACAATTGACGACCTGCAATCGCAGCTTGACCACAAGCTTGGAATGACACCCACACGCATCGCGCTCTATTCATTGCGACAATCTTTCTTCAGGCACCTCGAATTGCTTCGCGAAGCAGGGCTGCTGATCGAACGCACACCACGTGCGGCATACATTGGTGACGACGTCACCCCTATGTCAGACAGCGGTAGCAACCCGGTCACCAACGAAAACGCACCGCAGAGTCCCTGGGAGGCGTCGCAAACGGCCGTTCTTACTTTGGCATGCTCGCTCTGAATATCTTCGGCCTTTTTTAATTTTAGGCCCCCCTCGTAAAGGGCGAAAACGAGGTTCTATTGGTTCTGGCCAAGGGTACCGCCCCTGTTGAGTATGAAGAGCGCAAACCCATCAGGACCAGCGCGTCTGAATATCTTCGGCCTTTTTTGGGACCGACTTATTATTGGTATATGATGCTATGGTATCGATAATGCATTGCTGACAGAAGCGGCCATGATACCAAACACCATCATTTGTGAGGTGGTATATCGCCTCAAGCGTTTGAGCATGGAAGTCTAATGCTCGGGGAAACCAGCACGGTGCGTGACAAACCATCGGCGAATGGACAAGGCAGCAGTTGCCGAAAGATTTTGTTCAGCTCTCGATAATACCAGATCGTACCCTGTCGCCCGCCATTAAACCGATCCCACAACTTGTCGCCAATCTGCTGGTAGTCACTCAGGATAGCTTCGGCGTTATCCACCTTATCGGCCAACGAAACCAACAAAGACGTTGCTGGTTTTCTCGGTAACGATTTAAGGTAAGCTTCTTTTCGTGGTCGCCAATCTGGCTTTGGCTCGACCCACGCGTCCGTGCAGTCCGAAACTATATTAGCTACACCATCGCCGAACCGTTAAGGCTAGAGTTGCCTCGCCTCCTTGATCTTCTGCAGCATCCTGCAACAGACCAGCAATGGCTTGGACCTCAGTGCCATCTGATTGCGGTGGAGATCAGCCGCAAAGACCAACGCGTCATCAAACGCTTTAGACAATGGCATGGAAGACCCCCATTTCTACCTGATGCAGTCGAACCTATCAGAAAATCGGCCACGGCAACGCTCGCGTCCCTCACTGATCTGAAAAACGTCAGTTCGCACCATATTGGCCCGTTGTCAGCGCGTTATCGGCTCAAGACCTCTCGTCAGGAGCGCAACCCAGCTCGAGAGGCACAGTTCGGCGTACATTGGTTTGACTGACGACCCCTATGTCGCATAGCGGCAAACCTGCTCACCAACGAAAACGGAGCGTAGGGCCCTGGGAGGCGTCGCAAACGGCCGTTCTTAGTTTGGCATCGCTCTGAATACCTTCGGCCTTTTTAGGGGACCGTTTTACTCGTTCCAAATACCATGATCATTTTGAGATGGTGTATCGCCTCAAGCACCAGAACATGAAGTCTAGTACTCGGGAAAGCCAGACACGGCCCGTGACAGACCATCGGCGAGTGGACAATGAAGCAGTCGCTGAAAGATCTCACTCAGCTCTCGATAATACCAAATCGTACCCTGTCGCCCCGGTAAACCGGTCTCACAACTCGTCGCCAATCTGAAAATCTCCCGTCTAGGAGCCGAACCCGCCTCAGGAGGGCACGCGTACAATGGTGACGACGTCACCCCTGTGTTCGACAGCGGGGGACCCCTGGTCACCAACGAAAACGCAACGCAGGCTCCTGGGAGGGTGCCGTAAACCCGCTGTTGGGTCCCGAACCGGAGCCGCGAGAAGGCCCGCTCACGCGTTTCTGAGAGGCTGACCTATCCGGGCGCGTTTGCGGCTGATCCTCTCACGGGGTGCGCGAAGATTGAGCCCGTTGCGAACGAAATAGCCCGCCCGAGCCAGGCTTGCGGGCGGCCCTTTCTTTTGCCCTCGGTGAGTCGGTGTGTGATGGGCTCATGAATTCCAGCATCGCTATTTTGAAACGCTCTTCAGCCAAGCGCCTTTCGACGAAGTGCATTTTGACTTCGGTCAAGCGGGTTTTGAGCATGTTTTTGTAGTGACTAATAATTTGCTCATGGCCGCGCAAACGGGCCTCTCTCTCGTCCATCACAAGCGCCCCCAAAAAATATTTTTAGCAATGCAAGGAACCTTAGATTAAATATTTGGGATAAGCAAAATAGCCTGTGGATAACTTGGCATCAGGGCTTGCTTATTCTCGAATCGATGCTCTTGCACCGCAGCATCAATAGGCTTCCTTGCACGATGCGCCGAACGCTGAATCAGCGCCGAGGACGGGAAAACTTTCGAAGACGCTAGACGATCGCTACTTCGGCCGGTCGAAGCACTGGATGAAACTGGAGAACCCGGAAGCATCCGGCGATGGGCTGGCGATGGAGGCGTTCCAATGATAATCCGGCAGCGCCTCGTTTAAACTGCTGCGGAAAAAGGCCGCCCTTATTTCATTCGCTTCCACGCGGACGACCAGGTCAGTGGAATTGATAGTTCAGTCCGATGCGCACGAGATCGATGCTGACATTCGATGAAACGTGGGTGGTTATGAACAGGGACTGAAAGAAGCCCGATTTGCTGCGGTCTTCTGTGACCCCTTCAAATTGCAAATGAAGGTACTCCGTCCTTACCGTCCAATTCGGCAGGAAGGCCCACTCCACGCCACCGCCTGCCGCCCAGCCACTTGGATTTACGTCGACGCTGGCTGGTGCTGGTGATGTCGCTGGAATTGCCGACGTCCCCGGACATCCGGGCCCTATGCAATTGATCTGGGTCGTGTTGGTGCCGCGTCCCCACGCCCAGCCGCCTGTGCCATATACGCTGATCGTCGAGGGCGTCGATCCCGACGATCGCAGGGCCGTACGCCAGATGCTCGATCGGATGCTCGCGCATCCGCCGCGCGAGGATGAGCTCGATCACATCATCGACATTGCCAAGCGGGCCGCAGCGCGCCTCGCGGCGCGACCGGAGCGCCTGCCGCGGTCATGACCGCGTTCCCTGCATGCGCGGGATGACCGGATATCCCGACGTCGGCGCGGTGATCTTTGAGTTGCATGCGCGGGGATGACCGGCTCACGCCACTGCGCGATCATACGTCCCGGCTGCACTGGTGGTTGGCGCAATAGACGAGCAACCCGCGCACGCCGCTCTCGCACTCGCCGAAGCTGATATTGGTCGCGCGGTTCGGGCATGGCCCCCGCCGATCAGGCCACGAGTGAAGCCGCCACCTCTTCCTGTGCGTTCGGTTCTACTTAGCGTGAACTGACCGAGCTCGGCATAGGCTCGCGCCACAGATGATAAGTTAGACGGTAACGCAAACGTTGTGCCCGTTGACCGCAGTGCAGTGATCCCCGAAGTGGACAATTGGACTGCCTGCGAAAAGTTACCGGTCAAGGCTAATAGCCAACCCTGGCTCAACATTCCGTACGCCTTATAGAACGAAGCACCTTTTTCATTCGCCAACGCGAGAAATTCATCGTTTCGCGCCTTCGCCACCACATAGTTTCCGCACCAAACATGCGGCGACGTTGCGACGGCTAGCGCATTCATCAAAGTAGCAGCTTCGCCGATCTTGCGCGCACACTTGATCGCGCGGTCGACATCTGCGAGCGCGGCCTCAGGATAACCTAGCAACCACTGAGCCCGCGACCGCCAGCACAAGATGACTACCCCGACGTCTTGCGAAAATCGCGTCGCTAGCGGACGATGCTGCGCAGGGTCGTAAAGCGCCAACGCGCGATCAAGATGCGCCCGGCCTTCCGCGATGTCGCCCGTACCTAGCAAGGAGCAGCCCATGAGGCGATGCCCGATCATCAGCGGGGGTGTCGCCTTTTGCTTATCCGCGAAAGCGAGGAATTGTCCCGCAAGCTCGCGCAACGCGTCGCCATTAAATGCCATATGGCTCACACTCCAGAAGCCGTTGAGGACCGAAAACAGCAGCAGTGGATCTTCCGGAGGCTCCCCGAGTGCCTCAGCTTGTTCAATCAACAAACGCGCGCGCTCTAACGCCGCCTTGGTTTCGGGTGCTGCATGGCCTTTGGTGTGCATGAGCGGGATTGTGAGCGAAACCTGAAACCTGATCTCTTCGCGGCGCAGAGCAGGGGTGGCGGGCAATGTCGCAATCTGGGCAAGAGCGCGGGTGAACTGCGCTATGGCTTCAACGAGCGCCGAGCGCGCCAGTGAGTGCTGTGCGGCCTTGCCCCACAGGCCCGCCGCCCTCTCGGTCAGGCCCGCCTCGGTGCAATGATGCGCCAGTATCTCGGGCCGGCTTTCGATCGTCTCGGCGAATTGGCTTTCAAGGGTTTCAGCGATACGGGCGTGGAGCGTGCGCCGTTTCTCGCGTAAGAGCGTGCCATAAGCCGCGTCCTGCACGAGCGCGTGCTTGAACAGATAGCTCGCCCGCGGTGGGAGACCCTGCCGGAATAGCAAGCCAGCCTGAATGAGGCGGTCCAGCGCGGAGGATAGCTCCGGCTCGGACTTGCGCGCCACCGCCGCCAATAGCGCGTGCGAGAACTCCCGCCCGATCGCCGATCCGATCTGCGCCACGTCCTTGGCCGAGCCGAGCCGGTCGAGCCGCGCCATCAGGGAAGCATGCAGGCTCGCAGGCACCGCCAAGGCGGAAGACGGAGCTGCAGCGACCGTGCGACGGGCCGCGCCCTCGCTCTCCGCCTCCAAAACTGCCTTCGTCATCTCCTCTACGAACAGGGGAATGCCGTCGGTACGCTCGACGATCTCTGCCAGCACATCCGCCGGTAACGCCTTGTTCCCGATCAGCCGCGCGATAATCGTGGCGGCTTCGCGCTCCCCAAGCCGATTGAGCATCAGGCTCGTCACATGCGACTGTCCCACCCAGGGCGCGCTGAACTCGGGACGGAACGTGACGATCAGCAGTACCGGAAGCGTTTTAATCCGGTCCACCGTCCGGCCGATCGCTTCCAGGCTCGTGGGGTCGGTCCAATGAGCATCCTCGAAAATCATAAGGACCGGCTGCAGTCTGGCCAATTCAGCAATTTGTAAAGTCAGCACTTGAAGCGTTTTCTCCCTGCGCTGCTCTGGCGCCAAATCGAGCGCGGGATAGCGCCCGTCATTGGGGAGCGACAGCATCTCGGCCAGCAGGGCGGCATCCTGAGGTGAGATCGAGCTCTGGGCGAGAACCGTATCAAGCTTGTCGAGCTTCGCTTGCATGGTGTCGTCATGCGCAAGTTTGGCGGCACGCTCCAACTGGCTGATGACTGGAAAGAGCGCGCTATCGGTGTACTGCGGCGAGCAGAAATAGCGCAAGCGCGTGTGCAGCTCCGCAGTGAGACGTTCCAGTAACGCCGCCGTCAGTCGAGATTTGCCTATGCCAGCCTCACCGGAGAGCAACACTACTTGACCTTCGCCAGTTTTGGCCTTTGCCCAGCGCCGCAGAAGCAGTCCGAGTTCCTCATCCCGCCCCACCAGGTCCGTTAGCCCGCTCGCATGTAGAGCCTCGAAGCGGCTCTCCACCGAACTCGGTCGTAGCGCTACCCAGGTCCGCACCGGCCCCGAAATACCCTTGAGGTCTTGTGCGCCAAGGTCCTCAAGCTCGATCAGGTCGCCGAGAAGTCTTCGTGTGCTCTCCGCGATTACCACCGTGTTCGGCTCAGCGATGCCCTGCAAGCGGGCAGCGAGGTTTGGCGTCTCACCGACGATACCGCGCTCTTGTGCCTGTCCTGATCCAACCAGATCACCGACGACCACAAGGCCAGTAGCAACTCCGACGCGGGTCCGTAATGGAACGGCGGACTTGAGCCCCCTCACTGCCTCAATCAGGCCGAGACCGGCGCGCACAGCCCGCTCGGCATCGTCTTCGTGTGCTTGCGGATAGCCGAAATAAACGAGCACGCCGTCGCCCATGTACTTCGCAACAAATCCCCCAAAACGACCCACGGTCTCGGCGACGGACTTCTGATAGGCGGTAATGACATCGCGCAGGTCCTCGGGGTCCAGACGGGCCGAGAGCGCCGTCGAACCGACAAGGTCCGAGAACATCACGGTGACCTGACGACGCTCGGCGGTGTCCTTGGCATCCTTGTCGATTGTCAGAGGAGCATCGGACAGTGACGACACCGGTGCGCTTGCCTCAGCGCGCAAGGCGGCGATGGCGTCGAGCAGCTTGCGGCGATCACCTACAAATCCGACACCAAGGTCCTTCAAGTCCTCCGCCGTTAATCTCGGGAGGACCGCGCCGTCAATCCTATTCTCGCGGAATGCCGCCTCATATTGTTCGAGGCCAAGCCCCCGCAACCAACCTCCGACGTCCATGGTGCGCCCCTGCTCGCCTGCCCCGACATGATCCTAATCGACCTGACCTGTCTGGGGTAGCGCTTTCAACGACCGCCCGATGAGCGCTTCAGAACGGCTGTCGGCTCGGAACGGAAGCTTCGCAGAAAGCGGTGGATTGCCAAAAAGGTCGGGCGCCCAACACGCATCAGGTTGACGGAACGACTCGCTCAACAGGGCTGAGCTGGTTGCCTTGACCCTCAAAATACGAGACCGCACGTGCTATGTGAGTCAATTCCATTCAACAAGAACCAGGAAGGTGTAAAGTGGTCAAAAGAAAAACAGCCGCACGCAAGCCGTACACCGCATCTGACATCAAACTGCTAAAGCAGCATTCTAAGGCGAGGACGCCTGCATCAAAGATCGCAAAGCAAATGAAAAGATCCGTGGGATCTCTAAGGCAAAAAGCGTTAACGCTCGGTATCGGTATTGGTCACCAGAGATGATCGTAGCGCGCCCAAAACTACTGAGTGTACTAAGGATTGCTTTTAAAGCATGTGGCCTGCCCCCGGTTCCGAAGAGGGTGCGGCCTGCTAGTTGTGGCCTGGGCCTGCTGCATTGGCAAGGCATTTCGCATCGCGCACTTCGGGTGTCATCTCGCCCTTTTTCCTAAAGACGGCAATCCACCTGACACTGTCCAAATGCTTTTGGAGGTGGGCTTTCCCTTCTTCTTTGATTTCAACTTCCGCTTTACCTTCGGCTTCGGCGCTTTTGGAACAGCATAAATCCAGTTGGACATATATGTTCTCCTTTCCTGCTGTTGAAGCCGACTTGAATCGCACTAGCCCCGATCAGAGTCCGCTAGCTCATCGGCCATGGGCGCGCACTAACGCGCCCATCACCGAGGCTGTGCCGTCTACGCGCCTAGCCAAACAGCGAACGGCGATGCAAGCCGTCCGGCGGCGAGTATCTCATACGGACCGTCTCGACCATCCTCCGTGTGGCGGTGAACGGGAAAGGTTGAATCGCTCGGCCAGAATCGCTTCAGCCGTTGGCGGTCCGCATCTTTAATGTACGAGTTCAACGCCAAAGATCCGGTTGTCACTTGCTCAAGAGAATCTAGCCAAAGACCGGTGGTAGACCGCTTGATGTCACCCGTCACGTCCCCTAAACGATTATCCAATGGCCTCCAGGCCGACTGATCTTCTGAAAAGGATTGCGCTTTTTGATTGCGCTGCGTTCCAGCATCGCCTTTCTTCGGACGGGACCGACTAACGAAGATGACGTGACGAGCCTGACAACGCTTGCAAAAGGATTGGACGGCGTCTGGCCTCGCAGCATTCGAATTTACCACCCAAACCGTATGTCCGACGAGACGAACGTCGGCCCCCTTTCGGTCCATGATTTTTTGCCAATCTTCCAGCGCATGGGAGCCCGAAACGGCCAACAATACACTCTCCGCTGCTAAAGCTTGTTCAATAAGCATCATTAACCTCCTCTTATGGCACAAAACCCGATCAAGCGCGCAGCGCCACACTCCGAGCCCCGCCAGGGACCCAAGCGAAATTCGACGGACTGTTTAGAGGTGGCTAGCTTCGAGGATAAAATGGGCCATCTCGCGAAAACTTAAAGAGACCCGAACGAGAATTTTTACGATTCTCCGCAGACAAGGGCGCGCCGACATTTTTTTGGCGGTCAGCTCTAGTTGCGCTTGCTTCCGGCTAGCCATGTACTCACATATCCGGGCGGCGAGGCAATCGCATCTATGTTTCCATGGGCGAGTAAGCGATCGCAGACTACAGGTGCCTTGCCTCCAACGTCAGCGCTCCGACGATTGCCAATATTTTTCGAGGAAAGGCGTACTGACAAGCATGTGCAAATCAGCAAGTAGAAACAAGCAACGCCGCACAGACCTAGGGAGCAAACCACGCCGTGGTCTGCGCAAAAAATCACTCAATACCGGCTACCACGGCTCACCGGCTTTCTCCTCAGCTCCTCAGCGTGAGCTATGCCTTCTTCAGCGCTCTTGTCGAAGAAATAGGCTGCGCCGAGGGTGGCAATGGCGGCAACTGCAGCACAAATCCAAGCGAAATAAGCAGTCATCCCTATTCAACCTAGGATAAAGATCGGTCCATCGTACCACACCTGAGATGGGGCGCGGCGCAGGAGAAAAGGCGCCAAGGCGTCCTTATCCCCAATCCCATGTGCGCACGTGGCTCTGGGTCCTGTGCCTCTGGCCAATGCGGTACGGGCCCGACCAAGGTTGGCTTTAAAATTTGGTCCATGCGCGATCAGTCAAGACATAGAAATCCCGACCCCGCCAATCGACCAATCCCTGTTTTTTCAACTTTTTGACAACCCAATACGACCATGGGGTGCGAAGCGCCCTTTGCCAATCACGGGCGAAAATCCGGTGCCCTTTGCCGAGCCTCATTAGTTCGGTGATCGCCTTTTTTATGCGCTCGGGTGTCATCATCACTTTTCGTTTTCGCTGAGCTTTCATTGGCTCGCCCATTTCCGCCACGAGGACCGTCGTCCAAAGTATGACAGCAGTCAGCTACGAATTCCAGCGTTAGCTGTTCTTGATCAGTGATGTCTTGCGGCGCAATGTGCGCGCTGCCATTCCGTCACGGCGTTCCCGGCGTCGGCAGTTTCTTCTGCTGCTTTTTGGCATCAGAGATCGATTTAAGATGTTCGAGACGTTTTGTCCGCGCTTCCCGAGCGATATACCACTCATCAAATAGCAATTCTGTCAGTTCAATGAGGGTCTGAGCTTCATCGGCATCCACATCAACGATGACGTTGATGTCGGCTTCCATGTGCGCGCCAATGTTGCCGATGCCACGCACATGATCAATCGCGTCAACCGTATCGGGCTGGACGCCGGACGGTGCCTTGCCGTCTTGGACGCGAGTGCGCAATTCGTCGATTTCATCGATCAACCGAGACCTAGAGATGCCGCAGAAGTCGCGGATCATTCCTTGCAAGCAGCGACGTATGATTGTCGCTGATGCCTTTGGGCTAAGATCGCGGATAGCGCACGCCTCGAAATAGTCATTGCGGATAGGCTCTGGAATGTAATCTGGTTGGGGCTTGGCCGAAGAGGGTGGAAACAATTTCCATTTGCCAACAAGTGGGCCAAGCCTAAAATTATTATGATCAGTATCCTCAAACGGTGCTACCGCAGCCTCTAACGTTAGTTCTTGGCAATCATTGTTGCTGCAAACAACGAACGACGTAAATAAAGCGGGCTGACCGTGTTTCCAACCTTCGAGGCGTTGTCGGTTCCATCCTTGCCGCACGCGTTTTTCGTTCAAGACCTGAGCGTGTCCGCAATATGGACATTCCCAGTTCTCACCAATCTTAAGCATTTTCGGTTCGCTTCGACAATCGGGGGGACATTTATGAGGTCCCATGATTACACTCGCCGCCGTCCGCCGCCAAGCCCTGCGTAACCTGATCCCGCCGCCGCGCCTTCGGCTCTCGGAATGGATCGAGCACAACTCCGCTTGCCGGAGGGCGTCAGCGCCTTGCCCGGCGCAATCCGGCTCTATCCATAAACAGCGCGAGATCGCCGACGCGATCAGTGATCTTCGAGGTCGAGATTGCTGCGCGACGCATTTCGGTTAGTCACTCGGCATCAGACCTTAAGCAACTCAGTGCGACCATTACGGCGGTTAGTCACAAATCTGGCCACGAATTCAATACGGTTTTATTCCTGCCGGGCCCACCACTGAGAAAAAACGCATTTGATGTTTTAGCTCTGGCGTGCTCACCTTTTCCAAGGTGGGCACATAGAACGTTCACTTTCTGGCCAATTTGACCACCGCATCGGCGGCCAACTTGCGATGCATCTCACCGGCATCGCCCATCTGCTTAGTCGTATCGCGGGTCGTCACGGAATATCCATCCCTTTCGCCGCCATTTCCGCGAGAGGCTGGCTCGCGCTCACTCAGACTTGCGGCCTAGTTTTCTGCCCGCATCATATTTCGTTTGTCCATTCTACGCTCGATGGAGGCCTTCCACGCCGTACGTAAAGCACGCAGAGCCGATGCTGATAAGTGCCCGACCATTGTTGTCGTTGCCAACGACCGACGCCGTCGCGCCCGGCTCGGCTTGCCTGAGCCAGTTCGCACGGATCGATAGAACGTCGATGCTTTCACCGGTCAATGGTGAAAAAAGCCCGGGGCTTGCTTCTACATCGACCGAACCGTCGCCCAATCGTGTCGGAACACGCTCATTAATTAGGGCTCTTTCGTAACTTTGCGTTCGATCTACCATTCCAGCAAGAGCCTGCTGAGCGTCCGCAAGCCTCTTGCCATATGAGCGTTGCCAGAGTTCTACCCAGCGTGGGCCGTATGTCTGGGCGCGGGCCTCCAGGTGATCGGCATGGGTCGCCAACTCTACAAATTCCCGAGCATCCTTGGGCACGGAGACCGTGCCTCGCACCCGTAGCCATTCAACCGTCTCGCGCACGGAGAGCGGACTGTACACCCAAGCCCAACCATGGCCCGGGCCGCCGATTGGCGTTAGCGTGCTGTGTACGGCGTTCGTCCGTACGCGGATCACTACCAGTTCGCGCAACCGGCCGCCGCGCTTCGGCGGTCCGGTGAACCAAGCCAACGCGCAATTGGAAGCACTCGTTCAGGGGGGATTGGACCCTGAAACGGTCGCGCGCCGTGTCGTCGCGGCGGTGCGCGACAACGACCTATATATCTTCACGGACCCGGAACATCGGCCCGTGGTTGAGGATCGCTTTGGCCAGATCCTCGCTGCCTTCGATAAGGCCGCGAACGCGCAGCAATAGCAAGGCATGCCTAGCCGGTGACCAACGTGCTGAAGGTCACCGGCCTTGGTCGCCCCCAAATTGGAGACGCCTCCCTGCTTATGCAGGTCATGCAACGTGTCGTTATTAATGATCTGTTAACGCAAATCACGGCTGTGTTAGTAACCATCGGAGGGGGAGGGCAAGCGATGGAAGCGGCACGCGCACTAAAACAACAGGAAATTATCGAGTGGCCGATCCCCGACATGGCCCAGGGGATGCGGGTGGAGCACGACCGCCTGGCGCAACTCGGCTGGGTTTATGACGGCTTCGGCGGCTATCGCAAGAAGGCCGCATCATCGCACCCTGGTCCAAAACTTGCGGTGTCTAACGTGCAAGGCTAAACGAAGACACAATAGTTAGCGCTAGATCTC
>Ga0210407_10000569_pt1 | contig 41015 bp, 33 predicted proteins | sample IncBWC27MmetaG_FD_150860 | JGI IMG/M metagenome (GOLD analysis project Ga0210407, IMG submission 150860) | Forest soil microbial communities from Barre Woods Harvard Forest LTER site, Petersham, Massachusetts, United States - Inc-BW-C-27-M | ecosystem: Environmental > Terrestrial > Soil >...
GAGAAATTCGTAGCAGTTCGCCGCAAATTCGTGTATAAAACACAGTTCCGTTGTCGGCGCCGATTGTAAGGGGTTCTGCTTAAGCCTGATCTGGCTAAAGCCTTCCATTTCTATCGTTTCGGCCAGTTTTGGCTGCCGAGGAGTTTGCTTTCTAACCTATGCCTTCACGTCCTACATCACAAGACCGCTCGCTGCGCCTGGCGCTGCCCGCGACCTCCGCCAATCTGGGCCCTGCGTTTGACGCCGCTGCCCTTGCCCTGGATTTCCATCTCCGCTTGCGTGCCGAGCGCGCGCCCGACTTCTTCGTCACCGCTGAAGGCCGCGACGCGCAGATCTGCGCGCGGATGGAGAACCACCTCATCGTCACCACCTACTGCGAGGTGCTCGAATCGGAGAATCGCAAGATCGCCCCGTTGCGCATCCACATCGAAAACGAGATTCCCATCGGCCGAGGTTGCGGATCGTCCGCTGCCGCTCGCCTGGCTGGGATCGCGCTGGCTGTACATTTCGGACATCTGCGCTGGAAAAATGATCGCATCGTCGGCGAAGCTTCCATGCGCGAGCACCATCCCGACAATGCCTCCGCCTGCTGGATGGGCGCCCTCACCGTGGCTCGGATGGCCAATCAGGTTCAGGCGCAGGTGGTCGAAGTGAAGCCGAAAGGGAAGTGGCCGCTGCTGCTGGCGGTTCCCGAGGCCTCGGTCTCAACCGAGCAAGCTCGACGCGTGCTGCCATTCCAATACTCGCGCGCCGACGCCGTTACCAACATTCAGAACTCGATGCTGCTGCTCGCGGCATTCACGCAAGATCGTCCGGACTTGCTCCCCGCGGCTCTCGAAGACCGCATTCATCAGCCCTATCGGGCGCCACTCTCTCCGCTGCTTCCCGCGCTCAAGGAACTCACCGGAGATTCCGGCATCCTCGGCGCCGCGCTTAGCGGAGCGGGACCGTCGGTGCTGGTGTTCCTCGATCCGAAGGTTCCGGCGAAAAGAGCCAAGCAGAGAATCGCGGCGCACCTGACCAAACGCAGACTCAGTGCCGAACTCTTCCTCACGCAGATCGCACTCCATGGTGGACGCGACGGAGCGGACTGGCGCAAACATCATCCTGCTGCAAAGAGCTAGGTTTCCTACTTTCGGCTGGCCGGAGGCACGATGCCGTTCATGCGCAGATACTCCACCATTTGTCCGTAGTGATCGTACCCATGCCATGCGAACAGCATAGCCAGGCTGAGTCGCGTGGTCGTTGATTTGCCGTCGAAAGAGGGAATCGGTTCCACAACATTCGCTTCCGTAATGGTTGCGACTGCCTTGTGGGCGTAGGCGTAAGAATCCTTCAGATATTTCAGGATTTCGGCCTTCGACTTCACGCTATCGGGGCCTTTTTCGTCGTTAACATCGACAGGCGGTTTTTCGCCAAGAATCAGAGACGCAACCAGATAGTTGGTGGCGGCGACGTGCTTGATCTCTTCGGCGAATGTGCGCACGCCTTTGAACTCGCCGTTGGTCGGGGCGAAGCTGTATTTATCCTCGGGCATGGCTTCGGCCGCGGGAACAAAATCGCGTTCCAGTCTTTGGGTCGCACTGTCGACGACCTGGCTGAGGGTTTTCTTTTCTTCTTTCGTTTGCGCTTGCGCCAGGCCAAAACTGCAGAGGATCAACACTGACCCCAGAATCGCTGTGATCGTTTTCATCTTGCCTCCACTCAAAGTTAACTGTCGACTCAATCTCTCAGCACCGCCGGAGCCAGCTCCAGTTCACTCGCCGCGATGCGATGCCCGCGCAGCGCCAGCACTCCCAGGGCCAGCGCGACTGCTGCCACGCCGAGCGCATCCGGAACCCCAATCCTCTTTGCCAGTGCGCCCCACAGCGTGGCTCCGACGGCCATGCCTCCCTGCAACACCAGGAGATAAAACGACAGTGCGCGCGCGCGCACATAAGCCGGACACATGGTCTGAGCCGCCACATTCAGGCAAGCCAGGATCCCAATCCAAGCCGCACCCGCAACCACCATCACCAGGCACAGCAGCGAAAAAGTCTCCGCCCGTCCGGCCGCAAAAGTCATGCCTGCAAAAATCAAGATGGCGGTAACCACCACGCCATCCACCGAAAGCTTTTCTCGCAAGCGAGGCAGAGCTAACGCACCAAGCAGCGCGCCCAGCCCAAAGCAGCCGAGGAGCACGCCGTAACCCCTCGCCCCGTACGGACGCGCGATGATCGGCAGCAGCGCCAGCATCGCAACAGCCGCCACACTGAACGTCCCGGTTCGCAGCAGCACCGACTTCGCCAGTCCGCTCTCGCGCACATAGGAGAAGCCGTCGCCAATTGCGGACCATACGCGCTGAGTCTTGCGTGGAGCCGCAACCGGCCGCTTCCAGCGATACAGAAACAGGATCACGCCCAGGAACGAAAACGCATTCAGCAAGAAGGTTGTGCCGCATCCGACCGCGGCCACAATCAAGCCTCCCATGGCCGGTCCCACTGCTCTCGCCACGTTGAATCCCGCCGAATTCAGAGCCACTGCTGAAGCATGTTGCTTTGCCGGAACTAGCTCCGGAGTAATCGCCTGCCACGCCGGATCATTCATCACCGCACCGAGGCCCAGCAAAAACGTGAACAACAGCAGTACCCACGGCCCCACGCAACTGGTCAGCGTCAGGATGCCGAGCGTCGCCGAAGCAAGCACCATCCATCCTTGTGTCAGCAATAGAAAACGCCGCCGATCGACCATATCCGCAAGCGCGCCTGCCGGCAGGATCACCAGGAACACCGGCACCGCTCCAGCCGCCTGCACCAATCCAACCATCAACGGATTCATCGTCAGTTGCGTCATCAGCCAGCCGGCGCCGACATTCTGCATCCATGTGCCGGTATAGGAAATGACCGATGCAATCCAAAGCGATCGAAACAGCGGCTCCCCCAGCGGCGCCCAGGGCGAGACCGAATTCTTTGCCGCGATCGGCGCTACTACCGGAATGTTGATAATTTCTGCCATTTTGCTTTCTAGTGGAGCGCGGGGCGTCCGCACCCGGCCACCTCGCTGCCGGACCCTGCGACTTCGCTCAGGGGAGGCTCGCGAGACGCCCGTCGCCCCACCAACAACGAACAACGAACGACTAGCGACTAACGACTAACGACCCATTCCCAAACGGCCACTCCTGCCGCCGCCACGACCGCACACAATAAACCACAATCCCCACCACCAGAACCACCGCCGCGTACCGGATCTCCCGCAAAAAGCCCGTGCGTGAAACCAGGATGAAAACGAAACTTCCCGCCGCCACAAGCGCCGGCACCGGATAAAGCCACATCCGAAACGGACGAGGCATCTCCGGACGCCTGATGCGCAGCACGATCACGCCGATGCTTTGCACCAGAAATTGCAGGATGATTCGAATCACTACCAGCGCTGCAATCAAATCCGCCAGCCGCAGAAAACAGAACAGCGCTGCCACGCCCGCCAGCGCCAGCAACGAAACATAGGGAAACTGATGTACGGGATGCACCCGGGCAAACGCCCGAAAATAATTCCCGTCGACCGCCGCCGCGTACGGCACGCGCGAATAACCCAGCGTCAGCGAGAACACTGATGCGAACGCCGTCCACATCACCAGAGCCGACACCACTGACGCCGCTCCATGCCCATAGGCTCTCTGCATGAATGTAGAAACCACGTACAGCTTGCTGTTCGACGACCCCGACTGCGCCAGTTCCCTCCACGGCACCACGCCGAGAATGCTGATGTTCATCACTACATATAGACACGCGACCGCCAGAATGGATAGCAACAACGCCCGCGGAATATTTTTCCCCGGATTCTTGATCTCGTCTCCGAGGAAACAGACGTTGTAATAGCCCCAGTAATCATAGGCGGCGATCAGCATCGCGCCTCCCAGACCATGAAAGAAGTCTCGCGAAAGGGAAAACGCGCCCGGAGGAAAATCGAAGGCCTGGCGCGCGTTGAAGTGAGTCAGTCCTGCGAAGATGATCCACCCGATCGTTCCCATTACGCCGACCCAAAGCACTGTTGAAAGTCTGGAGATCGCCGTGATTCGGCGGTAGAGGAGAAACGCCGTGAACAGGACAACTCCAATCGCAAGCAAAGTTGCGGGCATTGCGACCCAGGCAACCTGCAGTTGACCCAGCAGCGGAAGATTCAGACTCAGTGTGCGGGCCGCCCAAACCCGTTCCAGACCCGGCCAGAAAAAAGCCGCGTACTGCGAGAGTCCGACGGCTCCCGAGGCAATCGATAGCGGAGCGCTGAATGAGAGTTGCCAGATAAAGAGGAAAGACACAGCGCGTCCCAACTTCTGCGGCCCGTAGATCTCTTTCAAATAACGGTATGACCCGCCCGACCCTGGCATCGCCGCGCCAAGTTCCGCCCAGACCAGGCCATCGCAGACGGCCAGGACGGCGCCAAGCACCCATCCCAGCATCGCCTGCGGACCGCCCATCACGGTTACGATCAGCGGGATCGTAATAAACGGTCCCACGCCGATCATGTCAATCATGTTCAGCGCGGTAGCGGAGCCGAGACCGATGCCGCGGATGAGTTGGGGCTTGGTGTCGGATTCGACTTCGAGTGGAATTGTCATGAAATAGGGTCGTTAGTCGATGGTCGGTTGTCGTTGGCGAGCGCAACCAATCCCGCGTGCGCCCTGAACGATCCCGAACAACCAACGACCAGTGACTAACGACCAGCCACCAAATTCACAAACAGCCGCACCGCCCCCGGCACGCCCGCTGGCAACTGGCGAAAGAAGGCATATCCCGTGTAGATATAAGTTCCCTTGCCATAGTGCGCGACCAGCAGGCCGCCCTTCTGCTCGCCTTCGCCTGGATCATGCGATTCCAGCAGCGGAGTAAAGTTGCTGTCCCACTGCGACATGAAGTACAGCCCGCGCTCCTGTACCCAGCCCTCGAAATCCTTCTGCGTAATTTCGTTTGGAGAATGAAAGATCGGGTTCGCTGGATCGAGAATCGCAATCGGCGCTTCCTCCACCGAGACCCGCGCCCGGCTAAGCGTTGCCGGATACGGCGTGTATTTGCCCGAATTAAAATCGATCGGCACCCCAAAAGACCCCAACGTGTTATATTGCACGACCAAGCGCCCACCATTTTCGACAAAATCGAGCAGCCGCTTGTTGTTCTCAATCACGCCTTTCTGGGTATCATAAGCGCGGATGCCAAGCACGATCGTCTGGTACTTACTCAGGTCCTCGCTGGCCAACTTGTCAGCCGGAATCATCGTGACATTCATCCCGATCTGCTCGAGCACGGCCGGAATGTCGTCGCCCGCGCCCATGATGTATCCAATTTTGAGGTCTCCGGGGACCTTCACATCCACGATCGGTACGCGCTGCACGGCAGGCTGGTAGTAATAAAAGGCGCCGAGATCTTCGCGCGTGACCACTGTATATCCCTCGCGGTAGGCCTTTTTCCCGCTCGTGAGTTCCGCTCGAATATGAGTTTGGCCTTCCTCTAACTTGGAAGGGAAGACCTGGAATGAGGCGTCCTTCGACTCCTCTTTGGGAATCTCAACGGATTCATGCGCCGGTTCCGCGCGCCATCCGTTCGGCACATTCAAAGCAATCTGCGCCTCGGATCCGCTACTCTGATCGCGCGCCGTGGTCGTTACGCTCGTGCTGCCGCGCTTGTCTGAGGGGATGACTGAGTTCGACGGTGACAACGCAATTGAAAATTTCGGGCCAATCGCCAGCGGATGCTCGCCCTCGCTTCCGTCAGACTGTTTGAACCGCACCATGACCGGAACTTCGATTGATCCAGAAAGCCCTTCATATTGATATTCCATGCGCACATGAAATGGCGGTGGCGGGAACGGGAGCGTTTGATACGCTGGCTCATCAATCGTATTCAGCGCGTCGCGCCCCGGATCGTGTCGATGCCAATACGGCCGTGTGTAGCCGGCCTCCGTGCACGGTGTCACGCGGAAATCGAACTCGGCTACTGACGGTTTGTCGGCCGACTTTGCTCCTTGCGCGTTTTGTTGGCAACTCGGAGCGTCCAAGATCAACTTTGCCGAAACCACGATTCCTCCAGTGGCATTGCCCAACGACTTCACGGCAACACTTTCTCCCGGAACGGCCATCCCTGCCGATTCGGGAGAAGACGCGAGTGGGGCGTCGTAAGTTGCTGTCAACTTGACTCCCAACGCGACGTTCGCTGCCTGTTGGAACTGATTGCGCTTCGTCTCAAGTTCACTTGTAAGCAACTTTTTCGCGTAATCCGACAGCGATGATTGTCGAACGCGTTGCAACAGATCATCAGCTGCCCTTCGTCCGCTCAGGAGAGCCATCGAGCTCTTTGCCGATTCGCTATCAGGGTTGTGCTCAACTTCGGCAATCTGTTGGTGGATCCGAGATAGTTGATCGCGCAGCCACGGCACCTTTTTCTCTTCGTTCCCCAGTCTCGACGACAGCCCTGGCAGTGTGGTATCAACGCCATCGAAGAAGTCCTGCTCGTGGCCGTCGCTGTCCTTTGGAGATTTAACGATCGAATCTGCCAGCTTGTAATAGGCAAATCGATCGCCCTTGGGGATCGAGACGCCACCCAGCGCTTGCGATCGCTGATGCCGCAATCCCTCGACCGCAAATTGCACGTACGATTCGCCCAGCAGCGGATCTTCGCTTCCAGTGTTCAGCTTGACCGTGTAGTTTCCCGCATCGCAACTGGAGGCGCCAAAGCCGCACACGTTCCCGATGTACAGCTTTTTCGGCTGCCAGGGCTGCAATCCATCTTTGATCTGCTCTGGAAAACGGTGTGGATCAGCAGCCGCTCGAAAGGCTTCTTTCGTCAGGATCGCTGATGCCTGGTGATGTCCGTGCCCGTCGCGTTCCGTGCCCGAAAATCGCGCGATCAGCACGTCGGGCCGAAACGTCCGGATCACTCGCACGATATCGCCCAGCGGAATTTCGTGTCCATGCCACTTCTGAAAAGTCTCCTCCGGCGTCTTCGAATATCCGAAATCTGCTACCCGCGAGAATCGTTGCTCCACCCCGTAGTAGCGGTCCGCGGCCAGCACCTCCAGCGTCCGCACCACGCCCAGCACGTCGAACAGATTGCTGCCCAGTTCGTTCTGCCCACCTTCGCCTCGCGTCAGCGTCATCAGCAGCGTCGAAACGCCTTTCCCGCGCGCCTCCAGCGTCAGCATCCCGCCGTCTTCGTCATCGGGATGCGCATCCACCTGCATCAGTCGCCCCGTGGTTTGCAGGCGCCGCAACATCAGCTTCAGCCCCGCTGTGCCCGTTTCCTGCGGCAGGGGTTCGTAGTAATGATCGACCGCGCTCTTGTCGGCAATCTGCGCGGCGCCAGGCATCGCGGTTAAAGCCGCGGGTAGAACCATAAGCATCGCAGTCGCCCGACGGTTGCGCACAAATCCAGACAACTTCTTTAGCATTGCAGACATGACCATCTGATGGATTTTCCTCAAATAAAGGAGCAAATATATTCCGCTCGTGTGGCCGCGGGCGCCCCGCCCGCGAACTGCCGCCATCGGACAAACTGTAGCTATGCCACTATCCACTCGTCACTATCCGCTAATCAGCGCCGCCGACGATCCGACCCATTTCATGTTCTTGTTGTGATCCACGCCCATCATCAGACCGCGCCCCATGCGCACGATCGTGAGCACCGGGGCCAACTCGTTCAACCACACATACATGATTCGCAATTCGACCTTGGTTGCCCCAAGCGGCGTCTCTACTACCGGCGTGAAATTCAATCGCTCCTGCAGGATGTACTCACTGCGTTTCGCGGCGGGAATCGCGTCAATTTCTTTTCGCGAAGGCGCAATCACCACGCCCAGTCCGGCGAACGAATACAGCGGTTTGAGCACAAAATTCTCCAGATCCGCCGGCACTTCCGGCAGTTGATCCAGAAACCATGTCCGCGGCACCGACGGATGCTTCAAATAAGGGATCGAATACTTGCTGATCCGGAAATACCAGTTCGGATGACCCGCCCACTCCACATCGAGCTCATCCCGAAAATCAAACGGCAAAGCCACGCCCTTGCGCTCCAGTTCATCCACGATGGTGCGGTTATAAATCCGCTCGATCGGAATCCGCATGCCGCCTTCCTCATAAAACAGCCGCCGCCCATCTTTGCGGATCCTCGTGATGCACACAGTGCGAATTCGGAGCAGCCTCTCGGTCAGCAGAAAATCCGGACGTGTCTTCTGCTCCTCCGGATGGACCTCCATCAGCACCACATTCGCTGGATCGTGCCCTGCGACGATCGCGTCCGTCAAAAGCTGCTGGTAGGAAGCCGAGTCCAGGCCGCTCAAAAAGTAGCGAAGCTTCGGATCGAGCGAGAACACGTCGATGTACGCCTGCGCCAACACCGGCTGGTACGCATAAAGGGACGGGAAGGCCTGTAACTCGACGAGCTTCGGCCGGAACTCGCCAGCCGAATCCCGCACCAGCCCGAAGTCCACCTGGATAAACATGGGATGCGGCGATTCATTCGGCACGCGGAAGTTCGCCGGAATCGAAGCCTCGGAGCGCGCCCGGTACTCGGGATTCTCCACCAACTGCCGGATCAGCGCTTTCCCATCCTCCCCCATGCTCTCGACCAGCGCATGCGGAAAGAAGCAAGGCGTCTCGCAAAGCGCGAATGGAACTTCCATCCCGCAGCGCTCCGTCATCTCGCGCCGCAACCGCTCGTATTTTTCGGGAGTGAAGTTCGAATTGAATACGTGCCGATAAGAGGGGATCATCGAAGTTCGTGGAGCGACGGGCGCCCTCGCCCGTTCACGCTGACGACAGCCCGGAAAGGGGCGGTAATGACTGAGTCGCTACGGCATCGCTAAAGCGATGCCCTGACACGATACGCAGGCCTTTCACCAATCGCTCGATGCCAAGAGCCAAGAGCTAGAAGCTAAGCGCTAAAAGCCAAGAGCCGATCCTACGCCTCAATCAAGAACTGCCCGCCCCGCATGATCTGGTCGCCGTCCACCCAGATATCGAAATTCCGTCCCACCACGTCAATGTGCGTCGACGAATACCACTCCGCTCCCGTGTGAGCGCCATAAGGATTGCCAAACGCAATGTGGACGCCTGGGTATTTCTCGTCCTGCAAGATCTCCCCGATCACATCTTTCAGTTCGATGTTCGTCCCAATGGCAAACTCGCCCACCCGGTTGCTGTTCTCATCGGCATGCGTATAGGCCCAGAAGTCGTCTTTCAATTCCTTATTCGCCGAGTGCGCCGCGATCACGCGATTCCCCTTGACCTGGATGGTCAGCGGATTTGACTTCAAGTCACCAAACTTCGCACACAAATAATCGCCCACTACTCCATCAATTACAAATGTGCCATTCACCTCGCCCGGCGTCGTGAACACTTCACCGCCCGGCAGGTTGCCCCACTTTTCCGGACTGATAATTCCGCTCGTCTTCACCCACCGGTAATTCGGACTCAAATCCGCTACCAGGTCCGTCCCCGCCGGGGTTTGCGCTCGGATTTGTTTCGCCTTGCGCACCGTCTCCAGTACCTTCACGCTCAGCCGGTCTACCTTCTGGAAGTCCGCACGCATGCCTTCAAGCATGATCCGCTTGTTGATGTTGACCATGTGCGCGTGCCGGATCTTGCGTCGATTTACGATATCCGTCATCTGCATGCGCGATTTCAGTTCGTTGGTCTGCGCCTGCACCGCAAAAATGCTGACCTGGCTCGACTCCAGATCTTTCGCGATCCCCGGCGGCAAGTCCGTCAACGGACGAACCGCCACATCCTCCAGCACCCACGTCTGGTAGCGGCAGCCCACCTCTTCCAGTTCGCGCACCAGAGCCGCCCCAATCTCCAGGCTCACTTCGTCGGTGATGACGGTGACTTTTTCCGAAGCCTGCACTCGCAGGCACACGCGCACGGCATTCCGCGCCCCCAGCGTCAGTTGCGGATCGAAAGCCATCTGATTCAGTTGTCGGTTGGATTGTTCCGCAGTATTTATGGATGTCTTCATGAAGCTCATCAGCCGGTTCGGGCGGTGGGCAATCTTTCCACCTCGTCCACACCCACCTCAGTCTCTTCAATGATGTAGTCCATCACGGCTTTCATGTCGCCGGATTCGCGGTACACCTGCAACTGCCGGTCCGCGCCCGTCCCCATCTTCATAATCTCGCGGATGTACTCCACTTCTTGCCGGGAATCCAGTTCGTCCAGCACGTCATCGACGAATTCCAGATACTCTTCGATCAGCACGCGCTCCGAGACTTCCGTCTGCTTGCCGAAGTCGATCAGTTTTCCGTTGATCCCATAGCGCGCCGCTCGCCACTTGTTCTCCATCACGAGCGACCTGCGGTACATCCGGAATCCCTGATTCTGCGAGTACAGCTTGTACAACTTGGCGACCGTCGCCTGGATGAGCGCCGCCAAAGCAATCGTCTCGTCAAGCCGCATCGGAAGATCGCATACCCGGAACTCCAGCGTGTCAAAGAATGGATGCGGCCGGATGTCCCACCAGATTTTCTTGGCGTTATCGATCGAGTTCGTCTTCACCAGCAGCTTGACGTAATTCTCGTACTCGCCCCAGCTCGGAAAATAGTCTGGCAGGTTCGTCCGCGGAAATTTGTCGAACACCTTGCAGCGATACGATTTCAGGCCCGTATCCATCCCCAGCCAGAAAGGCGAATTCGTCGACAGCGCCAGCAGATGCGGCACGAAATACCGCGCATGATTCATCATCTGGATCAGGGTCTCGCGATCCTCGATGCCGACGTGCACGTGCAGCCCGAAAATCAGGTTGGCCCGCGCCACCAGTTGCATATCTTCGACAATGTTCTTGTAGCGCTCGCCCGGAGTAAGTTCCTGCACGCGCCAATCCGCAAACGGATGGGTTGCCGCCGCAGCCAGTCGCAGGCCATTCTCCCGCGATAGCCGGATCATGTGCCGGCGCAGACTCTTCAGTTCTTCCCGGGCTTCCTTAATATTGGAGCAAACTGAAGTCCCAACCTCCACCACCGATTGATGCATTTCCGTCTTGACCCGCTCCTGCAGAACCATCTTGCCCTTCTCGATGATCTCGGCGTGAATGTGCGACCGAAGATCCCGAGTCTCAGGATCGACGGTCTGATACTCCTCCTCGATTCCGAGCGTGAATGTAGGCTTCATCGCGGCATCCAGAGCTGCCCGGCGGGCAGGCGTTCTGGCAGAAGTGGTACAAGTATACCAACGCCCGCTGTAAAGCGGATAAGTCGTCGCGGCCGAGCCTAAGGGGGGACACTGCGAGCCACGAGGGAGGGTTGAGAAGTCTAGTCGTTCAGGACGACATTCAGCAGCGAGCTGTGGACCTGGAGACCAGCGTTGTAGTCGACAAATCCCAATTTCCTGAACCGGTTCATGAAGAAGCTGACCCGCGAACGGGTTGTGCCAATCATTTCCGCCAGCGTTTCCTGGCTGATTTTCGGAACTCGTGAAGAGATTGTATTTGAAGGTCGGGGAAGTGATCCATTTTGTACAGTATTGCGGGAGCGAGTGAGCGAATCTGTTTGGGTCTCAAAAGGGAAAATTTGCCCGCCACACTAGACGGCTTGTCGCCCTGGCTGTGGCAGAAATGAGGTTGTCCCATGAAAAAGGTAATGTTCTTGCTTGCGATGTTCGGTCTCGGTACGCTGAGCTGGGCGGGGTCGGCGCGGGAAGATGCCACCGAACGGCTGGAAAACGCCGGCAACGTGTTACACGAAATTATGGCAATGCCGGACAAGGGAATCCCGGAAGAAGTGTTGGAGCACGCAAAGTGCATAGCGGTTGTGCCCCACATGGTCAAGGGCGGCTTTATCTTCGGAGGCAAAGGAGGCAAAGGCGTCGCCACCTGCCGCAAGGCGAATGGCTGGAGTGCGCCGGCGTTCATCACGATTTCTGGCGGAAGCTGGGGACTGCAGATCGGGGTGGAAGCTGTCGACGTGGTACTGATCATTCAGAATGAAAAAGGGATGCAAAAGCTGCTCTCGAGTAATTTCCAAATTGGAGCGGACGCTTCCGCGGCAGCGGGTCCAGTTGGAAGGCATGCCGAAGCGGGTACGGACTGGAAGATGGATACAGAGATCCTGACCTACTCCCGTGCCAAAGGTGCGTTCGCCGGGCTCACATTGGAAGGTGCGTCGCTCCGCCAGGACGATGATTCGCGGCACGCGATCTACGGACGCAATGTCACAACCCGGGCCATACTGTTGGGCAAAGTGGCGGCTCCATCCGCAGCCAAGCCGTTCCTTGCGGAAGTTCGCGAGGCAAAGGCCCAAGCCGTCGCCGCGGAGAAAGACAAGAAGTAGGGCTCCGGTCTCGCTCTCCCATTAGCCCGTCTGAGCGGACGGGGCGTGATTTGAAGATAGTTGGCCCGCAGGTAGACCCAGGCGGCCTGCCATCCTCACCAGGTCCGCCAACGATTCTGCTTGCATCTTTCGCATGACGCTGGCGCGATGGACCTTTATGGTGATCTCACTGGTGCCCAAGCCAGCGGCAATTTGTTTATTCGGTCGACCAGTGACCACCAGGGGGAAGATCTCTCGTTCCCGGGGCGTCAGCGATTCAAACCGCTCCCGCAGCACTGCAATTTCCGACTCTTCTTGACGTCTGCTGCGGTCGCGTTCCAGAGCAACCTGAATCGCATCCAGCAGATCCCGACCGCGGAATGGTTTGGTCAGGAATTCGACCGCGCCCGCCTTCATGGCCCGGACCGTCATGGGGATATCACCGCAAGCGGTGATAAATATGATTGGAATGCGAATGTCAGCTGCGGCCAACTGGCGCTGGAAATCGAGCCCGTTGATCCCCGGCAACTTGATATCGAGCACGAGGCAACTTGGCGCATCCGGACGCCAGCCCTGCAGGAACTCTTGTGCCGATCCGAACAACTCTACTTGCAATCCTTCGGATCCAACCAGACGCTTGATCGCCCGACGAACCGGGGGATCATCATCGACGACAAAAACGATGGGTGGTGCCTCAGTCATAGAACACCGCTAATCCTGGGCGGGCAGAGTAAATTCGAAGAGCGCGCCGCTGGCGCCGGGCACAGCCCACAAACGTCCACCGTGGGACTCGACAATCGAACGGCTGATCGACAACCCCATCCCGATACCCTCGGGCTTGTCGGTAAAAAATGGTTCGAAGATACGGTCTGCTTGCCCTGGGTCAATTCCCGCTCCAGAATCTTGAACTTGGATTAACACTCCTTCGGAATGCTTTGCCGACTGTATGAGAAGCTCCCGCGGCCGATCGGTAATCATACTCATGGCGTCGACGCCGTTCATGATCAAATTCAGCATTACCTGCTGCAACTGCACGCGATCACCGAGCACAGATGGGAGATCTTGGGCAAAATCCGTTCGCAAGGAAACACGGCTCCTGGTCAGCTCATGGCGCAGGAGCCGTGCAACCTCCTGAATGACCTGATTGATGTCCAGTTTAGTTCTACCGGGAACGCCCTTCATGAGCAGGGCGCGAATTCTTGAAATGATGGCGCTGGCACGGGCTCCATCGTTCACAATTTCTGTAATTGCCGCCCGTAATTCACGGAGATTCGGTGCAGCACCTTCGAGACCCCGCGAGCAGAAGTTGCCATTGGTGACGATTGCCGTGAGGGGTTGATTGACCTCGTGAGCAATTGTCGCGACTAGTTCTCCCATGCCCAGGGCGCGTGTGACGCGAGCCAGTTCCGCCTGCGCCTCCAGCAAGGCCTCTTCGGCGCGCTGGCGCTCGATCATTTCTTTTCTCATCTCTTCATTGACGGTTGTAAGCTGCTGGGTACGCTCGATGACGCGCCGCTCGAGTTCATCGTTCAGTCTCTGGATCTCCGATTTGGCGTGCTTCAGTTCGGAAGTCTCCACCATCTCCCAGCCGTTATTTCTTCGGGCGATGGCAAATTGGTGGGTGCGGGTCACGTCAAGAATTTCCGCAGCCGTGCTTCCCGCCAGCGGATAGGTGCATAGAGCCGTCATCCGCCAGTTGTTGATGGAATGGTTCACTTCGTTTTCGTAGTCACCAAATGCCTGCCAGTCTGTGCGCTCCAGCCACGCAGTGCTGGCGCTGATCCGCAACCCGGCATATCCGCGGGTCAAGGCGGAATCTGTCTTCTCAGCCCAGGTCCGGAGGGCCCTCTGCAAATCCAGAACGCCGCCCGGGTAATAGCATTGCTTGCCGCGAACAATTTCGATGCTGTGGTCCGCAAGATAACGGTCGAATTCGGGGACGGCCTTGCGCATGGCAGTCCTCGCTTCTTCCTCGGTCAACGGTTCAGACACTGCCCAAAGGCAGAGTTCGCCGGCTTCCAACCCGGCCTTGAAATAAGGGACGAGCGTATCGACCAGGTCTTCTTTAGTCTCGTAAAACATAAAGAAATGAGTGCCCCACGGCACATCGCCCACCACGCCAATTCCGGTCTTTCGCAGTTGCGTTTCAACGGGTTGTGTCGCCATGCCTATCACCTGAGTTATGAAGCATCTTTGGGATGGATCGGTAAAGTGAACTGGAACAGGGTCCCCTGGGAAGCTGACACGAGGGACAATTGTCCACCATGAGACTCGATTATCGAACGGCTGATGGCTAGCCCCATTCCGATGCCTTCCGCCTTCGTGGTGAAGAATGGTTCGAAGATGCCGTCTGCCAGCTCGGGCTTTATTCCCGGACCGGAATCCTGAACCTGAACCAAAATGCCATCTGTGTTCTTTGCGGACCGGATCCGAAGTTCCCGCGTCCTGTCTGTGTGCAAACGCATTGCTTCAATGGCATTCATGACCAGGTTGATCAAGACCTGTTGCAGCTGCACCGGGTCGCCGGACACGGGCGGAAGATTAGATGCAACGTCGGTGCGTAAAGAGACGCGGTTGCGGGTCAACTCGTTGCGCAGCAGAGTGATTACCTCTTGAATGACCTTGTTGATGTCGAGCTCCATCCGTCGGGGAGATCCCTTCACCAGCAAGCCTCGAATCCGCGAAATGACCGCACTCGCGCGGGTGGCGTCGTTTACAATCTCCGTAATCGCCGTCCGCAATTCATCGAGATTCGCGGTCGAACCTTTTAACTGGCGTAAGGAGAAGTTCGCGTTGGTGACGATCGCAGTGAGGGGCTGGTTGACCTCATGGGCAATTGCCGCAGCCAGTTCCCCCATCGCTTGCGTGCGCGTGACGTGAGCAAGTTTGTCCCGCTCCTCCTGTAAAGCCTCCTCGGCGCGCCTGCGGTCTTCGATGTCGGTGGTTGTTCCATACCATTTAAAGACGTTCCCCCGCTCGTCGCGCAGCGGCGCGGCGCGAAGCAGGAACCGGCGATATACCCCGTCCGCCCGCCGTAAGCGCGCCTCTTTCTCGAAAAGCTCTCCGGCCGCAAAGGCTGCGCGCCACTCTTCCTCGGCGCGGTCTTCGGGATGAAATGCATTCATCCAGCCCCGGCCCAGTCCTTGTTCGAGAGTGAAACCGGTGTACTCCCGGAAACGTTGATTCAAGAAATCAGCGGAGCCGTCGGGCAATTTGCTCCAGACCATCGCGGGAAGCGTGTCAACCACAAGCCGCAGGCGGTCTTCACTTCGCCGCACCGCTTCTTGTGCCCGCTCACGCTCGGCAATTTCCTTTCTCAGCGATTGGTTGACCGCTTCAAGCTGTAGCGTCCGCTCGGCCACGCGACGCTCTAAGTCTTGGTTCAGCCGTTGGACTCCGGCAGCCGCCCGTCTGTCCACGGACGATGTCACCATGGCGGCCATAATCACGATCAAGGTCACAACGGCAATTCCATTGTTGGCAACGGGGGAGATGCTGACTGCGTGAAAAAGGTCCGGAGGCGAGGCGGGGACGAAACTGGCCGCAGCCATGCCGGTGTAATGCATCGCGGAGATAGCGCCTCCCATCACGATGGCGCTGCCCAGCCTGCGCGGGACAGTCCATTTGGTCTCCTCTCGCAGATCGAATGCCACGAGCAGCGCAACCAGAGAAAACAAGATTGCGAGCAAGATGGAAAAAGTCACCAGAAGGGGTGAAAATCGGGTGATGGCAGGTAATCTCATTGCGGCCATGCCAATGTAGTGCATGCCGGCAATGCCGCCACCCATAATGAGGCTGCCAGTCAGGGCCTCAACCCGCCTCATGTGCTGGCGGCTCGCTACATACAGCGCGACCGCGGACGCGAGGATGGCCACCAGGAGTGATGCCAGAACTGTCGGCCACTGGTACTCGACGGATACAGGCAGGTGGAAGGCCAGCATCCCCTTAAAGTGCATTGCCCAGATGCCGATACCCATTGCAGCGGCGCCGCAGCCCAACCATGCCATGCGGATCCGGCCGCTGGCGGCGGTTACGCGTCCCGCAAGGTCGAGCGCGGCATAGGACGCAGCGATGGCTATCAATACCGAGCGAGCCACCTCGCTGTAGTCGTAGGAGCCGGTCATCGCCGCGTTTGCGGAGATCATCCCAAAAGATCTCCTTTGCCGGTGTGGGTGAGCGTCCACACTTACGCACGAATTGAGACTGGATTATCCGACCACTAACCCCACCGGCGATAGTGTACGCTTACTTCAATCGGGAGCGCGCGTTCGATGCCGCCGCGCATCTTATTCCCCGTAGAGACGCGGCCTGCCGCGTCTCTCTCAGGGGGAAGATGAATCCTACTGCATCGCGTTTCCGTAAGTCGGTACTCCCTGCTGCACGAGGAACAACAGTGTTTGTCCGCGCGACGACCAGTCGCTTTGTGGATATTTCGAAATTAACTGCTGCGCGAGCGACACTGCCAGGTTCTTCGATTGGTCGGACTTCTTTGGTTGTTCTTCTGTCTTATAAATCTCGATCAACGCGGCCCGGCGAGAAGCGGCGTTGTACAGCGCCTCGGGAGCGGCGGGAGACTCGGGATGTTCCTTCACGTACTTTTCGTAGATGTCGGCTTCCTTGTCGGGACACTTGGATGAGCCTTGCCAGTCTCCGCAGAGTTTGTTGTCGATCAGATGGAAGGCGGCGAGTTCGGCCCACTTTGTGCCCGGGAACTTTTTCATCACCTGCTTCATGGATTGCTCTTCGATGCCTTCGCGGAGGTACGATTCCTTCTCGCGGGCCGAGGGCCGCGACTGCATATCTGCTTTGTCGACCTGCCATTTAATGTCGGCAGCGCGGTAGAGAGCTTCGCCGGCAAGGGGAGCGGCGGGGAAGATGTCATAGACGCGGTGGTAAAGGCGCAAGGCGTCCTGGGCCGCGCCGCGGCGACCGTGGCGGCGGCCTGCCTCGTCCTCAGAATCGACGGCCGCCCCGAACAGAATGCGGTCGCCGTTAGGAGTGGACGCCCAGACGATGCCCGTATCGAGAACCCAGCCACTGATGGTCTTGCCCTCGTCCTCGTCCTCCAAAACGAAGGCGGGATCGGGCGTTAGCGCAGAACCGAGCAGCGCCTCGACGTGGAGCCAGTTGCGGCTCTTGTCGAGGAGAATCAACTCACGGCCGCGTTCGGCCTGGCCAAGCTTGCTGGAAGTTGTGTCGGGAGACAGATAGATAACGGCTTCGCGGACCAGGGTTCCGCGATCGGCGGCTAGCAGCAGAGAGTCTCCCAGGACGATCAGGGCGGTCAAACACAGAAGCTTGGTAACGGGTTTCACGGTCGTGTTCGTCTCCGGTTCGAGGGTAGCACTTAGCTAAGATGCGTGGAGTGGCCAGGCCGAAGCCCTTTGGAACCCGAAGGAATTAGTGGGATTATGAAAAGGAGAATATCGGCCAGCGAGCGGATGTTGTGACATTCGATACATTTCAATACATTGCGCAGTGTGCACTGGGCGCCTGGATCATGTTCAATCCATATCGAGGAGGACCGGTGGGTTATCGCAGAGTGCCGATACCGAAGGAGTGGAAGTCATTATTTTATATGCGCCCTGATCATCTTTTTACATGGTCTGAAGCACCTTCTGATGTGAGATTTTCAAGAATACCCGCTACACTTTTGAAGCTAAACTCATCGCCTGACTTTGATTCGTGTTGAAACAGCGCAGGCTGCTGTACCTCGTTGTGCTTCTTCAATGCCAAGAGTTCTCGGCGGAGGCTGCGATGCATGGTCAACAGAAATGGAATCGATGGAAGGGCCGCCCATGATGGCCCGCGGCGCCGCGCCCCAGATTGCAATTCGCGACCTCAAGAGCATCGACGACCTCAGCCAGTTGCAAGCGGTGGAGAAAGAAGTCTGGGGCATGGCGGACGAGGACACCTTGCCCCTAACCCTTGCCATAGCCTGCGAGGCGGTCGGCAATATTTTCGTCGGGGCATTTGATAAAGACAAGCTAGTCGGGTTCGCCTTCGGATTCCTCGGCCGCGAACAGGGACAGACAACGATTCACTCGCACATGCTGGCGGTGCTCGATTCTTACCGGCATCTGGATCTAGGCTCACGACTGAAGCAGGCGCAGCGTGAACGGGCCATGGCCATGGGCGTCCGCGAGATGACGTGGACCTACGATCCGCTGCAAAGCCGAAACGCCCACTTCAACTTTTCCAAGCTCGGCGTGGTTTCCGAGACCTACAAGGTCGATTTCTACGGGCCGGAAACTTCCAGCATGCTGCATCGTAACGGAACGGACCGGCTGTGGGTGCGGTGGATCTTGAATTCGCGGCGGGTGCGCGATCGGCTGGCGGGCAAGAATGCGCGAGCGGAAACGCTCGATGCCATGAGGATGCTGGCTCCGCTGGTGCGCTTCGATCCGAGCGGCAAACCAGGAAGGGCCGATCTGGCGGAATCACTGGCGCGGCAGCGCGTGAACATTGAGATCCCAGGCGACATTCTGGAAGTCGAACGCACCGACATGGGATTGGCGAGAGAGTGGCGCGACGCGACGCGGTGGGCCTTCCGCGAAGCCGTGAAAGCGGGATTCATTGTGGCCGAGTTCTGCCGCTCGATTCGCGGACAGCAGGGACCGGGAGCGTATTTGCTGCAGCGTGGGACGGTGAGCGAGTTTGTTCCCGAAGCGTAGAAAGCGCAGAAGAGCCGGCCACTTAACTGCGGTGCACCCGACCATCTTTGACTCAGCCTATGCGTGCTCTGCGTGCTTCCGCCCGTCGGGTCTTGTCGGCTCGTCTTCGGCAATGCCGGCAAAATAACCGGGTCACGGTCGGGAAATTCAGCCACCAGAGACAAGCTTCCGCCCATAGCCTCCACAGTCCGGCGGAGAGTGGAAATCAGAAGGTCGCTGCGCCTTTCGATCTTCGAGACGCCTTCCTGGCCGACATTGAGGGATTTTGCGATCTTCTGCTGTGTAATCTTGCGCGCCCGGCGCAGTTCTTGCAGCGTCATTTCCTCGGCAATGAGCTGGGCGGGGCGAGCCTCGGCTCTGGCATAATTCCGAAGAAATATATTGAAGAGGCGAGCAAAGGAGCGCGGTAGAATATCCGGTTCCCAGTCCAAGGCCGGAGACAAGCGCTAAACCATACCCACACCCAAGGACGATCCATGCTCGAGCCAACCGCCATGCAGGTGAACATCGATTCGACTCTTGACGAGCAGCGCAGTTTCGAGCCCCCTGTAGAGTTTTCTCAGAAGGCTCAGATTAAGAGCCTGGCCGAATATGAAGCTCTCTATAAAGAGTCCGTGGAGCAGCCGGAAAAATTTTGGGCCCGCGCCGCCCAGGAGCTGCATTGGTTCAGGAAGTGGGAAAAGGTTCTGGAGTGGAAAGCGCCGTGGGCCAAGTGGTTCGTCGGTGGCGAGATCAATCTTTCCTACAACTGCCTCGATCGCCACGTCCAGACGGCGCGCAAGAACAAAGCGGCGCTGATCTGGGAGAGTGAGCCCGGTGAAGTCCGTACCTATACCTACCAGCAACTCTGGAAAGAGGTGCAGAAGTTCGCCAACGTTCTCAAGAATCTTGGCGTCCGCAAAGGAGACCGCGTCGCCATCTACATGGGCATGACCCCGGAATTGCCGATTGCGATGCTGGCCTGCGCCCGCATTGGCGCGCCGCACTCGATTGTGTTTGGCGGCTTCTCTGCGAACGCGCTGGTCGATCGCATTCACGATTCGCAAGCCGTGGCGGTCGTCACCCAGGACGGATCGTACCGGCGCGGCGCCGAGGTCAAATTATTTCCTGCCGTAGAAGAGGCGCTGAAATCGTGTCCATCCGTGAAGCATGTCGTGATCTACAAACGCACCGGAACCGCGATCAACGCGACTTCGGGCCGCGATCACTGGTGGCATGAGTTGATGGCGAAGGCTTCCGATGATTGCCCGGCAGAACCGCTCGATGCCGAACATCCGCTGTACATCCTTTACACATCGGGCACGACGGGGAAGCCAAAGGGTGTGGTGCATACCACTGGTGGCTATTCCGTCGGCACGTATCTCTCGACGAAATATGTTTTTGACCTGCGCGAAGAAGATACCTACTGGTGTACCGCCGACATCGGATGGGTCACCGGACACAGCTACATCGTGTATGGGCCGCTGCAGTGCGGCGCAACCAGTCTCATGTATGAAGGGGCGCCGAATTGTCCCGAGCCCGATCGTTTCTGGTCGATCATCGACCGGCACCAGGTGAACGTGTTTTACACGGCACCAACGGCTATCCGCACATTCGTCAAGTGGGGCGACGAGTGGCCGAAGAAACACAAAATGGAAAGCCTGCGTCTGCTCGGCACAGTCGGTGAGCCGATTAATCCCGAGGCCTGGATGTGGTATCGCGAAGTGATCGGCCATAACCGCTGCCCGATCGTGGATACATGGTGGCAGACGGAAACCGGCTCCATCATGATCACACCGATTCCGGGAGCGATTCCGACGAAGCCGGGTTCGGCTACACGGCCATTTTTCGGCGTGGTGCCGGAGGTTGTCACCATGGAGGGCAAGGCGGTGCCTTTGGGTTCGGGTGGCTATCTCGTCATCCGGCAGCCTTGGCCCGCCATGCTACGGACAATTTACGGCGATCCGGATCGCTACGTGCAGCAGTACTGGTCTCAAATTCCCGGCGGCACTTACTTTACGGGCGACGGTGCGCGCAAAGATAAAGACGGCTATTTCTGGATCATGGGGCGCGTCGACGACGTTCTGAACGTGTCCGGTCATCGGCTGAGCACGATGGAAGTGGAATCGGCGCTGGTAGCGCATGAGAAGGTTGCGGAAGCTGCGGTCGTGGGCCGACCGGAGGAAATCAAGGGGCAGGCCATTTGCGCGTTCGTGAGTTTGGAACACGGTGTAGAGCCGACGATGGCGCTGAAAGAAGAACTGAAGAAATGGGTGGCGAAAGAGATCGGATCGCTGGCCAAGCCCGATGACATCCGTTTTACCGACACGCTTCCGAAAACACGCAGCGGGAAGATCATGCGCCGCTTGCTCAGAGAGCTGGCCAGCAGCGGCGAAGTGAAAGGCGATACGACGACGCTGGAGGATTTCGGGGTGATCGCGAAGTTGAAGGAGCAGGACGAAGTCTAAGCTCTTTTTCTTGTAGAGACCAGGCTCGCCCCGTCTCCGTTCGCTGCGCCCTTAGCCCGAGTGCGACTCGACAGCCTGGCGCTGCTCGCGCATTTGCTGCAGAAAGCTTTCGACCGGCACCTGAAACTGGTGCCGGAACAGATCGACGAGTGTGTCGTCGGTTACGGAGACCTTGCCTAGGGAAGCCGGGGACGTAGCCAAGCTGCCGTCGGGCGATGGCGTTTCCAGTCCGTTGGGTTCGACCTGAATCTCGGGAGATTTGTCTCCGTTAGCGCGCAGAGTCGTGATAACGCGGTGCACGTGATCGCGTTGCTCGGGCGTGGTCTGGAACTCCACTCCCATGCCGAATTCCGGATGCGCTACCAATACGACGCCTTCGGTTTGCACTTCGAGGTCGGCAGTCTTAATCGAAAGGACGATGTGCGTCCCCCTCGGAAAGGGTGAGCCTGTCGTGAGATAGCAGCCGCCGAGGCTGAGGTCGCTGAGACGGCAACTCACGGGAGGGTCGTCCTGCTCGGGCTCAGGAAGGTGGCTGTTCAACCACTGGCGAATGATGTTGCGCTGCTCGTCAGTGGGGGCTTTGAAACGGACTCCCGCCTGGTGGTCGCTGCCTTCCCATGCCAGCTCTCCGTAGATTTCGAGCTTCTGGTCCATGCCCGGCAATGCAAGGGCGAAGCGGAGCGAATTTTCCTTCGCGACGCGGCCCGGGAACTGAATCGCCATGCCGCCTTCGCAGAGATCGATAGTCCTGGCTTGGTACCGGCCGGAGCCGTAACACTCGACCGGAATTTGCACAGCGACGCGCAGCTGCAGACGCCGTTCACGCTTCATCAAGGCGCGAACTGCGCGAAAACTGGCTTTGGCGCGCTCGACCGCAAGCGGTTTGTGGAGGACGAAATGGGCCCCAATTTCGAAGCCGCCTTTGAGTCCAACGGAGGGTTCCACCAGCACGATCCCGAGAGCCCGGCTGTTGACGGGAGAGGCTTTGGCCCCCCGCAATACGCTGCCGGCTTTCTCCGCATTCGCCCCATCTACGATGATGGCTTCGAAACGCTGACGGGTGATCCGGCGGATGGCATCTTCCGCGCTGGAGCAATGCTCGACATCAATTTCCAGGTCGCTGAGGACCCGGCGCAAGACGCGCACCGTCTTTTCGTCAGAGCTCAGTAACAGAGACTTCAGTTCCATGTTTCAAATCACGGTTTCAAATCACGATTCAGATCGGCCTTGGTGCGCCGTCAGAGCTTTGCCGAGTCGGTTGCGGATGATGGTGGTGGATATCGTGCGTCGCCTTAGCTGGCGCCCGATCGAATAGATCGCCGGCCTCCCAGACGGGCGGTCACGATAAGACTCCCCTTCGCACTCTAAGGGTATGAGATTCCGCCGTCAACGCCATCGCCTGGTCATCCAGTTACGCTGGTCACCTCTTTGCTCCGGGCGCGTTTCCCAGACGGCATCCCGACCAGTCCTTATCGGCTGGGAGATAGGGATGCTCTACGTGTATTCATAGCTTTTAGGCCTGGGTCGTGTTCCCGCAGTGCAAACCGCAAGTGGCTGTGCGCAAAGGGGATATGCCACCTGGCACCGCGGAGTCAACTTTACTATTGACTAACCGTGGAAAACCTATTATTATCAATAGCTTCCATAAGAGGCAGAGGGGCTGGAATCTGTGGGTCTCGGTTTCCTTTTTTGCGGGTGAATCCCCTGGACGCTTCTTGGAATCAAAAGATGATAGAAGGCTTAAAAAGGAAGAAGTCCTTATTCCACGCATAAGAGGGTATATTTTTCATGGCTAAGCGACGCGGAAACCCTAACTGGGGCAAGCCCGAGCCTATTGGGCCGGTTACTCCCACAATCACCGAATTTGAGCAGGTTGTGCACGAGTATAAGCTCTCCCCCGACCAGTACTTGCGCTCTACACGACTGCGGGAATGGGCGCGCCGGAACAAGAATTCCAAGTACATCCCCGAGCCCTTGCTCGAAGCTTGGGGCTTTGAAATCGAATCCACCCTGTAACTGCAGGGAAGCGGGTTTCGATCCAAATTTTCGAACCACGTTTTCGAACTCGTTCTGCAGGGAGGGTCGCCGCAAGCGACCCTTTCCTTTTTTGCGGGATGGAGAAAGCGGAGTCTGGATATGCTGGCAGACATGAAGTTTGGTGGCTCCGAACTCGCGGGTTTAATCGTGGCGGTGAGCTTCGCGGCCGGCCTCAACGTGTATGCCACGGTGGCTACGCTCGGGTTTCTGACCCATGCCGGCCTGCTCGATTTGCCTTCCGGCCTGCATCTGCTTTCCAGTTGGTGGGTGATTGCGGCCTCCAGTGTGCTTTTTGCCATTGAGCTGTTTGCTGACAAAATCCCGGTTTTCGATTTGTTCTGGAATGCCCTGCACACCTTTGTTCGAATCCCCGTGGCGGCCCTGATTGCCTACGGCGCGACCTCCCAGTTGTCGCCGGAAAAGCAGTTGCTTGCAGCGCTGGCGGGCGGGGCGATAGCCTTGGCGGCCCATGGCGGCAAGACGGCGGCGCGCGTATCCGTGACACCGTCTCCCGAGCCGTTTTCGAATTTCGCCCTCAGCGCGGGAGAAGATGCACTCGCCGTCTTCCTGACCTGGCTTGCCACCCGGCACCCAATCGCGGCAGTCGTCATCGTTGCCGCCTTCCTAGTGGTCATCGTGGCCGCCATGCGATGGATAGTCCGGGCTATGAAGCGAGCTCTGAAGAGCCTATTTCACGGTTCCGAGAACCAGAACGAACTGGCGCCCTCGAAGGGGGCGATCTGAACGCTGCGTAGCGAACTATGACACCTCATCTCCCCTTTACCAATGTTCCCACCGCGATCGAAGAGATCCGCGCCGGACGAATGATCGTCGTAATCGACGACGAGGATCGCGAGAATGAAGGCGATCTAACCCTAGCCGCGGAAAAAGTTACTCCCGAAGCCATCAACTTCATGGCCAAGAACGGACGCGGCTTAGTCTGCCTGGCGATGACCGAAGAACGGCTTGACCACCTGCGCATCGGTCCCATGACCAGCGAAAACACATCGCAATACGGAACCGCTTTTTGCGAGGCAATTGACGCCCGCGACGGAGTGACCACGGGAATCTCCGCGTACGATCGCGCGCATACCATCAAAGTTGCAATCGATCCGGCGACGCGCCCATCGGATCTGGCACGCCCCGGGCACGTGTTCCCGCTGCGAGCGCGCAAGGGCGGAGTCCTCGTGCGCGCCGGTCAGACCGAAGCTTCCGTCGATCTGGCAAGGCTAGCCGGCATGGTCCCGGCAGGAATCATCTGCGAAATCATGAAAGACGACGGCACCATGGCGCGCGTGCCCGACCTCATCGAGTTCTGCCGCACCCATGAAATGAAAATGCTCACGGTTGCGGAGTTGATCCGTTACCGGATGAAGCATGAGCGCTACGTGCATCGTGTGGGCGAGGCGATGGTCGAAACCAAGTACGGAGAATTCCGCCTGATCGCCTACGAGAGCGAAGTGGACGGTGGTGATTCCCACATGGCGCTCATTCGAGGCGATATCGGCCGTAGCGACATCCGTGATTCGGCCGAGCCGGTCCTGGTCCGCATGCACGCGCACTGCCTGCTGGGCGACGTGTTCGGCGCGACCGCGTGCGATTGCAATCAAACGCTCGAGGCTTCGCTACGGATTATCGCTGCGGAAGAGCGAGGCGCGTTGATCTACCTGCACCAAACCTCGAAAGGGTTCTCAACTGAAAAAATCGGAGACCAGTCAGTTCTCACATTTCATCGCGAGCGGCGTTTGCCGGCGCATCCCGAAAGTGAGCGGAAGATTCAGCGCGAAATCGGCCTGGGAGCTCAGATCTTGTCCGATCTGAATCTGAAGCGAATCCGACTCTTAACCAATCACCCCAGAAGGGTAGCAGCGCTCGAAGGATTTGATATCGAGATAGTCGAGCAGGTCCCGGTAAGATTCTCCGTCCCGAAAACGTAGATGCTCATGTGGTGACGGGGCTTCGCCCCGACAAGCCGAGCGCAGCTCTGCTGCAGCTAAAACGGCTTCCGCGCCGTGATCTCCTCATCCTTAATGAAAAACTGCGCCGAGCACTGCGCCGAGCCACAGATCGTCGGCAGAAGTCCCGCCATCTGTTTGCGCGTAATCAAGCCCAGCGTGCCGCAGGCAGGGCAGGAGAGCACCGCCCAATAGGGGTCTTCTCTCTCCCCCACTTCGCCCGCATTCTCCAGCACGAACACGGTACCGGGTTCCATCTGCTCGGGAATCCACTCGTTGATAATGCTCAATTCACCGATCATCATGCCTCCCCCGCTTTCCGTTTACGCTCGCTCGGTTACGCTCTCCGAATTACGCTCTTCGATCCCGCCGCAAAGGCCGAACTCGTTCCGAAACCACAGTCTTCTTGCGCGCCTGAATCTCCGCTCGAACCCTCCGGACTTCGTCGCTCAGGCATATATCGAACATCGGCTGCCGGGCGTTCTTCAGCAGGTCCACGACCTGTCGCGCCGAGGTTCGCAGATAAAGATGAGTGCCGTCGGTGAGAAGGTGATACTCCGAAGGCGCGCTGACCGTAGCGGCAAGGCTGGTGCCGAATTCCTGCCGCAAGAAAGCGATGACCTTGCGCATGCGCTGGAGGGAGAAGCCCCGTCGGCGAAGCTGGCAGATCACCGCCACGGTGACCAGTTGGTCCCAGCTGTAGATGCGGCGATGCCCCTGGCGGCCAGGCACCACAATGGCCCGTTCGTCCCACCATTGCAGTTGGCGGGCGGTGATTCCGGTCAGGGCGATCACGTCGTTGGATGTGAACTGTCGTTGCATTTTCAACACGTTCTGTTTCAAACAATAAATTCGAGAAATGTTTGACACATTCTAGGCGGCAACGGTAGAAATCAACCAAGGTTTCGTCGTGTTTGTGTTGACTACGCGGGTACGTCACCGGAAGCTGGCAGTGTTAGGACGCACCGGAGCAAATCTTAACCACAGGCAGGGGGGGTACACAGGGGAATCACAGGGGAATTCAACAACCGGCCTTCCTTCGCCACGACGCAAGATTGGGCCGCCAGGAAGTCCGTCTGTTTGTACCTTTCGCGCCTTTGGCATTAACATTAGCCATACAAAATTCTTGTTCCGGGGCCATTGAATTCATGATCCAAAGAGCAGATGTGCGCACCGCAGTGCTTGCCTTGTTCGTCCTGTTCTCTGTCACCCTGACCTTCTCCCAGCAAAAGGAAGGGAATCGCACGGTGGACGCCGCGCAAAAGACCGCGCCCACCTCATCCGAGCCGTCAGCGAAAGATGACAAGGACAAAGACGAAAAGAACGAAGGTGATCCGCTCTTCAAGGGAATGAAGTACCGTTCAATCGGACCATTTCGTGGCGGCCGCTCTCTCACAGCCGCTGGAATTCCTGGCGACCCGACTATCTACTACTTCGGTTCGACCGGTGGTGGCGTCTGGAAATCGACTGACGCGGCGAACACATGGTCCCCAATTTTTGACAAGGATGGAGCTCCCTCAATCGGCAGCATCGCGGTCGCCGTGTCCGATCCCAACGTCGTTTATGTGGGGACCGGCGAAGCCTGCATTCGCGGAAACATCTCGCACGGGGACGGCATCTGGAAGTCGGTGGACGCTGGAAAATCCTGGAAGAATGTTGGCCTGAAGGATTCGCGCGCGATTGGCAAGGTGATCGTGAATCCGCGCAATCCCGACATCGTTTTTGTGGCAGCGCTAGGCCATCCATTTGGCCCGAACCTTGAACGCGGCGTTTTCCGCACTACCGATGGCGGCAAGACCTGGGACAAGGTTCTCTACAAGGACGAGAACACGGGAGCGATCGATGTGGCTTTCGATCAGCAGAATCCCAACATTTTATTTGCCTCGCTGTGGGAAGCTCGACGAACGCCGTGGACGCTCTCCAGCGGTGGGCCAGGCAGTGGCGTGTATCGTTCCACGGACAGCGGCACAACGTGGAAAAGGCTAGAGGAGCACGGCCTTCCGAAGGGACCCTACGGACGCATCGGCCTGGCGGTGGCAGCGAATTCCGACCGAGTCTACGCCATTATCGAAGCCAAGGAATCCGGCGGACTGTATCGCTCCGACGACGGCGGCGACACTTGGGATCTCGTAAACGGCAGCCACGGGCTGTTTCAACGTGCGTGGTACTACATGCACGTGGTCGCCGATCCACAGGACGCCAATACGGTTTACATCGCCGATGTCGAGTTCTTCAAGTCCACCGACGGCGGCCGCAACTTCAACAAAATTAGAGTTCCGCATGGCGACAATCACGGCCTGTGGATCGATCCGAAGAATACAAAAAGAATGATTGCGTCGAACGATGGTGGCGTCACCGTAAGCCTGGATGGCGGCAAGTCCTGGACACGCGAAGACAACCAGCCGACCGCTCAGTTTTACCACGTCATCACCGACACGCGAACGCCCTACTATGTCTACGGCGCGCAGCAGGATAATTCCACCGTGGCGATTGCCAGCCGCAGCGACGAAGGCGCGATTGGCCGCGACGATTGGTATCCGGTTGGGGGCGGGGAGGCCGGATACATTGCCCCCAATCCCACCGACCCGAACATTGTGTATGCCGGCGACTATCAGGGCAACATCACGCGTTTTGACCGGCGCACGAACCAGATCAAGAGCATCGCGGTTTGGCCGGAACTCACGGATGCGCGCGGTGCGGCCCCGCTTGATCACCGTTTTCAGTGGACGGCGCCAATCGTGACGTCTCCGCACGATCCGAACACGATTTATTACGGAGGCGAGCGCATTTTTAAAACCACCGACGGTGGTACGCATTGGGAAGCGATTAGTGGCGACCTGACTCGCAACGACAAATCGAAGCAGCAGGCTTCGGGCGGCCCGATCACGGTGGACGATACCGGGACAGAGTATTACGATACCGTTTTTTCCATTGCCCCCTCGCCCCTGGCGAAAGACCTGATCTGGGCGGGCACCGACGACGGATTGATCCAGATCACACGCGATGAAGGGAAGCATTGGACCAACGTAACCCCCAAGGGCCTTGCGGAATGGAGCCGCATCAGTTTGATTGAAGCGTCTCCGCACGATGCCGGCACTGCCTACGTCGCGATTGACCGCCATCAGAATGACGACCTCACGCCCTACATCTACAAGACCAGCGATTACGGAGCGACCTGGAGCCGGATCACCACCGGAATTCCCGACGGAATTTTTGTGCGCGCTGTTCGCGAAGACCCGAAGAAGAAAGGTTTGCTCTACGCCGGGACAGAGCGCGGCGTCTTTGTTTCTTTCGACGACGGCGCACACTGGCGCCCGCTGCAAATCAACCTGCCGATCACGCCGATCCACGACCTCGTCATTAAGAACGACGATCTGGTAGTGGCGACGCACGGGCGCGCGTTCTGGATACTGGACGATGTCTCGCCGCTGCGCCAGTTCACCGATTCGGTTGCCAAAGAAGACATGCATCTTTACCAGCCCGCGACGGCGTATCGCGTGCATACCGGAGAGGCTCCCGCGCGATTGGTCTTTGCAGGGAAAAATCCGCCAAACGGCGCAGTCCTTTATTACTACGTGAAGAAGGCGCCGAAGCAGGAAGTGAAAATTGAGATTCTGGACGCCGCGGGCAATGTGGTCCGCAACTACTCCAGCAAGAAAACCGAGCCGCTCGATGAACCGCGCGATCCCGACGAAAAGAAGCCGGAGAAACAGATCAAGCCGGAAGATGGTCTGAATCGCTTTGTGTGGGATTTGCACTATGAGGGGGCGAACCGCGTCCCCGGCTATTTTTTGTGGGAATACAACGACGGCGCGCGCGGACCCATGGCGCCGCCCGGCAACTATCAGGTGCGGCTCACGGCGAATGGCAAGAGCCTGACGGCTCCGTTTGAGGTGAAGATTGATCCGCGAGTCACCACTTCGCAAAGCGATCTGGAGAAACAGTTCAAGTTGCAGATGGATGTGCGCGAACAGTTGAATCGCGTCTACTACGCGGTGAACCAAATCCAGGACGTCCGCGAGCAACTGGACGGGCTCAAGAAGCGCCTGGTGCCGGGTAACTCCTCGAAAGCCTTGTTCGATGGCGCGGGTACTTTGGACGCAAAGCTGATTGCAGTTCGCGATCCGCTGATTAATTTCAAAATCAGCGCCAGCGAGGATTCTCTTGCCTACGCGCCGGGGATCGACGCGAAGCTGGCGTTTCTTGCCATGGCAGTGGGTGGTTTCGCCGACTCTGCTCCGACCGAGTCTGAGTACCAGGAATTCGACAAGTTGAAAAAACAGACCGATCAATTACTGGCAAGCTGGGAGCAGGTTCGGAATGCGGATATCACAACCTTCCAGAAGTTGGCCGCCGAACAGAACGTCCACTCCATCTACGTGCCCGATGTGAGAAGTGAGCGGGTGGCGGGCGGCGCGGAAGAATAAGAGGAGAAAATAGCGTGGGAGCGGGGGCTCCGAACTGCTGGGACGGGGCAAAAGCCCCGTCCCTAACCATCATCCATTAAATAAACATCTCATCCTGCGGGACGCCGCCGCCGTTTCTCGGATGGCGCCTCTTCTGGCCGAGGAAGACGTCGACTCCGGTGCTGATCGCGGCCATCAGTCCATTCACCTGACGCAGCGGAGAAATCACCGTCTTGTGGACGACCTCGCTGGTCTCTTCAACTTTGTCCATGGTGCGATTCAGCAGTTCATCCGCGCGGATGACTTGCAGCCGGGCGCGGTCGAGCACATCGGTGACGGTAGCGTCGAGGCGGCCAAGCTGATTGCGCACCAGATCGCTTGACTCGGCGAGGTTGTTGCTTATGACATCAATCTTTGGGCGTAGCTCCACCATCAAATTCTGCGCCGTTTCCACCGTGGGCAGAACTCTACTCTTCACTTCGGTGGCGAGAGCTTCCATCCTCGCCGTGCTCTTGCGGACTGCAAGGTAAAGGCCCACCAGAATTCCCGCCTGCACCACGACAGCGAAGGTCGTCACTGCAATAAAAATTTTTAGGAGAGTGTCATCCATGGCTCGTCCTCAGCCGCTCTTGGGCTGCTCCTTCTGCTTTCGCCGCTAAAGATTCTTGCCTGGTTCAGCCCCGGCGGCGGTCGTTTCGTTATATGCCTGGCGGCCGGCCTCGTAAGCGTTGCGGAACTGCTCTTTCTGCTGGTTGAGCACGTCGCGCCCGCGATCCACCCAGTCATTCGCCTGCTCCCGCGCCCGACGAGCCTGCTTGCGCGCCTGCTCGCTGCCTTCCTGCGCTTTGGAGCGAAGCACGTCGCGTGTTTCTTCTCCCGAGTGCGGCGCGTACAACACGCCAACCACAGCTCCGACGCCGAGCCCTGCCAGGAACCACAAAAAGCTGTTGCCATCACGATCCGCCATAACTGCCTCCTCAATTTTCTCTGTCTATCGGAATGGTAGCACCCTGATATGTGAAAGACAATTCACCGAACCGATGTGGAGCGGCGGGCGTCCTCGCCCGTCCAGCGTGGCCGTGGCCGCGCGAGGACGCCCGGCTCTCCATCAACCCCGGCTCTCGGTCAACAAAGCTCCGCCGGCCGTACCAAAGAACCTCTTGTGCCGGGCGCGCCAAAGGCGGAGAATGAGCGTTCTCGAGGAGGCACTCCTTGTCCGACCGCAAGTACCGGCAACGCGGATACCAGGATTCTGGTGCCGGGCCGAAAAAAGAGTTCGAGAAGCCGTCGGCGCCGAAAAAAGAAAACACTTTCGGACCGCGGCCGATGAACATGCCCGGAACGCGAACCGTCTCCCGCTGTGCGGAATGCGGCGCGCTGCTGCAGCATCTCACCGATCCGGTCGGGCAATGCCCGAAATGCGGATTCGATCTGCACGCCTGCAAACAATGCGAACACTTTGACCCTTCATGCCGCTTCGAATGCAATCAGCCGATCCCCGTCCGAATCTCTCCCAAAGACAAGCGCAACGACTGCTCGTTTTATTCCATCCGCGTGATGGTCGAAAAAGAAACATCCAGCAAGGGAAGTCAGCGTCCAAATGATGCTCGCGCGGCGTTTGACAATCTTTTCAAAGACTGACAGCTAACCTATCAGCTCTCCGCTGTCAGTTAAAGCTTGCTTTTCTGCCGGGCGAGGCTGCGTTTGCTGTTGGATTTTACTCCGCGCTCCGCTCAGGAACAACTTAAATGGATCAGCGCGGAGCCGATTGCAGTTTCTCGACCAGCGCCGCCACCGCGCCGATGTTCTTCATCTGCTCGATGTCTTCGGGTTCGAGCTGCACTCCGAACTTTTCTTCAATTGCCAGAACCAGATTCAGATGCTGCATGGAATCCCAATTCTCGATCGTCTCCGGCGAAGACTCCGCCGTGATCTTGTCCGCCGGAATTCCGAAGATGTCGCTGGCCACGCTTCGCACCCGTTCAAACGTACTGTCTGCCAATTCTTTCCTCCCGGTCTAGTTTCCGTGATCCAACGGTGTCGTTACTTTCAGCTTAATCCAATCGGGGCAACGTAGAGTGGAACTCTTCAGATCGAGCGTCCACAGCGAGCCGGTGCCATTGGCCTCCTGCCGGTTGAAGCCGTGTTGCGGGTAGAAATCGCGCGCCGGAGCGTTTTTCTTTGTCGGCAGAAACCACCCCACCAGCCGCTTGCAGCCGCGCTGGACAGCGCTTTCGGCGAGATGGGCGAGCAGCGCGGTTTCAACTGTTCTTCCGATGACGCGGCAGCTTAGAAGGAAGGTATCCACCTCGCACTGCTCGCCTTCCTCGTGCGCGATCGCGACCCCAACCAGCCCGTGGTCGCCGAAACGATCGCGGACGCGGATGGAAAATATTTGCCAGTCCGGCTTTTTAGCCATGTCCGCGATCTGCGGCTCGGTGTAGCGCCGGGTGGTCAGGTTGAACTGGCTGGTCTTCTGCGTCAGTTGCGAGATCCGTGCCAGCGTCAGGTCCGACACGGGTTCCAGTTCGGCTTCCTGCTCCAGGAAGCGGAAGAAATCTTCCTTCGATTGAAAGCTCTGCTCGGCGCCGGCGCGTTGCTTCTGCGCTGCATACATTTCGGTGCGCTGCCGGTCTTCGGACGAAAGGGTGAGCCGCTCGAATGCAGCACAATTCCTGACGGCGGCCGCATACTCCAGGGGATTCTTTCCCAGATCAATGACCGTAACTTCCGGAAGCGCGGCGCGAACCTGCTCGCGCTCAAATGGATTGTCGTCGAGAAAGGCGAGTGCGTCGATGCCGATATTCAGTTCCTCGGCGATCTCGCGGAGATTCTGCGGCTTGTCGGTCCAGTTGATACGGATCGCCGCGAAATGTTTCGGGCGCACCAGCATGCCGGGGTGCTTCTCCAGCGCTTCCATGGCATCGTCGAGATTGTTCTTGCTGCACACGGCGAGCAGAATTCCCTTGCGCGACAGATCGAGCAGGGCACGGTGCAAGGCCTGATAAGCCGCGCCCGGATATTCGGGGCCAACTTTAATGCCGGTCATTCCGTCTTCGCCGATCACTCCGCCCCACAATGTGTTGTCGAGGTCGACGACCAGAACTTTGGCGGTGCGGCCGCTGAGTGGCACGATAAAACGCATCCAGTCGCGGGCCATGTGAAGAAGATGACTGGCCGCGATGGGAAGCCGCGCCGTCAGCCATTTGCGCTCATCGTGCCAATGCTCGCTGCCATGGCGCGCGACCAGCGCGTCGTAGTCGAGCACGTACACTCCGTGGAGTCCTGCGCTGATGCGCCGCAGTTCACGATTGATTTGCCGGATGAGTCCGGACTGGCCGGCTTCGGATTGATCGTCGAGAATCCCGAGGCTTGGAGACAGCGGGCGCTCAAGGGAATGAACGATCAGCGCCGCCTGGCTGTGTTTTCGAAACGTGGCAATCGACTGCTCATAACTTCGAACCACGCGCTCGGCGGCTTGTTGCGCCGCTTCCGGCGCCAGATCGGCGAAGTCACGCCATAGTTCGGGCGCGGCCTGGTCGGCGCCGACGGCCAGCACGACCGCGTTCGGGGCGAAGCGGTAGAGCGAACTCCGGCTGTCGAGCATGTCCTGCACGTAGGTGTTGAAATCGCCGACATGGACTTCAAGGTCGATGCCGTACGCGAATGCTTCTGCTCGCAAAAGCGGCACCATGGGCTCGACCGTGAACGAGCGCAGAATCGCCAGCTTAAATTTCCTAAGGGCGAACTTGTCGCCCGACTTGTCGCGCGTCTTTTCGCGTAACACTTCGAGTCGCGAAGTCACGAAGCTCGCCGTCCCCGACGCAGGATCGCGCCGCCAAAGTTCGGCCAGCCGCCGCGAGGCCAGATCGAAGGCGCCTCCGGCGATTAAGCCGTCAACGTCTGCCCGCAGGTTTGACGGATTGTGCTCAGTGGCCTTTGGATGAGGCGGCGAATTGGATATCGAATCAGACATTGAAGTAGATCTCGAATCAGCGTTCCAGATACTCGATCAGCAGACGGTTTCGGGTGTAGATCCACGCGATGCGCCGGCCGCCGAACGCGACTGCCGGCATAGGCTGCCGCGTGACAATCGCTCCCAGTGCGCGCGCGTCGGCGAGCGCCTGCTCGATATTGTCCACGACATAACAAACGTGGTGCAGGCCATCGCCCTTGGCGGCGAAGGAACACACAGGCGATTGTTCATCGGCCGGTTCCACCAGTTCCCAGAGCGGATCGCCCGCCCGCCGGCTTTTCAGGAACGTGACGCGAACGCCCTGGTTGGGATCATGAAAAACCTGCCCGTCCCAGTCCGCCTGCAGCATGCTGGCGAAGCCCTGTACGGAATTCGGAATCGAAGCCACGACGAAGCCGACGTGGTGGAACGCGCCTTCGGGGTGCCAGGTTAGGGAAATCGCATTCATCGCCAGAACTCATTCGTGGTGGGCACAACCCTACTTGGCATCGGTCTGTGCATCGGACTTCGCATCGGACTCAGGAATGCCCATGCGTCCCTGATCGGCGATGCGGGCAAGCGGAGTATCCGATTTCAGCCAGAGTTTGAAGTCGAAATACAATGGATACAGAAAATTCATCAATCGCATGGGCAGGGACGAATGCAGCTCCGCATGCCGCGTTTCGAGCGCATACCCAGTGTCGACGAGCAGGTTGCCGATGCTGGACTCGATGTCGCGAACCTGCGGGGGAGTGAACATGCGTTTCCATCGGCCGATGGTGCTAGCTTCGGTCTCCTTTCCGTCGCCGCGAAACGAAGAATTCGGATTGTGCACCGATCCGAGCGCGACCTGCTGGATGCGGTCATAGTCCAGATCGTGGTCGATGAATTTGCCGATGCGCGCCAGCGTTTCGCGCGGATTCTGGACCAGATCTTCGTAATGAACTTCCATGTAATCGGCGCCCAGCGCCTGACCGTAGCGCCGGCCCTTGCTTACAATCCATCGCCAGAAGATGGCAGGCGCCAGGAAGGCGCGGCTGCGGTCCCATGGCAGTGGACGAATCCAGCCGATGCGGTGCAAGGAAGCGGTGACGTCGCGGCCGTCGCGAATAATGTGGACCACGAGCGCATCGGGAATCACTTTCTTGATCAGCGGAAGGTAGAGCAAGTGCAGCGGTGTAGATTCGGCCCAGCGCCGGACGCCTTGTTTGCGCGCGATGTTCTCCATCACAATGCGCAGGAAGTCGCCGGCATTGCGGCAGTCTTCCATTACTCGATCTTCGATTTCCTTGGGATCGAGTCCGGTACGCTGAAACAGTTTGCTGGTGAAATAGGCGTCCAGCAGTCGGCGCCGGTTGCCACGACGGGCTAGGTTGCCGTAGCGCACGCCGAGCAGGTTGAAGGCGTTACTCTCCGCATGATAGACGGCGAACCCTCCGGCGGAAAGCAGCGTGTGGTAGAGGAACTTGGTTCCCGAGCGTCCGCAACCCAGCACAAACACCGGAGCCCGAGAACGAACGACACGTGCGCCCGGGGCTGTAGCCTGAGCTGCCGGATGATTGTCGACGAGGGCGTTGGCGTTTTCCATGGCGTCTTCAGTGACTCTGGTTGCCGGATTCATGGAGTTGTTCGTCCACCAGTCTCAGGGCCGGACCGGCTCGGCCACCGGCGACGGTTCTTCTTCGAGATCGAGCGCAGACATACTGGCGAACCGGCCGAGGGGAGTATGTAATTTCAGCCACAGCTTGCTGCCGAGAAAGGCGGGATACATTCCGCGCATCCACGACTGCCGCAAGCCGCGGCGGCGCTCGGCCGCCTCCAGCGACAGTTCGTAACCATGTTCCTGCAGGCAGTCGCCCACAGTCGCTTCGATGGCGGCGACATCGGCGCGGGGCAGGCGTTCTTTCCAGCGGCCGAGCGGGTTGATCTTGGCTTTCGCGCCTTCTTCGCGAAACGAAGAGTTCGTTTCCGACAGGCGGCCCAGGCCGGCGCGCTGAATCCGATCGTAGTCCAGATCGTGATCGAGGAAGCCGCCGAGTTTGCCGAGTGTTTCGTGCGGCTTGGTGATCAGGTCTTCGTAGCGGATCTCAATGTAGTCGCCAGGGAACTTGCGGCCATAGGCGCGGCCTCGGTGGACCATCCACTCCCAATAGAGCGAAGTCGCCACCAGGCTCGCGGTTTGATTGCGGTCCCAGGGCAGAGGAGTGAAGCCACCCATTTTTTTGAGCGAGAGCGCAATGTCGCGCCCATCGCGGATGATGTGCACAAACAGCGCGTTGGGTATGTCGCGCTTCACGCGCTCGACGTGCAGCACATTGTCGGGATCGTACACCGCCCAGCGCTGCACTTGCTGGCTCCGGGCCACCGCGTCCATGACGACGCGGATGAAGTCTCCCCCGGTGCGGCATTCGTTCAGGATGCGCGCCGACAACTCCTCTGCATCGAGGCCGGTTCGCCGGAAGCCCTTGCTCCGGAGCCAGGTTTCGAGGATCCTTTCGCGATGCGCGGGATTCTTCATGGAGCCGAAGCGGGGAATCAGAATTTTGTAAATCGGCAGAAAACCGCGGTAGATGGCAAACCCGCCAGAGGACAACAACATGTCGTAGAGCAGATTCGTCCCGGAGCGGTGGCAGCCCATCACGAAGACAGGAGAATGCTTGCGATCGCTTTGGCTGGGCCTAGGCACCCTAAAAATCTTATCACGCAGAGTGGCGGGGGCCGTTTGAAACCCTAGTTAAAACAGGGGTTACAGAAGTCACCTGAGGCGCGCTGGCCGGTATAGAATGTGCAAATTGCAGCGGCACGGTTGAAGGCCGAAGGAATGGATTTCGTCCAAATTACTGATACGGCGAGCCATGGCACGCCAAAGGCGCAGGAAGGAACCCTGGTTCCGCTTGTGAGGAGGGCATCGTTCAGATTCGACGTAAGTCTCCGGGCGAGCGGTATGAACTGACCCTACTGCTGCGGGCCCCCGATCCACATGCCGAGGAAGACATGTCGAACCACTTTTTCGACGGACCTGCTCCTTGAACTGATGCAACGATCCGACTTTGTATGGCTGTGTGATACCGTGGCGCGCCATGAAACCTCAACCTCGGAAACGGCCATATTGGAGCTTCAACGCTTCGGCTACTCGACACCTGAAGATTTTGCGGAGAAGCGATCGGGCGGACTTCTGGCTGAGAGTACGAATCCGAATCGGCACCGTCGAGTCAAGCAATGGATATCCTGGGGTTCCGTCTATCAGACCGCCTGTGGGGAACGGTCCCAAGCATGTGGATTGAGGTAGCGATCCAGAAAGAATGCCGGACCAGTTACTCCGCGGGTCTCACCCGGAATGCGTGGGTTGGTTTCGGCTATACGCGGTTGTTTGATCCGTGCTCGTCGAAACGAACCTTCAGGTGTGGCGACTCTTTTGCATCCCGAGTCAGTACGGACTGCAGTTGCAACTCAAGCTCCCATATCGTGAGCGGAAAATTTCCACGCTTCAGAATCCGCCTGGCTTCTGCGTGGACGTTTCCACCTCTGTATGCGGAGAAAACGTTCTTGTAGCTGGCGCAGGCAATCTGCGCCGCGGGGGCCGATATATTCTCGGGCAGTCCGAACGGAAAAGAAAAGTGCGCAGTGGGCCCCAGCTTCCGCCGAATATCCTCGCCTGAACCAACAATCTCGTGGCGCAGGAACTCCTCGTCGGGCGAGCCGCAATCGGCGTGATTGCGCGTATGGCTGCCGATTTCGTAGCCGAAGCGCTGCAAAGATTCGACTTGCTCCCAGGTGTTGGGCAGAAACCCGGGTTCGTCGAACAACTGGTCGTGAGCAAATTCACGGCTACTCGAGATGTATTCGGTCGAGATGAAGTATCCGATCGGCAAGCCGGATTCTTCGGTGATGGCGCGCAGGTTCACAAAATTGTCGGCGTACCCGTCGTCGAAAGTGATGGCGACGGTGGGCATCTTGACGCCGCCTTTCCGCACCAGATCGACTGCCTCGCTCAGACTTACTACGCGGTAGTGCCGCAGCAGGTAATTCACCTGCCGCAGGAAGTACGCCGTCGAAACTCCGAAGCGATGTGGCCGGTCGGAAACCAAATGGTGGTAGAGGATCATCACGGGATAATCCCGGCGGCGCCGATGCCGCCAGTTACGGAGTGCGACCGGCAGGGTATAGACCAGAGACTTGACCAGCACCTTCCATGCCGGCCGGCGAAAACGGTTGTCGTAACCTTTGCGCTGCGCCGCAAGTTTCTTTTTCATCTGCAGCAAGTCCTCAGCTGACGGACTGCGAAACAGTTTGCTGGGACCAGTCTGAGGAATTTCCGTCACCGTTCCATGGGCGAAGTCACGAATCGCAGCTACGATGAGGTCCGCACCCACCACATTCGCCTTTAGTGCCAGGCTCTCCAGATCGTCGAAGGGCTCGATTGGAATCAGCGCCGAGCGAATCACGCCTCCCACGTCCACCTTTTCCTCGACGCGGTGAACGGTGATGCCGATTTCTTTCTGATCGTCGAGTAACTCCCAGAGTCCGACCGCACCGCCTCCGCGATAATCCGGTACCTTGCGCTTGTGAATGTTGATCGAACCCTGTTTCGGAATCTGGAAGAGGACAGGTTTCAGGATGCGTGTACCGAATATCAGGCCAAGATCGGAGTTGAGGCGCTTAACAAAGTCGAGTGCATCGGCGGAGTGAATATCGCGGGTGATGAAGAGTTCAGTTCCATTGGCTTTGGAGGCCGCGGCCAGATCGTCAATCCCATATCCGGGTTTTCCGTTGGGCCACTTCGGAGCCGCATGAATGCAACGGATGACCGCATCCAGCAGGCCGCTCAGCGTGGCCGCGGCCGCGGCTAAGACGCGATCGAAGACATAGCGCCAGTACACCAGACGCTTCATCTTTTTGCGCCATATTCCCACCCGCTGCTGCAGAGTCTTCGGAGGGCGCCGTTCATAGAGCACGCCGACCACGTGCGCTTCCGAAGCGTCACGGCGAATACGCGCCAAAATTCGCGCTACCTGCCGCGGCGGAACCGATGTGAAGATCACGACCCTGAGCGGATTCCCAGCCATTGTCGCCGAACTCTATTCCACCCCGGCAATGGCGGCTTCGACCGAGTCAATATCCGCGCCCAAGTCCCGTCCATCGGAAGCAGCGCCTGCTCCCGGGGAGGCCTTGGGGCAGCCTGGCCCTTTTTCGTGGCAGAGCCGTGGATCCTTACTGACGCCGTCTTTGAGATCGCGAATGCCGGCCGCTTCAGGCGAGCCGACCACGATGTTTCCTTTGGGAAAGGACCCGCGCGCGCTGATGATCAGGTTCCTATCGAATTTATAGGGGTCAAAACAGGCTTGCAGAACGGCTTCAGGGCCCATCGACTGACTTTTGGATGCGCAACTTTGTGGGCCTCCGCCAGCCGAGGCTATCGGCGACCGCCGATCTCCGACGGAAAACACGCTGTTGGTTAGCGCGAAATTTGGCAGCTTCGGTCCGTCGTTCAGAACCGAGAGCAAAACGCTTTTGACAAACGCCGTTACGTGATCAATCTGGATGTCATGCACGGGTGGGTCGGTGGAGACCAGAATCAGGAAGGGGCCGCCGCCCTTGTAATCCCTTTCGTGCAGGTCGTCGGCGAAGAGGTCGTGAATGCTGTAGCGGCCGCCGTCGGTGGGCGCGCCCCCCGCCTTCGAGAGCGCGTTGGCAATCTGCAAAACCCCGGCAACATTTCGAATCCGGTTAAATCTGATGGTGATGTCGTTGACGCGACAAGCCGGACACTTGTTGGACTGGTTCTTGGGCGTGAGCAAAATGGAATATCCGGTCTGGCTAAAACCTCCCCAGCTGTTCTCGAGGAGATTGGCTTCGAACAAAAGGCGGATTGCGCTCTTGAGTTCAAAGTTGTTCTTGACGATATAGGGGTTGCCCGAAGCGGCGGGCGCATAGCCGGGTTCGCCCTCCTTCCAGAGCATGGGGCGGAACAGATGATTGCGGCGGATCTCGATGTCGGTGGGAACAATGGTGGCGGCGCTACCGCCGAACAGAAGGTCCTCTCCAGAGGCCTCGACAAAGTTGTTGTAAATCTTGAGGGCGGAGATGGGTTCGTCGCCTCCGCCACCCCCGATTCCGGTGGCATCAGTGCATTTTCCAGTCCGTGCGATGCAATTCAGTCCGCTGATGTAAGAGTTGATGACAGCAATCGAAAGCGAGCCGTGGACGATCCCAATGCCGTGGCCAACCTCCGCGCCATTGGCCGGGTGGACCCAGTTGCGATCGAAGATGACGTGGTCTGTGTGTTCCGCGGCCAAAACGCGGCCGATGTTGGCTTCGGGAGGCGTGGTCCACTCAATTCCAATGAAGCGGAGATGATCTCCAACGGACACGCCCTCAGGGCGTCGCGCGACCACGGTCGCGAGCAACCTGGCCGGTCCACCGGAGGGTTGAGCAAAGGGTGGACGCCCGGGAAGGCTGGCGACTCCGCCCCATGCCGGCGAGATGCGGGTGCCTTCGGGCGGAAGGTTGGAATCGGGCGTGTCGGTTCGCACCGTGATGTAGTGCTGGTCGTCGCATTTTTTTGAAGGCAGCACGGTCGCATCGAAAGAGGCTCCAGCGGGCAGAAGCAGCGTGTCTCCGCACTTGGCGTCGTCGATGGCGGTGGCCAAATTGGACTTGGCGGGGACGCGAATCTTTTTTCCCGGCGAAGGCGTTCCATCGAGCCCAGTGTAGTAACAGGCTTTGGGAAGTTCTGCGATGCCGTCCTTGGCGCCAAACTGCGCGACATTGCCCTTACCGCAATAGGCATTTTCACCAGTGGGAGGCCCAGCCGCCAGTGCCGTCAGCGTGGCCCAGACGACAATAGCGGAGACCAGGCAAAAGAAATGTAAGTTTTTAGGGAGCGAGCTTTTTACGGCTGCAACAAAGCGAGAGGATCGCGAAGGAAGCGGAGGCATGTTTCAGTTCTCCTTATTGTCGTTATCATTATCCATCGCACGCCATTATTTATCATTTATCGCACGCCTATCGCACGCCCCGCGCATGCACCTGTAATCACCGCGGAGACTCCGCGGTGTACTGGGTTGACTGGATGATAGCACGGGCCGGATCGATTAAATTTCCATGTAAGTCGTGATGGCAGAGAAAAAAAGAAGGTCCGCGGCGGACCGCGGACCTCGATTGCCTGGAAGCGGACAATCCTTCGAAGCGGAAGAGTTATTCGACGTTTGCTAGCGCTGCGTTGAGCCCCACAATGTCGGCCCCGAGATCCTTGCCGTCGGCAGCCTTGTTCTTGT
>Ga0210407_10000570_pt1 | contig 40966 bp, 36 predicted proteins | sample IncBWC27MmetaG_FD_150860 | JGI IMG/M metagenome (GOLD analysis project Ga0210407, IMG submission 150860) | Forest soil microbial communities from Barre Woods Harvard Forest LTER site, Petersham, Massachusetts, United States - Inc-BW-C-27-M | ecosystem: Environmental > Terrestrial > Soil >...
TGTCGTAGATGGTACGGAGATAGTTTTTGATGACGTGCTCGGTGGTCCCGATCTGGTTAGCGACTTCTCTGTTTTTGAGTCCCTGGGCGACGAGTTCGATGACGCGCTGCTCGCGCTCGTTGGGACGAGTGATGCCGCGGTTTTTTCCTCTGAACATAACTGCCTCCGATATAAAAGTGTCGCCAGCTTTACCCGTTTGACTCCGCTATCAATGCCATAGCGCACGAACAAGCGGTTGAAGTGGGCTTTCACCGTTCGCCGCGCCATGTTTAACTGCTTGGAAATTTCATCGTTGTCACAGCCTTGAAGAAGCAGTTCCACGACTTGCTGCTCGCGTGGACGTAACGAATTGTCTTCCATGCGACTCACCCCTGCCAGACAGAACTTCGCTATCGTAGTTTTGCGACCAAAAAAACACACTGCGCGCTGTGGTGAATCCCGTTGCACCCAGTTTGCCAAGTCGTCACAAAATGAGAAAAAAACTGCAAAGGTTTTCCACAGAGGGCACCGTGGAAAGTGGCCGTCGGGCAGCCGCAGGGTCATTTCACGGCGGCGGAATAACGGTTTTCCCCTGCCGAACTCCAACAAAATGAACGCCATGCCGCTTCGGTTCCGCCTCCTCAAATCATTTGCGCCGCCGATCGAGCAGACCCCTAAGCAGATCAGAAAATAAAAATACATATCCGACTGTACGGATCGCGGGACGCGGCCCGAGGGACCCTTAGAGAAAACACCTTGGTCAAAATTGCTCACAGGAGTGCATCTTCTGGAACTAATTACACCTCTGTGCCATGGACGCAGCTTTGGCTTTTTGCATCGGCGCGTGTTTTTCGGAGCGGGCGGGCGAGTGTTAGGATTCCTGTCACACCCCTTTCATGCCTGAATATTGTGACGTGGCTGTGCCGGTGCCGCTGGATTCGGTATTCACTTACCGCGTGCCGGACGGAATTCACACCTCGACCGGCGGCCGGGTGCTGGTTCCCTTCCGCCAGCAGCGTCTGGTCGGGATTGTCACTGAGCTGCATGACCGCCAGCCCAAGGTTTCCGCAAAAAACGTAATCGAGGCATTGGACGACGCCGATGCCCCCGCGCTGAGTGGAGAGTTATTGCGTCTGGGAAAGTGGATCAGCGAATACTATCTTGCGCCTCCGGGGGAAGTCTTTCGATCTATGCTGCCGCTCAGCGCAGATTTCCGGCGCGCGGTGGTGTATCGCATCACCGATCAGGGACGACTGGCGCTGCATATGGCGGGAAGCGCCGGCTCACCTTCGCGATCGAAACGCACCGTGGAAGACCAATACGCGGAATTTCGCGCGCTGGATTATCTGGCTGCTCGCGACATGGCGCGCGAAGGAACGCTGCGGAGTGCGACACGAATCTCGCGGGCTTTACTCGACGGCATGGCGCGCAAGCAATGGATTGTCCGCGAAGACGTTTCTCACACCACCGACGCGACCCGCACCCGACAGGTTGCCGTGCTCAAGCATGACGAAGGAAAGCTGAATGCGAATCAACGGCAACTGGTTGAAGCTCTCGCCGCTGCGGGTGGGCGGCTTGCGGTTGAAACCTTGCGTGAACTCGACGTGCCGCGCAGCACGCTGACCACTTTGGTCAAGCGTGGGCTGATTGAACTTGTAGATGAACCGATCGAGCTTCCAAAACCCGGGACCGGCACGCGCGGGCTTCCCGAAGAGTTCCAGTTCAACGCGGCGCAGGGTGGAGCACTGAAACGCATTCAGGCTGCGATTTCAGCCAATGAATTTGCCGGCATTCTTTTGCACGGGGTGACGGGCTCGGGCAAAACCGCGGTTTACCTCGCGGCCATGAAATCTGTGCTGGGCGCAGGTCGATCCGCCATCTTGCTGGTCCCGGAAATTGGCCTCACCCCGGCGATTGCCGCTGACGTGCACAACGTCTTCGGAGACGAGGTCGCCATTCTGCACTCTGCGCTGTCCGATAAAGAGCGCGCTGAACACTGGCGCCGCATTCGCCGCGGCGAGGCCCGGGCTGTGGTCGGCACGCGGTCAGCCGTGTTTGCGCCAGTTTCCAATCTCGCGCTCATTATTGTGGACGAAGAGCAGGACTCCTCTTACAAGCAGGAAGAAACTCCGCGCTATCATGCGCGCGATGTGGCGGTGATGCGCGCGAAGTTTTCCGATGCGACGGTGGTGCTGGGGTCGGCGACGCCTTCGCTGGAGTCGTACGCTAACGCGAAAAAAGGCCGCTATCAGCTGGTGGAAATGCCGAACCGGGTGGAGAAACGTCCGCTGCCAGAAGTCGAACTGGTGGACATGCGACAGGAGTTTCAGGAAACCGGGAAAGAGCCTGTCATTTCCCGCAAGCTGATTGAGGAAATCGGCCTGCGGCTGGAGCGAAAAGAACAAGTCATGGTGCTGCTGAACCGACGCGGATATTCTCCGGTGGTTCTGTGCCGGACGTGCGGCAAGAAACTGGAATGCCAGAATTGCGCCATCGCTCTCACTCTGCACAAAATCAAGCGCCGCATGGAGTGCCACTACTGCGGTTTTATGGCTTCGGTACCCAAGAGCTGTGGCGCTTGCGGAAGCGAATACGTTTTTTTTCTAGGGACGGGATCGGAAAAACTGGAGGAGCTGTTGCATGGACTCTTTCCGCAGGCGCGGATCGCGCGCCTTGATCGCGATACCGTCCGCAGCCAATCTGACTTTGAACGCAGCCTGAATGCGCTGGATGCTGGGGAACTGGATTTACTGGTCGGCACCCAGATGATCGCCAAAGGCCACGACATTCATGGCGTGACCCTAGTCGGCGTTGTCGGCGCGGATATGGCGCTGGGCATGCCGGATTTCCGCGCGGCGGAACGTACATTTCAGTTGCTGACGCAGGTTGCAGGGCGCGCCGGCCGCGGAGAAGTCCCCGGCAAAGTTGTGCTGCAAACGTATTTCCCCGAGCATTACGCGGTGCAATACGCCGCGCAGCATGATTTTGCCGGATTCTACGAAAAAGAATTGCGATTCCGCAGCTGGATGCACTATCCGCCTTATAGCTCTTTGGCTAATGTCTTGATTCGCAGCAACAAGCTCGATGACGCGCTCAAATGGTCAGGCATGATTGGGCGGTGGTTTGAGAAGGCGCGGCACGAAGGAGTGCGGGTGCTGGGCCCGGCGCCGGCGCCGATCGAACGGCTGAAGCGCGACTACCGCTATCATTTCATTCTGAAGTCTCCCAGCCGGCAGAAGCTGAACGCGCTGCTGCGGGCGATGCTGGCGTTCGCCGAGAAGGAAAAGATTCCGCGGACGAATGTGATTGTGGACGTGGATGCGTTGTGGCTGATGTAAAAACGTCGTTTGTCGTTCTAAGGGGACCGAGCTATTAATGGGGGCGATTGATGGGGTACCCGTCCTTGTGTCGCCGGTTTTTGGCGACACAGGGAGGAGTTTCGTCAGGGCAAGAGCCAGCGATCTTTCGTCTTCCAGCGTCAGCGAATGATTGCGATCGCGAGGGCTTTGCCGTTGGCCGTCGTAGTGTTGCCGATCAGGGTCAGCGCACCCGTGGTCATATCCCGGGTATAGCCGACGACCTGTCCAGTGTTTTCCTGGTCACCCATAAATACGAACTTTCCGGTAAGGTCCACAACAATTTGGCCCTCGCCACCGGCCGCATACGGAGAAGCGGCCAGTTCGGTGATTGCACCGGTGCTGGTGTCGACGGAAAAGGCGTGGACTACTTCGTCATCGTCGGTGGTATAGAAGAACTTGCCGTCGGGGGAATGCGCAATGTCGCGGACGTCGGAACTGCTGTTCTCAACCAACTGCGGCCCCAGTTGGGTGAGCGCGCCAGTGGCGGCAACGTACGAAAAGCTGTAGAGCTGGGCGCCGCCGCCTTCGTCGCCGACGTAAACGAAGTTGGCTGCCGGATTCACCTGAATGGACCAAAGCCAACTATCCACGCCGACGAGGGTCACGCTGCTGGAGTTGGTCAAAGCGCCAGTGGCGCCAATCGCCATGGTCCAGACGTTCCACGGCCCGGTGTTGCCGCAGGTGTCAGTAACCCACGCGAAACTGTTGTTGGCGGTTATCGCGCCAGTGTTACAGGCTCCCAGGTTGAGATCGGCGATGTGCGCCAGCGAGCCATTGGCGTTGATCGTATAAGCCCCCACGGTGGCATCACTGTTTGCGCTGTAGAGGAAATTACCGTTGGGCGTGATGGTGATTACGTGGGTAGGCGCGTCCCCGACGCCGCAACACGGCTCGTAAAACTTTCCCGACTCATTGATCACCGGAGCAGCGATCTGGGTGGGAATGCCCGTCGTCTCATCTACGCTCCAGGCGTGGATGGAGCCGTCACTCAAGTCCGCCGCATAAACAAATCGTCCGTTGGGATGGACCGCCATGGTCATGCCGTCGGTCAGGCCCAGGTTAAACGGCGAGCCCGCGATCGCCGCTCCGAGAACACCCGTGGTGGCGTTGATAGGGAAGACGTTGACGTTGGTGCCGACGCCGCTGCCGTCTACGGCGATCAAGAACTTGGGGATGGTCGGGAACACGACAACTGCCGAGCCTTTGTCGTTGTCGGAACATGAGATTTGGACCAACGCTAGCAGGACAACCGCCGCGGCGCTAAGTAAGATTTTCGTCTTCATGGTTTCCTCTTCAGAATGTGTTCCATCGAATCCGCAGCGAACGCGCAGGCTGCCGGAACTTTTCTGTTGGAGGCTCGACAGACAGGTCGTTCTGCAACAGCACGCTCAGTGCACCACGCTCACGGAGTGAGGTCAACGCACGAAGGTAGATGGAGATGAAATTCCAGGGTCTTCATTCCCAACAAACAATCCGCGCCCAGTCTTTCCGCAAAGCGGAGAGACGAGAACGGGCCACCCGGGGGATTCGAAGATGAAGAGTTACAAATTCTTGCTGCGCAGGAACTCCCTGACGACTTCCTTCACATCCCGCTTCTGGCCATCGACTGCGTAGTTGAGCTGCCGCATTTCGCCGTCGGAAATTTTCCCTGCAAGATCATCCAACGCCTGCTTCACTTCGGGATGCTCCGCCAACGTCTGTTCGCGGACGACGGCGACGGCCTCATACGGCGGAAAGTAATGTTTGTCGTCGTCGAGCACGAATAGATCCAGGGCGGGGATCAGTCCGTCAGTCGCGTCGCCCGCGATCAAGTCCACTTGATGGTCTTTGAGCGCGCGGGTGAGCAGACCGAGATCCATAATGCGCGGCGCGGCGGCGAAACGCAGGCCGTAGGTTGCGGCCAGGCCCTTGTAACCGTCAGGGCGCTCCATGAACTCGTAGCCGAAGCCGGCGCGCCATTGCGGTGCGTAGGCGGCGGCTTGAGAAAGCGTTGCGAGATGCAGGCGGCGGGCGTCGTCGCCACGGATCTCGATGGCGAAGGTATCGTTGAATCCGAGCGGCGGCCCCAGGGTCAGATGGAATTGCTTTTCGTATTCTGACTTCACCAGATCATAAGCGGCTTTTCGATTGTCTCTTTGGTCTTCTTTTTGATTTTCCTTTTGATTTGCTCCCGGCGACTGCTTGAGGACTGCGGTCAGCGCGGTCCCGGTGTATTCGGGATAAACGTCGATGCGTCCGGCGAGAATGCTTTGGTGCGCGATGTAAGTTCCACCGAGATAGAAGCGGCGCTCGACCGGAAGATGCGTTTTGTTTTCGATTTGCTGGGCGATGAGTTCTCCGAGGATGATTTGCTCGGTGAAGTTCTTGCATCCGACGACGATGCGGGGGTGATGAGTGCAAGCGGAGAGGGACAACAAGAGAACGACCGCCAATAGCAAGGCCGATGTGGGACGAGCTCGCATATCATGCAGCCCGCGGCGGCGACAGACGTTTTTCCAGCCAGCCCAGAAGCGTGTCGGCGGACAGCGCCATCAGCGCGGCCGGGATGGCTCCGGCGAGAATCACATCGTTGTTCACCATCGCCAGCCCGCGGAAAATTAATTCGCCCAAGCCTCCGGCTCCGATTGCAGCGGCAATAGTTGCCAGGCCGATAGAGATCACGACGGCAACTCGCACTCCGGCGATAATCACGCTGGCTGCCAGCGGGAGTTCGACTTTGGAGAGAAGCTGCCAGTCGGTCAGCCCCATGCCGCGCGCGGCTTCGACCACAGCGCGGTCCACTCCTTTGATTCCGGTGTAGGTGTTCCGGATCAGTGGGAGAAGCGCGTAAAGCGTGAGCGCGAGGACGGCCAGACGCCCGGCACGGTCGCCGATCCAGGGCGCGGGCAGCAGGAATCCGAACAAGGCCAGACTGGGGATGGTCTGAACAATATTCGCGGCTGCGATGACCGGCTTGCGCAACGCCGGTTTGCGGGTGATCAATATTCCCAGGGGAATCCCGATTGCGATCGAAAAAAGAGTTGCAGCGCCAACCATCCACAAATGCTCCAGGGTGAGGTCGGCGATTTCAAGTTTGTTCTGCGCCACAAAATTCCAGAAATTCATGAGCTGCCTCGCGGGGCAGAGCATTCGGCCGCAGTGCCGAATGCTTCTACGTATTTCTTGACCAGCGGATCCGGCGACGCAAGAAAATCTTCGCGCGAACTCAGTGATACCAATCTCCCCTCTTCGAGCAGAGCGATTCTGGAGCCGAGCAGCATGGCCTCGCGAAGGTCGTGGGTAACGAACAGCACCGTCTTCTCTAATGTTTGCTGGAGGGACAGGAATTCGCGCTGAAGGTCGGTGCGAGTCAGTGGATCAAGCGCCCCGAAAGGCTCGTCCATTAGGAGAATCGGAGGATCGGCAGCCAGGGCACGGGCCACGCCAACACGCTGGCGCTGGCCCCCGGAGAGCTGGTGCGGGTAGCGCGAAGCGACGTCGCCGGTTAATCCGACAAGTTTGATGAGCTCGCCTACTCTTTGTGCAATTGTTTCCTTGGGCCAGTTTTCGATCGTGGGGACCAGGCTAATATTCCGTTCGATGGTGTAGTGAGGAAAAAGCCCGACTTCTTGAATCGCATATCCGATGTGGCGGCGTAATTGTATGACATCCCATTCGCTCACCGGACGACCATCGACCCGCAACTCGCCGCGAGGCGTTTCGAGAAGACGGTTCACGAGTTTAAGCGCGGTGGTTTTGCCCGATCCGCTTCGGCCGAGGAGCACGAGAATTTCCCCGCGATGGACTTCGAGATTCAGATTGCGCAGGATGGCGCGCCCATCGGAGAGATGGTAGGAGACGTCGCGGAATTCAATGACGGACATAGAGGCAGTTGCCAGTGGGCAGTTGTCAGTTGCCAGACAATCGATCAGATATCGTACGCTTCCGGCGGCAGGCCGGTGATGCGAAGGCCCGAGCGGCCTTTCGAGCGGATGTTAAAGCCGATCAGCAAGGCCGTGATCTGCTCCACGATGCGGGCGTTTTCAAGTTTGCCGCCGTCGACGGTACGTACTCCTGGGATCTTCCGCGCGAGCGCGCGAATGCGTTGCGCGGCTTGCTTGTCGTCGCTGCAAACAATCACGTCGCAATCCACCGGACCCACGTGATGTAAAAGCTCGGCGGAGACATTGTGGAAGGCGGCAACGACTGAGACACCCTCCGGCGCAAGTTCCGCCGCCTGCTGCGCAGCCGAGCCCTGCCATACTCCCAGACTTCGCGTGGGGCGGCCGCCGACGCTGGCGGCCAGCGGGACGATCGTGTCCACCAGGATTTGTCCGGGATGGAGCGCCGGCTTGATGTGCCTCAGCATTTCTGCCTGGGCTTCGAAGGGGACGGTGAGGACGACAATCTCTGCGGATTTGCAGGCAGCCAGGTTTTCGGTGCCGGAGATAGTGGTATCGTGGGCGGGGACGCCAGCGGCTCCACGAATCTGTTCTCGAATTTTGTTTGCGGCCTCTGCTGCGCGCTGCGGATTGCGCGATCCGATGATGATCGTCTCTCCGGCTTGCGCCCAGCGCAGCGCCAGTCCCGAGCCTTCAGGGCCGGTGCCGCCGATGATCGCGACGCTCACGCGAACTCCGGCTCGAGCAACGCTTCGGCGGGAAAGCTTTCGAATGGCATCTTGATCTGAATCCGCGAGTAGGTAGTGTTGCGCTCGGCGGGAATGCGGCCGATGTCGCGAATGAGCGCTTGAAATTCCTCCGGCCGCGTGTACTGACCCGCCGTGGCACCTGCTTCTCGCGAGATGTTTTCTTCCATCAGGGTGCCGCCGTAGTCGTTGGCTCCGGCTTGCAGGCAGAGCTGCGACAACTGCCGATTGAGTTTCACCCACGAAACCTGAATGTTGTTGATCGAACCGGCAAGCATCAGGCGCGCGAGAGCGTGAATCTTGAGATGCTCCGCCAGAGTCGGCCCGGGACGCGAGAGTCCCTGGTGAAAGAGGATCGTATTCTGATGCACGAATCCGAGCGGAACGAATTCGGTAAATCCGCCAGTCTCGTCCTGAATTCGCCGCAAAAGAAGCAGCTGATTGACCCAATGCTCCGTGGTCTCGACGTGGCCGTACATCAAAGTCGAGGTACTGTGGATGCCGCAGGAGTGAGCGGTGCTGATAACTTCTCGCCATTGCGCAGTTGAAAGCTTGTTGCGCGAGAGCACATGGCGGACTTCGTCGTCGAGAATTTCGGCGGCAGTGCCGGGTAGAGTTCCGAGACCGTTGTCGCGCAACATCTGCAAGTAGTCGGACAAAGGCATGCCGGTGAGTTCGACGCCGTAAACAATTTCCATAGGCGAAAAGGCGTGAATGTGCATTCCGGGAACCGCGGACTTCACCGAGCGCAGAATGTCACGGTAATACAGAGGAGGCAGTCCGCGGGGCAGTCCGCCCTGGATACAAACTTCGGTCGCGCCCAATTCCCATGCCTGAATCGCTTTTTCAGCGACTTGCTGCAGATCGAGGAAGTAAGTGTCGGACTCGCGCGGGCCGCGGCTGAAGGCGCAGAATTTGCATCCCACAAAACAAATGTTGGTGAAATTGATGTTGCGGTTGACCACGTAGGTGACGATGTTGCCGGCCAGTTCGCAGCGCAATAGATCAGCAGCGACTAGCAAGCCGAAGAGGTCGTCGCCTTCGGCGTTGGCCAGGAGCAGGCATTCCTCGCGGCTGAGCGCGGCGCCATTTTGCGTTTCGAGGACGCGTTCGACGGCGCGGCGTGCCGCGGGCTGCAGGCGCGGGGCGATGTCATTCCAGTCGAGTTGCGGGAAGGTTTCGAGTTCGAGTTGGGAGCAGGTCTGCATTTTGCCTCTTCTCCTTCGCGAGCGCCGCGGCTCAAGTCGCGATATCCTGGCGGCTCTAGCGGCACCCTGAAGGCGTGACCTGATACGAACCATCCAAACGGCGGCGGTCATCCCCGGCGTGCCCTGATGCAAGCCAACCACGCGCGTCGCCACCGCCCACGCCGCAGGCGCTATCGGAACAGGTCGCTCTCTTTCGCGCGGATTAACTCGCGCGCACTTCCTTTACCACGCTGATACGTAAATCCTCGCACGATACAAACCGGCGTGCGATTCAGCTTGCCGCAGACCAGGCCTGCAGCGCAAGCCAGCTCGTCAGCTACCGCCTCGTAACTCGCACGCAGTTGGTATCCATGAGGATCGCGCTTGCCTCGATAATCGAGTAAGGGTTTCATACCAGCGACGCCAATGGCAACTTCGGTAAGACCCTCGCGCCAGGGCCGGCCAAAGGAATCTGAAACAATTACTGCGGCGGAGACGCTCAACACCTTCTTGATTCGCGAGCGTAGCCGGGCTGCGGAGCCATCGGAATCCTGCGGCAGAAGAACCGCACAGTCGCCGCCGGCAACATTCGAGGCATCCACGCCGCTGTTGGCGCAGACCCAGCCGTGGCGGGTCTGGGTAATCAACACGCCTCTTTTCTCGTCCTTCTTGCCCAGCATCTTCTTGCGGACGATCCGCTTGCTCTCACGCAGCGCCAGTTCGACCAGACGGGCGTCGGTGCCGCACTTTTGCGCCCAGGCTTTCGCCGCGCGCGTTGGTTTCACGCTGCTGAGTTCAACAATCTGCCCTTCGGCCTTGGAGACAATCTTGTGCTTAATCACAAGAACATCGCCGGCCTGCAATCGCATTTTCTGATGCCGCAGCGCAGATTGAAGTTTCTCCGCCAGATCATCCCCCGGCCTGATTTCATCGGACAACGGAACCGGGATGACGCGAATCTCGCCCCTGATCATACGTTCGCTGCCAGAGCTTCTGAAAATCCAAATTTGCGCGCCAGACGCTGCGACCGCTTTGCGCTGCCCGCGTTCACCAGTTGCTGCAAGTCTTCAGGAGTATCAATGTCGAGGGCAATGCGGGGAAGCGAAAGCACAACACAAGTCGTGCGTGTCGCAATCGCGGCGACCAGATGCGGCATGAAACTGCCATTGCCAAAGCGCAGCGGAAACAGCTCGGCGGGACGGCGTAGCACCGCGTTGGTCCCACGCTGGTCAGCGGCAGGAACAAGCACGGTGCCTTTCGCTGGCGCGGCCTCATAAATCGCGCGAACGTCTGCGGCTTCAAGCAGAGGAATGTCCGCCGGAATCACCAGCGTGGTTTTAATTCCGCGGGATTCGCAGACCCGAGTGGCCATTTCAATGGCCGCGGTTTCACTGAGATTCGACTCGTCACGGATTACCGCGAAGCGGTAGTGCTCCGCAAGCTCCAAAGCGAAAGGATCGCTGGTGACCAGAGAAACTTCATCGACGGCGGCTTCTGCGAGCGCCTCCAGAACATCTTGCAGCATGGCGTGTGCGAGCTCGGTGCGCGCGGATTGATCCATCACATCCGCCAGGCGCTGCTTGGCATTCGCCAGATTTTTTACCGGAACCAGAATCATTCGACCTCTGCGGCAGAGCTTGCGGCTCGCGGGATCGCCAGTTCTAGAGCGAACTGCGCGAGGCGGGATTTGTCTTCGGCGGTCCGCATCAGGATATTGGTGCAGCGAATCTTCAGATGGTCGTTACTCAGCATTTGAGCGGCGACGGCGTCGGAATCGTGCGCGATCAGAACATCGAGAAATCCGCCGTAGGCTTCTGCGACACCGCTGATCGAAACGTCCAAACGTTGGGCGGCCATCAAGTTTGCCGCAGGGCCTGAAACCGCAGCGTGTCCGATGATTGGACTCACTGCAACCACCGGCGCTGAAGTTTTCGCCAACGCATCGCGAATGCCGGGGACGGCGAGAATGGGGCCGATGCTGGTCACCGGGTTGCTTGGCGCCAGGAGAACCGCCTGGGCCCCGGCAATCGCTTCCAGCACACCCGGCGCAGGTCTCGATGCCGAGGCTCCGGCGAAGCTCACTCCGTTCACCGGGTCCTGATACCAACGCTGCACAAAATATTCTTCGAAGCTGAACTCCCCCGAGGGCGTGTCAACTCTGGTTTCTACGCGCATATTGGTCATGGGCAGAATGCGCGAGGTCAGGTTCAGGCGCTGGGCAATAATTTCCGTGGCCTCGGTGAGAGTGCGCCCCTGGGAAAGAAGTTTGGTGCGGAGCACATGGGTCGCGAGGTCGCGGTCGCCGACGCTGAACCAGAAAGGCTCGCCCAGCTCCTTCATCGCCTGCAGGCAATAAAAGGTGTCTCCGCGCACGCCCCATCCGCGCTCGGCGCTCAACATTCCGGCGAGCACATAAGTGATGGAATCGAGGTCGGGGGAAACGTGAAGGCCCCACCAGTCGTGGTCGTCGCCGGTGTTGACGATAATCGTCAGGTCTTCTGGCGGGACTACGCGGCGGAGTCCGTCCACAAATTTCGCGCCTCCGGAGCCGCCACTGAGGACGACGATCATGCTGCGCTCCGGGCAAAACCTTCGCAGCCCACGGCAGCATTCAACTTCGAGTCCAGCAGCGCCGATTTATGCATCGCTCGCTCGATGAATTCCGGATACACCGGCAGACGCTGCCGCAACTGAAATCCTTTCGCCTGCGTGCGCTGCTGGAGTTGATCGAGATGCGGCCAGGGGCGTTCGGGATTGATGAAGTCCGGGGTCAGTGGAGAAACTCCGCCCCAGTCGTTGATCCCGGCGTCGAGAAGATTTTCGTAATCCGGATCAGAAAGGTTGGGCGGTGCTTGAATATTCACTTCCGGCATCAGCAGCCGCGCGACCGCGATGGTGCGCAGCATCTCGCCTCGCGATGGTTCAGGCCAGGCGTGCATGGGGATACCGGGCTTCACTCGGAAATTCTGGACGATGACTTCCTGAATGTGTCCGTAACGCTGATGCAGTTCACGGATTACCAGCAGCGCATCCACCCGGTCGTCCGGCGTCTCGCCGATGCCGATCAGGATCCCGGTGGTAAATGGAATCCCCTGCTTCCCGGCTTCCTCAATCGTCCGCAAACGCCGCGCGGGAATTTTGTCCGGGGCGTTGTCGTGCGCGGCGCCGGGCGCGAGCAGCGCGTCATTTGTGGTTTCGAGCATCAGGCCCATGCTGGGAGAAACTGCCGCCAGGCGGGAGATCCATTCCGCGCTCATCAGTCCGGGATTCGGGTGCGGAAGCAGGCTAGTTTCGCGAAGCACCAGTTCGCACATGGCTTCGAGATAATGCAGCGTGGATCGAAATCCCAAGTTGCGTAGAGTCTCGCGCATTTCGGAAAAGATGAGTTCGGGCTTGTCTCCGAGAGAGAAGAGCGCTTCAGTGCAGCCAAGTTTTTCTCCGGCCCGCGCGACCGCCAGGACTTCATCCGGAGTCATGGTATGAGCGCCGGGCTGGCCGGGATCGCGGCGGAAGGCGCAGTATCCGCAATAATCACGGCAAAGATTGGTAAGCGGAAGGAAGACTTTTCGCGAGTAGGTGATCACGGCGGGCTTGAAGCGGTCGCGGGATTCTTGCGCTGCCGAGAGCAGCTCGGGGAGTTCTTCGTCGCTGGCTCGGATCCAGCGAATCGCAGACTCCCGCGAGAGCGGCGCGTGCAACTTTGCGCGCGAAGTCGCCGACATCAGGCCCGTTGAATTTGAAGTATCCACCAGCACAGGCGATCTCTACTACAAGAACTCAACAGAATGATAACGGAACCTTCTTAACAGCGGAAATGCGGTGTTCGTGGTAAAACTCTGGTCAGCCTTATTGACGCTGACTTATGAACGAAAGGCAGGAACAATTTCGCCGCGCCATGGGATGCTTCGCCACCGGGGTGACCGTCATCACCGTGGACTACGAAGGCGCGGTCCAGGGCATGACAGCAAATGCGTTCACTTCCGTCTCTCTTGATCCGCTGCTGGTGCTGGTCTGCGTGGACCATGCGGCGCGGACGCACTCGCATTTGCAAGCACGCAAGCGGTTTGGGATTAATGTACTTTCTGAGAAACAGCGTGCAATTTCCGAGCACTACGCGCGTCCAGACCGCGATCCGGCCTTGGCCGAACCGGAAGCGGGAGCGACATTTGATCGCACGGCGCATGGGACTCCAGTGTTGCGCGGAGCGCTGGCGTATCTCGAATGCCGCCTGCAGAGCGCGCAGAATGCGGGCGATCACACCATCTTCATCGCCGAAGTGGAAGAGGTTCTGGTGCGCGCCGGGAAGCCGCTGTTGTACTTTCAGTCCGGCTATCGCAGCCTGGGACCGGAGTTAGAGTGAAATCCCTTGCCTTCCGTCATAAAATTATCCAATGGCAGGCGAACGTGAATTCCGGGTGGCGACTCCGAAGGAGCAATTCTTCAATCGTGCTTTTGGATTTCTTGTCGGCTTGGGACTGAGCCCATCTTACAATTATTTGCTGGAAGTGAAAGGCCGGAAGTCGGGCAAGATTTATTCCACGCCGGTGAATCTGCACGAAGTGAATGGCAAACAGTATCTCGTCGCGCCGCGCGGCCGGACGCAGTGGGTGCAAAACGCCGAAGCGTCGGGCGAGGTCACGCTAAAGAAGATCGGCCGCCGCAATACTTACAAACTACGACCGCTGTCGGATTCCGAGAAGCCGGAGATTTTGAAATCGTACTTGATGAGTTACGGCAGCATGGTGCAGAGATTCTTCCCCGTGCAACCGGACGCGCCGCTGGCGGCATTTGTGGAGATTGCTACGGGCTATCCCGCGTTTGAGTTGATTCCCGCCTAAAGTGATTGCGTTTATTCCAGCACGCTATCTTCGAGTTTTTGAGTCTTCCACTTGGCCGCAGCGCGTAGAAACTCGACGATAACAGGGTGAGGTTTGCCCGGCTTCGACGACAGCTGCGGTTGAAACAACGTCGCGATGAAGAACCTGTGGGTCGGCGATTCGATGGCGCGGACTTCGCCCTGCTCGCCCCTGGCCACGACGGGAAATCCGGCTTCGATGATCGCCCATTCGAATTCCGGATTCACCTCGAAATTGCAGAAAAACTCCTCGGTGACCACGTCCTTTGTGTAAAACGAATGCAGATACGAACCGGGACGGATGCGGATCTCCGGAATTTTCCCAGAAAGCTTCGGCGCATTCGGCTTGCGATCAGAAACCGCGCAGGCGACGGGATGAATCACAATATTCTTCGAGCCAGAATTATTTTCGGCGGAATCGGCGTCCTTGATCCCCATCACATTGCGAGCGCATTCGAGCAGTGTGTATTGACACCCACCGCAGGTACCCAGAAACGGCCAGTCGCGGCGGCGGGCGAATTCGATGCCGCGGAGCATGCCGTCGAAGCTCTTATACGGACTTCCCGGCGCGGCCCACAATCCGTCGAAGGCTTCGAGTTTTTCGTCGAGAGCGGGGTCGAGCAGCGAGTCGGTCGGCAGCCATTGCGCTTGGAACGTGATTTTCAGCTCGCCGGCAGCGTGTTGTAGGGATTTTTCAATCGACGGAAGCATAGGCGAGGCGGGCTCGTACTCTCCGAAAATCCCGATCTGGACACTTTCGCTCACGTTGGCATTCTAAAGGAGAGAGTTCTTAGTCTAGCTCCGCGAGGTAAAGATCTAGGTTCCGCCGACCTCGACAGCGCCACGCAGCGCGCTCCTAAGCTTCACCAGGGTCGCCAGCAGCGCGGCAATCTCTGCATACCAGAAGGCGAACGCAACATCCACGGCCCATCTTGGAGCCACACCAATCCGCCGCAGCACGAAGGGCAGAAAATTCCACGTGGTGACGTGCTGATAATCCCACGGGTCATAAGTCATAGCGTCGGTGTTGAGTCCCCAGGCGTCCATTTTGCCGAAAGCAAACGCGATGATGTTTTTGAAGCGTAGCCAGATTACCCATTGCGGATGACCCAAATCTTCGGCCTGATAGATCTCCAGCGGAAGCCAGAAGGCCAGCGACGCCAGTTGGATCAAGAGGCTCGCGACAATGAGAAACACTCCTGTAGCCCAGACAAATCCTCCGAGCTCTTTTCTAAATTTAAGCAACAACGGCACAGAAATGAATACCAGCCCTTCGACGGCGCTCGAGACGTAGCGGTCTCCCCAGGCAAAGTCGCCACTCCACACTGTGTAGCTGGCGTAGAGGCAGATATAGGCCATCAGCAGAAAAAACGCGGCTGCGATGTAAGCCTTCACCGGCGGGCTGAAGCGTTTCCATCCCAAAGCCACGACCAGAATGGTCAGGACAATCAGCGGATCGAACATGAAGATAGATTTCTCCGGCGTGATCAGCGGGCCCAGGAAGCCGACGTGAAACGGCGTCTCCCAGGGATATTTCACGGGCAGAGCTGGGTTCTGCAAGCGATGCTCGATGGTGAAGTAGTGGACGTACGTATCCGTCCAGGTGCCGAAACGATGGAACTGGTACAACCGATCGATCAGCAGAAAAAATAAATAGATGGGCAGCGCGGTTTTCGAATATTCAGTGAACCGGCGCCAGAATTCCGACTTTTTGGCGCGCTCGAACCACAGCACAAAGATTAGAAATATTCCCGCCGCAATCAGGTCGAGGCCGGTGGTGAGGCGGGTCAGAAGATTGAGTCCCAGCGCCGCCGAGCCGATCGCTAGCGCGCGCCAGCTCCCGCTGCGCAGCCAGTCGTATTGAAAAGTGAATCCGGTGAGTGTCAGCAGGAAGATGTAATTGTTCTCCATAAGATTCTGGGTGTAATGGAGATGAGTGGTACAGAACAACAATGCGAGAACTCCGGCGACCGACTGCGCCACATTGAATCCGAGCAGTTCGAGCAGGCGGAAACATACCAGCGCGGTCAGCACGCTGATCACAATGCCGATGGTGTAGGTGACGAAAATATTCTTCACCGTGGGATCGGTGCCGGCGTAGTCATCGAAGACAGGCAGCTTTTCGAGATAGGTACCGATAACGTCAAGCGGCAGCAACAGGAGGGGTTGTCCGAGTCCGTACCAGTCGTAGAGTTTGCCGCCGCGGCCGTGCGCTCCGAACTCGGGATATTCGCTGGGAAAAACCGCCGGTTCCGAGGTCCAGAAAGAATGGGCGGTCTGCAACCGATGAGTGGTGTCAGCAGTCCCCAGTTCGCCGGACTGAACGCAGACTGCAAGCAGCGCTGCCGTCAGAGCCAACAGGAAGATAGGGTTTTGGAAACTCCACCGCGGACGGGATGCCATTGGGAGTTGATGGTAAAGCAGGCGTCGCTCGCGCGCCAACCCACGACATGTTCTTCCGAAAAGAGTCAGGCCGCAGTCGGCGAGGCTTCAAGACCTGGCGTGCTGATTTCTGTCGCCGCGCGCAGGCTGCGCCGTTCGCGGACTCTCAGCATGGGCCGTTCTATAAAATAGTAAGACAAGCAAGCGCAGGCGATGGCCGCGAATACCAGATAGCCGGAACGCATATGGCGGTCCGCGCAAAACGGTTCCTGCCACAAGTAAAGGCTGTAGCTGATCTGTCCCAGCCAAACCACCGGCCCCCAGTTCAACGACCGATAAGGTGTCTGCACCACGTGGAGCAGCACTCCGGCGATTGAAATATAAAAGATCGGCTTGAGCACAAAGAGCAGCAGCAGAGTGCGCGCCGTATTCTCGGCGGGGAAGAATTGCACGCCCATGGCGGCCACAGCCATCACCACCGCCCAATACGGTTTCACCCTGGGAAGACGGGGAGCAAATACCGCCAGCAGGCAGCCGATCGCCAGATTATCCGCCAGCGCGGGAAAGGCCCACAGGCCCCAGCGCGCTTTGAAGTAGAGCATGGCCGCCTTCCATAGCGGAGCCGACAACAATACTCCCACCACAATCGCAACGCGATGCCGGTACCACAGCTTTAAAACTCCGGGCCACAGGAAGTAAAACTGCTCCTCAATGCTGAGCGACCATAGGTGCCCAAAAACCCAGGGACGGGTCAGGTCGTAATTGGCCACGTACAGCAGTCCAGCGGCGATGTGATACCAGCGAAATTGCGGCCAGAATACAACGATGGCCACGGCCATGAACACGAACGCAGCGGGAAAAATCCGGTATGCGCGGCGAATGTAAAACTCACGCAGATTGATCGTTCCGGCGTGTTCCCGCTCGCGCAGCAGAATGCTGGTAATCAGATATCCGGAAATGACAAAAAATATGCTGACCCCGGTGGCCGCGAATTGGAAAAAGATTCGGGGAGCATGTCCGCTCTTGGACATGTGGCTGAGCACGACGAAGATAATCGAGATCGCCCGCAAGCCGTCGAGCGATGGAATGCGCTTCACATTCGCATCCTACCGTGAGTTCGCTGCGCTGCTGATGTATGGCGGTTAACTACTGGGGAACGGGCGTGGCGGAAGTCAAAACAAAATTGTCATCCTGAGCGGAGCTTGGCGTCCGCGAAGCGGACGCCAACGCAGACGAAGGACCCATACTTCTCCTGCGCCCATAGCCGACGACTCACGGAATTCTCCGCGCGCGGCACGGGCCGGAATGCCTTTTCGCTTCATCTTGGCCGCATGCGGAACAGGGGTCCTTCGACTCCATGGCTGCTTCGCGTTCGCGAAGCAGCCACTGCGCTTAGGATGACAGGGCTTGAGGTTATACGAAAACTTCGCCGGGCAGCGCGGTCAGTGTCCGTGAGGCCAAAGTGTTTTCAACCACCCGTCGCTCGCGCTTGGGTCCCGACTTGTCCAACTGCATGCGTTCGATTCGTAACTGCAGCTTGCGCTCAATGCTCCTCAGTTCCAGAATCTCGGCGCCCGCGACCAGCGTTGTTGCGTGACCTTGAAGTCCCGCCCGGCCGGTGCGGCCGACGCGATGAATGAAATCCTCGGCCATTTTCGGCAAGTCGTAATTCACCACGTGGGCAACGTCATCCACGTGCAATCCGCGTGACGCAATGTCAGTCGCGACCAGAACCTGGAAACAGCCTTCCTGGAATCCGTTCAAGGCGCCGTTGCGCTGGGCCTGAGTACGATCGCCGTGGATCATGGCGGCGGTGAAGCCGTCGCGTACCAGTTCCTGAGCCAGCCGCTGAGCGCCGCGCTTGGTCCGGGTGAACACTAACGTCTGACCTTTCTCTGCATAGAGCAATTCGCGGAGCACATCCAGTTTTTCGCCCGGACGCACTTCGTAAGCCTTCAATTGCACGCTTTCGGCGGGTTTCAGGACGGATCCTAACGCCACACGTACCGGATTCCGCATGTAGTCGTGCACCAGTCCGGCAACGGACTGTTCCAAAGTTGCCGAGAAGCAAAGAGTCTGCCGTTTCACCGGAAGCACCGCCAGAATCCGTTTGATGGCAGGCAGGAAGCCCATGTCGAGCATGCGGTCGGCTTCGTCGAGCACCAGTATTTTCAGGTGCCGCAGGTCTGCCAGTTTGCGCGACAAAAGGTCCTGCAACCGCCCCGGGGTGGCAATTACCAACCCAGCCCCAGCGCGGAGGCCGCTGATCTGCGCCTTCTCGGGCACGCCGCCAATTACCAGCGCCGCTTTAGGCGTGGTCTTGCTGCGCAGCTTTTCGTACTGCGCGTGAACTTGCATGGCCAGTTCGCGGGTCGGCAACAGAACCAGCGCGTGCGTCTGGTGCCGAGCCTCGCCCGTAGCTTCGCGCTGTAACATTTCAACGATGGGAATCAGGAACGCGAGCGTCTTGCCGCTGCCCGTCTGCGAGGTGCCGATTACGTCCTTGCCTTCGAGGGCAGGGGTGATGGCGCCGGCCTGGATCGGGGTTAAGGTGATGAATTGAGCTGCCGCCAGCTTCTGCTGCAATGCCGCAGACAGGGGCAGTTCGGTAAATGTAGTCATTCGATTTGGTTCTTTCTGGAGAGGCTGGTTCGTCATACACACAGATACACGTGTTGATCAGTTTCCGTGCCGCTCACATTGATTTGGATTTACGCAACGGCGGGCAGGAAATGCGGAGATGAATCTGGTCCAGAGGAACTAAGAACCACCGCGTGACGAGCAAACCGTTCAAAAGCGTCAAAGACAGTATAGCAGAAGGCAACTTCGGCGCGGCTTGGAGGTAATACGAAGGTAACTAGGCGCCTTAATTACGACCGCCGAACAAAGCCGCCGGATTGAATCCGGGCGGCTCGCCCTGAAAACTGATAGCTGACAGCTGGATAGCTGCTTACCCGAGGTGCTTGTCCAGAGCCTTCTGAATCTGCTCTTTGGCGACGTAGCCGACGATCTGTTCCTTTACCTGGCCGCCCTTGAACACAAGAAGCGTGGGGATGCCGCGGACGCCGTAGCGCATAGGGGTGGCGCTGTTGCGGTCCACGTCCATTTTGCCGATCTTTACTTTGCCGGCGTACTCGGTGGCGAGTTCATCCACTATGGGAGCGATGGCGCGGCAAGGGCCGCACCAGGCCGCCCAAAAGTCCACTAGAACCGGGGTCTCCGACTTCAGTACGTCCTGGTCGAAGTTTGCATCATTGACTTCAATAATTCCGTTACCTGCCATTCTTCCTCCAACGCTAAGCTGATGATCGCGGTCTCTATCGTAACACTAAGTATTGGATGCTTTCGGGGTACAGAAGTCGCAAGGGCAGTGGGCAGTGACTAGTGGCTAGTGGTCAGTAAAAACCAATCGACTCCGGCACTCTGTGCCGTCAAATTGGGGCTTGCATTAGAGACTAGCCACTAGCCACTAGCCACTAGCCACTAGCCACTGCCTTCAAAATAAAAAAGCGCCCTGAATGAACAGGACGCCCTGGCAGCCCTCCCCCAGAACTGCCAAACTACGAGTTGGATAGTAGAGCCATTGCAAGAAGGTGTAAACGTCACTTAGGTAACACAGGCATGCCACTAACGGGCTATGTCCGTTTCCAGGTCTGGCCACCGTCGGAGGTGGTCCAAACCTCGCCATTGGCGGTGCTTATCGTGCCCACCAGCCCGTCCGCAAAATCCAAGCTGACAATGTCCTGATCAAGCTTCTTGCCAGCTGCGGCCGGTTCGACCCTGATCCAGGTTTGACCGGAATCCGGGGAGTGGTAGAGCACGCCCGCCTTCCCTCCGACCCAAATGTTCGCGCCAACTGCGGACAAAGCGCGGAATCCGGCGGCGCCGGCAACTGAAACCGGCTGCCAGGTTTTCCCGCTGTCGCTTGACCGCTGGACGGCGCCCTTCGGCGAAAGCGTCCAACTGAGAGTTAGCGAGCCCGCTCCGGAGCCGACGCCGCCTCCGACATCTTGTCTTTTGGCGCGTGCTGCCGTGGCTTTCTGCACACTGAACTGAGCCATCTGTTGCGGCTCTGCGACTGATGTGGTGGAGGGCTCAACCGCTAGGGCCGCACCGGTCACGTCGACAACCTCAGAAGCGGCGCCCACTTCGAGGGTCACTGGGACGGTGGAGGTTTTGTTGTCCAGTACGGCCACCTGCTTAATCTCAGTCGATTTGAAACCGCTGGCCTCGGCCTTGATCGAGTAGAGACCTGGGGTCAGTAGCTCGAAAGAGAACCTCCCGTCGGAGTCCGAGGTGGCGGTCTTCGCGCCGGCAGGGCCAAGCATCGTGACTTTGGCGTTGCTCACCACAGCGCCAGAAGGATCAGAAATTACGCCGCCCAAATTGCCTCCCGCGGCTGATGACAAAGCTCCGTTTACCGACACCCCAGTCGACTGCGGAGAAGCGGCCACGGGAGACGGCAACGGGAGGTTTGCCGTATTTCGCCCTTCTAAGGGTAAGGTCGCCGCCGCTGGAGTACCGGCGACGTAGCCCCGCGCGTCGTTCGATTCGCTGATTGTATCGGCTTGAGCCGCGCCCGATTGGCCGGCTGCTGCTGGTTGATACGCTCTTGATGCAGAAGGCGCTGGCGTCGGGCGTGCGAAGGCCTCCCGGTTTCCCGCTCCTTTCTTGGCCAGCGCTCCCACGTCGGCGGACTTTTGCTGGCTCCGTACCTGGACTTCCCCAGAGTCTTCGAATACGAGCTCCGGCTGCAGTATGGCAGTCATGTGCTTGGCCTCGGGCTGAGGCTTGGGCTCAGTTGCCGAAAGGGTGGTCGGGACCTTTGTCTTGTCTGCGGCTGTCTTGTCTGCGGCTGTCTTGTCTGCGGCGCGCACAGATTGAATCTGGTTAAGCTCGGCTGGCGGTGTTTCTGCAGCAATTTTGGTGTCGGTTTCAGGCGCAGCGGCAGGCATTGTCGCAAGCTTCGCACTAGTCTGATTCCGGTGTGCGAGACGGTTAGTGGCGAAGAAGATTGCCACAACCGCTACCGACGCAACTAGAGCCCCCCTGAACCCCCAACGTCGAAACCGGCTCGGATTCAGGACCAGAACTTTTTGCGCCTCCGCAGACTCAGGCAGCGCCAGAAACACAATCTCGCGGCAATCGGAGCAGGCGCCCAGATGCTGCAACAACAGTCCGCGGTCGGCTTCGGGAAGGACATTTCCGCGAACGCAGACAGCAACTCCGGATCCGGATGCGGCCCGGGAGAGGACTGCGCCTTCAAGCGTCCAGCAACGTGTTTGGATAGTTGATCCATTTTTCTAAATTCGTAAGCTGAACCGGAAACTAGCTGCCTCCCTCGCCGACTTTTGCCCTCTTCTCTGAGAACGGTGGGGCGACCGAATCTTGCGTCAAACTGGCGCGAATATCCAGCGCCAGATCGCGAACGTCGGCGCTGAGCGCTTCCTCGGCCTGGCGGCGGCTCATCCCCTTGCCCACCAGGTTTTTCATGATCTGCTTGCGCAGGCCCTTGGTAAGCCTTTCGACCTTGCGGCTGATTGTAGATTCGTGCACCGAAAGGGCCCGCGCAATCTGCGCCAGTGTATGTCCGTCCAAGAAGTACGAGGCGAGCACGAATCGGTCCTCTGCCCCCAGCGACCGCAGCGCCTCGTCAATCGCATTCGCCAGTTGGGGATCGGCGACCACCACAGGCTCGCTGGCCGGCGCAGCGAATTGCACTCCTTCTTCGGATTCTTCATCCAGGCTTACGGTCCGGCGCCGCTTGCGGTAGGTGTTCACGAATTCCTGTGCCAGGACGGTGCGCAGCCAGCCTTCTAATGACCCGCGACCGCCGTAGTACGTCAGCCGTGAGACCCGGTTGCCCTCGCGCATTTTTGTTCCGAAAAGATCAGCGTAAACACCATCCGCCAATTCCCTCCCTGTGGAATCTTCGCGCGTGATTTGTCTTGCGATCTCGTACAGCTTGGCGCGATAGCGCAGAAGAAAAACTTCCCACGCGTGGTCATTTCCGGCAGCGCAGGCGCGAGCGAGAAGCAGTTCTTCCAGACGCAACGTTTTGCAGAATTCGATCTTCGCCGGCGGGAGAGCCGCGCCAGGCAAGGCCTTTACGGCGACTTCTTCCATGAGCGCGGCGAACTGCTCGCGCGAGATTCCAAATCCATCCGCGCCGCTTCTGGCATAGAGCTCATCCATAACCGGATCCACTCCCGATGGGACCTTCGTTATCTCCATCTCTACGGGTTGGACACCGGGTTCGGCCATGGCGGGGGTCGTTCTCCTCGGATACTACCAATCTTTTAGACGCAAGAACTCCGAAATTTGCCGTTCTCCACAATAGCCGAGGGGCAAATAAACCTCGGCGTTATGAACTCGGCGTTATGAACGATGACCAATGGCATCCGGGGAGGAGCCTATGAAAACTGCGTGGATTGTTGGTGGAGTAGTCGTTGCATTACTGGCATTCGCGATTATCTATCCCTGCCTGGCGCCGGCGGGACAGATACCATCGGCGTCGGGGTACACGGTGCTGGAGGCGATCCGGCATGGCGCGTTGACCATATTTCCGGTCGTGGCCGGCAGTTCGCACGATACGCACGAATTCATCACCCTCGATGAAGGCTTGCGCAGTGGCGAGGTTGTGGTCAGCGAAAGTGGAAGCATATCCCCGCTGGTGCGGCCGCGCCACGGCGACGGCGTCTGGCACGAAGGAAGACGCGACGGAGCGCAGGTCAATAATCTGGTGCTGGTCAATAATTCCAAGCGGCCGCTGATTTTGCTGGCCGGCGAAATTGTGACCGGAGGCAAGCAGGATCGCATCATCGGCAAAGACCGCCTGGTCCCGGCGGAAAGCGATCCCATTGACCTGAGCGTTTTCTGCGTCGAGCCCGGACGCTGGGTGGGAGTTTCGGGAAACTTTCGCAGGACCCCGGGAATGGTGCAGCCTTCCGTCCGCTCAAAAGCCATGGCAGACAAGGACCAGGGTAAGGTGTGGGCGGAAGTGGGCAGCGCGCGGACGGCAATGGCCTCTTCCCTTTCCCCTTCGGCAAGCGAAACGGTCGAAGTGACCAGTTCGTACGCAGGCGTGATCGGGAACTCTGAGGTCGAGCGCAAGCTGGATGCGGTTGCCGCACCGGTGGAGCATGACTACCAGAGCCTGATTGCTCAACTCAAAGACAAGAACGCCGTCGGCGTGGTGGTGGCGGTGAATGGGGAGATCATCTGGGCTGACATTTTCGCAAGCAGCGATCTGTTGGCAAAGTACTGGCCCAAGCTGGTGCGCTCCTACGCCGCAGAGGCGGTCACCAGTCAATCCCGGCACGCGGAACTCGATGCGAAAGCAGCGCAACAGTTCCTCAACCAAATGGAAGGCCGCAAGCAGGTGGTGGAAAGCGAGCCGGGACTTTTCCGTCACAGCGAGACTACCGGGGAGGGCTTCCAGGTTTTTGCGCTGACTTCCCTTCTGCCGAAGACGGGGTTCGATCTGCACATCGCCAAGATTGCGGATTGACGACTGCAGATTGACGATTGCGGATTACAGGGGAACCATTACTTCCCAGGCAACTCCGCCAACGCGGCCGCAATCCGCCCGGCGAGTTCCTCGACCGACGCCAGCGGCGCCAGAATCACCTTCGCCGCCGAGGCCGAGAGCATCAGGTTAAACGGAGAGCCTGATACATCTCCGGCCTCGCGAAAATCGCTGCGGAAAACAATGATGGGCTTTTTCTTGTACGCGTAGCCGCATTCCCAGCAGGTGCCAGAATCTGGATCGGGGCCGTCCATGTTCGCGACCACGACTTCCGCGGCGTCGAGTCCGGCAACATCAGTTTCGAAAATGGCCTGCGCGCTCCGTTCTCGCGGCTCATGTTCTTGGGGAAGCCAGACTTCGTGGCCGGCGCGCTCGAGAGCATCTAGCAGTTGGCGATTGAACTCTTGTTCGGCGGATGTGAACAGTGGCCCCGCCAGGTAGATTTTCATGCTTGTCTTATCCTCATTTACAAAGCTTCCCATAACCTGCGCTCGGAGCGGTAGAATTCTATCTCGCCGCTTGCAGTCTTTAACCAATCTCGAAAGCGAGGCCCGCCATGAAGCGCTCCCTAATAATCAATCTCCTCAGTCTGATGGTTTGTCTTTTATCCAGCCAGTTATTGCTCGCCGCTGACCCAGCATCTTCCAGCCCCGGGCTGCATGTGGTCAAGACTTACGCAGTCGGCGGCGATGGCGGGTGGGACTACATCAAAATAGACCCTGATTCTCGCCGCCTGTACATTTCCCGCGGTACTCATGTGATGGTAATGGACGCCGACTCCGGCAAAATTGTCGGCGACATCGCTGACACGCCTGGGGTACACGGGATTGCCCTGGCTCCCGGCCTCGGCCGCGGATTTACCAGCAATGGCCGCGAAGGTACCGTGAGTATTTTCGACCTGACCACATTCAAGACCATTAGCAAAGTACCGGTCGGCGACAATCCTGACGCAATTCTTTTTGACCCCGCAACCAAGCGCGTCTTCACCTTCAATGGCCGAAGCCATGATGCGACCGCGGTTGACGCCGCCACCGGCACCGTCGTAGGCAAGATTCCGCTCGACGGAAAGCCGGAATTCGGCGTCACCACCGGCGCGGGAGAGATTTTCGTTAACTTGGAAGACAAGAGCGAAGTCCTGGCGCTGGACCCGGTAAATCTAAAAATAAAAACCATCTGGCCACTGGCCCCGTGCACCGAGCCGAGCGGGCTGGCGATTGACGTCAAGAACCGCCGCCTGTTCGCCGGCTGCGACAATAAAATGATGGCGGTGGTCAACGCCGACACCGGAAAAGTCATCACAACGGTGCCGATCGGAGACGGGGTTGATGCCAACGGATTCGATCCCGACTTGGGCTTCGCATATGCATCATGCGGTGAAGGCGTCCTCGTCGTAGCGCACGAGGATTCGCCGGACACCTTCAGCGTGGCGCAAAGCGTGCCAACTCAAAAGGGGGCTCGAACTATGACAGTGGACTCCAAGACGCACCAGATTTTTCTGGTAACGGCGAAATTCGGTCCGCCGCCGGCCCCAACCGATCAGCAGCCGCATCCCCGGCCTTCGATGCTACCGGATTCTTTTGTGGTACTGGTGGTGGGAAAGTAGATCATCGGGTTATCGGGTCATCGAGCCATCGCGTGATCTGAAAATCAAATTCATCCGCTGGCTCGATTTTTTATGAGAACTCTGCATTCGATCTTCGTCGTCATCCTTGCGCTCTTCGCCGTGGCGCTGAGTTCTCTGCCTGCGCGCGCCTACTCCGTTCTCACCCACGAAGAAGTCGTCGATCTGGCGTGGCAAGACCAGATTCAGCCCATGCTTCTGCAGCGGTTTCCGCAGGCGACGCCTGACGAGTTGAGGCAAGCACACGGGTATGCCTACGGCGGCAGCCTGGTACAGGACATGGGCTACTACCCGCACGGCAATAAATATTTCAGCGACCTGTTGCATTACGTGCGCACCGGAGATTTTGTCGCCGCCCTGATCGACGAATCTACCGACCTCAATCAATACGCTTTCGCGCTGGGCGCGCTGGCGCATTATTCGTCAGACAATATCGGACACCCTACGGTCAACCAGGTCGTGGCGCTGGAATTCCCCAAGCTCGGCACGAAATACGGGACCGAAGTCACCTACGCCGACAATCCCAAAGCCCACATCCGCACCGAGTTCGGATTCGACATGGCCCAGGTGGCGAAGAATCGTTATACCTCCGACCGCTACCACGATTTCATTGGCTTCAATGTTTCGCAGCACCTGCTGGAACAAGCTTTCCTGAAAACCTACGGATTGCAGCTCTCCGACGTTCTGAATGACGAGGACGAAGCCATCGAAAGCTTTCGCCGCGCGGTCAGCAAGTTTATCCCCGAACTGACGCGAGTAGCGCTGCTCAACCGCCGCCAAGAGATGGTTCATGACACCCCCAATTTTGATGAGAAGAAGTTTCTCTATCACCTGTCGCGCACCAGCTACGAAAAAGACTGGGGCAAGGGATATCGCAAACCCGGATTCACCGAACGGCTGCTGGCGTTTCTGCTGCGATTGATTCCGAAGATTGGCCCCGCCAGCGCCCTGGCTTTCAAAGTTCCCAGCACCAAGGCCGAAGATTTGTACATCAAGAGCGTGGACCACACCTTCGACGATTACAGCCGCCTATTGCACCAGGTGCGCGACGGCAACCTCGACCTGCCAGACACCGATTGCGACACCGGCCGGAAAACCGTCCCCGCCGAATACTCGCTGGCCGATAAAACCTACGCCCAACTGCTGGACGATCTGAGCCATGGCGATTTCAAGACCATGACGCCCGAGCTGCGCGGGAATATTCTCGCGTTTTATTCCGACCCAAATGCTCCGTATCACACCAAGACAAACCGCAAGTCGTGGGCGCGTACGCAGCGCGAACTGGAGCAGTTGAAGGGACTGTAGCCGCGCCGCAGCGAATCAGTCACTGCAACTCCCGCATCACTCCTGTAAACTGTGGGGTCACTTCGCGAGGTGCGAGCAAAATGGATAATCCAGGGGACAAATTTTATATTGCAAAAATTCTGAAGCGCGCCGATTTCGCTTCCGATCTGTGGATGATCCGGGTTGATCCCGGCGGCGCTTTTACCTTCAAGCCCGGACAGTATGCCACGCTGGGTGTGCAAACCGAGGTCAAACGCATCGAGCGAGCATATTCCATCGTTTCCTCCCCGCTGGAAAATGAACTGGAATTCTTCTTTGAACTGGTCCCGGAAGGCGCACTCACTCCCAAGCTTTACCAGTTGCAAGTGGGGGATACGGTGCTCATGCGCAAGTCGTCGAAAGGACTGTTCACGATCGATGAGAAGAGCGGCCGCACCAATCATCTGCTGGTTTCAACAGTTACTGGGGTGGCGCCTTTTGTGAGTTACGTCCGCACTCTGTATCGCGGATGGAAAGACGGCACCTTCAAAGGCGAGCAAAAACTTTTCCTGCTGAATGGCGCCAGCCGCTCCTGGGAATTTGGATACAACGACGAGTTGGTCAAGTTCGCCGCCGAAGTTCCGTGGTTGAAGTATGCGCCGACGGTGAGCCGTCCGTGGGACGACACAAACTGGCATGGCGAGCGCGGCCGCGTGGACGACGTGATGCGCAAATACGCCGACCAGTGGGGCCTCGACGGCAGCAACTCCGTCGCTTACCTGTGCGGCCATCCCGACATGATTGAGAATGGTAAGAGCATGCTGAAGCGCATCGGGTTTACCAAGGAACACCTCAAGGAAGAGGTGTACTGGATCCCGGCGAAGGAGCCGGCGACGGCCCACGTGTGACCGTTCCTTCGAAGTAAGTTTGTGCCTTTAACCAAGCCTTGGCGGCAACAACTCGTCCGAGGTGCCGTCCGGATAGATCGGCATGGCGGAAGTGAATTCCGCCGTAGCGGCCGGACATGCCAGCTTCATCGGCGGCATCGCTGAAGGTTTCCCATTTGAGGGCAACCGGGTGGGTGGGCGCGACTCCCGGCTCGATCCTTGAACTCCCGATAGGAAGCGTCACGGAATCACCAAAATGATCGCTCCCTGTCCACGCCGCGAGGGTTGAGGCGGCCGCCGCTGCGTAAGTGCTTTCCTCGGAAACATATTCGGGTGACGACGGAGTCGGGAGGCTTGCCTCCTTATACGGAATCCAGTCTGCGCCGTCTATCTCGAAGGTGCCTTTTCCGGGCCCTCCCCATCCCCGGATCTTCGCCCCGTGGAACAGCAACGCGATGGCGGTGACTGGACGAACCGAATCGAACTCCCGCTTCATGTCCCAGGCAGCAATGCTGGCGTCAAGCAGAGCGTTGTTCAACGCAAAAAACATCTTCACGTCATCGTCGAGCGAATGGTGGTCTCTTGCCGAAACCCACTGCGCAAAGGCATTCCAACGGGCCGGCGCCGACTCTGAATCTGGCCCGTCCGACCAGTACTCCGCGATCATCTTCTGCTGGTCGGTAAGTCCGGCGCTTAGTTTTATAAGTTCTTCCGCTTGCGCGCGGTATTCGTCTGAACCGTAAGCCACCGGAGGCATACTTTTCGCCACCCCGCGAAATTCGTCCCCGGAAGACATCGCAAACGGCGTCACGTAGCACCATTGCGCCGCGGCAAACATTTGCGTCGTGAAGTCGCCCGTGGAGCCGACGTAGATCAACGGTTGCCAGTGGTTCATGTCGATTGGATGAATTACCGGCAGGCGCATGGGAAAAGGACTTGGCATGTTGACCGGCCTGAAATGCGTCCAGTCGGAGTAAGGGCCTTGCGCCAGGTCGCCTAGCTGATTCGATTTGTCGTGGTGCCGAAATTCCAGGACGGCGGCGCAGGCCACGTTTCCGATTCCGGTGGGAGTTTCGATGTCGGTGGAATTGTCGTTGGGATCGTAGCCGAGCTGCTTTATCAGTGCCTTGTAAACCGACTCGGTATCGCCGGGCAGGAGGTCAACCAACGCGCGATAGGCCGCATAGCTAACGGCTTTCTCTTTGTTCGCCAGAGTTCGCTCGGAAGCGGGACGGCGTAGTGCGCCTTGCAGCTGGGTTCCAACAGCCTTGTCGTCATACGCCGACCAAGCGTCGTACATACAGGTGTGGGCGACGGCCAACGATCGTGCGGCCACTGGTGCGGTCAGCTTGGAATCCCGGACACCCTGCAAGGCGGCCGCATCCCACCGGACGATCGGGTTTGGCTGGGTCGAGGCCGCACAGAACCAGCCAGCGAGGAGCAGCACGGAGACAACAGTAAATTTCATCCGAACAGGAGGCGCGCAGCGCATTCAGCAACCAACGATACAACCGGGATCGGTTTTCACAGCCGCCAACTGTTCAGTTGCTCCAAGGCGTCTTCTTTCCTTGCGCCTTCGCGTCACGAAATATCTTGGCGGCGTCCTTTGGAACGTACGTATCGACCGCACTTTGTGCTCGGGCGTCATCGAAATAAACTAAAGACTGCGCCATCCCAGCCGCCGCCTCTGCTGGAGCTCTTTTACATGCCTCGATAATCAACGGGATCGAATCTTTGTCTTGTACCTCAGCCAGACCCAAAGCAGCCATAGTCTCTATCATGTGGTTGGGGGACAACAGAGCTCGTCGAAGCAACGGGATCGCTCTGGGATCCCCGGTGTAGGCTAGCAGACCCACTGTGCCCGGAAACGTATATATGGAATCTTCCGCCGCTGTGCCGTCGGGACCATTGGGAGGCACGTTATGGGCCTTGGCCCACGCGATAAACGCCGGTGAAGGTCCCGGCGAAGACTTCCCCTGCGAATCGTAGCTCATAAAATCAGGGGCATCACTCTCTAAGGCCGGGGTTACCAGTTTCACCATGTAATCCCAGTACGTGTTGTCCTTATCTCCGAGCTTGATGAGAACCTGCGCGATCTTTGCTTTATCGATCGGGTCCTGGACACGTACAAACTGTTCTTCTAGGACGGGAATGGCTTCCACCGCTCCTGCTCTGCCAATGAGATCCACATGCACGCGGGCGAAATCGCCCGATTTCACTTTTGCTATAGCATCGGCCACGTTGTCTTTGTTGGTTTCATGGAGCGGCTCGCCAGACTTAGCCTGATCGGTCTGGCCGAAGGCGCTGCTTGCCAGCAGCGCACAGCATACGATGAGCAGGCTTTGACGCATTGCACCCTGCAAATGGATATTCATCTACGGTGTCACAGTAATCGTGATGGGGTTAGATTTGATGACGCGTTTAATCATATTTTGGCGGCTGGCCCACCCGGCGAAGCATCTTGTAATCTCCTCTAAGGCTGAGGATTTTTCGCTACAGGCTGATCGGCGCTAAATCCCAGAATTGCGACGTTTGTAGAGATCACATCTCGCGCCGTGGCTCGAATCAAGAAGCGGCTGTCGTCAAGAGTCCACTCCCCGCAACTAACCGAGACAGGAATTTGCTTTTCGTCCTTCCCAATAGCTTTTCGTACCCAGTTCGACTCTACTCGAAGTAGAACCCTAGCAGACTCGCGCGGCGCAAGCCGCATTAGTGAATGGGGCACGTCGCTGGAGCCCGCAGTCACGGCTGCAATCCAAGGCTCGGCGGTCCCTGAGGAAGCGGGACGAACGGAGAAATAGAACTGGCGCCGGAAATGACCTGTCGTACGTTGGACTTCGGAGATGTTCCTTGAGATTGGCAGCTCGAACGCTGTTGGGCCAATGTTCTCAATTCGTGCCTCTAGGATGAAATCGGTGGAATCGCCCACCGAGGCGTGAATTATCTCGACTCGAAGTGGCAGCAGATAATTTGCAGGTGCCAGCGACCCTACGGAAGTACCCCCACCGCTGCCTCCAGGGACACCAAGCCCTTGCTGGCCCTGCGCCTGCGGGGCCGTTAAGTCAGTAACTGTTCCTCGTTGTGCCAACTGGGCTGCCACAGGAATCTGGAGGATCAATCCTGTACTCAACAGGAAAGCATACCTGATGAGCAACGCGCCAATCACCAAGAAGTCAGTGGCAGCTCGCATACGGTGAATAGTTAATATTTCCAAGGAGCACTCCTGTCCCGTTGTCGTTTACGGGAAATGGTTCGACCGCAGTGGCACTTCCGATCGCATTAAGGTCAGAAGTTATGCCATTCGCCGTGGCCGTATCGTAATTAGGGATATTTGTGTTTGGCGGGGCCACGCGCGATTCAACGTAGTCCCCTAAATTGTGCGAGTTTAAACTGCTCGAATAGAAAGCGTAATGACTTTGCGTTGAGCTGTTCCATTCATGGCGATTCGTTTGCGTGAGCAGGTTCGCTCCGGAGATGAAACCGCTTGGATTGGTAGAGGCGTTATAGTTGCCGCATTGGGCCTGATAAAACGCGGATCCTGTGTTCTCTAAATCCGGATTAATCTCGTAGTGGTAGTACAACGCACTGAACGTCAGATTCGATGTGTAGTAGTAATACCCATTATTTGGGCCGCCGTCCGGGGAAGAGCAAGTTATCGCGCGGAGATGATTCCCTTCAAACGCCCCCGAGAAAAGATCATCAACTTGCGATAGGGCTGCAACCTTAGGCGAACATCTCGGGGAAGTCAATCAAAAATCAGATAATTGCAAATAGTCTGGGCTCGCGCTCACCCGAACGCCCCCTGAAAAAAAATCTCCGTGTACTGCTGGACCAGACTCTCTTCCTGCAGGCTGCCGTCGGGGCGATACCACTGGTAAATCCAGTTGATCATTCCTAGGAGAGCGAAGGCGGCGGCGCGGGGAGTGACGGGTTTCTTCGATGAGCCGCAGGTCGATCCGCCACGCGCGTTTTGGACTTCCGCAATCAGGTTCTCGACAAAATGTACGTAGTCTTTCTTGCGGGCGTTGATGCGCTTGCGCAGGGCCGGCGTCAGCGGATGGTTCTCATGCAGCATGACGGTGATCTCGCGGTCGCGTTCTTTTAGCACTACGCCGATGTGGAGGCGGATGAGGGCGCGCAGTCGCTCTTCAGGATTGGCGATGGCCTTGACCGGAGCGATGACCTGCTCCTCGGTGATGTCCATGGCGTGGCTCATCAGGTTGAAGAGAATCTCGTCCTTGCCCTGGAAATGATGGTAAAGTCCGCCTTTACTTAGCTTTAGCGCCGCTGCAATGTCGTTCATCGAGGTCCCGTCGTAACCCTGCTGCTGGAATAGACGTGCGGCGGCACGGAGGATTTCCTGGCGGGGATCGAGGGCGGATTCGCGGGTCATTTTGCGATCAATATACAGCAGGCCGTACTTCGCATCCCAGAGTAATCACGAAAGTGTTGACACGGGCTGCGCTGGCGGCTAACATTCTTGATACCGACCGACCGGTCGGTATGCACTTATAGGAGCATAACATCATGGCCACGATTTTTTACGAGCGCGACGCCAACCCATCCGCCCTGAAAGGCAAGACCATCGCCGTTTTCGGATACGGCAGCCAGGGACACGCCCAGGCGCAGAACCTTCGCGACAGCGGATACAATGTGATCATCGGGCTGGACCCGACACGCGGCAGCGCCAAGCAGGCGAAGGCCGACGGCTTCACCGTGCTCGCGCCAGCGGAGGCCGCGAAGACAGCGGACTGGATCCAGATTCTGACTCCGGACGAAACTCAGGGCGATTTTTATGAGTCGGTGATCAAGCCCGGTCTCACCAAAGGAAAAATCCTCGGCTTCTCGCACGGCTTCAGCATTCATTTCAAAACCATCGTTCCTCCTGCTGACGTGGACGTGGTGATGATCGCGCCCAAGAGCCCGGGCCATTTGCTGCGCCGGGTTTATGCCGAAGGGCGAGGCGTACCGGCGCTGATTGCGATTCAGCAGGACGCCAGCGGCCGCGCGCACGAACTGGCTTTGGCGTATGCGTATGGAATCGGCTCAACTCGCGCCGGTGTTTTGCAGACGACATTCAAGGAAGAAACCGAGAGCGATCTGTTCGGCGAGCAAGCGGTGCTGTGCGGCGGGCTGACTTCGCTGATGAAAAAAGGCTTCGAAACCTTGATCGAGGCGGGTTATCAGCCGGAGATTGCGTATTTCGAGTGCATCCACGAAGTGAAGCTGATTGTCGATCTCATTTATGAGGGCGGGCTGGCGCGGATGCGCGATTCGATTTCAAACACCGCCGAATACGGCGACCTGACCCGCGGGCCAAGAGTTGTTGGCGAGGAAACCCGCGCGACCATGAAAAAGATCCTTGGCGAAATTCAGAGCGGCTCGTTCGCGAAGGAATGGATCAACGAGAACAAGACGGGCGGAAAGAATTTCGCTGCCCTGCGGGTCGCCGAGAAAAATCATCAGGTCGAAGCGGTGGGGGCGACGCTGCGCGGGATGATGTCGTGGCTACAGAAAGATTCAGGCAAGTCGGCCAGCAAGGCCGCGCCTGCCCAAGAACCAGAAAAAAAGGTTGTCAATGCTTAGAGGAGCAGAAATCTTTTTGCAGTGTTTGCGCGCCGAAGGCGTAGAGCTGGTGTTCGGCTACCCCGGCGGCGCAATCATGCCTTTGTATGACGCGCTTGAAGGCAGCGGCATCCGCCACATTCTTACGCGGCACGAGCAGGGCGCGGTGTTTGCCGCTGAAGGTCATGCGCGCGCCACGGGCCAGGTTGGCGTGGCGATTGCCACGAGCGGGCCGGGTGCAACAAATCTTGTTACCGGAATCGCCGACGCAAAAATGGATTCGGTGCCGCTGGTCTGCATCACCGGGCAAGTGCGCAGCGCTTTGATCGGGACCGACGCCTTCCAGGAAACCGACGTTTTCGGATTGACGCTTTCGCTCACCAAGTGGAGCCGGCTGGTGAAATCCATCGAAGAAATCCCGTCGGCGATTGCGGAAGGATTCTACTGGGCGCGCGAGGGACGTCCGGGGCCAGTGGTGATTGATATCCCGACGGATTTTCTCAAAGCGAAAATGGAATTTGTCGGGCCGGTGAAGTTCACGTCGCAGCCGCGTCCGTCGGATGCTCAGGCGGAGGCGGCGTTTGGCGATGCGCTAATCTCGCTGCTGCAACAGGCCAAGAAGCCGGTTGCGCTGATTGGAGCGGGCGCGAAACTTTCGGGAGCGATCCCTGAACTGCGGCAGCTTCTCGACTACTTGAATATTCCGGCGTTTGCCACGGTGCACGGGCTGGGAGCGGTCATTCCCTCCGCGCCGTATTACCTCGGCATGGTTGGAATGCACGGCACGCGCGCCGCCAACATGGCGCTGCATGAAAACGATCTGCTGCTAGTGTTTGGGGCGCGGCTCGATGATCGTGTGACCGGCGATCCCTCGCGCTTCGCGCCGAATGCGAAGATCGTGCATTTCGAAATTGATCCCGGACAGCTTGACCGGGTGCGCGCTTGCGAATTGCCAGTGATTGGCGATCTGGCGAAGACGATCCCTGCGACTTACAAGAAACTTCAAGGCGTGAAGCTTCCGGATTGGACCGAGTGGCGCGCTATCGCTTGCGGGGAAGATCGTGCCGAGCTTGATCCGCGCGGGCTTTCGCAGTTGACGGTGCGCTTTCTAGATGAGCTCTTCGGCCGGTTGCCGGAAAACAGCGTGGTCATCGCCGACGTGGGCCAGCACCAGATGTGGGCAGCGCAGCGCTATCGGTCCTCGTCGCCTCGCGGATTTATTACTTCAGGCGGACTTGGCTCCATGGGATTTGCGCTGCCGGCTGCGGTAGGCGTGCAGCTTTCGAAGCCCGATACGACGGTTCTCTGCGTCTCTGGCGACGGCGGCTTCCAGATGAATATTCAGGAGCTGGCCACGGTGCGCCGCCTGAATCTGCCGATCAAGCTGGTGATCGTGGACAACAAATATCTGGGCATGGTGCGGCAGTGGCAGCAGCTTTTTTATCAGCGCAATTATGCCGAGACTGACTTGAGCGACAATCCGGATTTCGTCGAAATCGCGAAAGCGTATCGCATCAATGCCGAGCGGCTGAACGAAGACGCCATGCAGGAATTTCCGGTGAGCGAACAAACCGGCGACTCGTTGGAGCGTTTTCTGAAGTCATCCGAGCCGGAGTTGCTGGTGTTCGACTGCGCTCCGGAAGCGAATGTTTACCCGATGGTGCCCGCAGGCGCGGCGCTTTCGGAGATGCTGTTCGACGACGAGTAGCCCGATTTACGGAGATAAAACATGCACGCATTCCATATTCACTATCGCAACACGCAAGGTACGCTGATGCGCATCCTGACTGCGGTTTCGCGCCGCGGCCTCGATATCCATTACGTGCACGCCAGCCCCGCCGGCCACGGACACCGCGCCGACCTGCTGCTGGAGGTCAACGCCAAGCAGATTGGACAGCTCTGCCGCGACTGGCACGCGATTGTGGATGTAACCGACGTGCACGTGGGGACTCCCACGCCTGAAATGCTGGAAAGTGCCGCTGGATCTGCCGGACCGCATCCGCCAGCGTCGGCGGGGACGAATGGAAGATCGGCCAGCGCCGCGATGGCGTAGGGCAGCAGCCGGTATCTTCCGACTCCTCAGGAATTCACTTTCGGCAGACGAAAATGCGGTATGCGCATTGACTACGAAATCTCGGAACAGGACTTCATCGATGCGCAGCGCCTCGCAATAAAAAATTCGCCGATCCGCATTGTGCGGTGGACTCGCCTGCTACTTCCGTTATTTGGAGTTGGTTTGCTGGCGTTTCTGATCAATACAGTGGCAGAACAGGGCTTCTCGATGAGATTCATTCCCGCGTTCATTTTCCCTCTGATCTTCATTTCTCTTCCCTTCCTAAACAAAAATGCGGGGAAGAAGATGTATTGGAAGACCACTTCCCTGCATGGCGGACTGTCTCTTGAAGCAAGCGAAGAGGGGTTGGAGATGAAGGGGCCTTCCTTCGCGTCTCAGGCAGGCTGGTCAACCTTCTGCCAGTATCTCGAAGACGACCACGCATTCCTTCTCTACCAGAACCAGCAAGTCTTCAATATCATCCCGAAGCGTGGGCTTTCTCTCGATCAAATCGCAGGCCTGCGACAGTACTTCGAAACGAAAGTAGTCCAGAAGACCTAACTTCGCAGTTCTCCCGATATGCGGAACCTACTGCAATCCCGCCTTCGCCAACATCTCCAGAAACTGCTTCTGCGTCCGCATATCAATCGACTGCGCCACGATCTTGCCGTCGCGGCCGTAGATGAACGTCTTTGGGATGCCGTCGATTTGGAACAGCTCATTCACTTTACGGCCGGGGTCGAGCAGGATTGGATAAGTAGTGCCCTGCTTCGCGATAAACGGATTGACGGTAGCCGCGTCTTCGTCGGAGATGCCGAGAATCACCAGCCCTTGCGGGCCGAATCGCTGATTGAGAGTCTCGAGGTCGGGCATTTCTTTGCGGCAGGGCGGGCACCATGTGGCCCAGAAATTTACCAGCACAACTTTGCCGCGCAGGTCTTTCAGCGTCCAGGCTTTCCCACTCAGGTCGGTTAGCGTGAAGTCGGCTTCGTTGCGACGCTGATCGTCGGCTTCGAGCTTGGCCATCGCCGCGGTGAACTGCGGCGAATCGATTGAAGCGTTCACGTGCTCGTAGCGGACCAGGCTGGCGAGTTCGAGATAAGCGTCTTGTTCTTTCGGCGGCTGCTCTCTTATTGAATCGGCCAGAGTGGTTGCGACTTCCTGGAGCGTATCGTGTCCGAAATCGCCTTCGGTGGCGCGGCCGGCGAGTCCCATGGCCAGGCGCAATTTGTTGGGCACGGCGGGGAGCTGGCGGATTTGCAGCGCCAGATTTTTCGTTGTTCCGGCGCGAACGTCATCGGGCAGATTGCGGATGTTGTGTAGCTGCTCGACAATAGGCTTTTCCTGATCGCTCCAGACGATTTCCTGTTTTTGGGCGAGGAGCGGGGCGCTCAGGAGAACTGCCAGTGCCGCCAATAGATGAAGACCTCCGGATCGCGGTCGCATGTTCGCAGATTACATCAGACGTCGCACATGATGGAAGCTTCCGGCGCGCCTGAAGGCGTGCCCTGATACGAGACACGCTTTCGCTTTCGGCCACTCTGTCGTAATCTTTTAATCTTGGGATCAAAAGACCTGGGATCAACCAATTATGGATCTGAAACACCGCAGCCGTCTTATCACCGAGGGGCGTGACCGGGCCGGGGCTCGCGCCATGTTCAAAGCCGTCGGATTTACTGGCGAAGATCTCACCAAGCCGCTGATCGGCGTCGCCAACACTTGGATTGAAACCATGCCCTGCAACTTCCATCTGCGCCGGCTGGCGGCGAAGGTGAAAGAAGGCGTCCGCGCCGCCGGGGGCACACCCATGGAGTTCAACACCATCGCCATCAGTGATGGCGAGACCATGGGCACGGAAGGAATGCGCGCATCGCTGGTAAGCCGCGAAGTGATTGCGGATTCCATCGAGTTGGTTTGCCGCGGACAACTGTTTGACGCGGTGGTTTGCGTCGTGGGATGCGATAAGACGATCCCCGCGGCAGCAATGGCAATGGCTCGCCTCGATCTGCCGGGGATTGTGCTCTATGGCGGAACGATTGCTGCGGGAAATTATCGCGGCAAGGACGTCACCATTCAGGATGTGTTCGAAGCCGTCGGCGCCAACGCGGCCGGACAAATCAGCGACGCCGATTTGCTGGAAATTGAAAATGTCGCATGTCCGGGCGCGGGCGCGTGCGGCGGACAGTATACGGCGAATACCATGTCCACGGTGATGGAGATGATTGGCCTGTCGCCGATGGGGTTTAACAGCGTGCCAGCGATGGATCCGCATAAAGATGAAATCGCGTTCCGCTGCGGTGAAGTTGTGATGAATCTGCTGAGAAGCGGGATGAAAGTGAAGGACATTCTCACAAAGCAGGCGTTTGAGAATGCGATTGCGTCGGTCGCGGCGTCGGGGGGTTCAACAAATTCTGTTTTGCACTTGCTTGCTATTGCGCGCGAAGCAGGAGTTCCGCTGGAGATTGAGGACTTCCAGAAAGTCAGCGAGCGCACGCCGTTGCTGTGCGATCTGAAACCTTCCGGAAGATTTGTTGCCGCAGACATGCACCGCGCGGGAGGGATCCGCCTGCTGGCGAACCGTTTGCTGCGCGGGAAAAAGCTGCACGAGAACGCAATGACCGTCAGCGGAAAGACCATCGGCGAAGAGGCAGCGACTGCCGTCGAAACTCCCGACCAGGAAGTGATCGCGCCGCTCGATAAGCCGCTGAAGGCCACGGGCGGACTGGTGATCTTGCGCGGGAACCTAGCGCCCGAAGGATGCGTCGCGAAAATCAGCGGGCATGAGCGGCTGAGCCATCGTGGGCCCGCGCGGGTGTTTGAGTCCGAAGAAGACGCGATGACGGCGGTGACCAGCAAACGAATCAAGGCTGGAGATGTCGTGGTTATCCGCTACGAAGGGCCGCGCGGCGGGCCGGGGATGCGTGAAATGCTCAGCGTGACCGGCGCGATTGTCGGCGAGGGGCTCGGAAATTCCGTTGCGCTGCTTACCGACGGCCGCTTCAGCGGGGCCACCCACGGGTTAATGATGGGCCACGTTTCTCCGGAAGCGGCGCTGGGCGGGCCGATCGCCGCCGTTCACGACGGCGACATGGTGCACGTCGATGTCACTAAACGCGTGCTCGAGGTTGAGATCGCGGATGCCGAGATCCAACGCAGGATGGCACAGTGGCAACCACCGAAGCCGCGTTATGCGACCGGAGTTTTTGGCAAGTACTGCGCGCTGGTGGCCTCGGCTTCAGAAGGCGCGATTACGCGGCCGAAATAAAATCCTTATCATTCCGAGCCCGTGTGGGTCGGACACTCTTGTCCGACAAAGGCCAGGAACCAAAGCATCTGTGGTTTAGTGATCAAAGGTAAGAAGCAGCAGGGGCAATCAACCCAAAGTCAAATGCGTCGGACAAGAGTGTCCGACCCACACGATTTCCTCTTCCGCATGAGAACTCGCGTTTACATATTCATGACATTTTCATCAAACCGAATTGCAAGTCCAGCGGCATCCAAGTAGCTTTAGGGCAGGCGGGTCAGGCTTTGTGGACAAGTAAAACGTTCTCTCGGTTGCTAGGCGCATTGCTGTGCGCAATCCTGGGCGCATGCTCAGCGCTTGCGCAGACCTCCGCGCACAGCAAAGACCAGATTGCTCCGACGCTTTCGAGCGCGCATCGCGGATTCGCCACCATAGTTCCTCGCGGACAAATCGCCGCCAGCTCGCCCCGCGCTCTTTCATTGGCATTGGCGCGCAAAGAAAACATTGATTCCATCCGGACATTCACCGGCGAGTTCCAGGTCGCAGGCATCGATCCCGAAGGCAATCCGCGGCTGCGCTGGTTGTTCACCATGGCCGGCCGCGATCCAGCCTCGGGAGGAACTACCCGTTTCACAGCTCCCATCATCCCAGTTTCACTCGACCTGCTGGATTACGATGGCCGTGTTCGCGTGGTGGATGGACACCCGCTTCACTACTCAGTGCGGCCGTTTGTGGGCGCGGTCGTCAACTCACCGGTCTTTCAGAATGCGGATTACAGCAGCAGCGACGCTCCAACGCAGTTTGCGGATGCAGTGCAGCGGGCCGAGTTCTACAACCAGATGCAATCCGACTGGCACACATTGTTAAGACCTGAGGTTAAGGCGGAGCGGACGCTGTCCATTCCGCGCGGGGCATATTATTTCGCGCTCCGTCCCGACGGCGCATGCTGCGCATTCGTTCTAGTGGATATCAAAACTTTTTCGAAGCTTCTTTTCCCCGCAAACCCGCATGACGTAAGCACTCCGGTCGGCGCCGCCGAACACGCGGGAGAGATCACTACCGCAAGCATTTCCAGTTTTCTTTTTCCCAACACCTATCTTTATCTCAACGGAAATCCGAACCAATGCTGCGTACTCGGCTTTCATACCTACGATTCAGAGCCGGGCGACGCGAGCAATGGATTTCGCGAAAAGCGTTACGTCTTCAATTTCTCAAGCTGGATCAGCCCAGGCCTGTTCGCACCTGGGTTTGAGGACATTACCGCGCTCAGCCATGAGATCACTGAGAGCCTGAATGACCCCTTTGTCGGCGGCGATGGGATTCACGGCGTCACGCCGTGGTGGCTTTCGCAAAACGGAAATTGCCAGGACGATATGGAAGTGGGCGACGTGATTGAGGGACTGCCCGAGGCAACCGTTGCGATCCGGACGAACGGCAAGACATACCATCCACAGAATGAAGCGCTCCTGCCCTGGTTCGAGTCCGAATCTCCGTCGTCCGCGCTAGGCGGGGCTTACAGCTATCCCAATCAGAATGTGCTGACCGAGCTTTCGCCGCCGGAAGGCGTGAATTGCCAGTAAGCTTTCAGCTCTCAGCCGTCAGCTATCAGTCAAACCATGGGCCCTCGAAATAGAGCACTGCAAGGCGCTAGCGAGAGTTTCAAGCTGATGGCTGAGCGCTGACAACTGAGACCCTCTTAGAACGCGAACATCACCTGCAAATCCAGGCGGCGGTTCGATGATGCCGACGAGAATGGCCCGCCCAGCGCGATCGATTGTCCAAAGAATGGAGAGCTCAAATTGCCGATCGGCGATGCAGGGGCGACGCTGTTAAAAATATTGCGTCCGGAGACGCTGAAGGTCAGATTGTAGCGGCGGTTGGTTCCGCCCCCGCCGCCAAAGGGGTTTCCGCCACCAGCGCCGCTCAGGCCGCGTCCGCCCAAACCGCCGCCGGGATAACCTCCGCGTTGCCCTCCGCCTCCGCCGCCCGCTGCGCCTTTGGTTTCCTTACCAAAACCGAACGTCTTGCTCACGCGAAGATTGAACGTGGCGTTGCCCGGGCCGCTTCCGTAGTTCACCGGCAGCACCGTCTGCCCACTGGTTGGAGGCGCTGCGTTGAAAGTGCCCAATGGCGTGCAATATTGTGTGCCACTCACAGTGACAGTTCCGCAAGTCGCGGTGTTTATCAACACCGGGCGATCGTTGAAAATGGAGTCCCCGTTCAGATCGGTACCGGTCGTGATGTTGTAAGGCTGTCCGGAATTAATGATGATGAACGGAGCCAGTCGGAAACCGTAAGGAACATCGATGGAGCCGCCGATGAAAGCCCGGTGACGCACGTCGAATGCGGCGCGGCCGTAGTCGGCTATAGGATCATACGAATTGGACAGAAAACTGGCGGAACTGGTCAGTCCGCT
>Ga0210407_10000571_pt1 | contig 40925 bp, 35 predicted proteins | sample IncBWC27MmetaG_FD_150860 | JGI IMG/M metagenome (GOLD analysis project Ga0210407, IMG submission 150860) | Forest soil microbial communities from Barre Woods Harvard Forest LTER site, Petersham, Massachusetts, United States - Inc-BW-C-27-M | ecosystem: Environmental > Terrestrial > Soil >...
CCTCGCCAAAGACTTCGAGGCGACAATCGCCAGCGCCAAGGCTTGGCTCTATCTCGCCTCGGTCCAGCTCCTCATTAGACGACTGGCACGTGCCTAATTCTACCTATACGATTCTGAGTCGGACACTGAGATAAAAATCGGGGTCTTCTGGGATGCTGTCGAGCGCGTTTCACACATTTACCGACCCCGATGCATACCATGCGAACATTCGTCGCACGCAGGTGGTGCAAGGGGTCGTCACTACTCGCGGCCGCTCCGAGTTGACGCGCACCGATCTCCACCGGTTGTGGATGCAGCGCGGTAACGAAAACCTGGCGCGGGTCCTCAACTTCGCGCCGGCCGGGGAGCGGGTGCCAATTCTCTTTGCCACCGATCAACGTCAGGCACCAATGTACTTCAGCGGCCTGGAACTGTCGCCAGACGAGATCATCGTCATCGGGTTCGGTGCGGCAAGCCACCATCGGTCGTCGGCGGCCTGTCGATGGGGTGCCATATCCCTGACCCTGGAGGATCTTGTTGCCGCAGGGCATCGCCCTCGGCAGCGCTGCGCCATCCGTCCGACGACCCCCGACCGCAAAAAAATACCGCTTCGCCCTGGCAACTTCCGGAATCTGCATAGTGAGCCACGACCCGGCGGACCTACCCTCGCGTCGGCACATTTAGGGTCGGCATCGTGGCCTTATCGGACCGCGGGTTTGATCCGGCTGGTATGCAGAGAGGCAGATGCCGGGAAGCGGCACAAGCACGTTCATCGACCCCGATGACTACCAGGCGAGCCTGCGCCAGGTGCGGATCGATCTCCTCGTTACCTCGCAGGGTACGTTCAATGCCCGCCTGACCTGGGCGACGCTTCATCACTTGCAGCTGTTGCGCGGCGAGGAGGATCTGCCGCGCGTCGCCTATGTTTCGCTGAAGCCTACATTGGTGTTTGCAGGGTTTATGACGCGCCCGGACCCCCCGATGCTGTGGGGCGGCGTGGAACTGCAAACCGGGGACCTGATATTCCACAGTCGGGGCGAACGGTTCCATCAAACGGCGACCGGCGCTTGCAGCTGGAATTTGGTGGGATTGACCCCACAGCAGCTCGAAAGATATGGCGGAGCGCTTTCCGGAAAGGCGCTCTCTGCGCCGGCAGTGGCGCGGATCCTGCGCCCAGCCGCGCGTCACTCGGCACGGCTGCGGCGTCTACACGCGCAGGCCTGCCGCCTCGCCGAGACCCGGCCCAAAGTTTTAGCCCACCCCGAGGTCGCGCGAGCCGTAGAACAGGGCCTCATTCACGCGCTGGTCACCTGCCTGGTTGCCAAGGCACGGGATGAGGGGGTCGCCAGATGCCATCACGCCAACATCATGGTCCGGTTCGAGGAGGTGCTCGGAGACCATCCGAACCGGCAATTGCACATGCCTGAGCTGTGCGCACTGATTGGTGTGACCGAGAGGACGCTGCGGTCGTGCTGCGCCGAATTTCTCGGCATCAGCCCCACTCGGTACGTGCTGCTGCGTCGGTTAAAGCAGGTGCGCATCGCTCTGCGCGACGCCGATCCCGTGCGATCAAACGTCGCAGATATTGCCCGTGGCCACGGCTTTACGGAACTCGGACGCTTTGCTGGGGCCTACCGGAACGCGTTTGGCGAGGCGCCTTCGACCACCCTCCGACGGGCACCCGGACCTGGAGTCCTCAACCCCATTTTTGCCGATTCTGCATAGTCAGCCAGAAAACCAAGGGTCTAGGGTTGCGCTCCGGGCGAGTTCTTTCGCCCGATCGACATCGATCATTAGGGGAGATCAAGCCATGATCAGGTTACTAGCCGCCACCGCGTCCGTCGTCCCCCTCACCATGCTGGTGTTGTCGGCCTGCGTATCGCAGAGCGACTATGATAAGCTGCAGGCGCTGAACCAGCAGCTCCAGGCGCAGAACCAGCAGCTCCAAGCGCAGGTCTCAGGGCTGCAGCGCGAGGCCCGCTTTGTCGAAGCTGGCGACCTCTTGTTCCCGGAGGGCGGTTATCAGCTCAGCCCCGCCGGCAAGGCCGAGCTCAGCAGCAACATCGTCCCCAAGCTCACCGGGCTGCAGAACGCCAAAATCGTCGTCTACGGCTACACCGACAATTTGCCGGTCGGAGCACCACTGCAGCGGGCCGGGATCAACGACAATCTGACCTTGTCGTCGCGGCGGGCCGGCGACGTCGTCACCTACCTGATCGCGCAGGGCGTCAACCCGAACATCATCTCGGCCAAGGGGTTCGGCGACACCCATCCGGTTGCCCCGAACGACACGCCGGCCAACCGCGCAAAGAACCGGCGCATCGAGATCACCGTGCAAGGGCCCGGAGCCCCCGGCGCCTGACGCCGAGCCCGCGGGCCCGAACGGCGAGGAAGGTTGGTTGGAGGGTCGCTTCTCTACTGGCCCAATTCGCTCAAATAGCGAGCCCGCGGAAATTCCCTCATGACACGATAGCCCAAGAGGGGCGGATCATTGGCTGTCGTTTGCTGCTCTCGTACTGCGTCGGGTTGTCGCTGCCAGCTGTGACGGCGCACGCCAGACAGGTCACGGGCATAAAACCACAAACAGCGGGCTCTTAGGTTGACAGCCTCGCGATTAATCGTCAAAGAGGCCCGGGCATGGCAGATGCGCGCACCGCCGGTAACGCGGGCAGGTTCGAGGTCAGGGTCACCGCGGACAGCCATTTTGCCTGGCTGCGCACCCGCTTAGCGCTCGAACGCACGATGATGTCGTGGATACGGACCGCGGTGTCGCTGATCGGCTTCGGCTTTGCGATCGTCCAGTTTTTTGAGCACTTGCAACAGATGCCCGGCGTCTCCCCCGGACGTATCGCGCGCGCGCCGCAATATCTAGGGCTGGCCTTGATCTCCTGCGGTGTTCTGGCGCTTATCATATCGATTTGGCAATATTGGTGGTCGGTACGTTACCTTTGGGGCGGGGCGTTCGGCGTACTTGCCGGGATGACCAAGGAGGGGCTGCAATCGCCGGTTGTCGCGATTGCAATCCTGCTGATCTTGATCGGGATATTCGCGCTTTCTGCCGTCGTGCTGCGGCTGCTGTAGCCGCATTGGCATAGGAGCTGCAGCACGGAATCACCAAACCAACCAGAGGAGATTTGCGATGGCTCAAACCGGCAAGCCGAATATCGTCGTCATCTGGGGCGACGATATCGGCATGACCAACCTCAGCTGCTACAGCGACGGGCTGATGGGCTACCGCACGCCCAATATCGACCGCATCGCCCAGGAAGGCATGCGCTTCACCGATATCTACGCCGAGCAGAGCTGCACGGCCGGACGGGCGTCGTTCATCACCGGCCAGCACGGATTACGCACCGGGTTGACCAAAGTCGGCCTGCCGGCTGCCCCCGTCGGTCTGCACAAGGAAGATCCGACCATCGCGGAACTGCTCAAGCCGTTGGGTTATGCGACCGCGCAAATCGGCAAGAACCACCTTGGCGACCGCAACGAATATCTGCCGACAGTGCACGGGTTCGACGAGTTTTTCGGCAATCTCTACCATCTGAACGCCGAGGAAGAGCCGGAACTGCCGGATTACCCGAAGGGGTCGGAGTTTCCACACTTTCGCGAGCGGTTCGGCCCGCGCGGCGTCTTGGACTGCAAGGCCACCGACAAAGACGACCCGACCGTCGATCCGAGGTTTGGCAGGGTCGGCAAGCAGACCATCACCGACACCGGCCCGCTGACCAAGAAACGCATGGAAACGATCGACGACGACATCGCCGACCGAGCCGCCGACTACATCAAGCGGCAAGTCGCCGCCGGCAAACCCTTTTTCCTGTGGGTCAACTTCACCCACATGCATCTGCGCACGCACGTGAAGCCGGAAAGCCGCGGCCAGGCGGGCCGCTGGCAGAGCGAATACCACGACGTAATGATCGACCACGACAAGAATGTCGGCACGGTGCTCAAGGCGCTCGACGATGCTGGCATCGCCGACAACACCTTTGTCATGTACAGCACCGATAATGGTCCAAATATGTTTACCTGGCCGGACGGGGCGATGACGCCGTTCCGGAATGAGAAGAACACCAACTGGGAGGGTGGCTATCGGGTGCCGTGCGTGGTCCGCTGGCCCGGCAAAATCAAGCCGAGGACCGTGTCGAACGAGATCGTCGCCCATCACGACTGGCTGCCGACATTCCTCGCCATGGCCGGTGACCCCGAGGTAAAAGACAAGCTGCTAAAGGGTCATACGATCGGGGACATGACCTACAAGGTCCACCTCGACGGCTATAATCTGGTCCCGTATTTGACCGGCGAGACGGACAAAAGCCCGCGGGTCTCATTCATCTACTGCAATGACGACCAGCAGGTCGTGGGGTTGCGGTACGACAATTGGAAGATAGTGTTCGCCGAACAGCGAGAGCCGGGCACGATGCGCGTCTGGTCCGAGCCGTTCGTCACGCTGCGCGTGCCAAAGCTGTTCAACCTGCGCACTGACCCGTTCGAGCGCGCCGACATCACGTCGGTGACCTACTACGATTGGTTTGTCGATCACGTCTTTCTGCTGGTGCCGGCGCAGGCTTACATCGGCGAATTCCTCGCCACCTTCAGGGAGTACCCGCAGCGCCAGAAGGCTGCCAGCTTTAATCTCGACGACGTGCTCCGGAAGGTGCAGCAGGCGACCCACACGTAACCCGACAAGCCTGCGATGACAGAGGTTGACGCTCTCGGGCTGCTTCGGCCGCAAAGTGCGACGCCAGAGAGCTCGCGCCACGCCGATATGGTCTGGATTCCCGGCGGCACCTTCCGCATGGGGTCGGACAAACATTACGCGGAAGAGGCGCCAGTCCATAGCGTAACGGTCGCCGCCTTCTGGATCGATCGCACTCCGGTGACAAACCGCCAATTCCGTGAATTCGTCAGGGCGACCGGTCATGTCACTTTCGCCGAGATCGCGCCGGATCCGAAGGACTATCCCGGCGCTCTGCCGAACATGCTAAGGGCGGGCTCCCTGGTTTTCACTCCGCCGAGGCATCCGATTGATGACATGGGCAATTGGAGCCAGTGGTGGACGTTCAAGTTTGGCGCCAACTGGAGGCGGCCTCACGGACCGCGCAGCTCGATGAGCGGGCTCAATGATCATCCCGTCGTTCACGTCGCCTACAGCGACGCGTTGGCTTACGCGAAATGGGCGGGCAAGGACGTGCCGACCGAAGCGGAATGGGAGTTTGCTGCCGGCGGCGGGCTCGACGGCGCCGAGTTCGCCTGGGGCGACGAACTCACACCCGGCGGCAAGCAGATGGCAAACACCTGGCAAGGCGCGTTTCCGCACGAGAACCTCAAGCTTGACGGATACGGGCGCACCTCGCCGGTAACCGCATTCCCACCGAACGGCTACGGCGTCTACGACATGATCGGCAATGTGTGGGAATGGACCAGCGACTGGTACTCACCTGGGCACGAGGCCGATGCGGACAAGGCCTGCTGTATCCCGGTGAATCCGCGGGGCGGCCGCGAGGTTTCGAGCTACGACCCCTGCCAGCCCGAAATTAAGATTCCGCGCAAGGTACTCAAGGGCGGTTCGCACCTGTGTGCGCCAAATTACTGCCGCCGTTACCGCCCGGCCGCGCGTCATCCGGAGCCGGTGGACACCTCGACGAGCCATGTGGGTTTCCGCTGTGTTGTTCGTCAGGCGAGATCGTCGCCATGACTGATACACGATGTAAAGGGACGATCAGATCATGAGCAGCGAAGACAAGAAGCACCGTTCGCATCTCCCGATCCCTACACCTGAGCGAACCGGGCTGATCACCTATGACGCGAAGGATCCGGACACCAAATTCCCGCCTATCGAGCAGTTGCGCCCGCCCAAGGCCGCGCCCAACGTGCTCATCATCCTGATCGACGACGCCGGGTTCGGCTCCGCGAGCGCCTTCGGCGGCCCCTGCCAGACGCCGAACGCCGAAAAGCTGGCGGCGGCTGGGCTGAAGTACAACCGCTTCCACACCACAGCCCTCTGCTCGCCGACGCGGGCGGCGCTGCTGACCGGGCGCAACCACCATTCCGTAGGCATGGGCGGCATCACCGAAATCGCCACCGGCGCGCCGGGCTATAGCTCGGTGCTGCCCAATACCATCTCGCCGCTCGCCCGGACCCTCAAGCTCAACGGCTACTCGACCGCGCAGTTCGGCAAATGCCATGAAGTGCCGGTGTGGGAGACGAGCCCGATCGGACCGTTCGACGCATGGCCCACCGGCGGCGGCGGGTTCGAGTACTTCTACGGCTTCATCGGCGGCGAGGCGAACCAGTGGTATCCCACCCTATACGAGGGCACCACCCCGGTCGAGCCGAAGAAGACGCCGGAAGAGGGCTACCACTTCATGGCGGACATGACCGACAAGGCTATGGCCTGGGTCGCGCAGCAGAAGGCGCTGGCACCCGACAAACCCTTCTTCGTCTACTTCGCGCCCGGCGCGACTCACGCGCCTCACCATGTGCCCAAGGAGTGGGCCGACAAGTACAAGGGCAAGTTCGACCAGGGCTGGGACAAGCTGCGCGAAGAGACCATCGCGCGGCAGAAAGCGCTCGGCGTAATCCCGGCGGGCTGCCAGCTCACCGCGCGCCACGCCGAGATTCCGGCGTGGGACGAGATGCCGGAGGCGCTAAAACCCATTCTGCGCCGGCAGATGGAGGTCTATGCGGGGTTCCTGGAGTACACCGACCACCACGTCGGACGCCTGCTCGACGGCTTGAAGAAGCTCAACATTCTCGACGACACGCTCGTCTACTACATCATTGGCGACAACGGTGCCTCGGCCGAAGGCACGTTGAACGGCGCGTACAACGAGATGGCCAACTTCAACGGCCTGGCGGCACTCGAGACCCCGGAATTCCTGATGGAGCGGTACGAGAAGCTCGGCGGGCCCGAGTCGTACAATCACTACGCCGTCGGCTGGGCGCATGCAATGAACGCCCCTTACCAGTGGACCAAGCAGGTCGCCTCCCACTGGGGCGGGACGCGCAATGGCACCATTGTGCACTGGCCCAACGGCATCAAGGCCAAAGGCGAAATCCGCTCGCAGTTCCACCATGTCATCGACGTCGCACCCACAATCCTCGAGGCGGCGGGGTTGCCCGAGCCGATCTCGGTCAACGGCGTACAGCAGCGGCCGATCGAGGGTGTCAGCATGCTGTACTCGTTCGACGACGCCAACGCCGCGGAGCGGCGCGAGACGCAATACTTCGAAATGTTCGGCAACCGCGGCATCTATCACAAGGGCTGGACTGCGGTGACGAAGCACGGTACGCCGTGGGTGCTCGTGGGCCGGAAGACCGTGGCTCTCGACGACGACGTCTGGGAACTCTACGACACCAGCAAGGACTGGAGCCAGGCCAACGACCTCGCCAAACAAATGCCGGAGAAGCTCCACGAGCTGCAGCGACTGTGGCTGATCGAGGCGACGCGTTACAACGTATTGCCGATCGACGACCGGGTAGTCGAGAAGATGAACCCGGACACCGCCGGCCGGCCGGTGCTGATCAAGGGGAAGACCCAGCTGCTGTTCGGCGGCATGGGACGCTTGTCGGAGAACTGCGTCCTTAACATCAAGAACAAGTCCCACTCCGTCACGGCCGAGATCGAGGTCCCGCAGACGGGGGCCGAGGGCGTGATAATTGCCCAGGGCGCGAACATCGGTGGTTGGAGCCTCTACGCGAAGAACGGCAAGCTCAAGTATTGCTACAACGTGGCGGGGGTGAATTACTTCTACGTGGAAGCCTCGCGGGCGTTGCCGGCAGGCGAGCACCAGATACGCATGGAGTTTGCCTACGCCGGCGGCGGTCTCGGCAAGGGCGGACAGGTCACTCTTTATGTCGACGGCGAGAAGGTTGGCGAAGGAGAAATCCCAATGACGCAAGCGATGGTCTTCTCCGCCGACGACGGCTGCGACGTCGGCGAGGACAGCGGCGCCCCCGTCTCCCAGGACTACGGCTCGCGCGGCAATGCTTTTAACGGAACAGTCAAGGGGGTGCAGCTCGCCATCGGCGATGCGGCCGAGAGCTCCGATCACCTCGTCTCGCCGGAGGACGCGATCCGCATCGCTATGGCACGGCAGTAAATCGGCTCAAGATGCTCCCGGGTCAGACAGCCGGTTCTCCGGCCCGCGCCCGGTCATCACCCGCGACGTTGAGTTAGGGCAAAAGGTGTCGCCGCGCGCGTCGTTGCAGACCCTTTATCCCCGCAAGCACACGGAGGAGACTATGGTGATAGCTGAGACCGCTGCGAAACCCCCGCTGCACCAACGTGCCATACACGAGCTCAAAGAGCTCGTGTTCATTTCTCTTTATCTTTACATCACCATCGGAGCGGTGATCTTGATGAAGACGGCGGTGCTGCGTACCGAGGGCATCGAATTCACCCCCTGGGGCATCGCCATCGTCAAGGCCGTGTTATTGGCGAAATTCATGTTGCTCGGCGAGGCCATGAGAGTCGGTGGGCGCAGCACCACTGGCCCGCTGATCTGGCCGACGCTACAGAAGGCGTTCGGCTTGCTGGTATTGCTGATTATCATGACGATCATCGAGGAAGCCGTCGTCGGCCTCTTCCACCACCGATCGATTCCCGCATCGCTCGGCGAACTCTTTGGTCCTCGCCTGGAGGAAACGCTTGCGGGCTACCTCATCATGCTGATGGTGCTGATCCCGTATTGCGCCTTCCGGGTCCTTGGCGAGGCGCTCGGCGAAGGCAGGCTGGAGCGGATGTTCTTGGTCGACCGGGAGCCAATGGAGCGCAGCTAAGGGAAGCCTGGGGGCGCCCTAGACCCTGTCTGCTAGTCAGTAAAGAGGCGCCGGACATGGCAGATGCAACGACCGCCGGTCACGCGGGCAGGTTCGAAGTACGGGTCACCGCAGACAGCCACTTTCCTGGCTGCGCACCCGCCTTGCCCTCGAACGCACGATGATGGCGTGGCTGCTTTAGCTCGATAGGGAGATTACCCTTGGTCTTCGACGTCGTGGAAGAAGTGATCGTCGGAGTATTCAAGGGGAAGACGTTGGCGAGAGCATCCCCGTTATCGGCGGCGGAACTCCAAGCGAAGTGTTTTTTGTGGGAGTCATCCTTGCTGTCGCATTGATCCCATTCTTCGCCTTCAGGGAGGTCGGCCGGGTGATCGGCGAGCGCGAATTGCGTTCCCTGATGTTCACAGGCCAGCCAAAAGCTGCCGCATTTCGATCGGGAATGGGCCAAGGAGGCCGCTGACTCACACTGCTAACTGAGGGGGACGGACGTGGCGAACAGAAGGCTCGGGCATTTTCTCGATTATGGGGCCTGCGGACAGACACGCAACTTGGTCCTCTCGGCGCTCGGCGTCGCACTCGCCGCGATTGGGGCCGGACTGCAACCAGCCCGTGCACAGGATTCGGCGACCCCGGGCGGAATGCAGATCTTCGTGACGCCCTATCTGTGGCTTTCCGGCATCGACACCACGATCAAGACGCCGCTGCCGCGCGCGCCCGAGGTCAACGCGAATGTCAGCGCCATCGATCTGTTGTCCCATCTGAGCGCGGTCCCGTTCATGGGGTCGATCGAGATCCGCAACGGGCCTTTCGGCCTCCTCGGCGATGCCCTGCACGTGCCGGTCGGCACCGGCCTCAAGACACGCGACATCGCCTATAGCGGCGGCAATGCGGCGCTGATCACCGACAGCGGGACGGCACTGCTGCTCTATCGCGCGCTCGAGGCGCCGAACCAATTTGCCGATCTGGGAGTCGGCTTCCGTGCCTGGGGATTTTCGGCGAACCTGACCTTGAACCCCGGGGCACTACCCGGAGCGGGGGTAAATCGTTCGGCGAGCTGGGTCGATCCGCTGATCGGCGGGCGCTACCATATCGACCTCCCCACCGAGTGGGGCCTGTTCGGGCTGACCGCCTATGGCGATGTCGGCGGGTTTGGCGTCGGCGCCCACAGCGATTGGCAGCTGATCGGCACCGTCGACTACACCCCGAACCCGTGGCTCAACCTTCACCTCGGCTATCGCAGCCTCAACTTTGACTACACAGCGAGCGGCGGCTTCGATCTCGGCTTCAACACCCACATGAAGGGTCCGATCCTCGCCGCGACTTTCCGCTTCTGACGTGGCGTCCATCCGCCGAGTGCGGCTGTGGGAGGCTGAGTCGTGAGCGCCATGGCGATCGGCTGGATCGTGTTCGCCCTTGTCTTCGGCAGTGCTTTGCTCGCCATGTTTCTGCATGGCGCGTTGCCCGAGCATCACTTGAGCGCGGATTCGAAGGACGTCGTGAAGCTGGGGATTGCGGTGATCGCGACGATGTCGGCGCTGGTCCTGAGCCTCTTGATTGCCTCAGCCAAGAGCGCTTTCGACATGCGCGCCAATCAGCTGGTGCAGGCCTCCGCCGACATCATCCTCCTCGACCGCGCATTGGCTCGCTACGGGCCGGAGACGAAGGAGGCGCGGTCTTTGCTGCAGCGCTCGGTGGCGGCCACGCTCGAACGCTTTTGGCCAGCCCAAGGCAAGGGGTCCATCGCTGTTGATCCGCGAGCATCCCCGGTCGAAGCCCTCTACGACAAGATCGAGGAATTGTCGCCGCAGAGCGACGCGCAGCGATCGCTGCGCAGCCAGGCCCTGACGATGGCCATCGACATGGGGCACACACGCGTGCTGCTGTTCGAGCATATGGGCAGCTCGATTCCCGTGGCTTTCCTGGTGGTGCTGGTCTTTTGGCTCTGCATCATCTTCGCCAGCTTCGGGCTCTTCGCGCCGCGAAACGCCACGGTGATCGCCGTCCTTTGCGTCTGTGCTTTGTCGGTTTCGGGCGCGATATTCCTGATCCTCGAGCTCGACCGGTCGTTCGAGGGGCTGCTCCAGGTCTCCGGCGCGCCGTTGCGCTCGGCCCTGGCCCGGCTCGGCCGATAGGTCTGCACGGGTTCTGCCAAAACTGCATAGTCGATCCCGGTATAAGCGAGCTATCTGGAGGCGCGGCGGGCGGGCTCGGGTTGACCCGGCCACTCGCCGGCGCGACATTGCGGACCTCGGATGAAGCAGCTCGGGACACCAAGGGGAGTTCATTGATGAGCAATCTCGCCGACGAGCGGGCGGCCATACCGCACGCCACGGCGCGGCGCTCGCGGCGCATATCGGTCATTTGGGTGATCCCGCTGGTCGCCATTGCGATCGGCGGCTGGCTCGCCTGGGACACGCTGTCGAAGGAGGGGCCGACGATCAAGATCTCCTTCGACAGCGGGGAAGGGCTGCAGGCCGGCCAGTCGCAGCTCAAATTCAAGCAGATCGTCTTCGGCACGGTCAAAAGCCTGGAGCTCGCTCCGGATCGCACGCACGTCATCGTGACCGTCGCGACAACCCACGAGGCAAAGCCGCTGCTGACCGACAAGACGGTCTTCTGGGTCGTCAAAGCCCGCCTCTTCGCCGGCAATGTCTCCGGCCTCGAGACCCTGCTTTCCGGGGACTATATCGGCATGCTGCCGGCGGAAGGAAAGCCGCAGCGGGAGTTCGTCGGGCATGAGGACCCGCCGATCCTGCAGGCCAATGTGCCAGGGCATACCTTCCTGCTGAAGGCCAAAAAGCTCGGCTCGATCTCGCTCGGCGCGCCGGTGTTCTACCGCGACCTCAATGTCGGCGAGGTGCTCGGCTGGGACATCGCCGACATGGCCGAATATGTGACGATCCGCGCCTTTGTCCGGGCCCCGTACGACAGCTATGTGCATGACGAGACGAGGTTCTGGAACGCATCGGGGATCTCGGTCAAACTTGGCGGAACCGGCATCGACGTGCAGATGGAGTCGCTAAAGGCGCTGCTGCTCGGCGGCATCGCATTCGAGACACCGGCGGCGGAAATCCGCGCTGCTGCCGCACCCGAGAACCACGTCTTCCCGCTGTTTGCCGATCGCGATGCGGCGAATAACGCCTCCTACACCCGCAAGATCCAGGTGATTTCCTATTTCCCCGGCTCGGTGAAGGGGCTGGCGCCCGGTTCCGAGGTCACGATGCACGGGCTCAAAGTCGGTGAGGTTAGCGATGTGCGGCTCGAATTCGACCGCGCCAAGGACATAATCGTGGCACCGGTCCGCTACGAGATCGAGCCCGAACGGATCGTCGGTGTGGGACAGCGGGTGTTCAAGACCGACCAGGAATCGGTGGAAGCGGTCTTGAGCAAGGGACTGCGAGCGAGCTTGGCGAGTGCCAGCTTGATCACCGGCCAGCAGGTGGTGGCGCTCGACTTTGTTCCGGACGCGCCGCCGGCGGCAGTTACGATGGAGGGCGAGGACTTCGTGCTGCCGACGACCGAAGGCGGCGGGTTCGCCGGCTTGGCATCCTCCGCGACAGATCTGCTCGACAAGGTCAATAAAATGCCGTTCGACCAGATTGGCGCAAACCTCAACGGGATTCTGAAATCGGTCAACGAGGTGACCCAGGGCCCGCAGCTTAAGAAAGCGCTGACCGATCTCTCCGCGATGATCGCATCGGCTCAGGGCATGGTGCAGCGCCTCGACACCAAGCAATTGCCGGAGATCAGCGCTGGGCTGCAGAAGACACTGGCGAGCGCCAATAAGCTCGTGCTGTCGCTCGACACCGGCTATGGCGACAACACCAAGTTCAACCGCGACCTCGACCGCCTGTTGGTGCAGGCAAATGACGCGCTCCGCTCGATCCGGGCGCTCTCCGATCTGCTGGCGCGCCATCCCGAGGCGCTGGTCAAGGGGCGGCCCGAGGGACCGCTCGAATGAGGATTGGCCGGCAGGTCGTGTTTAGCCTGGCGGCGGCGCTAGCCGCCTGCTCCTCGCCCAACCCGGTGCTCTACACGATTGCACCCGTACCGGGCTCCACCCAGACCGGCGGACCCAAGGTCGTCGCCTTGCAGCAGATCAGCCTCGCGCGCTACCTCGAGCGCTCGCAGATCGTCCGCTCGTCGGAGAACTACCGCCTCGACGTGATGTCGAACGATTGGTGGGGCGAGCCGCTCGGCGCCATGCTGAGCCGCGTGCTGATCGAAGAATTGGGCCAGCGCCTGCCGCAGAGCGTGGTCATCGGCGAGAGCGGTGCGGTGACCGTCTCGCCGGATGCGACGATCGAGCTCAACATGCAGCGACTCGACGAGGATGCGGCCGGGAACCTCATTCTACAGGCCCAGGCGAGCGTCAGCCTCAAGGGGCGCAAGGAGCCGGTATTGCGCAGTTTTCGCTTTCTCGTGACGCCGCCCGCGCCGGGTATTCCGGGCGACGTGACAGCGATCAGCACCGCCGTCGGCCAGCTCGCTGACGGCTTGACGTCGATGCTGCTGGGGCGGTGATGAGGTCCACGGCGGAGCGAGCCGTCACGGCGCCGCAGCTGCGCGAATGCCCGGGCTGCGGATTGCTGCAGACGGTTCCCCCTCTGGCGCCGGGGATGACGGCGCAATGCGTGCGGTGTCCGACGAGCTTGCGCCGCACCAGCGCTCATCGCCCGGACCACATTGCGGCACTCGTCGTCGCCGCATTCGTATTGCTGGTGGTCATGTGCTCGACGAATTTGATGAGTGTCCAAACCGCCGGCATCAAGCGGACCGCAGATCTGTTCTCGGGGCCGGAGGAGCTGGTTCGGCGGAACATGGCGGAGCTCGGTGCGGTCGTGGTGTTTGTCACCGTGTTGGCGCCGCTCGTCCGGCTGGTCGGCACGCTCTATGTGTTGATCCGGTTGCACGAGGAGAGGCCGCCCCACCATCTGCGCCGTGTCTTTGCCTGGGCCGAGCGGCTGCGCCCATGGTCGATGATCGAGGTTTTCGTCTTTGGTGTGTTCGTCGCTTATGTGAAGCTCGGCGATCTGGTGACGATCGGCCTCATGGCCGGGGTCTATGCGCTTCTGGCGCTGACTTTTGTCCTCGTCTGGATGGATTCAGCACTCGACCGTGAAGCGGTGTGGGAGAGGCTCGATCGGCGCGACCTGTCTCGCGACCTGCACCCCTTGGCGGAAGCCATCGGCTGCGAGACTTGCGGCCTCGTGAGCGCGCCTCCGGCGGACGATCCGCGTTGCCCTCGCTGCGGGAGCCCTCTGCACGCGCGCAAGCCGGACAGCGTGGCGCGCACCTGGGCCTTGGTCATCGCCGCCGCGATCCTCTACATCCCGGCAAACTACTACCCGGTGCTGACGGTGATGCAGCTCGGCGCCGGCCAGCCGAGCACGATCCTCGGCGGCGTCGAGGAATTGGTGACCGCCCGACAGTATCCGCTTGCCCTGCTCGTGTTCTTCGCCAGCATCGCGGTCCCGATGCTGAAGCTCATCGGGCTCTCGGTCATGCTGATCACGATCCAGATCGGCCGCTCGGGGTGGCTGCGCGACCGCACCCGGCTCTACCACGTCGTGCGCTTTATCGGGCGCTGGTCGATGATCGACATCTTTATGGAGTCGCTGCTCGGGGCGCTCGTCGCCTTCGGCGCGGTGATCACGATCGAGCCCGGGGTCGGCGCCCTCGCCTTCTGCGGCGTCGTCATCCTGACCATGTTCGCCGCCGAGACCTTCGACCCGCGGCTGATGTGGGACGCCGCGGTGCAACGCGAGCCGGGAGATATGGAAGCCAATCCGAGGCTCGCGGCCGGCGATTGATGGTACGCCGCGGCGATTTGCCTGATCGCATCCGGCGTGATAGCTGCTTCCTTTATCCGGTGCGCTGTTTGTGATCGGAGCCCTCGGTGCCATCCAGTGCCGTTCTGACATTCACCGAACCTGACGCCTATTATGCGGCGATCCGCACTGCGGAGGTAAAAGGTGTGGTTACCGCGCGCGGGGATTACCGTGCCGAGTTGACCCGAATTGAACTCCACCGCCTGTGGATGCAGCGTGGCGTCGAAGACCTGCCGCGCGTTATGAACGTCAGGCGGAGAGACCCGCGGGTCGCTGTTTTCTTTATGACCGAGCAAGAGCAATCACCCCTGCAGGTAAGGGGTATGGTGTTGGGGAGAGGTGAGATCGCAGTATTAGGGTCCGGTTCCGCGGATCACCATCTCTCCTCGGCGTCTTGCCGATGGGGAGCGATGTCGCTGACCCCGGAGGATCTCGCCGCGGCTGGGCAAGCGATCCTCGGCCGCGAATTGACCGCACCATCATCTCTCACCTATCGCCTCAGACCGCCCCCGGCCATTCTGTTGCAGCTGTTGAACCTGCACGAAGCAGCCGGCCACCTCGCCAATACCGCCCCGGACATCCTTGAAAAGGATGAGGTCGCGCGAGCGATTGAACAGGGCCTGATGCATGCGATGGTAACATGCATGAGCGAGGGCGAGGCAGTCGCGCTTCGCGCCGTCGATCGGAATCACGCAGCGATAATGCGGCGACTGGAGGAGACGCTCCACGCCAACTCGGACCGGACCCTGTATTTAGCGGAACTTTGCGCGGCGGCCGGGGTGTCGGGGCGCACGCTCCTAGCCTGCTGCCATGAGCATCTCGGCATGGGTCCGATACGGTATCTATGGCTGCGGCGAATGCATCTCGCCCGCCGCGCGTTGCGAATGGCCGATGCGGCGGCGACAACCGTGACCGAGATCGCGACCGATTACGGGTTCTGGGAATTGGGTCGGTTTTCTGTAGCCTACCGATCGCTGTTCGGCGAGGCGCCGTCGGCATCACTGCGGCGGCCGCCCGAGGATGATCCACGGGCTTGGGCCGGCTCGCCCTGGAAATTCGCGGAAACTGCATAGTCAACCGCGTTAACGTCCGCCTACGCTTCGGGACAATTCTGCACTGTCCCGAGAAGGTGGCACCGAATGACGCGGAGGTCTTTGCATACGGATTTCTAGCGCGATGGCTGCGGGGCTGTGTCTGAGCGCGGTCTTGGCGCCGGCGTGGCGGCTGCCCAGGGCATGTTGTTGGACTACGCAGCCGACAGGGTGATCCAGAAGTACCAGACATCGACCTGCGAGCAGCTGAAGGCGCTGAGGGACGAGCCGAAATCGGAGAAGGATAAGTTGGCCATAGACGTCCTGCGCAACGACACGCAGGCACGGGTGGCCTTCATCGATAAGATTGCCGCACCCGTCGCCAACAAGATGTTCGAATGCGGCATGTTCCCGTGAATCCTGCGCTCGGGCAAACGCGCGCGGAAAACCGCCTATTTGCCGGACGGATTGGACCGGGGTCCCGCCGCCGCCAAGATGTTTGAAATCGAGGACCATCCACAAGGAGATAGCCAATGAAGTCGACACTACTTGCCATCTCGACAGTTCTTCTGCTGGCCAACGCCATTCCGACCGCGCAAGCCGTCGAGTGTGCAGCGGGTGTCGTTCGCGCCGGTTGTGCTGGCCCCAATGGCGCCGCGGTTGCTGGACCGAACGGAGTGCACACGACGAAGTCGACTCCTAAACCTGGCACGACCGCTACAGGCGCCCGCGGCAACACGGCGACCAAAGCAATGCAGTCAGGGTGTGCGTTCGTAAATGGCCAGCGGGTATGCCGTTAGCGCTGCGAAGACAGCGCGTCACTCTTAAGGAAATCACCCGTGAGTCAGAATCATTTAACTCTGGCCTTTCCGTTGAAGACGCCATCGGACATCAAGGCTTTGACGGATCAGCTTTCGCCAATGATGCCCGCGCTGTTCGGGGCGGAAGATGCCATAGGCACGGTTCACTACTCTCGCTTTACCGTGCTGAGCGAACGGACCCTGCTGTTTCTGGCCGATTTCGACGGTGAATTCACCCAACTCATGGCCGAACTGGCCAGGCTCGCGGGTCCGGTGTTCGATGCGATATTCCAGCATGTCGCCAATCCACCGCCCACGCCGGTCGCCGACAATGCAGACGCTTTCGTCGAATGGACGGCGGAGCATCTTGTCCACCCGTTGAATGTCTACACCGCCTACCCGGACGTGACCGCCAAGGAGGTCAAGGCCTTGGCGGCTGCCGCGGAGATCAGCGGCGGCGGCGGACAACGTCCATTCCTGGTGATCCTGCCAACCCGGTCGCGTCTTTCTTTCATCGAGATACAACTGCTGCTGCGCGCGAGGTCGCATGGGATAACGAGGGATCTGGACACCGTCGGGACACCTCACTTCGCGCAGTTCGTGGCGCTCGATGACAACCAGATCGGGTTCTTTACGGTCTATGACGGCTCCTTCGACAAGTACATCGCCGACTTCACCAAGAATATCGGACAGGTCTTCGACCTCATTTTCAAGTTCACCAAAGACCCACCACCGTCACCCTGCCGAATGCACCTCCAGGAATTCATTGATTTCGCGGCCGGAGCGAGCCGAGCGCCGATCGGTTTCTATCAGGCCTATCCCGGCCTGTCGGTTCAGGACATTCACGCCCTGATCGCCGACAGCAAGGCACGGTCAACGGGATGAGCCAAGAGCACGAAGGGCTGCTCCACCGTCTCTTTGGACGAGGCGGGCACGAGACCTCGCGGCCTGGCCCAATATTGAGCCTCGAGGATATCCAGGGCTTTATTCTTCGCGGCTACAGGATGCCGATAGTCAGGCACTTTCTGCTGACGGTCGGCGTCCCTGCCGAGGCACGCAAGCTGCTCGGACGGCTCGTCGGCGGCGACGAGTCCGACGCGCCGCAGATCACCACCGCCCGAGACTGGCATGTCGGGTTCGAGCCCGGACCTGGAGACAATCCGGCCGATCTCCCGCGCCGCAAGCCCGACTATTGCCTCAACCTCGGCATCACTTGGCCCGGTCTCGTTGCGTTGGAAATCAAGGACCGCGTTCCCGGGCTCTCGTTCAAATCATTCAGGGCGTTCGTAGCCGGAGCGGCCGCTCGCGCGGAACTGGTGGGCGATACCGGACCGAGTGCGCCGCGGAACTGGATTGGCGGCTTTGGGACGGAAAGCGACCATGTCCTGGTGACGCTGCACGCCATCAGCCCGGAGGCATTGGCGACCTACAGCGACCGGCTTTCCGCCCTGTTCGCGGAGCGTGATGCGTTTCGGGAGATCTGGCGTCACGACGGAATGGCGCTGATGGAAATGAGGGACGGCAAGCCCGTTCCCACCTCGAAAGTCCACTTCGGCTATACCGACGGGATCAGCCAGACCACCATCCGCGGCGGACCGGAACGCTATCCGCCCGATCACCAGAAGCCATGCGAGCTCTGGCTGTTCGTCCTGCTGGACGAGGCCGAGAACTATTTCGTCCCGGAGCCGCGGGAACTCGGTCTGAACGGCAGTTTTGCGGTCTTCAAGATGGCCGAAACGGACGTCGTCGGTTTCGAGAATTTCCTGCAATCGAATAGGGACAAGATCGATCCCGAGCTGCTCGCCGCCAAGATGTGCGGACGGTGGCGCAACGGCGTTCCGCTCGCGCTGTCGCCCGACACCGACAGCCCGCCGGGCGGGATCTCGCCCGAGCAATTGAACAACTTCGAATATGTCAACGCCGATGGGTCGGGCGATGCGAAGGGCGTGCGCTGCCCGGTTGGCGCGCATATGCGCCGCATCAACCCCAGGGGGCAGCCGGTCACGGGCCAAGGCCAGCCTGGCGGCAGCAACAATACCCACCGGCTGATCCGCCGTGGCATGCCATACGGACCGGTCTACGATCCGACGCAACCCTATGACGGCATCGAACGCGGACTGCTCGGCTATTTCATCAACTCGAACATCGAGAACCAGTACGAGTTCGTGCTGAGCCAATGGGTGAACGACAGCCAATTCGCCGGCGCGGTTCGGCTCCATCCCAAGTCGAAGGATCCGATGATCGGGACCCAGGACCCGGCCGAGAGCATTTTCGTGATCCCACAGGCCGACGGCGGGCCCTCGATCAAGCTCACCGGGCTCACAACGTTCGTGACGACGAAGGCAGCCGCATATTGCTTTCTCCCTAGCGTCACCGCCATCAAGTTCATCGCCAACTTGGAATGAGCGCGGACGGGGATTAGGTGCCAGTTCGGTACTTTCCATGCTGTTTCTGACCAGATTGTTCGGGGTGACCGGCAGCGACGCTGAGCGGAACCTCGGTGCAGAACGGGCCTACACCGAGGAGATCGTCGAACGGATTCTCCTGATGCAGGCGAACGCCGCTGCCAAACAGCACCGGCCGTTTGGCCGTGGAACCCACGCGAAAGGTGTGCCCGCCCGAGCCCAGTTCGAAGTATTTGATGTTACCGTCGGACGTGACACTGCGCTTGCGGCGCGGCTCGCCAAGGGCATTTTCGCGACGCCCGGGGTCTATCCCGCGACTGTCCGGTTTGCCAATTCAGACCCGCATATAAATTCCGACTTCAAGCCAGACGTCCGCTCGCTGTCCTTCTTCGTCGACCTCACTCGCGATGGGACGGTTGTTCCAGCGGCCGGTGTCGAGCGGCAGGACTTCTCGTTGCAAAGCGCAACGACTCTGCCGATAAACGACGCTCGTGCGTTCCTCGCGACCATGAAGCTACTTACGGCGTCAAGCCCCGCCAAAGGCATGTGGTCGCTCTCTCTCCAGGACAAATTGAGAGTGCTGAGAACGCTCGCATTGGTGCAATTACAGGTACATCAGCCACTTAAGCCCTATCAGAACCTACGCTATTGGAGCAACGTCCCATTTCGCCACGGGACGGTGGAGGTGGTGAAGCAGTCGGCGACGCCCTCCCCAGGCAATCTCTCGCGCCCCTTGCAAAGAAACAATCCAGACGCGCTGAAGGACGAGCTGGTCCGCCACCTGGAGGAAGACAGCACGATAAGCAGCTTCGACTTCGGGCTGCAGTTCCTCGACACCGGAAGGATGACCTACTGGGGCAAATGCCGGGACGCGAGCTTCTGGATTGAGAACGCCAGTATCGAGTGGAACGAGACGCAGGCGCCGTTTCACACGGTCGCGCGGCTTTCCTTGCTGCCAAAATCGCAGCTCACGACGGAGGCGAGCGAGGCGGTGTACTTCGACGTAACCGGGAACTCGACCGCTGACAGCACTCCCCTCGGGAGCATCAATCGCGCACGGTGGCCGGCAGAGGTGGCGAGCAGAAAATCGCGCATGCGGGCGGACAGCGACTCCGAACCGCAGACTTCGTCGGGCGGGACGCATCGCGACGGGCTTACCAGCTTCCATGGTTGATCATCCTTGGCAGACGCCGATCCGTATCAGAACAGATGTGCGTTTGTCAATCTAAAAAATGACATAATGACAAGTTATATCGTCCCGATATCGCAAACAAAGTCGGTCCGCTATGCGCCCATCGGGTCTCCCTGCTCCCTCCCTCAGAGCGCTAAATCGCCTCCCTGACGTGCGCGTGCCATGCTGGGCTTAGACTTTGGTATAAAATGATTTATGGTCAATCGGAAGGTCGCGAATCGATTTTTCTCCCTGAGCTCAGGGACGGGCGCGTCACTCTCGTCACCCCGCCTAGGGCTTGGTGCCGACAGCGCAATGCAGCGGGTGCGCCATGAACAAGAGCCCCTCGGCTGCCGCGCGGTCGCGCTCGGCCTGCCACAGCGGCAGCTCGTCCGGCGACAGCAGCGACAATATGTGGTCCTCGCGGTTGCGCCAGATCGGGCCGCCCGGCCGGTCGAGCGTCACCATTGTGGGAAAACACACGAGGTCGACAAGCCCGGCTTCGCGCATCCGCGGATAGAGGCTTTTGTCGGCAACGCCGGCGCGAGCAACGGAATGAGGCGGGGCGTCGACCTTGCGCCGGATCGGCTCGGGCAGATCCAAATTCCACCATTGCCGCATGTCGAGCGCCCGCACGACGAGCCCGACCCGGCCGCCGGGCCGGACCACCCGGATCGCCTCGGTAATCGCCCGGCCCGCATCGCATTCTTCGAACACCGTGACCGAATAGACGCAATCGAAGGCGTTGTCCTCGAACGGCAGCGCCTCGGCATTGCCGTGCGTGAATTGGATGGCGCCGGCGAGCCCGTCGGCCTCGGCCAATTGGGCGGCCTCGCGCAACAGAAACGGGTTCACATCGGCGGCGGTGATCGGGTTGGCCCCACCGAGGCGTCGCGCCAGCAGCCGGACCAACGATCCGGCCCCGCAACCGATTTCGAGGATGGTCTCGCCCGGCCGCGGGGCGATCACCTCGATCAAGGTCCGGAACATCGCCTGATAGCTCGCCATCTGCGCCCGATCCTCGAGCGAGGCGACCCCACCCAGATGCGGCCCGCCAGTCGTGACCACCGTGAAGCGCTCGGCGAGGCGTGGAATGGCCGGGTCCCACTGCGATGGAGCGAGAAAGAACGGCAGCAGGATCAGCGCCGGCCCGGCGCCCTCGACGCGGTAGGAAATGCCGGCATGGGTTCCCACTTTCGGCGCGGCGGAGCGCGGCACATCAGCATGGCGGCCATTTGCAGCGAGGCGGCCGAGGAACGCGATCATCCGCTCGGCGATCTGATCGGTCCGCTCGGCGACGACATCGCTCCAGCTGCCGGGCGCCGAGTACCCGGTGAGCACGGTGCGCTCGGCAGAGGGCAGCCGTGGCGCGGCGCGCGCAGTCGCTTCGGCCGCCGGCCCGTGCTCCCCGGAGATCATCAAGACGCGATCGTCGATACCCGTGAAGGGCGCGGGATCGAGACGGCTCGGCACGCACAGCACAACGCCGCCCAGCCGCTTTGGGTGCTCTGCCGCCATGCCCGAAATATCGCGCGGAATGGGCGTCCCGAAATGCGCGACACCGAGGCCGAGATGATCCATCAGCATGGTCAGCCGCTCGGTCGGCGACAAATCGGCTTCCTGTGCCACGCACCCCTCCCCGCGTCACCGGGCTGACGATGCCCGGACCCTATCGTCGCAACCTCGGGCGATCAACCTGGCAGCGAGGCTTCTTCTGGACAATATCGCCCGCCGACTGCGATAACGCCTCACCCCCACCCCTTGTATGGCCGCCGCCGAGGGCCAGAATCTTTCCATGCAGACCGCCAACGACATCCGCGCCGCCTTTCTCGACTATTTCGCGCGCAATGGGCACGAAGTAGTGCCGTCGAGCCCGCTGGTGCCGCGCAACGATCCGACATTGCTGTTCACCAATGCCGGCATGGTGCAGTTCAAGAACGTGTTCACCGGGCTCGAAAAGCGGCCCTACCAACGCGCCGTCACCTCGCAGAAATGCGTGCGCGCGGGCGGCAAGCACAACGATCTTGAGAATGTCGGGTACACCGCGCGGCACCACACCTTCTTCGAGATGCTCGGCAACTTCTCGTTCGGCGACTATTTCAAGGAGCGGGCGATCGAGCTCGCCTGGAACCTGATCACCCGCGAGTTCGGGCTCGCCCGCGAACGCCTGCTCGTGACGGTCTACGCCGAGGATGACGACGCTGCCAGGTTGTGGGCGAAGATCGCCGGGCTGCCGGATGCGAAGATCATCCGCATCGCGACTTCGGACAATTTCTGGGCGATGGGCGATGTCGGGCCGTGCGGTCCCTGCTCTGAGATCTTTTACGATCATGGCGAGGGGATTCCGGGCGGCCCGCCAGGGAGCGCCGACGCCGAGGGCGACCGCTTCATCGAAATCTGGAACCTCGTCTTCATGCAGTACGAGCAGCTAGGCACCGGCGAGCGGGTGCCGCTGCCGCGCGCCTCGGTCGATACCGGCATGGGGCTAGAGCGCATAGCGGCGGTGTTGCAGGGCAAGCACGACAACTACGACATCGACCTGTTTCGTGCGCTGATTTTGGCGTCTGCCGAGGCATCCGGGGTCGCCGCCGATGGCGAGCACGCTGTATCCCATCGCGTGATTGCCGACCATCTGCGCGCTTCGGCATTTCTGATCGCCGACGGCGTGCTGCCGAGCAAGGAAGGACGCGGCTATGTGCTGCGCCGGATCATGCGACGGGCGATGCGCCACGCCCATATCCTCGGCTGTCGGGAGCCACTGATCTGGCGCCTGGTGCCCGCATTGGTGCAGCAGATGGGTGCCGCCTTTCCCGAACTGTTGCGGGCGCAGCCGTTGATTGCCGAAACCTTGCGGCTCGAGGAGACGAACTTCAAGCAGACGCTCGATCGCGGTCTCCGCCTGCTCGAGGAGGAGACCGCCCGGCTCGGTCCCGCCGACCTGTTGCCCGGCGAGATCGCGTTTCGGCTCTACGACACCTATGGGTTTCCGCTCGACCTCACCGAGGACGTGCTGCGCGGACAAGGCCGCAGGGTGGCGATCGAAGGCTTCGAGAAGGCGATGGCGCGGCAGCGCGAAGAGGCGCGCAAGAGCTGGGTCGGCTCGGGTGAAGCGGCTACCGAGGCGGTCTGGCTCGGTTTGCGCGAGGAAGTCGGGGCTACAGAGTTCCTCGGCTATGAAACGGAAACTGCAGAAGGCGTGGTGCTGGCGATCATGCGGGGCAACGAGCGCGTCACAGAAGTAGCTCTCGGCGACGACGTCGCGGTGATCGTCAATCAGACGCCGTTCTACGGCGAGTCGGGCGGGCAAGCCGGTGATACGGGGGTCATCTTTTCCGCTTCCGGGACAGAGCTGGCCGTGCGCGACACGATTAAAAAGGCGGGCGACCTTCACGTTCATCTCGCTAGCGTGACCCGCGGCGGGCTGAACGTGGGCGATGCCGTCGAGCTGAGGGTCGACGGCCTGCGCCGCCGCCAGTTGCGCGCCAACCACTCGGTGACCCACCTGCTGCACGAGGCGTTGCGCCGGCGGCTCGGCAAGCATGTCACGCAAAAGGGGTCGCTCGTGGCGCCCGATCGGCTGCGCTTCGACTTCAGCCATCCCCGCGCCCTGAGCGATGAGGATATTTTGGCGATCGAGGCCGAGGTCAACGAGCGCGTTCGTCTGAACAGCGCGGTGCGCACCCGCCTTCTGACCCCGGACCGGGCTGTGGCCGAGGGGGCGCTGGCACTCTTTGGCGAGAAGTACGGCGACGAGGTACGGGTCGTCGCCATGGGCGGAGCGAGCGGTGACGACAAGCCCTTCTCGGTCGAGTTCTGCGGCGGCACGCATGTCCGCCGCACCGGCGATATCGGGTTGTTCAAGATCGTCGGAGAAACGGCAATCGCCTCTGGGGTGCGCCGGATCGAAGCGCTGACCGGCGCCGCGGCCGAAGCCTTTGTCGCCGAGGAGGAAGGATTCCTGCATGAAGCGGCGGCGGTCTTGCGGACCAGCCCCGCCGAGTTGCCGACTCGCCTCGCCAACATCGTCGAGGAGCGTCGGCGCCTCGAGCGCGAACTCGCCGACGCACGCCGGGCGCTGGCCAATGCTGGCCCCCGCCGCCAATCGGCTGATAAGCGGGTTGGCGATATTGCCTTTGATGCGCGTATCGTCGACGGCGTCCCAGGCCGCGAGCTCAAATCGCTGGCCGACGATCTGAAGCGTCAGATCGGCTCGGGCGTGGTGGCGATCGTTTCGCGCGCCGATGGCAAGGCGGCCATCGTCGTCGGTGTTACGCCGGACCTGACGGGCAGCTTTGACGCGGTCGAGCTCGTCCGTCGCGGCGCCGAAGCGCTGGGCGGCAAGGGCGGCGGTGGCCGCGCCGACATGGCTCAAGCCGGCGGTCCGGAGCCCGCCCGTGCCGAGGAGGCGCTGGCGGCTGTCGAGCGCGCCTTGACCGCCAAAGTAGAGGCTGCCGCATAAAACGGTGCGGCCGAGCTTGCGATTCGCCCGACAATCGGCGTCGCCCAGCCGGTGCGACATACCTCAAACATTTGGTTAATAGAGACTTTTCCGAAATCCTGGGCGGGGTCTTCATGCGCCACCGATAATGCGGCGAGGAGGATCACTTGCACAGACGACATCATCATGGGCCGGCTCGCGGCTCGAAGTGGCGCACAAAGAGTCTCCTTTCTGCGCCCGCACTTATACTGGCGGCATCAGCTGCCCTGACCCTGATGGGCTGCTGGGCCTCGCCACAGCATCTCGACGTTCTGAGTGTCGACGGGCGGGATGGCGGTGGCGTCGTCCCGAGCTACGAAGTGCTGATGCGGATCGGAGCGGCAGCGCGCAACGGCGGCGATCTCGTCAACGCCCTTGGCGTCTACCGGCGCGCTTCGGACGTCGATCTGCTCAATCCGGCTCCCCTCGTCGCCGCTGGCGATGTGTTGCTCGAGATGGGATCCGTCAATGAAGCGATCGTGTCCTATAACAACGCACTGCTTCGCGGCAGCGAAAATTTGCCGGCACTCCTCGGCCTGGCCAAGGCTTACTTGAAGACCGGCAAGCCCGCACTCGCGATGGAGCCCCTCTCCAGAGCCTACGCGCTAAGCCCCAACGACCCCAAGGTCTTGCTCCTCCTCGGTGTCACCAAAGATCTGTCGGGGGAGCACCTGGAAGCGCAGGCTTGGTATCGGCGCGGACTTGAGCTTGCTCCAGGCGATACGGCGCTGACCGTCGATCTCAGCCTGTCGCTAGCGATGAGCGGCGATTATCCAGGTGCAATCGACGTATTGCGACCGATCGCCATGGGTCCGCGCGGATCGGCGCAGGAGCGCCAGACGCTTGCGCTGGTCTTCGGTTTGCGCGGAAACGTTGCCGAGGCGGCACGGCTCAATCGCATGGATCTTGACGACGCCTCGGTCGAGCACAACCTCGCCTATTACGCTACCCTCCGCGCCCTTGCGCCCGAAGCACGCACGCGGGCGATATTGTCGTCTGGAGGTAACTCCTAAGAAAGCCCGCGTACGGGTCCCCGACCCTGAAACTAGCGCCCTGGGTTAGCGGTATGCGAAGGCATCGATAATGCCGAGCGCTACGATTTCAAGGGGAAAGGTCCATCCCATCATTCCGGGGTGCGGGCGCAGCCTGCGAGCCCGGAACCCATGCACACGGGCCTATGAATGGTTGTGGATGGGCCGGTGTTCATAGGTTCCGGGCCTGGCCCGCTGGGCCATCCCGGAATGACTTTCATAGAAGACATTCATGATTGTGGGAGGGGATCGTCCTCTAACCGGAAGTTCTTCACACGCTCAATAAGCGGCGACGACCCCATATCATCGTCGATAACCCGCTTGATCCGCTGGCCGAGGACAGCCGCGAATGACGACAGAGACACAGCCGGTCCAGGAGCGATCGCGACCGCGCATCGTCGAGACCGAGGAGACCGGCCGGCTCGATCTGCGCTTGCCGGCCGTCCCCGACGAGAGCCTTGCGCCGGCGCCGCCTCGCCGCGTTCCGTCGCCCTTTGCCCTCGCAATGACTGGTCTGGGCATTCTCGTTGTCGGCGTTGCCGGGATCGATCTGGCGCAGTTCGTCGACGATGCCTTCGCCCATGGTACGGGTGTGGGCGTGCTGGCTGCGGTGGCCGTAGCGGCGGGCGCCGGCGGTGCGGGCTACTGGCTGATCGCGGAGCTGCGCGGCCTGCTGCGCCTGCGCTCGGCCGAACGCCTCAGGCGCCTGATCCCGTCGGCGCTGGCGAGCGAGCTGAAGCAGGAGATCGACGCGGCGGCGTCGATTGTCGGCCGCGATCCGCTGCTGAGCGAAGCGGTCGCGAGCTATCGCGCCGTCCTCGAACCGCATCACACCGGATCTGACGCGCTCGATCTGTTCTCGCGCTTTGTGCTCGCCCCGGCCGACCGTCTGGCCCAGGCCGCGATCCGCCGTGCCGCAGCCCAGGCCTTCGTGATCAATGCCGTCAGCCCGACGGTGCTGCTGGATACGCTCCTCTTTGCCGCGCGGGCCACACGCCTCATTCGCGAGATCGCCGAGATCTACGGCCAGCGTCCTGGGCTCGTCGGCACCGTCCATCTCTTCCGACGGCTCGCCAGCGGTGCGGGGCTCGTCGGTGCGGTCGATGTCGTCGGCGGGGTGGTCGTGCAGCAATTGGGCGGTGCCGTGCTCGAACGCCTGAGCGCCAGCGCCGCCGAGAGCGCCTATGCCGGTCAAAAAATGGCGCGGCTCGGCCTCGTTGCGATGGCGATGTGCCGGCCGATCGAATTTCGCCCCGGCGAGGTGCCCTCGCTCACCCGGCTCGTCTCGGGTTTGCTGAAGCCCCGAGCCAACGGTTGATCCTTAAAGCAATGCTGTTACTGATTACCTGTCCCGACATGCGGCCCTGTCGCGCCGGGCCATAACAAAGCTCGGTAGGGAGCACCCCTTGCCCCTTTCGGACGCCGTGCATCTTTCGGATTGGTGGCAGCGCCTGAGCGATCTCGCGGTCTCTTGGGAAGTCCTCGAAGCGCTGATCTTCCAGCTCTCGGTCATTATTGCGGCGTTCCTGCTGGCCTGGGGTTTCCGAGCGGCGACCAGGTCGTGGAGCGATCGGCTGGTGCAGCGCATCACCGCGCAGTTTCACTGGCTCCGCATCCCCGCGGAACTGCGCGGGCTGGTGCTGTTTTGTTATGTCTGGCTGGTGCTGGCCATCGCCGGGCGCGGAATTGCGCAGCTCGGTGCAGAGCACCGGTTGATCGGCATTGCCGCGAGCCTGACGGGGCTGTGGATCGTGCTCAGGGCATCGGCGCTGCTGCTGCGCGACGTCTTGCTCGCGCGAGCGGTTGCGACCATCGCCTGGGTGGTCTTCGCGCTGGACATCCTGGGCCTGCTTGCGCCGACGCAGGCGGCACTGGACAACCTGGCGATCACGATCGGCACATTGCGGCTCTCCGTGCTTCTGGTGCTGAAGGCGGTATTCATTGTCGCAATCCTGCTGTGGATCGCACATGGCCTCGCGCGGATCATCGACACCCGGCTGCGGCGCGTTGCCGCGCTGAGCCCCTCGGTGCAGGTGCTGACCGCCAACCTCATCAGGATCGCACTGATCTCGGTGGCGCTGCTGATCGGCCTGAACGCGGTCGGCATCGACCTCACCGCATTCGCCGTCTTTAGCGGGGCCGTCGGTGTCGGCGTCGGTTTTGGCCTGCAAAAAATCGTATCGAACTTTGTCAGCGGCATCATCTTGTTGCTCGAACGCTCGATAAAGCCGGGGGACGTGATCGAAGTCGGCAGCACCTTTGGCACCGTCACCTATCTCGGCGCCCGCTACGCCTCGGTGCGTGGTCGAGACGGCAAGGAATACCTGATCCCGAACGAAAACCTGATCGCCAATCAGGTGGTCAACTGGTCCTACTCGAGCCCCCTGGTTCGGCTCGATGCGCCGTTCGGCGTGGCCTACGGCAGCGATTTGCACGCGGTGCGCGCTATTGCCGTTGAGGTTGCAGTACGGACCAATCGTGTGCTCGCCTCGCCGAGGCCGGTCTGTCATGTGACGGGATTTGGCGACAGCGCCATCAATATGCTTTTGCGTTTCTGGATCGAGGACCCGATCGACGGGGTGACCAACATCAAGGGGGAGGTACTTCTCGGCTTGTGGGATGCGTTCAACGAGAAGCAGATCGAAATCCCGTTCCCACAGCGCGAGGTGCGTATCCGGGACTTGTCGTTCTCAGCAATATCCCGGGCAAGGGAAGCCGAGCGAGCCCACGACTAGTCCGCGGGGGAAGCGGGCGGGGGTGTCACGGTACCCGCCGCAGCCCGAGTTGGCCGGAGCCCGCGCTTAGGTTACAAGCTCGGCGATGCTGACCGCTCTCTACCGCGCCGCCTACGCGCTGAGCCTGCCGCCGATGCGGCGGGTCGTGGCGCTGAGCCTCGGGCTTGCGGTGCTGACATTTGCGGCACTGTGGGTAGCCGTCGCCGGGTTGTTCTACAACGCGGCTTTCTTCGAATGGCGGGTCCTCAATTGGCTCGTCGACCTGACGGGCGGGCTCGCGGTGCTGGTGTTGAGCTGGCTGCTTTTCCCGGCTGTCGTGACGGCGATTATGAGCTTTTTCCTCGAACGGATTGCCGCCGCGGTCGAGGCCCTCGACTACCCTGGGCGCGGCCCGCCGCGCCGTCAGCGAATCGGCGAGACCATCGCCGCGACATTGCGTCTGACGGGGCTGACGCTTCTTCTCAATTTATTGGCGCTTCCCGTATACCTGCTGGTCCCCGGGATAAATCTAGTTCTCTTCCTTACCCTTAACGGATATCTTCTGGGGCGGGAGTATTTCGAGGTGGTCGCGCTCAGACGGCTCGATGCCGCGGCGGCCAGAGCGGCGCGCAGTCGTTTTGGTCTCCGCGTATTCCTCGGGGGGGTCATGATCGCAGCACTCTTCAGCGTGCCGCTTGTCAATCTCGTCGCGCCGGTGATAGCGACCGCCTTCATGGTGCATGTCTTCGAAGCGTTGCCGCGCATCGAGTCGCATCCCCCTGGGCCGCATCCCCTGACCCGGTCTGCGGTGTAAATCTCCCTGTAGCAATATCGATCGGGTGTTCCATCCATGTTTAGCCGGAAGAGAACCGAGGCAGAGGACCGCAAGATGGCTGATCCGTCTGACGATTTGGGCATTCCAATGAAACCGGCCCGGCCGGCCGCGCCGGGGGTGGGCGCTCCCGTCAAGCCGCCGGCGATGCCGCCGCGCGCCCCGGATTTGGCCCGTGCTGCCGACGCGATTCGCGCTCCGGAGCCGCTGCGCCGACCGGGCGACCCGGTCATTCCGACGAGACGTAACGAGGACGAGGTCCGCAAGCTGACCGTCGGCCGTGAGATCACCCTCTCGGGCGAGATCACCTCCTGCGACAAGCTGATCATCGAGGGCAGCGTCGAGGCCAATCTGACGAATTGCCGCGATGTCGAAATCGCCGAGAGCGGCCTGTTCAAAGGCTCTGCCGCGATTGAGGATGCCGAGATTCGCGGTCGCTTCGAAGGCAATCTCGTCGTGCGCAAGCGGCTCCTGATCAAAGCCAGCGGGCGCGTCTCCGGGACGATTCGCTACGGCCAGATCGAGATCGAATGCGGCGGCCAGATTTCGGGCGACATCCAGGCCCAGCCGGCTGCCGAACCCGGCGAGGCCGTGACCGACGTGGTGGCGGCCGCCCGCATGGCGAGCTGACCGCCGGCTGAGGCGCAAGCGGCGGGCGCTCCACGAGACGAATTGCGCCAGCCTCGGCACAACCTCACCCGGCTCCCGCAGAATGAAGCCGGGTGAGGCGGCGTGCAGGCCTCAGCTAACTGGAACCGACTGCCAGCCAGCACTGCACTGCGTCACGTAGGGGTAATAGCCAGCCGGATCGGAGCAGTACCAGGACTGCGAGGCGTACGGTTGGTTATAGTAAGTCCATGCCAGCCCGGGTCCCCACAACCACCAGCCGTAGCGTCCGTTGTGCCAGCCGTGGTACCAGTGGCCGCCGTGCCCATCGCCGAAACCGTGCACGCCGGCGACGCGACCCTGCAATCCATGGTGAAATCCGCCGCCGTGAAACGCGCCGCCGTGGAATCCACCGGCGTGAAACCCGCCACCACCGTGGAAGCCTCCGCCGTGAAACCCGCCACCATGGAACCCGCCCCCGCCGTGGAAGCCTCCACCACCGTGGCCTCCACCTCCGCCATGCGCAGCGTAGGCGAGGTTTGGCGCGCTGAGCGCCGCAATGCACAGCACAGCAGCTGCGGTGCTTCTCAGGGCCCTTGCGATCCTGGTCCGGGCGCTGTTTTTGGGTAATTGTTGCATCGACGACTCCTTTTGCACGAGCCGCGCATCGGGGTCTGTGGCAGACGGGCGCGGAACACCTTCAATGCCCCGATAGGTGTTATTGGGCGCCAGTCGCGCCAAATCATTCTCGGTCAATTCTGGTAAATCCGAGGGGGGCGAACCCGCTCGGTGCAACACTTCACATTATCGATTTTTTACCAGGTTTGACTGGGCCTGGACGACCACGCGACCCAAATGCTGCAGCGGGGAGCGCCCGGTCATCGTCAGGGGTATCGGTTGGGAATCGTTCGCTTTGCGCTGAAATTTCCACACACCTTTTATGTGGTGGCGGCGCTGATTTTGTTTCTCGGGGTGACCGCAGCGGTCGAGATGCCGACGGACATCTTCCCCGAGATCAACATCCCGGTGGTCTCGGTGATCTGGCAGTACACCGGCCTCGACACCACCGCGATGGAGCAGCGGGTCACCACCTACAGCCAGTACTCGATCAGCTCGAACGTCAACGGCATCAAGGACATCGAAGCCGAGACCGTCAACGGCATCTCGGTGCAGAAGCTCTATTTCCAGCCCGATGTGAACCTCGACCTGGCGATCTCCCAGATCGTCGCCGCCACCAACTCGATCCGCGCATTGATGCCGATAGGGATCCAGCCGCCGGTCGTGGTGCAGTACAGCGCGTCCGCTGTGCCCGTCCTGCAGATCAGCCTCAGCTCCGACACGCTCAACGAGTCGCAACTCTACGATTACGGTATCTACAAGCTGCGCCAGATGATCGCGCCGATCCACGGTGTCACCCTGCCGACGCCGGCCGGCGGAAAATACCGCCAGATCATGGTCGATATCGATCAGACCAAGCTTCTGGCCAAGGGGCTGACCCCGCTGCAAGTGGTGAATGCGGTCAACGCCCAAAACCTGACCCTGTCCGGCGGCACCGCGAAGATCGGCAAGACCCAGTACACGGTCCGGACCAATGCGATGCCGCCGACGATCGAGGCGCTCAACGACATCCCGGTTAGTTTCTCGAACGGCGCCACCGTCTTCCTCAGAGACATTGGTCATGTCCGGGACGGCAATCTGGTGCAGCAGAACATCGTCCGGGCGGATGGCAAGCGCTCGGTCCTGCTCAGCATTATCAAAAACGGCAATGCCTCGACACTGACGGTCGTCAAAGCAGTCAAGCATGTGCTCGACGTTGCCCGGGCCTCTGCACCGTCCGGCATGGTCATCAAGCCGCTGTTTGACCAGTCGGCATTTGTCGTCTCGTCGGTGGTCAGCGTGCTGCGCGAAGGGGCGATTGCGGCGGGGCTCACGGCGCTGATGATTCTGTTATTCCTCGGCTCGTGGCGGCCGACGATCGTCGTCATGATCTCGATCCCGCTGGCGATGCTGACCTCGCTCGTTGTGCTCTATTTCCTCGGCGAGACCATCAATACGATGACATTGGGTGGCCTCGCCCTTGCGGTCGGCATTCTCGTCGACGATTCGACGGTGACGATCGAAAACACCTACCGGCTGCTCGACGAGGAGAAGATGCCGCTGCCTGAGGCGACACTTCATGGCGCTGCCGGCATCGCCGTGCCGACACTGGTCTCGACCCTCGCCATCAGCTGCGTCTTCACGTCGGTGATCTTTCTCGAGGGGCCCGCGAAATACCTGTTCACACCGCTCGGTCTCGCCGTCGTGTTCGCCATGCTGGCTTCCTACGGTCTGTCGCGGACATTGACGCCGATCACCATCGGGCAGTTGCTGAAGGGCCAGCAGCACGGCGGTTCCGCCGGAACTTCCGGCAACGGGTTTTTCGCCCGCTTTCATGCCTCGTTCGAGCGCGGGTTCGAGCACCTGCGCGAAGGTTATGTCAGGCTGCTCACGATGCTGCTGACCCGCCGGATCATCGTCCCGACCCTCGCAGCCATCGTGCTCGCCCTCGGCGCCACGATGTTCGTCTTTGTCGGCCGCGATTTCTATCCGGCCGTCGATGGCGGCATGATCCAGCTCCACCTCCGCGCTCCGCCGGGCACCCGCATCGAGGTGACCGAGAAGAATTTCCAGGCGGTCGAAGACAAGATCCGCGAGGTCATTCCGAAGAAAGATGTGGATCTGATCGTCGACAACATCGGCGTGCCGGCCCGCTCCTATAATTGGGCGTTCGCCGACGGTACTTCGATCGCGGTCAATGACGGCGTGATCATGGTAGCGCTCAACGAAGGCCACGCGCCGACCGCCTATTACATCCGCAAGCTGCGAGAAGTTCTGCCGGCGGCGTTCCCGGCGGATCTGTTCTACTTCCAGCCTGCTGATATGGCTACCCAGATCCTCAATTTTGGCCTCACCGCGCAGATCGACGTCCGCACCGTCGGTTATGATCGGGTCAAAAACTTGCGCATTGCCGAGGAATTGCGCCGCCGCATAGCGGCCGTCCCAGGCATCGCCGACGCCCATCTGCAGCAGGAGGTCGACGCCCCGGATTTTTATGTCCAGATCGACCGCGCGCGGGCCCTGCAGTTCGGCATCACCGCGAGCGACATCGGCAACAATGTCAACACGAGCCTGAGCTCCTCCGAGCAGGTGTCGCCCAATTTCTGGACCGACCCGACCAACGGGATCCCCTATTACATCGCGGTGCAGACGCCGGAATACCAAGTGCACTCGCTCAACGACCTGGGCAATACACCCGTCAGTACAGGAACCGCCCCGCCGACGACCGAGCCTGTACCGGGCGAGCTCAGCAATGTCGCAACATTCACGCGTGACTCGGTGCCGGGCAGCGCGAACCAGGCCAACATCCAGCCGCTCTACGAGGTCTATGCCAGCACTCAAGGGCGCGATCTCGGCAGTATCGCCACCCAGATCAACCAGATTACAACCGACCTGCAGAAACAGCTTTCGCCCGGCAACACGATCCAGGTCACCGGCCAGATCGACAGCATGAACCAGGCGTTTCGCGACATGACGATCGGGCTGTTGTTCGCCGCCGTCTTCGTCTACCTGCTGATGGTTGTGAACTACCAGAATTTCGCCGATCCGTTTGTCGTGATACTGGCATTGCCGGCGACCTTCTGCGGCATTGTCACGATGCTCTACATCACCAATACGACCCTGAGTGTTCCTTCCTTGATGGGCGCGATCATGGCGGTCGGGGTCGCCTCGGCCAATTCGATCCTGCTCGTAACCTTCGCGCGTGAGCAGCAGCTCGCCGGCATGAGGGCCTTTGATGCCGCGATCTCGGCCGGACACACCCGGATTCGGCCGGTGCTGATGACGGCGACCGCGATGATCGTCGGGATGATCCCGATGGCGATCGGCGGCCCTGGCGAAGAGCAGAATGCTGCACTTGCGCGCGCCGTGGTCGGCGGCCTTTTGTTCGCGACCCCGACCACCCTCCTGGTCGTGCCCTACCTGTTCGCGATGCTGCGCAAGGGCAATGACGGCAAAGCGGCGCATGGCGTCTTTGCGGAGGTTGCCGAATGAACGAGCTCGACGCACCGCCGACACTAAAGCGACCGCCGCCGCTGCTTCCGGCGCCCGACGGCGATACCCCGGAGCCCCTACCGAGCGCGCCTGCGAGGCGGGGCGGTTCAGGACGATTGCTGCTCGGGCTCGGCGTGCTCCTGCTGTTTATCGGCGCTCTCGCTTTCGGGGTGTGGCGGCACTACGAGCAGAATCGCCAGGTCGGCGACACGGCCGCGCAGCACGCCAACTTCGTCCCGAAGGTCCGAGCAGAGGAGGTGGCGCAGCGTCAGGACCGAGTGCATGTCAGTTTGCCCGGTACGACGCTCGCCTTTGAGCAGGCAAACATTTATGCCCGCGCCAGCGGCTACGTGCTGAAGCGCTATGTCGATATCGGCGATCACGTCAAGGCCGGGCAGCTCCTCGCGGAGATCACCGCACCCGAAGTCGATCACCAGATCGCTCAGTTTCAGAACAGCGTGCAGCAGTTCGAGCAGACAGCGCAGCAAAATGCAGCCAACCGCTCGCTGGCCCAGGTCACCTTGGGGCGCGACTCGGTACTCGTCAAGCAAGGCTGGGTGACGCAGGAGCAGGGCGACACCGATCGATATAACTTTCAGGCCCAGCAGCACGCGACGCAGGCGGCCGGGTACAACGCCGCGGCGACAAAGGCACAACTGGAAACTACAAACCAGCAGAAGATCTACCAGCAGGTCGTCGCTCCCTTTGACGGTGTAGTTACGCAGCGAAACATCGACGTCGGCAGCTTGATCACCGCCGACGCGACGAGTGGGACTTCGATGTTTTCGATGGTCCACAGCGACGTGATCCGGGTTTGGGTCTACGTGCCGCAGGACGACGCCTTTGGGGTGAGCCCGGGCGTCAAGGCCGTCATCCGCGTGCCGACGATGCCCAACCTCACCTTCCACGGCGCGGTGACGCGGATCGCTGATGCCCTGCAACCGGGAACCCGGACCCTGCTGACCGAGGTCGACATACCCAATCCGGACGGCGCCTTGCAGCCGGGGGTCTATTGCACTGTCGAGCTGAAGATTCCGCGCAAATCGCCAGCGTTGATCGTGCCCGCCTCTGCGATCATCTTCAATCAAAACGGCATGCAGGTCGCAGTGGTCGAAGACGGCGTTGCCCATCTCCACAAGATCGCGATCACCACCGATTTCGGCACCGAGGTCCAGGTCAGCGAGGGCGTCAAGAACGGCGACAAGGTCATCCTGCAACCACCGGTCAACCTGGCCGACGGCGACAAAGTGCAGATCACCCCCGAGCCACCTTCGGCCAACCCGTAGTCGAACGCCGCAGGCCCATCCCGAATTGGATACTATAAGCGCGCGCCTATTTTGATTTCGGCGATCGCACCCGTGATTTTGATGCTGGCCGCGGGGTTTGGCGTTGGAAACCCGTGCGCTATTGACAATATAGCAATAATACAGTATTGTGCAGCATGAATTCCGGACGACGGCGGGGAAGGGCTCTCCGAACCGTGCGGTCGTGTTCACTAATGGGTGGTGTGACATGATACATATGATTGCCGATGGCCGGCGCGTGCCGGTTTGGACCATGGTGCGGGCCAATGGAGAACTACAGGTTGGGCTCGTGCCTGAATCCCTCCTGCAATATCAGGCGGCGGAGAGAGCAGAACTCGCGTAATAAGCGAAGCAAACACGGTAGAGAGGGAGCGAATCTTCGCCTATCCCGGTCGGCATGCACGGCACAGATTATGCCGGACGCGACGACCGTCCGCGCGGCGAGTTGGCGCGAGATTTCGGCGTCGCTTGAGGCGGCCGGCGGTGCGTGCCACGGCTGGGCGGCGGGTCGGCCAGGGCGCTCGGCTCGCCGCCGGCGGCCCGTCCGCCGGCGGCCCGTGCGGCGATCACCTCGACCGGCCCGGTCTTGGCGCCATAGCGGCAGAGATCGGCAACGACGCAATTCGGACAATCGGGCTTGCGGGCCGTGCAGACATATCGTCCGTGCAGGATCAGCCAGTGGTGCGCGTAGCGCTTGTATTGCGCGGGGGTGCACGCCTCGAGCGCCATCTCGACCGCGAGCGGCGTCTTCCCCGGGGCGAGCCCGGTGCGGTTGGCGACGCGGAAGATGTGGGTGTCGACCGCGATCGTCGGCTCGCCGAAGGCCACGTTCAGCACCACGTTGGCGGTCTTGCGTCCCACGCCGGGCAGCGTCTCCAAGGCCGCCCGGTCATGCGGCACCTCGCCGCCATATTGCTCGACCAGAATCCGGCTCAGCGCGATCAGGTTCTTCGCCTTGGTGCGGAAAAGCCCGATCGTGCGGATCAGCTCGACCACGCGCTCCTCGCCGAGCGCCAACATCTTCGCCGGCGTGTCGGCGAGCGCGAAGAGTGCCGGTGTCGCCTTGTTGACGCCGGTGTCCGTCGCCTGCGCCGACAGCACGACCGCGACCAGCAAGGTGAATGGGTTGATGAATTCCAGCTCGGTCTGCGGGATCGGCCGGGTTTCGGCCAGCCGCCGATAGAACTCCCGAACCTCGCGTTTGGAGAATGCGCGCATCGCGCCGCAGTGTAGAGGGGCGCACGCTTCCAGGCAAACTTCCGCGGATTGCGAATTGGCATCCATAAAATTGCCTTATTAGCAAGATACGGAGAGGCTTATCGCGGCGCCTGTTTGGGGCGTCTCCAGCGCGAAGGGAGGCGCGCATGGGTGATGGGGAGACCGAGAAAACGCCGGGCGGATGCGTGGGCCAGCCGCTTCCGAGCGTTCGAGTCCTACAACCTTGAGAGGAAATCCCGCTGCAGATCCGCGGTAGGTGCAGCGGAGTGTCACAAATCAGACAACCGAAAATTGCGAGACATCTCAACGAGCCGGAACACTAGCTCCGCCCGCGAACCGCTTTACCGAACCCCTGCCCCGACCGTATGTTCGGGGGGTGACGACCCAAGCCGCCGAACACGCCGAGACCGACGCGCCGCTCGGCCGCCTGTTTTTCGAGCGCGTGCTTTCGCCGCACCGCAGCCTGCCCCCGCGCGGCTTTCACGTCCTGATGCTGGCGCTCGGCCTGATCAGTCTGGCTGTCGGTATCGGGTTCGTCGCGATTGGCGCTTGGCCGGTGTTCGGGTTCTTCGGGCTCGATGTCGCCCTCGTCTACCTCGCCTTCCGTCTCAGCTATCGCAGCGCCCGTCGGAGCGAGACGATCCGGCTTGCCGGCGACGCGTTCACGGTCGAGCGGGTGAATGTGCGGGGCGAGCGCCGTGCATGGCGGTTCCAGCCGTTCTGGCTGCAGGTGATTCTCGAAGAACGTGCCGGCGATGCCAACCGATTGCTTGTCGCTTCCCATGGCCGCAGCTTGGTGGTTGGCAATTTCGTGACCTCGCCTGCCCGCCGCGAGCTCGCGGCGGCGATCCGCGAGGCGCTCAAACGCTGGCGAGATGCGCTCAACCCCGCCGCGGCCGAGTCGACGGATTAGAGACCGAGCACCTCCTTCAAGCCGTAGAGCGCCGGCGGCCGACCGACGACCCAGCGTGCCGCCTGCACTGCACCCTTCGCGTACACGGCGCGGCTCGCCGCGCGGTGGGTCAGCTCGAGGCGTTCGCCGGCGCCGGCAAAGACCACGTGGTGGTCGCCCACCGCGTCACCCCCGCGCAACGAGGCGAACCCGATGCCGCCGGTGCGGCGGGGACCGGTAATGCCGTCCCGGGCGCGTTGCTGCACTTCTTCAAATTCTGCGCCACGACCCTCGGCTACCGCGCGGCCAAGCGCGAGTGCCGTACCCGAGGGGGCGTCCACCTTGCCCCGATGGTGCATTTCCATGATCTCCACGTCCCAGTCCGGCCCGAGCCGGCGGGCGACCTCTTCGACAAGACCCAGAAGGAGATTGATCCCGAGGCTCATATTAGGGGCCCAGACGATCGGAATCTCCCGCGCCGCCTGTCGTACCGCTTCGGCCTCGCCGGCCGAGAGGCCGGTCGTCCCAACAACCATCGCCTTTCCCAACCTGGCGGCGAGGGTCGCATGGGCGGCGGTCGCGGCGGGAGTGGTGAAGTCGATCACGACGTCACTATCGCGGATCACCCTGTCGGCGTTGTCGCCGACTGCAATGCCAAGCCGGCCAATCCCGGCGAGCTCGCCGATGTCTTGATTGACGCAGCCGCTGCCCGGCCTGGCGCAGCCGCCAGCCAGCGTGCAACCTTGGCTCGCCACGATCTCGGCGACCAGCATCCTGCCCATCCGGCCGCCGGACCCGACGACCCCCATCTTCGTCCCGGCCATATTCCGCCTCCATGCCCACGAGCGCATGACGGTTACCGATCGCACCGCAAAAGACAAGCGGGCCGGTATCGATCGCAAACCTCGGACCGAGCAGGGTGAGGGCCCTTGCGATCGGCGTTCCCTCGGCGATCGGTTTCCGCTAAACCCGCGAGGTATGTCGCTGCTGCATTCCGTCGCGACGGTCGGCTCATACACGGCAATCAGCCGGGTCTTCGGCTTTGTCCGCGACGTGCTGACCGCCGCGATTCTCGGCGCCGGGCCGGTCGCCGATGCGTTCTTTGTGGCCCAGCGCTTGCCGAACCTGTTCCGCAGCTTGTTCGCCGAGGGCGCTTTCAGCGCGGCCTTCGTCCCGCTGTTTGCCGGAACTATGGGCGTGCACGGCAGGGAGCGGGCACGGATCTTTGCCGAGGATGCACTCGCGGTGCTGGCCGCCGCACTTCTCGGCTTCGTTCTCCTCGGCGAGATCTTCATGCCCGTCGTCATGGACGTGATTGCCCCCGGCTTCAGAGAGGAGCCGGAAAAGTTCGAGCTTGCCGTCGATCTCTCCCGGATAACCTTTCCCTATCTCCTCTTCATCTCGCTCGTGGCACTCCAGGGCGGGGTGCTGAATTCGGTCGACCGTTTTGCGGCCGCAGCGGCAACCCCGATCCTGTTGAACCTGTTCCTAATCGCGGCACTGTTGCTGATGCGGCAGTTCGGCTGGCGCGATGGCCGCGCCCTTGCCTGGGCAATCTGTGCGGCCGGATTTGCGCAATTCCTTTGGCTGCTGTTCTCTTGCGCCCGTGCCGGGCTGGCTTTGCGCCTGCCGCTGCCGCGGTTGACGCAGGGCGTGCGCCGCACCCTGGCGGTGATGGCGCCGGGCACGGTCGGGGCCGGCGTGACACAGCTCAACCTGTTGATTTCGACCGCCCTCGCCTCCCTCCTGCCAGGCGGATCGGTGTCCTATCTCTACTACGCCGACCGTCTCAACCAGCTGCCGCTCGGGGTCGTCGGAATCGCCGTTGGCACCGCCATTCTCCCATCGTTGTCGCGTCAGATCCGGCTCGGGCATTTTGCCGAGGCCGTCACGATGCAAAATCGCGGAATCGAGCTGGCGCTGCTGCTGACCCTGCCGGCGGCGATCGCACTGGCGGTGCTTGCGACTCCGATCTTTTCCGTGTTGTTTCAGCGCGGCGCCTTCGGCACGGCCGATACCGCGGCGACCGCAGCGGCACTGGCGGCGTATGCCGCGGGGTTGCCGGCCTTCGTCCTGGTCAAGGTGCTGGCACCGGCTTTCTTTGCCCGGCACGACACCGCGACCCCGGTCAAGGTTGCGGTTGTGGCGATGGCGGTCAATTTGGGTCTGACGCTGATTTTGATGCAATTTCTGGCGCATGTCGGGATCGCCCTCGCGACGACAGCCGCCGGCTGGCTGAACGCGCTGCTGCTCTTGGCACTGTTGATCCGCCGCCGCCACTTCGCATTCGACCGGCGCGCGCGGCGCAACCTGCCGCGGGTAGCTGTTGCGGCTCTCGGCATGGGTGTGGTCCTGACGGGCTTGCGGATGGCACTCGCTCCAATGTTCGCTGGACCTTCCGTTCTGCAGGTCGCAGCGCTCATTGGCCTCGTAGGCGCTGGGCTCGCCGTCTTTGCGGTACTGGGGCTCGGCCTGGGCATCGCCGACTGGCGCGACCTCTGGGGACGGTTGCGCCGGCAACCCGCTTGACCGCCGCCTCTCGTCGGCGGTAACAGCCCCGTCGCAGCCGCCAAATCCGAGGTCCGATGAACCGCATTTTTTCCGGCATTCAGCCCACCGGCAACCTGCATCTCGGCAATTACCTCGGCGCAATCCGCAATTGGGTCGCGTTGCAGCACGACTACGAGTGCATCTTCTGCATCGTCGACCTGCACGCCTTGACCTTGCCGCAGGATCCCGCCGAGCTGATGGCCTCGACACGCGAGGTGACGGCGGCCTACATCGCCGCCGGGATCGACCCGGAGCGTTGCATCATTTTCAACCAGAGCATGGTGTCGGCCCATGCCGAGCTGGCTTGGCTGCTCGCCTGCCTGACCCCGCTCGGCTGGCTCAACCGTATGACGCAGTTCAAGGAGAAGGCGGGCAAACAGCGGGATATGGCGGGCCTCGGTCTTTATGCCTATCCGGTGCTGATGGCGGCCGACATTCTCGTCTACAAGGCGACGCACGTCCCGGTCGGCGAGGACCAGAAGCAGCATCTCGAATTGGCGCGCGACATCGCCGGCGCCTTCAACCGCCGCTACGAGTGCGAGTTCTTCCCGCTGCCCGAGCCGCAGATCTTCGGCACGGCGACGCGTGTGATGAACCTGCGCGACGGCACCAAGAAGATGTCGAAATCCGACAGCTCGGATTACTCACGCATCAACATGACCGACGATGCCGACGCGATCGCGTTGAAGATCCGCAGGGCGAAGACCGACCCCGAGCCGCTCCCGGCGGCGATATCAGACCTCGAGCGCCGGCCGGAAGCCGACAATCTGATCGGCATCTATGCGGCACTCACCGGGCTGTCGCGCGAGGCCGCACTCGGCCGTTTTGCCGGCCAGAATTTCTCCTATTTCAAGGATGCGCTCTCGGAGCTTGCGGTGGCGGAACTCGGCCGCATCGGCCGAGAAATGAGACGATTGACGGCGGATAGCGCCTATATCGATGGGGTGCTGCACCGCGGTGCCGCGCGCGCAGGTGCAATCGCCTATCCGGTGTTGCGCGAGGCGCAGGCGATCAGCGGCTTGCTACGGCCCTGACCCGCATGTCAGGCGCCGCGGCCAGGGCATAGCGGACGTGGCGAAAAGGTAGACGCAGCAGACTTAAAATCTGCTTCTCGTAAGGGAGTGCGGGTTCGAGTCCCGCCGTCCGCACCAAATTGTTTCAAACAGATAGATGATCGAGGCTGACTGCCAACTTTCAATTGATAGGTTACGCAG
>Ga0210407_10000572_pt1 | contig 40858 bp, 30 predicted proteins | sample IncBWC27MmetaG_FD_150860 | JGI IMG/M metagenome (GOLD analysis project Ga0210407, IMG submission 150860) | Forest soil microbial communities from Barre Woods Harvard Forest LTER site, Petersham, Massachusetts, United States - Inc-BW-C-27-M | ecosystem: Environmental > Terrestrial > Soil >...
AAGAGGGTTGGCGCTCCGTGGAGCTTAGCATCTTCAATTCGATGGTAATCGCCGTTTAGAGCGGAGGATTGGAGTGAAGCTGTCGCCAGGCAAGCGAAAGAGGCTCGAAGCCGTCTCGGATTCTCGCGGCGTCATTGGCGCGCTTGCGATCGACCAGCGTGAGGCATTGCGCAGCCTGTTCTCCGCGGAAATGAAGATCGAAAAATCTTCCGTGCCACGCGAGCAGCTTGAGGAGTTCAAATCCATCGTCGTTCGCGTGCTTTCTCCACATGCCAGCGCCGTGCTACTCGAGCCCGAGTACGGCTTGCACGCTGCCAGTCAGCGTACTCCATCTTCAGGCTTGCTGATGGCCTACGAAGTTAGTGGCTATGATCCAGCAGTTCCTTCTCGCCTTCCTCGGCTTCTGGAGCGTTGGTCCGCACGCAGATTAGTCGATGTGGGCGCTCATTGCGTAAAGGTTCTGCTTTACTATGCCTTGTCCGACGCACCTGAGATACAGGAGCGTAAATGCGTTTGGGTGGAGCGCGTCGGCGCAGAATGCGCCGGCTGTGACGTCCCGTTCTTCCTGGAAATTGTTCCTTACCAAGAAGGTGTGGATGAAAAGACTTCGCAATTTGCGCGCTGCAAGCCCGCCATTCTCACTAGTGCGATGCAAGAATTTTCAAAACCTCACTATTGTGTGGACGTTTTGAAAGTTGGGGTACCTGTAACCATGGCCTATTTGGAAGGCTCCTCGGCTTCTTCAGACGCATTCGTGCACACGCGCGCCGAAGCTCTGGAGCTTTTTCGAAATGCTGCAGCAGCAACCGCCAAACCGTTCCTGTTTCTCTCTGCCGGGGTGAGCAATCGCGTGTTCAATGAGGCTCTTGAGCTGGCCTCGGAAGCAGGCGTCCGTTTTTGCGGCGTCCTGTGCGGACGCGCGACCTGGAAGGATGGCGTAGGCGTATTTGTCCGCGGTGGAGCGGACGCGCTTCAGAAATGGCTTGAGACCCAGGGCGTGCAAAACATGCGAAGCATCAACGAAAGCCTCAAGGCTGGCACGCCATGGTGGGAATACTATCCCGCTGATGAATAAACCAGCCGTCCAATCCGATCAACCCGCAAAAGTATTCTTTTGCGTGAGCTTGAATCCTGCGATCGACACACGGCTTATCGTCAAGGGATTTGCTCCGGGCCACGTCAATCGAGTCTCAGAAGTCTATCGAACGCCCGGAGGCAAGGCCGCGCACGTGGCCATTGCGCTCAAGGGCTTGGGCGCGACCCCGACTTGGATTGGTTTCTCCGGCGGCGCCACTGGCAGCGAGTTGCTCGCGGGCCTTCGCGATCTGGGAATAGCAACGATGCCGGTGTCCACTGTCCAGGCATCGCGCGTCAACCTGGAAATCTTGGACACGGAAGGAGAAGTTACGGAGATCCTTGAGCCTGGAGGAATGATTACCCAGTCCGAATGGTCGGAGTTTATGCAAGCCTGCGCGCGCGCCTTTCAAATTGCTGCTAACAAGAAAATCGCGGTGATCTCCGGAAGTCTGCCTCCTGGGGTTCCAACCGAAGCTTACGCTACGCTCATCAGCTTGGCCCGCTCTGCGAACTGTCTTGCATTTGTCGATTCCAGTGGCTTGCCACTCTCCAAAGCACTCAGTGCCGGACCGGACTTGGTGAAAGTCAATAGGGAAGAAGCGGAGGTCGTCACGGGAGTCGTCATACGTGATGCAATCTCCGCGGCGCGGGCCGCTCGGAAGTTAGTGGAACTGGGCGCGAACTCCGCGGCAATCAGCCTCGGCGAACGCGGGCTGGTCGGTATTCGAAAGCATGATCCAACCGCAATTCACGCGTGGACTAGTCCTCTGCGGCCAAGATCTACGGTAGGTTGCGGTGATGCGGCGCTGGCTGGATTAGCCTTTGCTGCTGTAACTGACCGCTCATTTGAACAAAGCCTTGCGCTCGCCGTTGCTTGCGGGGCGTCGAATTGCTTGGCTGTGCTTCCCGGCCGCATTGTGCGAGAGGCTGTTTCGCGTTTTGAGCAGGGCGTTCACATAGAACGGTTCTAGGCAGAAGGAGACTACAGAGTGAAGCGTTTTGATATCAGCGTCCTGGGTGAACTGAATTCCGATTTGATTCTGTACGGTCTTCCTGCGGAACTTGAGCCGGAGAGAGAGCACCTGGCCAAAGGTTTTTCGCTGACTCTTGGCAGCTCTTCCGCAATTTTTGCCCACAATATTTCTCTCCTCGGCAGCCGCGTTGGTTTTACGTCTTGCATCGGAGGGGATCCGCTGGGTGAGTTTTGCGTGGAGCGCTTGTCGGAGAGCGGCGTTGACGTTTCGGGTGTGAAACGCCTTCCCGGCAAGAATACCGGCGTGACGGTGATCCTTCCTCTTGCCGGGAAACGTCAAATTCTGACTTATCCGGGCACGACTTTTGATTTGGACCACACGCATCTTGACTTGGAATATCTCCGGGACGCGGCGCACTTTCATCTTTCATCCTTTTTTCTTTTGCGCGCGCTGCGGCCCACACTATCGAGGCTCTTTTCTCAAATGAAGCAGGCTGGCCTTACAACGTCACTCGACACCAACGATGATCCGGAAGATCTTTGGGCCAGTGACGTTGAGGAGGTGCTCAAAAATGTCGATGTGTTTGTGCCGAACGAGCATGAAGCTTGCAGGGTTGCAGGCACCAGCGATGTTGGAAGCGCGCTCGACGCCTTGTCCCGTCTCGTTCCCATCGTCGTCATCAAGTGTGGTGCGCAAGGCGTGCTGGCCAAACGCGGAAACGAGCGATTTCGGGCCGCTTCGCTTTCCGTTCAGCCTGTTGATGCTGTTGGGGCCGGCGACAGTTTCAACGCGGGATTCCTGCACAAATTCATTCACGGATCCGGCCTTCAGGAGTGCCTTGAGTACGGCAATGTCGCTGCCGGACTCTCCACGACCCGCGCCGGGGGCACTGAAGCTTTTCGCGACCGCCAGCACCGTGACGCCTTTCTGCAGCGCCACGTGAAAGCGCATTGATCTGCCAGACATCCGTTGATTACATTAGGGCAACTTTGATCGCAAGGAGAAACCGATGGACAGTTCAGACGGTAAGATCAACCGAAGGGAGTTCTTGCAGAAGGGCGCGGTTGTGGCGGCGGGAAGCGCGACATTGAGCGGCACGGCGCTGTCGTATGCGCGCATTCTTGGAGCAAACGACCGAATCTCGCTGGGGCACATCGGTATCGGCAATCGCGGCAAGGAACTCGACGGCATAGTGGCGTCGCTCAAAGCCACAAAGAACGCGGAAGTGACGGCGGTCTGCGACTTATGGAGCCACAATCTTGAACAAGCCGCCGCCACGAACCAAAAGTATTTCGGCAAAGCTCCCCGTGCCCTGCAACATCCGCAAGAACTTCTTGGACTCAAGGACGTGGACGCGGTGATGATTTCCACGCCTGAGCACTCGCACTCACCGCTCCTGAGAATGACAGCCGAAGCGGGCAAAGACGCCTACTGCGAGAAGCCCATGGGCAATGTTCTCGAAGAGGTCAAAGCGGCGCGCGACGCGGTCGTCGCGCGGAATCTCATCGTTCAGATTGGCACTCAGCACCGCAGCGAACCGTATCAGATTGCTGTGCGCGACCTGATCCGTTCCGGTGTTCTCGGCGAAGTCACCAAGTACGAGATCGAGTGGAACTATCACGGGCCTCGCTGGCGCGGGCGTCCCGAAGTGAAGATGATTCGCGAACAGGATACGGACTGGCGTGCCTGGCTGATGAACAAGCCGCACCGGCCATTTGATCCCCAGCTTTATTTTGAATTTCGTCTCTACAAGGAATTCTCCAGCGGCATCTCGGACCAGTGGATGAGCCATGGCATTGACCTTTGCCACTATTTCATGGACGAGAGCTTTCCGGGGTCGGTCGTGACAAACGGCGGCATTTTTGCCTGGCGTGACGGCCGGGAAAATCCCGATACCTTTCATGCGCTATTCACTTATCCGAAGGGTTTCCTAGTGAGCTACGCAACGAGCTTTGGCAATGATGCGCCTAGTTTTACTCGGATCATGGGGAAGAAAGCGACAATGATCAATCACGGAGGCGAAGGCAGCCCGCGCTGGCAGATGGTGGAAGAGAAGGGAAATCATGAAGATAACGCCGATGTTGACAGGCAGCGCGCCGTCAAGGACATCCTGCTGCCCGGCGACAAGATTCCTCCGCCCATGGGAATTGGCGACGAGGATCCTTCCCATATGATCAACTGGCTCGATTGCTTGCGCAGCCGGACACAACCGAACGCTACCGTGCACCACGGATTTTCACACTCTGTAGCGTGTATGATGGCCGCGCGTGCCTATTGGTCTGGGAAGAAGATCTATTGGGATCCGAAGACTGAAGCAATTCTCGACCACCCATCAGGAACATAGCCCTACAGCGGAAACAAGAGACGCTTGCGTCGATCGGTCTGCGAAAACTTCTCGGTCGCGTTCAGTTAGGCGGCTGATAACGTCTCTTTTCGGCAGGGACAAATCGAGTTGACACTGAACCTGACACCGCGAGGCGAAAGTTTTCTTCTGTCGTGAGACCTCCCAGCCCGACTGCGGTGACCACCACCTGATATGTTCCCGCTTTTGTGTAGGCGTGCGAGACTTCTGGGCCCTCCAGAGTGACACCGTCCCCGAAACTCCAACGATAGGTAACCACGGCGTCGTTGAAAGTTGCCGGCCGCGCACGAAACGTCGCCGCAACTCCTGTCTTCGCGCTCGGCAGATGTTCAACTTTGATGACCGGCGGCCGCGCAGGAGCCCCCATTCTTACGATCTTGAGTACTCGAGCCGAATGTGGAGGCAAGTCCACTACGACGGAGTCCGGATTCGGAGTTGCCACGACTTTGCCATCGAACACATCTGAGATTGCGTACCGATTCGAAGCCGGTAAGCCAAGGCTAGAGAACTCGATGGAGTGCGAATGACGCTGGTCAGTCCAATTAAAAATGGTCAGCATGCCCTGGCGACGATCTTCCTCAACCCAAAAAATGCTTGGCTGATAATCCTCGCGCGAATAACTCATGAGGTCGAGGGGCTTCGAGGCTCCGCCCAATTTGACCATCTCGATTAAGTCTTGATTTTGAACCAAGGCCAAGCGCTCCGGGTCTGTGCCGAGAGCGGGTAGGTCGTCGCCGATTTCGTACATTCCGCCTGAAACCGCGGAAAGCGCGATGGAAGCTCTCGCCTCGTCAAGAGTGAGGGGAACCTTGCCCCCATGCCAAGGCTGATCTGCCACAATCCGCGTGGAAACGCAAAAAGCGTCGGGATCGCTGACAAAGAAATTGCGATTCATGTAATACCGTGCTGCAACTCCAGAAGCCGCATCTTTCGTTGCCTCGAAAGTGTGGCCGGTGTCGAGGGAAATGCGCCCCGCATCAACGATTCCGACAGGGTTCAGCATCGGGCTGCCGTCTTTGTCCAGGAGCACTTGCTCACCCACGGCTTGCCGAATGATTTGCAAACCAGTTCTTTGAGCCTCGAGTGCGGTAGTATTCGGCCGGTAATAGAAGCCCTCGACGGCTGTATCTTCCATGAAATCCAACTTGATGTACCCAATGCTCCATTCGTTTACCAGGGTCGAGTAAGTCTTGCGCAAATGCTCCTGAGCGCCGGGATTGGTTGCATCAAGCACAAATAACCCGTCCGCGCCGTGGACTTGCCCAATTTGGATCGGATCATCTTTCGCATTGTGCACCAGCCAGTCGCGATGATTCTGGTAGACCCAAGACCGGTCTGAAACTTGGAATGGTGCGGTCCATATGCCGGGAATCAGACCTTCGCCACGAATCTTTCGTTCCAGCGCGGCCATGCCATTTGGGAAGAGAGCGGAGTCTGCGGTAGTGTATTCGCCTCGAGCGTACTGATATCCCTCATCGATGTGGAAAAACTGGTATCCCAGCGGCTTCAAATGTTGAGCTAGCCACTGAGCGTTGGTCAGTGCGGTCCCTTCATTGAGCCCGAAATAATAAGCCGTCCAACTCCACCAGCCCATCGGAGGGGGAGACGAAGTCCGTGCATGATGGAGCACCCGAATCAGCGAACCATACGTTTCCAATTGGGAGTGGTAGTCGCCACTTACTCCGAAAAGAAGCTTCTCGGAATCCAAGCCTGCACCCGGTGCAACAGTAAGACTCAGTTCAATTTGATCTGCTGGCGGCGATTGCTTCAGGGAGTTTTCTTTGGTCATTTCGGTCGTACCGGTGGAATCGACCTCGAATGCCTGAATTTGCGGAGCGTCCATGGAGCCGCCGACGTGAAGACGGGATACAGTTAGAAAGCGATTGGAAGTGAGCGCGCCGACGAAAAAACTAACGTGACTCTGCCGGTTGTATAGAAGCTGGCTGCCAACTCCGCGGTGCATTCCTCCGGCATCCGCCAGGTCGTGAATTTTCATCGCAGGGCGGTCTTCGCTAAAACTATCCGAGAGCACCCGGTCTAAAGCCGCCGGGCCACGCAAATCGAGAATCTTGCCTTGTGTCGCTTCCATGGGGCGAATGGCTTCGATATGGATCGTCTGCGTAGAACCGTTTGACAGGTGGACTTGGACATCGCCGAATGGTTTGTCCGTGTATGAATGCACGGTGCAAATCAGCTCGGGCGCATCGGACAATCCGGAGTGCTTGACCGTCCATTCGTGCGCAGCCCCAAGATCATCGTTCGCGATGGATTCGGTGATTGAATGTTTCGGATAATCGCGAGCGTGAAGCCACCGTCCGTCCACCTTGGCACCAACAGTAGCGGTCAATACGTCCGAAGTCGTGCCAGGTTGTTCGATGGTATAGTCGCCCGTTGCAGGACTAATAGTCACTCGCAAACCCAGTGATGCTGGTGCCGTCGATTCCGCTGCCAGACAAGCGTAGTTAAACGAGCTCATCAAAAGCGCCAAGACAACAATCGATGACACCAACCGACGATGAAGGAATGAAAGACTCATTTGATCACCTCATTTTGATTACCACGAGCTCCTATTCCTGACAGCGTGGGGAATCTACCTTACACCCATGCTCCGCTAAGCTGGATTGCCGACCGGGGCCGAAACCCTGCGGAGAGACTTAGTAAACTCTTCGGCACAGTGTGTTCTAAGACTGACAACGAATGATTTCTTTCCCTAGTCTTTCTCAAGAGCAGAAGGGCCCCGTAGGAGCATCCAACAAGCCTTTGCGAATCAACAGAATTGATGCAGAGCCTGATCTAATGGACGTGCGGCTTAGTCTGCGAGAGCACGTTCTAAAGGGGCAGATGGTCTCTCTCACGAAAATCTATTAGAATCATGTAGGGGCGTGTAGCTCAGCTGGGAGAGCACCTGCTTTGCAAGCAGGGGGTCGCCGGTTCGATCCCGGTCACGTCCACCATTTCTTGAATTGTGAGCTGCTACAAATCGTTGCTCATCGGTTCACCCCTGCCAAAGTTCTTCACCTGCGTCGTTTGTTCTAGGAATGAAATGGAGTTCATCAAAAATCAGGCTAAACCAGAGTTCCCTGGAGCACTTCGCGGAGGAGTTCCTGTTTTTGCGTGGTGAGCTTTTTGCCTTGCGCCGTCAGGTAGAAGACATCGATAGCTTTGTGGCCTTCCGTATCGATCAACGCGACCTCGATGTTGCATCCCAGCCGCGCCAGCGCTGAGCCGATCTCGTAGAGCAATCCGGGATGGTCCTGCGTGACGATTTCGAGCAGGGTGCTGTGGGCCGACGACGTGTCGTCGAAGCTGATGCGCGTTTCGACCGTGACTTTCGGTGCGCGTCCGCGGCTGGCGCTCTCGCGGCTTTTCAAAAGCGGCTCCAGCGGCGCCTTTCCGTTTACGACATCCGCGAGGCTCTTGCGGAAGCGCTCGGTTTCGCTGGGATTCAATTCCAGTGTACGGTGCAGATCCGCAAAGTGGAAACTATCCAAAATGACGCCAGCTGCATTCGCGAAAGCGTCTGCCTTGTTAATGTTCATGCCCCAGCCGGCGAGCACTCCCGAAATCGTGGCGAAGAGCGCCGGGCGGTCTGCCGTGAGCAGCGTCAGGGAGAAGCCGTGGCGCGTGGCCAGAAGCTCCGTCTGTACTGGGTCCGTGCCCAGCTTGCGATAGAGTGCAAAGTGCGCCGCAATTTCTGCCGCTGAATGCACCGCGAGATACCGCCGCGGGAATCCTTCGAGGAACCGCTCGATCTCTTCGATCGTAGCGTCGCCCGCCTGCGCCTTCACACGCTCGAGCAGCGAGCCCTCATCCGGCGCGTGCAGGCGGTCGCGATCCAAGGTGCGGCTGAAGTGGTTGGAAGTGGCCACAAAGAGCTGCCACAGCATTTCTGCCTTCCACGGCGTCAGCGCTTCCGGATTGACGGAGTGAATGTCCGCGTAGGTCAGCAGGCATAATCTTTGCAGGCGCTCCAGCGTAATGACGGACTGCGCAAACGCCGAAACAGTTGCTGGATCGAAGATGTCCCTCCGCTGCACGGTGGCTGACATGTCCAGGTGGTGCTCGATGAGGAAGTGGACTTCTTCTTTTTCTTCTGGTGAGAGATTCAAGCGCCTTGCTGCGCTATCGAGAGCCGTGAGGCTGCCGGTGACGTGATTCTCCACTGGCATTCCTTTGCCCACGTCATGCAGTAACAGCGTCAGGATCAGCAAATCCCTTCGTTCGGCCGCTTTCCAGAGCGGCGCGAAATGCGCCCCTCGCTCATCAGGTGGTGCCGCCAATTCCTGCAAATGTTCGATGGTGCGCAACGAATGTTCGTCCACGGTATAGCGATGATAGAAATCGCGCACCACCAGAGAATCGATCAATCCGAATTCCGGCAGGACTTCCGTCAGCAGCCCCAGCCGCTGCATCGAGCGCAGAGCTACTCCCGGATAATCGGAGCCCAGAATCTCGCGCAGCGTGTCCCAGGATATCTGGGTGTTCTTCGGAGGAAGTTCCGGATGCGTCAGGATATAACCGATGCTGCGCTCCGCCTCGCGGCTTAGTGGCGTGCCCGTACGCGCCGCTTCCGCAAAAAGCGCGTAGGTCACGGCACGGTCCGAAAGTGACGGCAGATCCACAACCTCCAGCAACCCCTCGCGCACAGAGCTAAACTTGCCGCCTGTCTGTTCGAGCTTGGCCCCGCGTGCCGCGTTGAACAGGCGCTGCCGCAGCGTCAAAGGCACGGGAGCTTTCTGCTCCAGATAGCGCAGGAGTTGCCGGTTCAGCGTGCGGGCATGCCGAAAATACTGGCGCATCCATTCGGCGGGACTGCGCGTCATTCCATCGCCCACCCCTAGAGCGTGCTCTGCCGCTGCTGCCTGCAACTCATAGGTGAGCGTGTTGTCGTTCCGGCCGTTGCCGTAATGCAGAAAACATCGGATGGCGCTGAGAAAATCCACCGCCGCAGCGGATAGATCTTCTTCTGCGGCGGTGATGTTTCGGATCCCCTTTTTTTCCTCGACGAGCTGCCGCAGCCAGATGGTGGCCTGATAATCGCGCAAGCCCCCCGGGGATTCTTTCACGTTGGGCTCGAGGTGAAAAATCGTGTTTCCATAGCGCGTCAATCGTTCCCGCGTCAGCCTGTGAATTTGCGCCAGCAGGAACGGCCGCGCCTGCTTTTCCGAAGCAGGCAGAATTTTTGTGTCCAGCTTCTCGAAGAGCGCGGCATCGCCCGCCAGGAACCGGCGGTCCAGCAATGCCAGGTGGAACTCGGCATTGTCCGCCTCGATTCGCTTGCATTCCTCGAGAGTGCGCCCCGCCGAGCTGACGCGAAATCCGATGTCCCACAAGGTTCGCGAAAACTCGGAAATCAGCGGGCGCGATTCCTGCTCCACTTTCTCGTTTCCCAGCAAAAATAGAATGTCGAGGTCAGAGTAAGGGAATAGCATGCGCCGCCCGTACCCGCCGAGCGCCAGCAGGCAAAGCCCTTGCGGCTCGCGGCCATGGACGCGCAGGACCTCGTCAAAAATCAGCTGGACGTTGTGGTCCGCGAGTTCGCACAGCGCGCGCAGCGTTTCTCGCGCACTGGTGCCTGCCTCAAATTGTTGCCGGATGCGTTGCCGTTCGGTGTCGGCCTGCGGGCCGAGCACGGACAAAGGCGTTGGCGAATCTTGCATGTTTGTTGCGGGTTGGATGCCCGGAATGAGACTGGTGCGTGCAGCGGTCGTCACGTTGATCGCCTTGCGGTCAGTAAGCCGGCCGCTGGGCGGCCAAGAGTGAATGGCTAGAGCGCGTTTTCACCGCGCTCCTCATTGCGAATCCGGATTGCTTCCTCAACCCTTGATAGGAATATCTTACCGTCACCAATCTTTCCTGTCTTGGCTGTCCTCAAAATTGTATCCACAACGCGATTCGCCAGCGCGTCTGGCAGCACCATTTCCAATTTTATTTTTGGAAGCAGGTCCACCGTGTATTCGCGTCCGCGATACACCTCGGTGTGCCCCTTCTGCCGGCCGTGCCCGCGCACTTCCGTCACCGTCATCCCTTCGATGCCGATTTCGCGCAGCGCATCCTTCACCGATTCGAACCGCGAGGGCTGAATGATTGCCTCGATTTTCATCATGGGTGTTTCCGCTCCGCCCCCTGCCTCAAGCTCCCTTGCCAGCTTTTCCTATGACTCAAGGTTATAAGCCTCTTCGCCGTGTTGCGTAATGTCCAGTCCTTCAATCTCGTGCTCTTCCGGTACGCGCACGCCCGTGATCATGTCCACAACCTTGAGCAGAACGAGCGTTCCCACCAGGGCAAAGATCCACGCGATCAAAATGCCCACCAGTTGGTTGCCAACTTGGCTCCAATGTCCGTCCAGCCCTCCGACCGGCTTGCCCGCTCCAAAGATCGGATTGATCACCTGTTGAGCGAACACGCCCGTAAGTAGCGCTCCAATCGTCCCGCCCGCGCCATGCACCCCGAAAGCGTCCAGCGCGTCATCATACCCGAAGATCGCCTTCACCTTCGTCACCATCCAGTAGCAGGCCGCACCTGCGATCAAACCAATCACCAGCGCCGGCATCGGTCCCACAAACCCGGCCGCCGGTGTAATTGCCACAAGTCCTGCCACCGCGCCGGAAATCGCGCCCAGTGCGCTGGCCCGGCCATTCTTAATCCATTCCGCAGCGCTCCAACTGAGCGCCGCTGCCGCTGCCCCAAAGTGTGTCGCCACAAACGCGCTCGATGCCAGCGAATTCGATGCCAGCGCGCTGCCGGCGTTGAATCCAAACCATCCTACCCACAGCAGGCACGCTCCGATGAAGCTCAGCACCAGGCTGTGCGGCGGCATCGGCTGCTTGGGATATCCCGTGCGCTTGCCGAGATACAACGCGCACACCAGCGCCGAAACGCCCGAAGAAATGTGCACCACCGTGCCGCCCGCAAAATCCAGCGTTGGATATTTTCCTCCCAGCGATGCATTCAGCAGCCCGCCCTTGCCCCATACCATGTGCGCCAGCGGCGCGTAAACCACCAGAAACCACAGCGTCAGGAAGAGCACCGTGCCGCTGAACTTCATTCGTTCCGCGGTTGCGCCCGTAATCAAGGCGGGCGTGATGATCGCGAACATCAACTGGTAGACCATGAAAGTCGTTTGCGGAATCGTGCCAGCATAATCTGGGTTCGGGTCCGCGCCCACGCCGCGCAGAAACGCATGCTCAAAGCTCCCGATAAAGTGGCCATCGCCTCCGAAGCACAGGCTATAGCCGACCAGCGCCCACATCACCGTGATCAACGCCATCAACGCGAAGCTCTGCATCATGATCGCCAGAGTATTTTTCCGCCGCACTAGGCCGCCGTAGAACAGCGCCAGCCCCGGCCCCGTCATCATCAAGACCAGAGCCGCGCTTACCAGCATCCAGGCGTTGTCCGCGGAGGACTACGCCGCTTTCACATCCTTATCGAGTTGTGTCAGCCTTTCATTGAGTGATTTGGAGATTTCCGGCGTCGCTAGAAAAGAGGCTGTCGTTGAAGGAGCGGCGAAGAAGGCGGGCGTTTGTTGCGCGAAGACGGGAACGGCGGCGAGCAGGACGGCCCCAAGTACCAGAACAAGGCTGAAACTACACTTCCATCCTACGCACTTCATAGATGTGTCCGCTCCGCTGGTTCTGGATTCGACTTCCGGGGACCCGCCGCTTTGACGACCAGCATTATACGCATGCATGCGCCCTGTCACTGTTTGAAATTTTCATTCCCTGGATTTGTTTTTCTGATGCGTCCCTTCTTGCGCCGGACGTATTGCCCTGTAAACTTCTGGAGCGGTTCCCTTGGTCCGACTTAACTTTGTCCAACCACTTTGTCCAACTTACCCGCCAGCGTATAATGCCGTGCGGCATCGTGAATCGCCATTGCTGCCCACATAGGATAGGTTGACGTACCGCCATGACTGACCGTCTGCCAATGGAAATCAACGTCCGCGAATCCGGCCCTGTGTCCGTACTCGAAGTTCACGGCCGGCTCACCATCGGCGAGCCTGCGGAGCAGCTTCACGACGCTCTCGAATGCGTTGTCAAAGCCGGCGCCAAGAAAGTTGTCGTCATCCTGAATGGCATCCCCCAGATTGACAGCTCCGGCATTTCCACGCTGGTGCGCATCTCCATCAAGCTCGCCCGCGAAGGCGGCGTTCTCCGCTTGGTCTGCGGCCCCGGCCGCGTGCGCGATGCCCTCACTGTCACGCGCCTCATCGAAGCCATCCCCACCTTCGAATCCGAATCCGCCGCCCTCGCCAATTTTGCGTAGACACAAATATCCTTCTGCGCTCAAATTCACTATTGTCTTGGAAGATTTCCTGGAAAGCTCTGCGCGAAGTAAACTACCCGCCTTTTTTCAATTCCGCCAGCACCAGCTTGGCGACTTCTTTCAGCGTCTCGAACACACCCACTCCCTGAATCGCCACGCCCTCCAGAACCGGCTCACCTTTTTTCTGGAGTTGCTTCGTCAACTCCGGCACGGACATGGCGTTCGGCAAGTCACGCTTGTTCAGCATCAGTACGTACGGAATCGTCGCGAAAGTCAGGTTGTGCTCTTTCAGGTGCTCCATCAGGTTTTCCATGGTTTCAAAATTCGCGTCCAGCCGTTCTTCCTGCGAATCCGCCACGAACACCACGCCGTCCGCACCTTTCAGAATCAGCTTGCGGCTGGCCTCGTAAAACACCTGCCCAGGCACGGTATATAAATGAAAGCGCGTTTTGAATCCGCGCACCGTTCCCAAATCCAATGGCAGAAAATCGAAGAAGAGCGTTCGGTCCGTCTCTGTCGCCAAAGACACCATCTTGCCCTTCTGATTCTGTCCCGTGTGGTCGTATATCCACTGCAGATTGGCGGTTTTTCCGCCCAGACCTGGACCGTAGTACACCAGCTTGCAGTTAATTTCGCGCGCGGGAAAATTAATGAAAGGCACTTTGTCGTTAACCAGAATTAGGCCACAAACTTATAGCATACGCGGCACAGGCAGGCCAGCTTTCCCGCCCCGCGTGCTGTCTTCCACGACCTGCATATAGTGTCCGCGATTCCGCGCTAAACTCCACGACCTATTTTTCGCCCATGCCTCCGTTCGGTAACGGCTGACGCCCCTCCAAAGTGTCCCATTCGCATCATTTGACGCGAGAATCGTGCTCTGTTAGCATTCGCCCAATGGCAAAAGCGCGCAAGTCTCATTCAGGCTCGTCAAGCCGCTCCAAAGGGACGGCCCACAGCCAGTCTAAGCTACAGAAAAAGAAGTCTTTAGGGACGCCGGCACCGCCCCAGCGCGGCGGCGTCGAATTGGTCGATCCTCTCGTTCAGGCTCAGCTCAAAACGTACGATGAAGCCCTCTCGCTCTTTCACCAGCAAAAATTTGCCAAGGCCAAGCAAGAACTCGAGGAAGTTCTAAAAGGACCGAGCAAAGAGCTGGCCGACCGCGCGCGCATGCATCTGAAAATCGCCGAGCAGCGCATGAAGCCGTCTCACGAGCAGAATCCGCGCACCGCCGAAGAGCATTATCAGCGGGGCGTCGCTATGATGAACATCGGACGCTGGGATGACGCTCGCGAAAGTCTCGACAAGGCTCGCAAGGCCGCGCCCAAGGCCGACCACATTCACTACGCGCTGGCCGCTCTCGATTGCCTCACCGGCGAAGCCGATTCCGCACTCGCCAATCTGAAGGTCGCCATCCAGTTGCGTCCGGAAAATCGCTATCACGCGCGCAACGACGAAGATTTTGCCTTCCTCCAGGAAGACCCGCGCTTCACCGAACTGCTCTATCCTGAAAAGGACGGCCTCGCCAGCTAGCGGTTTTGTAGGACAGGCTTCAGCCTGTCTGGTTTTTTCCTCTCTGTGTTCTCAGCGTTCTCTGTGCCCTCTGTGTTAAATTCTTTTCTGTAAAATGTCCCCGGTCACGCCGTCCCAAATGTCACCATGAAAAACCGCGCCTCCAAATCGAAAACTCTTTCCCCCGGCTTCCGCGTTGTCGCTCTCGGAGGCGGCACCGGCCTTTCCACGCTCCTCCGCGGCCTCAAGGAACTTGTCATCCGCCGCACCGACGAACACGCCAGCGCCGGTCACCCCATCGCCGATCTCGCCGCCATCGTCACCGTCACCGATGACGGCGGCAGCTCCGGCCGCTTGCGCCGCGAGAACCGCATCCTTCCTCCCGGCGACATCCGCAACTGCATGGTGGCTCTTTCGAAAGACGAAGCGCTTCTCGGCCGCCTCTTCCAATATCGTTTTCACGCTGGTCGCGGCCTCATCGGCCACAATTTCGGCAATCTTTTCCTCGCCGCGCTCACGCACGTTACCGGCGATTTTACCGAAGCCATTCGCGTCAGCAGCAAAGTCCTCGCCATCCGCGGACGCATTTTTCCTTCGACCCTTTCGAACGTTCATCTCGTCGCCACCCTCGAAAACGGCCGCATCGTTCACGGCGAAACCCGCATCACCGCCAGCCGCGCGCCGATCAAGAAAATTAAGCTTTCCTCGCGTCGCGTGCGTGCGCTTCCCCTGGCCATCGAAGCCATCAAGCAGGCCGACCTGATTCTTCTCGGCCCCGGCTCTCTTTACACCAGCATCCTCCCGAATCTGCTGATCCCGGAAATCGCCGGTGCCATCGCTAAATCCAGGGCACCGCGCGTCTACGTCGCCAATCTCATGACCCAGCCCGGCGAAACTGCCGGCTACGCCCTTGCCGATCATCTCCGCGCCATCCAGAAACACGTTCCCCGCCGCGTCATCGATTGGGTCGTCGCCAATCGCCAGCCCGTTTCGCCCGAGGTCGCGCGGCGCTATCGCGCGCAGGGCGCCGAACCGGTTGCCGTCGACCTTCCTGCCCTCCAGAAGCTTGGCTTCCGCGTCATCCTCGACAATCTCCTCGAGGAACACGCCGTCATCCGCCACCACACCCGCCGCCTCTCCCGCCTGCTCCTCGAAGAATTCCTCCGCCGCTAGCCGCGCCAATCTTTCGCAACTATGCAAGGTTTTTCTTGACTTTTCGTTACTCTCTGGTATACTTAGTTCTGTAGGAAACTACGCTTGAAGCGCGGGAGCTTGCTCCCGCTTTTCTTTTTTGAACCCTTCATCCTTACTTACAACGCACGGCTCTGTTGAGAGCCTCGATTCACCCGGCATTTGTCATCCCGAATCCCTGCGCTTTTGGCAGGGTGAGGGATCTGCTTTTCGTCTGTCCGTGGCCAGATCCTCAGGAAGTCAACAGATCCACAACGCACAAGCAACCAAGAACGCGCCCTTTAGAATCAATCTTTTACGAAATGCAAATTTTGTAAGCCCTTTATTTTGACATTCATACAAAATGGTGGGGGGTACCCCCCCACCCATCAAGTTGAATCCGGGGCGACCACCACGTTCCAAAAGCAAAAAGGCCCTCCGACTTGGTCGGAGGGCCTCTTGGTTAAAGGTTTCGTGCAGCCGTCAGAAGATGATCTTCAGCGCGAGTTGCATGTTGAACTTTTCCCCGGGACCAATCCCAGGGGCGCCAAAGAAGTCGCCGATGGTATCCGCCGACTGCCCAAAACTGCTTCCAAGCGTGCCGCTGGGAGTAGCCAAGTTAGTTCTGTTAAACAAGTTAAACATTTCGATCCGGAACTGTGCTTTAACCCGCTCCGTGATAGCCGTGTTCTTGACAACGGAGAAGTCGACGTCGGCGAATCCGGGGCCGCGGTAGCCGTTCCGTGGGCTCGTTCCAAAAGTACCGGCAGGCGGATCAACGAACGCCGCTGGGTTGATCCACTGTTCGAAGACGCTACCGCCAACATTCACGATGCTGTGGTTGACGCCGGAAAACGGGTTCACACCAGGCACGCGGTTGGCGCGCTGCGTCCCTTCGCCTGTTGCCGTGTCACCAGAAGAAAAAACCGTGAACGGCTGTCCCGTCCAAAGAACCACGAGGCTGCTCAATTGCCAGCCGCTCGTCAGCCTTTTCCAGCGAGTCCCGTCCGGCAGGTCGTAGTTGAGCAAGGCTTTGAAATTGTGCCTGCTGTCGGTGTCGCTGTTGCCGTAGTCGCCCTTCAGGTTGAAGCTGTCCTGGGGAAGGTTACCGCGAGCCTGGGTCATGTCGTCCAGGGCGTGCGACCACGAATAGACAAACTGGCTTGAAAGCCTGTGCCACTCGCGCACCTTCAGCACCGTCTGCAGCGCATGGTAGTTTGAGTTCCCAGCAGTCTGGAGCTCATCAATCACGCCGAAGCTGGGGAACTGCGTGTGGAAAGGCCTTGCTCCAATGCCCAAAGCCGGCTGATTGATGTCCGCTAGCGTAAGTAAGTGGTGGGAGGCGCTGCCGACGTACCCCACTTGCCAGAGCAGCGATTTCCCGAGAGCCTTTTCGATATCTAGGTTGAAGTTATAGGTGTAGGGAGTGTGGAAATTCTGGGTCACCGTAAAAATGCTGTACGTGACCGGGTTGTTGTTGAGGTCCAAGCAGGGCGTGCCGGGGAGCTTGGGATTGTTCCCCGTGGGGCACGCCGGGCCGGGCTGAAAAATCGGACTAGAGGTCCACGGCGTCCCATTAAGCGGCTGCGCATTAACGGTCGTAACCGAGATGGTCCCGGCCGGATTGGCTTCCACGCCCTGCGAGGGACCATTCGGCGCGTGCATGTCGAAAAACGGATTCATCCTCGGCGTGTCGAAGAAGACCCCGAAGCCCGCCCGGATGACCAAGTCACCGTTGGCTTTGGGTTGATACGCAAACCCCACGCGAGGCGAGAAATTCGTATAAATCTTTTTGTAGATCGAGTCGATCCCACCTGATCCCTGTGTAACGAGACCACCCTTGCTCGGGATAAAGACAGCTAGGTCGTTCTTGCCATCCCCCGGAGGTCCTTCGTAGTCCCAGCGCATACCGTAGTTGAATGTCAGCTTGGGCGAGAACTTCCAGGCATCCTGAGCAAAGAGTGAGAACGTCTTGATGTGGATCAATCGTTCTGTATTTCCCAGGGTGATAATCGTGCTCGACGAAGTGGTGTCTAAGTAGCCGCCTAGAAAATCGGCCAGGGGCAGGATGTTGGAATCGGCAAGGGTCGCACCAGCCCAAGGACCTTGTGTTCCATCGAATACGAGTTCTCCCAACGCTCCTTCGTGGTAAAACTCATCCACTTGAACGCGCCGGTATTCCCCGCCGAACCGAACCTGGTGCTTGCCAAAGGTGTAAGAGACAGCATCCGTGATATGGCCGGTAACGTCCTGCCGCCCTTTGGGTGGGGTTAATCCCGTCTGGTCAAAGCCCCCACCACTCAATGGGCCAATAATGAATCGCGGGGCGCCGGTCACGCCATTCGCAGAGAAGTTCGGAGCCAGCGTCAATCCACAGCACGCGGACACGTCGAAGCTGTTGTTGGCGTCGTTGAATTTCTGCTTGAAGTAGTTCACGCCCAGGAGCAGCTGGTTTGTCAGCTTAGGTGTAAAGACGGAATTCAGAGCTACAGCGTAGTTCTGGACGTGGATGGGCGCAACTTCGTAATAAAAGGGAATCTGCGACGCCGGGAGAGCAAGAGCCGATCCTCCTACCGGGGCCGACTGATTTCCAGTGCCGATAAACCAGTGGAACGAAAGGTTGTTTTTGTCGTTGATCTTGTAATCGAACTTCGCCAGGCCGTTATAGCTGAAGCCGAATTCCGGAATGTCGCTCGTGAAATTGTTCGGGGAAGCAGGCCCACTCAAGGTGCTGCTGGGCCATAATGTTGCTAGCAGCCCCTTGCTGATGGGGCTTTCGGGGACAGGAGCGTAGGTCCCGTAATGGGTTGTGCAGGCAGGAGGGTTTACGCAGTTGTTGAGAACATTGAGCGCAGCATTCTGATAAGCCGTGGAAGGCTCCGTTCCCTCCCCGGGCAGGCCAATCGAGAATCTCTGTTTTTCGAAAGTTGTAAAAAAGAAGAGACGATCCTTCAGAATCGGCCCGCCAAGCGAAAAACCATAGTTGTAGTTACGATTGCGCTTCTTGGTACCCACGAAGGGTGATTTCGCTGCGAAGGCTTCGTTGCGGTGATAATCGTACACAGTCCCGTGGAGGTCGTTTCCACCGGACTTCAGCGCCAGGTCCACATTGCCGCCTGCGCTCCTACCGTTCTCTGGGGCTGCTTGAGTCTGCACGGAAAACTGATCAATGGCATCGGTAGGCAAGATGATTCCGGCGATTCCACTGACCCCACCCTGGTTGACGGACGGAATGTTCCACCACAAATCGTTGTTGTCCACGCCGTCCATCTGCCAGTTAACCTGGTCCCAGCGCGTCCCGTTGATTGATCCGCCCCCTCCGCCAAGTCCTCCGACGTTGTAGCCGCCAAATCCAGGAGCGAGTGCAATCATCTGTGAAAAATCGCGCCCATTTTGGGGCAATGCCTGCAAATCGTCGCCGGTTATCAGCGTCGTCTGCGTCTCGGTGGTGGTGTCCAGCGTCAACGCAGCGGCGGATACTTCGATCTGGGTGACCGCGCCCTGCGCCAACGAAAGTTTGACCGGCAGTGTATAAATCGCGCCTTGCGTCACCAAGATGTTATCCACGATCATGAGCGCGAATCCCGAGGCCGTCACGGTTATCTTATAAGTTCCAATCGGCAAGTCCTGAAAAGCGAACAGTCCGTCGCTGGTGGTCGCTGTGTTGCGATCGATCCCCGTCGATTTTTCCGTCGCTTTGATTTGTGCGTTCGGCACAACTGCACCAGATGGATCTGTTACCGTTCCGTTGATCGCGCCACGGTACGTCTGGGCGTTTGCGGCCACTGCAAGCGACAAAACCACAAGAATTGCTAAGACTAGGCGCTTCATAGGATCAACACCCCCTCGTCGAGATCGAACCACAACCCATAGCACCCACGTCCCCTGGGCTGGTAGGGCACGCTTGAAAAAATGAATTCATTGAAAAAGCCACATGGCCAACCGCCCGCATTCAGGTGAATGCGCTTGACCTGTCGATCGACGTAAGGACAAGCTCCCCCGGACCAGCTCGCCCTTACTTGGTTCAAAAAACATTACGGCCTTACTGCCAATATGGCTTTTATGCCTGACGTTTTAACCCCCGTATGCTTGCCTGTCAAGAAGAATGAATTTCATTCGACGAACCCAAAATTTTCATTGTTGGGATGCTCCTCCAGCGTGTTTTTTCATTGACTCTTGTCCCGAAATTTGCGCCTTTTTCAACGCGCTCCTTCGCGATGCCATACCTCCTGGCGCGCGGAAATTCTCGAGCCACGCGTGACGCTTCGCGTCACTTGCCTCTAACGGTGCACCACACTCTGCACTTTCCAGCCCGAGGCGCTTCCTGCTACCGTCTTGGAAGAGTTTTACTTCCAGTAGCTTTGGAGACCTCATGGCCACCTTCGGATTGATTGAGTACAAACACGCTTCACCCGAAGTGCGTGCCGTCTACGACGACATCATGGCCACGCGCAAAACGGACTGGATCAACAATTTCTGGAAGGCCATCGCCCACGATCCCGCCTTGCTCAAGCGCACCTGGGAAAGCATCAAGCAAATCATGGGACCCGGCGCGCTCGATCCGCTCACCAAAGAAATGATTTACATCGCCGTCAGCGTCACCAACAACTGCAACTACTGCATCGCCTCGCACACTGCTTCCGCCTTCGGCAAGGGAATGACCGACGCCATGTTCAAGGAACTTCAAGCCGTCATCGGCATGGCCAACGAAACCAACAAACTCGTCACCGGCTATCAAGTCGAAATCGACCAACGCTTCCTGCCCCCTCTTCCTCGCTAGCCTTACAAATTTTTTCCGCGCGTACTTCGCGAACCGCCGCTCCCAACGCATGGCCCTCCTCGAAATTTCGACCTGTCCGCACGGACAGGTGTTTCCTGCGGTGTGTAGTACGCACGTACTATGGTTGGCTCTCTCCGCTGAGGGGGAACATATAGATGTTACCGGGGAACCCTGCTTTGCGCAGGGCGGGTCCGAAAATTCAGTCTCGCGAGTGTGCAACCCATGCCTCCTACCGTCAAAGAGAACGACATTTCTACTGCCAGGCCGGAGGCGTCACAGAAACCTTCGTCGCCGTCCACCTCGAACGGCGAGACGGCCATCAAGCATCAGCCCGTCGCTCTCGAAGTTCCGGTATCGGTCAACGGCGCGCGTGCCGTTGAAGGCAGCGACAAACGCGAACCTTTCTCCGAGTCCACGAAAACCGTACTCATTTTCGGCAGTGGCGCAGTGATCCGCCTTTCCTCTTCCGTTGCTCCGGGTCAACTGCTTTTTCTCACCAATGAAAAAACCAAGAAAGAAGTTGTCTGCCAGGTGGTCAAGTCCAAGAACTATCGCAACGTGAGCGGTTACGTCGAGCTTGAATTCACTGAGCCTGTGGTCGGCTTCTGGGGCATGCGCTTTCCGGGCGACCGTATCGGTGGTTCCGCTCCGCAGCCTGCGGCTCCTGCACCAGCCACCATCAATTCTCCCGCTGCCAGCGGCTCGCCGGCCGCGCCGCGCGCGGTCGCGCCCAGCATCGTCCCAGCCAAGCCCGCCGTCCCCGTTCCCGGTGTGAAAGTTGCTGTACCGAAGCTCGCCGAACCAAAGTCTATTGTCCCTGAGGCATCGAAAGCGGAAGAGCTCCTTGCGCAAAAGCCAGTCGCCCCGGCCGCCCCACTTTCGTCGTCATTGTCCACGTCTTTCGATCCGGAAGCTCCGCTGAGCCAACGGTCGGTGCCACCGCCTCCACCTGTCGTCCCGGTCGCGCCTGTTGCGCCGGTTTCCGCCACGCCGGAATTCAAGGCGAATCCCGAGCCCCTGAAGCCTCTCACGCCCGCGTCTGTGCTTTTTGATGGGCCACGCGCGTCGGAATCGCAAGCTTCGTTTCTCGATCCTGCCAAGACACCGGCCGTTCCGCCTGCGGCGGTTATTCCGAATCTGCTCTCTCTCTTTGAAGGTCAACCGGATGCTCATGGGGTCGACCCCGAACCTGCCGTGCAGGTTTTCGTTGATCCGGAAACCGAGACGCTCAAACAGCATACGGCGCGCCTTCAGGAACAGCTCTCCAACATGGCGTTTTCCGAAGAACCTGCGGCGCTTGAAACGGTCTCAGCGCAAATTCCGCATGCGCCTGCCGTCGTCGTTCAGAAAGAACTTGCGGACAACGTGGCAAGACTTTTGGAGCAGTCCAAAACTCACGCGCCGGAATCCACGCCCGCTGCGCCCGTGAAAGTTGTGCCCCCGCCCGCGAAATCGTCCCTCGATGCCGAAGAGCTGAAAATTCCGTCGTGGCTCGAGCCTCTCGCACGCAACGCTGCGGCGCCTTCCTCAACGGAGGAACTAATCGAACGGGAGAAAACAAAGCGCCTCGCGGAGCAACCCAAAGCAGCAGAAGAAGAAAAGGACGAAGCGATTGCCCCGGAGATTGCCACAGCTACGGAAGAATTCAAGCTCCCCGAGCTGCCGCTTCCTACATTTGGCAACGCACTTCCGCTCGATGAAGAAAGGGCCGTGCGGGAAAGTAGATCCAGAGGTTCGAACAAGGGCCTTCTGATCGGAGCGCTTGCAGCGAGTGTCCTGCTGCTTGCTGGTGGCGGCTGGTGGTACATGCAGCAGCAGTCCGGCGGCGTCCCAGCCGGTACCGCTGCGGCCTCGAACGTGCAGGCTTCCGTGGCCTCCCTTCCAGTTGCGAGTTCACCGTCACAATCTCAGGGGACTGCATTGCCGCACACGAATCCTCCGGCCCCGCCGAATCCGCCGGCGTTCACCAACACTTCCTCGCCATCCAGTTCAGCTTCGAATACTCTGCGCGCCGTTCCGGCAGTCTCATCGGCTGTGACAGCGCGCAATTCGCAACCTACTTCAAGTCCGGTTAACTCGGGCCGGGATGCAAAGGCCGCTGCGCCATCGCCCGAACCGGCGGCGGAGCAGCCAAAGAAACCCGTTCTTGGCGAAGTTCATCTCCTCAAACCCAAGGTCTCGCCGGGCAGGCACAGCCAGAATGTGGGAGAGCCTGATGCAGGCATTCCCCTAACGAGCGACGAGCAACCCGCTGCGGAGGGTATCGGTCTTGCCGGCGGCAACACACAGCCTTCGGCGCCCGCGGCGCCGCTTCCCATTGGCGGTGACGTGAAGCAGGCAAAGCTTATTTCTTCCGTGGCCCCGGTCTACCCGGCGCTCGCCAAAAATCAGCATGTTTCGGGTAACGTACAGATCGATGCGTTGATCGACGCCACCGGACGCGTGACCACTATGAAGGTTGTTTCCGGCCCGACGTTGCTACAACAAGCGGCCATGGACGCTTTGAAACAATGGAAATATCAGCCGGCGTCGCTCGACGGCAAACCCGTTTCCATGCACCTGACCGTCACACTCCAGTTCCGCTTGCAATAATCCATTGCAGTTTCCGGTGAACTACAGTTCCTGATAAAGTTCCCTACCAGATTTCCTGAACTGCAAGCATAGTTGCGGGATAAAATCCGTACTTTGGTTCGGGGCGGTACTTCCTTTCAATTTCGGGCAAGGAGGCGGTCTTGTTCCAGCGGAGAATCTTACGTGCAATTGTGATGATCTATGCCGTGGTCCTCACCGCGCCGCATGGCGCTCGCGCGCAGCAAAGCTATGCCGTGATCACGCAGAATGGCGTCCCGATGAAAACGCGTGACGGCGTGACACTCTATTCGGACATCTACCGTCCGAAGGATGACGGAAAATTTCCGGTCATCCTGATGCGCACCCCGTACGATAAAAGCGTGGGCTGGGCGGCCTCGTCGGCTTATCAGATTGCCACGCACGGCTACGTCGTCGTCGTGCAGGATGTTCGTGGGCGCTACACATCGGAAGGCGACTGGTACCCGTTTCGGCATGAGTCCAACGACGGCTACGACGCCATCGAATGGGCTGCCGCGCTGCTATCCTCGAACGGCAAAGTCGGCATGATGGGCGGTTCCTACGTGGGCGCGACGCAGATGCTCTCCGCGATTGCCCATCCTCCGCATCTTGCGGGAATCTGCCCTGTGGTCACGGCCAGCAATTATCACGACGGCTGGACGTATCAGGGCGGAGCGTTCGAACAGTGGTTCGATCAGAATTGGACGACGCAACTTGCTACGAACACGATGTGGCGATTGATTGCGAAAAACACAAACGCGCTGCTGGGTGCGCCCGTGCTTCCCCTCGCTAACTATCCAGTCTTCAATTACGCCTCGCTTCCGGCGGGCGCCGACGCCACGGCCCAGCTTGCACCGTATTATCTTGATTGGCTCGCACACCCTGACTATGACGCGTATTGGAAGCAGTGGTCCATTGAGGAGCATTTCTCGGATATTCAAGTCCCGGCTCTTCATATCGGAGGTTGGTACGACATTTTTCTGGCCGGCACGCTAAGAAATTACATGGGAATCAAGGCGCACGCCGGTACGGACGAGGCCCGCAAAGGTCAGCGCCTGCTGGTGCAAATCGGCGGGCACGCCGGTTTCGGGCGCCGCATCGGCGACGTCGAATTCGGCGATGACGCGCTCAAATTTACTTCCACGGACGTCGTGCTTGCCTGGTACGACTATCTCTTCAAGGGCGTGCAGAACGAGTTTGCAACTGTGCCCGTGCACATTTTTGTGATGGGAGAGAATAAGTACCATCAGGAATCGGATTGGCCTCCGCCGGAAAATAAACTCACTCGCTACTTCCTGCATTCGGGCGGTTCGGCCAATTCGCTGCGCGGGGACGGCGGCCTTTCCCTCACGCCGCCAAAAAAAGAAGCGCCCGACAAATTCACGTACGATCCGGCAAATCCCGTGCCCACTATCGGCGGCTCGCTCTGCTGTGACGCAGCACACTACGAGCCAGGCCCGCGCGACCAGCGCGCCGCTGAAAATCGCAACGACGTACTTGTTTATTCCACCAAGCCCCTTGCCGATGACATGGAAGTCACCGGACCTGTCACCCTCGAACTCTGGGCGAGTTCTTCCGCAGTGGACACCGATTTCACGGCAAAGCTCGTAGACGTCTCGCCTAGTGGCTTCGCGATGGATCTCACCGACGGAATTCTCCGCATGCGCTATCGCGAATCGCAGGAGAAGCCCGAGTTGATGAATCCGGACCAGGTTTACAAAATCTCTGTGGACCTGTGGGCTACCGGCAACGTCTTTAAGAAGGGCCACATCCTTCGCCTGGAAGTTTCCAGCAGCAATTTCCCGCGATTTGACCGCAACCTGAACACCGGTGCGGTTCAAGCGACGAGCCGCGAGTTCGTCTCCGCCACTAACACGATCCTACACGACGCGGAGCATCCGTCGGCGCTCTTGCTTCCTGTGATTCCAGCCGCAGCCGCCGCGCCGCGATGAAGGGGGAGAGGAAGTCCCTCAGCCACGTCGAAGGCCGAGCGCCGGAGTTCACAGCATCAACAAGGGGCGCTCTGCCACTATCACGCCCACGACCGGGTCAATGACTGAAATCGTAGGTTTACGCCAGTCACTTCCGTTTTGCCCGTGATTCGACCACAGTCCTGAACCACAGCTTCCCAGAAGCGGACTTCTGGGGCCTGAGGCAGAAAGTCACTTGATAAGGCGAAACGCTCGAAGGTGGAAGTGAAAAAGAAGCACGGCTGGTTGGAACTCAAACGTAGAACGAAGGGCTATCGGGGCTTCGCTTCCTTCAGTAGATCAATTTCAGAGAAAACTGGATCTGCCGCGATGATCCTGCCGTGTGGCTGATGATGCCGAACCCGCTGCCGCGCACGGTGTTCGACGGCAAACCGAAATTCACGATGTTAAACACATTGAAAAATTCCGCGCGAAACTGGAGCATACCCAGTTCGCGATTGCCTCTTTTTCCAAAAGGAGTTTCCTTGATCATCGCTATGTCGAAATTGTGGAAACCGGGTCCGCGGAAAGTATCGCGTCCCAGTGTGCCGAATCGCCCCAGATTCGGGCCTGTTCCGCCAGGAAGATCAATCGGAACAAAGAAGAACGAGCTATTGTTCATGCCGCGCCCAAAATAATCTTCGCGGACCACGCGGTTCGTCGAGAGGTCGGGCATCGCAATCAAATCCGGGCGATCCGTCCCACCAGCCCCTGCTCCTGTTTGTTGTATCCCTGAATAAACGGTGAACGGCGGCCCGGTCGACAGCGTGGTGATGTTCAGAAACTGCCAGCCTTTTGTAAGCCGGCTTCCCAGCGGTTGGAGAAAGCCTACGCGGTCAAACGGCAGTGTTTGAATCATGCTGACTGCGAAAACATGAGTCACATCAAATGTGGATGGCCCTTTTTCGGCTCCTGGATCTCGTGGATTTTGTGGCAGCGTTTGCAGTGTTACCCCCGGGGTCCCGGCAATTCCACCCGGGACGGAACTCGTATCGTCGAGAGACTTGGAAAACGTATAGCTGGCCTGGAAGCTCAAGCCAATCCGCAAATAGTTTTCCGTGGCGCTGGTTTGCAGCGAATGATAGGTGGAATGAGCGGCGGTGTTCATTACCGTGATAGGCCCGAATCCTCCGATCGCGTGTCCCGTCGCGTTGAACTGCGTAAACGGTGCAAACGCCGGGTCCGCGCCGCCAAAGCTGTTGGGCGAATCCACACTGGCAAGATGGACTCCCGTGGTTCCGACGTACGCGCCACTGAACTTCACGCCTCCGAAATCGTGATCGATCCCCGCGGTGAATGTCCCGATGTATCCATTGCGAAAATGTCTGCCAATGACGGCGGCGCTAAACAATTGCACTTCGTGGCCGGGTGTAGTTGCCGCAAGGTCATTCTGAAATCTCTGGAGATCGATTTGCGTGTTCGCGGGGAGGTTTGCGCTACCCGACGCGAAAAGAGGCTGGCCTTGCGTGTTGTATACAGTTGGAAGAATCTCAGGCACCAACGCATTCTGAAACGGCACCGGGACACCGGGCAGCGCCGTGATGAGCGGCTGAAAGACGAGCGGGAAGTTTCCCGTGACATAATTCTCAAGCCACAGATTTGGGAGAATGGTGGTGATGGCTCCTCCGGCATGAAGAGTCGTGTGCTTGCTTGCCGCGAAATCAAGAGAGAGGCGGGGTCCCCAGCCATTTCGATCCAGCGGATAGATAGGCTGTGGGTTGTAAAGGAATATTGCTTTGGCGCCCGGAGCATAAAACGAAGTCAGTTTGCCGGCTGCATCGACCGCGTCGGCGATGGACGTCCGATGTTTGGCTTCTTTGATGCGGCTGTTCAGGTCGTACCGGAAACCATAATTCACGCTCAGACGCGAGCTCACCTTCCACGTGTCCTGAAAAAAAAAGTTGTAAGCCTCGCGGCGCACGCCAGCTTCGTCAAACTTGTCTCCTACGGGCGTCACCCTCGCTGCGGCGGTGATCCCGTAAGAGAAAGGCGTCGCGGTAATCAATCCCGTGAGCGAATCTGGCAACAGATCGCCAGGATGAATGTCATGCTGGCCGCTCGCCGAAGGAATCAGCACAGGCGAATAAGCAGGCCCTCCTCCAAACGTGTAGATGCCGTTGGGATTGAGGCCGAAAATCGTGGCATCGCGGTTAAAGCGCAGCTCCACTCCCCATTTGAAACTGTGGGATCCACGCGCGTATGTCATATCGTGTTTCAGCTGATAGACGTTTCCGTAGGAGCCAAAGATCGAGCCGTCCGCCGAATTGAAGTTCTGGAAGAGGCCGTCTCCGAACGTAATGGCAGGCTGCGTGTGACTGATGGACGAAAAAAAGGGCGTGCTGCGAATGTATCCGAACGACGTCACGAAGATGAGGCGCTGGGATATTGTTCGTGTATACCTGAGCGCTGCGCTTCGCTGATGATCAAAAAAGTTGACACCGAAGGTAGGATCGATCGCTGTCTGATCGGGATTCGTCGTCGGGCCCCTGACCTGGTTCAAGCTGAAGCGGCCGAAGAGAGCCGCTTTGCCGGAAAGGCGATGATCGATCCGCACGGAAAACTGGTCCGTATCTGTCGCTACCTTTGAAGAGGTTGCAAACGTGCGAGCGCCGTACGCGCCTTGGGGCTCGTTAGGCAAGGGAAAGCGCGCGAGGATGCCAGCGACCGCCGGGTTAACCGGCACGGTCAGAGTATCGCCGGGAGAAGTCGCATTGCGCGGAAAAGTCGTCGTATCGATCCCTTGTCTCTCTGCCGCTGTTGGGACTGGGAATACCTGCGTCGTTCCAAGCACTTGCCGGAAACCCTGATATTCTGCGAAATAAGACGTTTTGCCCCTGCCATCATAAATTTTCGGAAGCAATAGGGGGCCGCCATTGGTTACTCCAAATTCGTTGCGAGCGAATGGCGGAATTCGTCGGGGGTCGACCGCGCTCTGGTGATCGAAGAAATTTCGCGCGTCAAATGCGGCGTTGCGGACAAACTCGAAAGCGCTGCCGTGTACTTCATTCGTGCCGGACTTGGTGATTACATTGTTGAAACCCGCCGCGCCGTGTCCGATTTCCGCAGGCATTACACCGGAACTTGATTGCACCTCTTGAATGGCATCGACGTTAAAGTTGGAGAAGGTGGCTCCGCCGAGTTCCGGGTCGGTGGTATCCGCGCCATCCATGGCAAAGACGGAGGCCGAGCCGCGTTGGCCATTCACGGCAAACTGTTGCGTAAAATTGGCGGCGCCGTTTGTATCCGTCATGGTCCCCGCCGCCAACAGCAACAGCTTGCTGAAGTCGCGCTCGTTCAATGGGAGGCTAGATACTTCTCCGCCGGACAGGTGCTCTCCGCCGCTTGCCTGAACGGGTGTTGGCGGCTGGGCTGCCGAAATAAGGACGGTCCCTTCTTGCGGAGATAATTCAATCGCTGAGTTGAGGGTTTTGCCAGCTTCAATAATTACAGGATTAGCTGAGGTGTAGGTCTTGCCCGCCAGAGTCACCGCAAGCTGGTAGCTGCCTGGTGCGATTGCCTCGAACGAAAACTCACCGCCTGCCGAGGTTTTCGCAGCAAAGTGTCCTTGACCCATCTTAGCCCGCAGGTCTACAACCGCATCTGCGACTGGCTTGCCACTTTTGTCGCGCAAGATGCCGGCCCAGGAAGGTGCCGGAGAAGGGTGTCCAGCGGGTACCATCAGCAGCAGGACTACAAAGAAGAACACCATTCTAATAAAGACACGCGTATCGGCTAAAGAAATGGCAACTGGCTGCTCCCTACGTTGTCGACAATCTTGTTCGAGAGCATTCTCTGTCGTTCTGTTGAAGTTCAACATAGGTCGATCGAAGTACGGCAGCGGCGGACTCGTCCTGACCTCTTCCAAATGATCGTGGAGATTATAGAGGTTCGCTGAGCCACGGGCACGGCGTTTCATACCTGTTTCTCGGAAGGGACTTCTTGGCGGCAAGATGCGCGGTTCCCGCCAGAGCCTTTGATGTCGCGAAATCCAGACGAATTATGGAGACAATCGTCCTCGAAGGAGCCATTCCTACTGCCTGGGCACGAACGTCTCGCCCCGCGTCTTTTCGGGAAAAGTGACTTAGGATAGGCTGCTATCTTATCTGTGAGGAGGCGCTCTCTCATCTCCGCGCTCGGCAAGGAGCGCGCTCGCAAGCAAGGTAAGGCCGCCCCACACTGCGAATTCCCACCAAAATTGTCTTCGTTCGATTTTCTCGAGATAGAGCGCGTCCCCCATTGCGTCGCTCGCGTCCTCAGCTTTTGCAACATGCCGGTCATAGCTCCGGTGCAGCTGTGCCAAGGACTCTTGGTCTTCGGGCGAGAGATTTAACTCGTGTTGCATGTTCCTGGCGGAGCTGGCACTGGCCTCTTTTTGCGCATTGTAGGCACGTTGAACCCGCACTTCCGCCATGCCGGTAGCCGCAGCGCATGATTGTAGTCCTGAATCGCGCGGTCGTGATCACCCTTGTAGGCGTACGTCCCGCCCCGGCCGTAGAACGCATTTGGCAAGGTCTGGATTCAACCGCAGCGCTTGATCGCAATCTGAGATCGCACGGCCATAGTCACCCTTGCGCGAGTACGCCAAGCCTCGGCCGTAGAATGCCATAGCCAGGTTGATACCTGTTTCGTGGGCGGACTGGATGAGCGCCGAGCATCCTGCAATGCTCCGCTCAGGGTCGTCGCTCTTGCACTGCTTCCATTTCTCCACTTCCGTCTGACCGCGTAGGTCGGCAGACCCACCCAACAAAATCACCAGCATGATCATCGACAGAGAAGAAATATATTTGTGAAAAATGACCATTTACTCTTCGCCAGTCTACCACCGCTGCGAAGGCGTCGAGACTTCTCAGGTCCTGATAAAACGCCGTAATCGGACCGTCGCTGGCCAGAAACGGGCTTGTGGGAAGTCGGCAAGCCGCGAGCTATCGTTCGTTCATCCCAAGACGCTCCGGCTTGCGGGATGCGAACGGGGTTCGTATACTGGCGGCCCGGCCAATTGGCGGTTCTGGCGGTTGGGTAGACCGCTAGTGCTCACCTTCCTTGGCCCGAAAAAAGAGCTGACGTAGCCGAAGCATTGATTCTGCTCTGGAATCCAGCGAAGAGAGATTTCTCTGCGGAGAAGACGCGCAGAGAGAAGCGGTTTCACTCCGTTCGAAATGACGGAAGCAAGGCTGTCCGTACCAAAGGAGAATTTCGCATGCCGCAAGCTCCCATGCCGGAAGAAATGAATGTCTACCAGAACGCGGAAGCGCGCTTCGAAGTCGCCGCGGAAAAACTGGGACTGGAACAGGGGCTGTACCGCTATCTCAAATACCCCAGCAAAGAAATCACTCTCTACATTCCTATAGGGATGGACAATGGGACTCTGGAAGTGTTCACCGGATACCGCGTGCTGCATTCCACGGTACGCGGACCGGGCAAGGGCGGAATCCGCTTTGCTCCCGACGTTTCCATCGACGAAGTGCGCGCGCTGGCCACCTGGATGACCTGGAAGTGCGCGGTCGTAAATATTCCGTTTGGCGGCGCCAAGGGCGGAGTGATTTGCGATCCGCGCAAGATGTCCCGCGGCGAGCTCGAGCGGCTCACCCGCCGCTACACTGCGGAACTTTCGAACTGGCTGGGTCCAGAAAAGGATGTCCCGGCGCCGGACGTCGGCACCAACGAACAGACCATGGCTTGGGTCATGGACACTTATGCCATGCACCTTGGCCAAGCCACCACTGCCGTGGTGACCGGAAAGCCCATCGAACTCGGTGGATCGCGCGGAAGGAAAGAAGCCACTGGCCGCGGTGTGATGATTTGCTGCGATAAAGCGCTGGCCAAACTGGGAATCAAGAAAGAAGGCTGCCGCGTTGTGGTTCAGGGTTTTGGCAACGTCGGCTCCATGGCCGCGGACCTGATGCAAAAAGCCGGCTACAAAATCATCGGCCTGGCAGATATTGGCGGCGGTCTTTACAACGAGAAAGGCTTTGACGTGCCAAGGGTCATCGACTGGGTGTACACCCAGAAGAAGCCGCTCCAGGATTTCCCCGGCGGGGGAACGAAAATGATCGCGCGCGATATCCTCTTTCAACCGTGTGAGATCGCTATTCCCGCGGCCATCGAAAATCAAATCACGGAGAAAAACGCCAACCAGGTCAAGGCGAAAATCCTGTGCGAAGGCGCCAACGGTCCCACCACTTGGCAAGCCGACGCAATTATCGATTCGAAAGGCATTTTTACCGTGCCGGACATTCTCGGCAATGCCGGCGGCGTCACCGTCAGCTATTTCGAATGGGTCCAGGACCGCCAGGGCTTCTTCTGGCGGGAGAGCGAAGTGAACGAGCGCCTCTTCGACGTGATGGACAATGCCTTCGATGAAGTGGTGCGCTTTGCGGAAAAGCACAAAGTCAACAACCGCATTGCCGCCTACATGCTGGCTATCGACCGCGTCGCTAGCGCGCTTAAGCTTCGCGGCATTTATGCCTAGCGCATAACAGTCCATGCCCTTGTCTTGGCTGGCTACGACGTGCTTGCCCGCCTAGCTTTCAGGGGCGCGCGCCTTCTTTCGGAGAATCCCAGCTGAGAGGAGGGTGACCGCCAGGCCGATAGGAAAAACCTCCATGAACGTCAGCGCCACATTGATGGCTGGGTTGGCGTACATCTGCTTGAACTGCTCTGCCCGTCTCGCCGTCTCATCTACCCTTTGCTGGTTGGCCCCGGAAGCCTTCGCGTGCTCCACCATGTGCGCGGCATATTTGTCGACAAAATCGGGCATGAACTTGAAATAGACGATCTCCCAGGTCCCCACGTAGGAAGCGCTGGAGATCAGTGTAATCAGGATGCCGACGGCGAACCCGCGGCCGAAGGTGATCCGGCCAGCGCCAACATTCTCCCGATACGAACGCACTCCGAAGAACACCATGAGCGCCGAGAGCACGATCCCGGTATAGCCGAGGATTTCCCCTTTCTCCCAGCCGATTCTGTCGACGAACGGGACCGTCATCAGCATCAGCGCAGCGGAAACCGCGCCGGAGATCAGTCCAAAGGTCAACACCGTCTTTTTCATGGAATATCAATCTCCTTTTCCGTGAAACAGGCTTTTCACGTGCGCGAAGTGTAGCGGGGCGCGCCCGCGATGTCGTCACACTTTTGGATGATTTTGCATCGGAGAGCGAAAAATCACGCTTTCGGGTGGGGCGGAGGCGTCACGGGATCAGCCGGGCGGTCTTGCCGATCTGCACGGCCTGGGTCCGCCGCTTTGCTCCTAGCTTATCAAACAGCCGGCTCGAATGGGTCTTGACAGTGTTTTCGCTGACGAATAGCCGGCCGGCAATTTCCCGATTGCTCAAGCCGGCGGCTATGAGGCCGAGAATCTCCAGCTCACGCGCGGTGATGCCGAACCGGCTCACGCGCGCCTCGTCGGCGACGAACGGATCTGTGGACTGGACCGGGGCCTGCGCCGGGACATCCTTGATGATCGTCGCCGGCTTTTTTCGGGTGAGCGTCAACCCCAGCCAGATGCCGAGCCCGGCAAACAGGGCGGCCACCAGCGCAACATAGATCTCCACCGAATGCTCGACGACCAGGAAGCGGTACTCGGTCAGTTTCAGGACCACGATCAGCACGCCGCCGCACACGCCATAGAGCAGGATGTCGCGCACGGCGCGGAGGCGCGAACTAGGCGCGGATTCCTTCGTCAAGGTCACGGGGGAGCCATGATATCTGAAGACTGCAACCTTGGGGAGCACCAGCCTTCCATAGCCGGGCACGTGTAACGAATACTCTTGACCCTGTTCCTTGTTTCGACGATGGATAGCGGGTAACATCAAATAGCAGGAGGCAGAACAGACTTTGTAAGGATTGGTTTTTGTGTGGAGGGCCGCAAGATGTTTTCTCACGCTTCTTACCTGCCGCGCGTATGGCTGGGCAGCCAGGTCTCGGGCAAACTTTTGCCTTCGACAGTTCGACCTCTTTCCGCTCATATCAAGTTTACGGAAAACTGCCAGGCGGGCTGCATTAGCTGTGATTACTGGAAGTCACGCTGGCAAGACAGGATCAGCACCGATCGCGCCGTAGAACTCCTTAACGAGATCGGTGCGGCGGGCATCGGAACCTTGCGCCTGACCGGAGGCGAGCCTCTTCTCCGTAGGGACTTATTTGAGATTTTGCAGAAAGCCAACGCCGCTTCTTTCAAGCACATCATCCTTCAAACGAATGGGCTGCTTCTCAAAAAACTTCACAAGGAGGTCAACGACTCCCCAATCACCAAAGTCGCCGTATCAATTGACGGTCTCAAGGAATCGAATGACCTGATCCGCGGGATCCAGGGCTACTTTGATCTGGGCATCGAAGGTCTCCGTTTGCTGCGAAACAAGAAGCTTACTTTCTCTGTCACCCTCAATCGGCTGTCCGCTGAAGAGCTCGAAAAACTTGCAGACGTGGCTCACGGATTGGGTGCTGACGTTGAATTCAATATCCTCAGCCGAAGTCTTTCTTTCCTCAAGGACGCAGATCTCACTTCCATGTGGCCGCAGGGCGGCGATGTGCCGAAGATTGCAAAATTTGTGCGTGACACGCTCAAGCGTCCCGCGTACGAAACCGATTACATCACCAGGTACTACAACAATGAGATTATGGAGGAGCCTCCCTGCGTGCTCGGCTACCTCCAGGTCTTTGTGTTATCCAATGGCGATGTGTTGACAGGTTGTTACCCCTTGAATCCGGTTGGAAATATTCTGCGGGATAGCCTCGCAAATATCTTGGCCTCGGAGGCTTACTCTCGCCAGTGCGAGGCAATGATCCGCCGGGAATGTCCAGGTTGTACTTGCGGCATTGAAAGTTCCCTGGCTATGAACCATGCCGCTTCCAGCGCCCTCTTCGAGCTCAAGCGTCTCAAGGTCCGTCAGGACGGCGCCAACAAGCCATTGCCCCTCGCGGTAACGCAAGCTGGAAACGTCCAAAATTTATAGGCTGTGCAAGATTGAACAGCGCGGAACCGTCGCCGCTCGGTCATAATTGCGGCCGTGCTGTGCCCTCTGATGGAAATTTGGAATGGCAGTAGCTTTTGGGACCAACTTGTATTAGTTTCTTTTCCGCCCCTGCCGCCTAATGGGGATCGGCACGAGTCAGTTCGTAACTCCGCTACGGACTGTGCTGGGATCAATTCAAACTGGACGGCTCCGAAAATCATTCTGAGCCAGGAAGGAGTCCGCCCGTGACCCCGGACTCACTCTTGTCAGGCCATGCTAAGAGCGAAGAGCAGCACCGCCGCGACATCTGTATCGCCGGACGATGGATGTACGAGCGCGGACACATCGTCGCCTGTGAAGGAAACATTTCCGTACGTCTCGATGACGGCAGCGTCCTCACCACTCCTACCTGCATGAATAAAGGGATGCTCTCTCCCGAGGACCTGGTCATCACCGACCTTCACGGCCGGCAACTCTCTGGCGACCGCAAGTTTTCTTCTGAGCTTGCTATGCACCTTTTGTTCTACCGTATGCGCCCGGATGTGATGGCCGTCTGCCATGGGCATCCCCCCACGGCCACCGGATTTGCGGTCGCCGGGCGCGCGCTGAATCGTGCCCTGCTTCCCGAAGTCGTCGTGGGACTGGGACAGATCCCTCTGGTGCAATATGCCACGCCGGGAACTCAGGAATTGAGTGAGGCCATCGAGCCGTTTGTGCCGCATTACGACGCGCTCCTGCTTGCCAACCACGGAGCGGTAACCTGCGGCCCGGATCTACTCACCGCCTTCTTTCGAATGGAGACCATCGAGCACAGCGCGAAAATCACACTGGCCGCGGAGATGGCCGGCGAGCCGGCGTTGCTCTCCAGCCGCGAAGTTGCCAAGCTCATGGCTGCGCGTCCGCGTTACTTTGTCGCACCCCCGCCAGGCGGCGGAGCGGAATTACCCATTACCCGCGACAGCGGAGAAAACGCGGGCGATGACGTAACCCTCACGCGGAGCGAACTGGATGCGCTGATTGACGAAGCGGTGCGCAAGGACCGCGCCCGCCGCTGAGCTTAGAGCCGCCAAACTGGTCGCGCAGCTCCTCGTCTTTTTCTTTTTTCAACGCACCTGCTCGCCAGTTCGAATCATCTAAACAATTGGAATGCCGCGGGAAAGTAAGCCGCCGAGCTCCTGGTCCGGTTCGGTGCTTCGCCTGAGAAAGGAGATTTTTCATGGAACCAAGGATTGACTATCGGAAATACGCCGCGGAAGCGCAAAAATCGTTGTATGCGTTGGAAAAATACATTGCCGAATGCGGGCTTGATCACAAGCTGATTCATCTGATCAAGATGCGCGCTTCACAGATTAATGGCTGTGCGTATTGTATTGACATGCATTCGAAGGATGCGCGCGCTGCGGGGGAGACGGAACAGCGGCTGTACGAACTCGATGCCTGGCGCGAGACGCCCTTCTACACCGAACGCGAGCGGACCGCTCTGGCGTGGACCGAGGCGCTGACTCTGGTTTCCCAAACGCACGTTCCCGATTCTGTCTACGACGAAGTTCACCAGCAGTTCAACGAAAAAGAGATTGTGGATCTAACGCTTGCCGTTTCGATGATCAACCTTTGGAACCGCCTAGCGATCTCGCTCCGCGCGGTGCCGGGGCGTTATAAGCCGGCTGCCACCGCTGCATCCGCCTCTTGATCCAATTTCACCGCGGGAGCGAGTGAATGCCCATCGTCGCCCGCGAAATTCTTCTTCCCAGGCTTTTCTAAGAATTCCCCGCATCGCGCTCCCGTTTGCGCTACTCTCAATTTCCTGTAGCTCGCGCGGATTCGAGAGGATTGCAGGTATGAGTAGCGCCGCCAAGTTTTTCCAGGTCATCCAAGCCAGGGACATAGCGGCAGTTAGACGAATGCTGGCCGCCGAGCCTGATCTGGCTGGCGCCCGGAACGAAAAGGGGCAATCGGCCTTGTTGCTAACGGTGTACAGCGGCAACAAGGAACTTTGCAATGTCTTGCAGGCGCAGGGAATTCCGCTGGAATTGCACGAAGCGGCGGCACTTGGTCAACTGGAACGCGTGAAGCAGCTCGTCGAAGAAATACCGACTCAGGCGAAGACCTACTCGCCCGATGGGTTTCCTGTAATTGCGCTGGCCGCCGTGTTCGGGCATCTGGAAGTAGCCGAATACTTGTTCGAGAAAGGTGCGGACGTCAACGCGGCCGCGACAAATGGAACCGGCTATAGCGCGTTGACCGGAGCGGTAGCCAGCGGCCACACTGCCGTTGTGTCGTGGCTATTGGCAAATGGCGCCGACCCGAATTACCGTTACGGAAACGGCTACTCGCCGCTTCTTACTGCCGCCGCGAACGGTCACCTGGGAATCGTGAGTATGTTGCTGGCAAGCGGCGCCGATTTGCAGGCCCGGACCAATGATGGAAAGACGGCGCTCGGTTTCGCCCAGGAGCGTGGCCATGCCGAAGTCGCCGAATTTCTGCGCAGCCATGGGGCCGCGTAACAGAGCGTCCGGGAAAATGTCAGCGCACAACAGAGTTGCCGTTCTCATTAGTTTCGTTCTCTGCTTCTCCATGTGGCCTTCCGGAAAGTCCTTTGCCCGGGAGAAAGGAGGAACAATGTCTCTGCAAATTTCCAGCACGGCCTTTTCCGCTGGGGAAACAATCCCGAAAAAATTTACCTGCGACGGCCCGGACGTGTCCCCGCAATTGAAATGGAATGATCTGCCTGCAAATACGCAGAGCGTTGAGCTCATCATGGATGATCCCGACGCGCCCGGGGGCACTTGGGTCCACTGGGTGCTCTACGACCTTCCGGCGAACACACGAGACCTTCCCGAAGGAGTCGCGAAGCAGGAGCAGCTTTCCAGCGGCGCGCGCCAAGGCCGAAACGATTTCGGCAGAGTTGGCTACGGCGGTCCATGTCCGCCGCCCGGCAAGCCGCACCGTTATTTCTTCAAACTGTATGCCCTGGATACAAAACTCAACCTCAAAGCCGGCGCGACAAAGGCCGACGTCGAGCGCGCCATGAAAGGCCACATCCTCGCGCAAGGGGAACTCATTGGCAAATACGGCCGCTGACGTTCGACTTCGCGTTGACGGGCGAAAGAAAAGCGGCAATACTGGCGAGCGATGATTGGCCAGCTTCGCGGACGGCTTGCCGAAAAAAGACCGAACCAAGTGCTCGTCGACGTGGGCGGCGTCGGCTACGTTGTGCAAGTGCCGCTTTCGACTTACGCCGCGCTCGGCGAGTTGCATACCGAAGTAACCCTCCTGATCCACACGCATGTGCGGGAAGATGCGCTGGCCTTGTACGGATTTGTGTCCTCGCGCGAAAAACATTTTTTTGAGATGTTGCTTTCGGCTTCCGGCGTAGGGCCAACGCTGGCGCTGAAAATTTTGAGCGGGATGAGCGTCGAGGAACTCGTACCTGCCATCCGTGGAAGCGATTTGGCGCGGCTGACAAGAATTCCCGGCGTGGGACGCAAGACCGCGGAGCGCATAGTGGTGGAGTTGAAAGACAGACTGGAAACCGTGGCCGTGGAAGTGGAAAAACCTGCGGCGTCTTCGCCGGCGGGAATCGAGGCGGATGTTATTTCGGCGCTGGTGAATCTGGGATACGACAGCCGCGCTGCCGAAAGCGCGGTCGGGGAAGCGAAACGCGAGGCGGGCGCAGGGAATTTTGAGAGATTGCTGCGCGGCGCATTGCAGTCGTTGAGCGCACCAAAGGGGCGCGCCGCGCGTGGAGCATGACGAGCAATCCGAACGTCAGGTGATAACGCAGAGACGCAGAGCGCGCTGAGGAAACGCAGAGAAGAATGGCGGATGGAACGGCAAAACGGATGATGCAGCAGCGGCAGCCAGAACGCATTGTGTCCGGACAGGCGTTTGACGAGGATGCGCGCATTGACGTGAGCGTGCGGCCCAAGCGTCTGGACGAATACATCGGGCAGAAACGCGTCAAAGAAAATATCCAGATCGCCATCGAAGCCGCGCGAAGCCGCGACGAAGCGCTGGATCACGTGCTGCTCTACGGACCGCCCGGCCTTGGAAAAACCACGCTGGCGCAAATCATCGCGAATGAATTGAACGTGCCGATCAAAACCAGCGCGGGCCCTTTGCTGGAACGCAAAGGAGACCTGACGGCGATATTGACTTCGCTGGAAAAGAAAGAGGTTTTCTTTTTGGATGAAATTCACCGTTTGCAGCCCGCGGTGGAAGAAGTTTTGTATCCGGCAATGGAAGATTTTCGGGTCGACCTGATCATCGGCCAGGGGCCGGGAGCGCGGATTCATCCGTTCCAGCTGGGACACTTTACGCTGATCGGCGCGACGACTCGCGCGGGATTGATTACCGCACCGCTGCGCTCGCGGTTTGGCATCGTGCACCGGCTGGATTTTTACGAGCCGGCGGATTTGCTGATTATCATTCATCGCTCGGCGAAAATTCTGAACATCCAGATGGACGAAGGCGGCGCGGAAGAAATTGCGGGCCGCTGCCGCGGCACGCCGCGCATCGCCAACCGCCTGCTGCGCCGCGCGCGCGATTTTGCCGAAGTGCGCGCCGCGGGACGCATTACTCGCGCCGTTGCTCAGGAAGCATTGCAAATGCTGGGCGTGGACGAAAGCGGCCTCGACGAAGTGGACCGCAACCTGATGATCGCCCTGCTCGACAAGTACGCCGGCGGGCCGGTCGGCCTCAGCACGCTCGCTGCGGCGCTCTCAGAGGAAGAAGACGCCATCGAAGAAATGTACGAGCCCTACCTCATGCAAATCGGCATGATCGACCGCACCCCGCGCGGCCGCGTGGCCACCCCTCGCGCCTACGAATACTTCGGCCGCGACCTGCCCCGCCGCCAGCCGCGACTCTTCTGAGGAAGTTGACAGTCCAAAGTTGAAAGTTGAACGAGAAGGGCGATTCGGATATTTCTGGGCTAGCCTCCTCCTTGATCGCATCGTTCACGCTTGGCCAGGAAATGGACCAAGGGCTTACTTGCGCTTGGGCTTTTTGCGGGTGCGGGCGTATTTGAGGGCGATCAGGCCTTTGGAGAAGGTCTTGTTTTCGAGGAGGGTGAATTCGCGCTGGGGGAAGCCGCTGGGGAAAAGCGGGAGGCCTTCGCCGATGAGGATGGGAACGATTCCGATGTAAAGTTCGTCGACTACGTCGTCTTTGAGGAAGTCGCGGGCGAGTTCGCCGCCGCCCATAAGCCAGATGTTTTTTCCGGGGTGCTTGCCTAGGTTCTCGACGAAAGTTTTCGGGGATTCGTTGACGAATGTGACGCCGCCACGCTCGCCAGGCGGCTGCGAGTGGGAGAAGACGTAATTCTTCATCTTCGAGCCGCTGAAGCCGCCTCCGCCCATTTTGAGTGCTACGTCGTAGGTCTTGCGCCCCATGATGGCGGTATCAATCGTGGCGAAAAACGGCCCCATCGAATAATCCTTAGGCATGAAGAGAAAGTCGACCGCGCCATCGGGGCGGGCGATGTAGCAGTCGAGGCTGATGCCGAGGCCAAGGACGACCTTGCGCATGGTGGCATTCTAAGCGAGAAATTGCCCTTTCTTCAATCATCCAGGCCAGCCAACCCCAGCGACGGAAGTAGACTTATCGCCAGAGCGAAAAGGATTGCGCGAAAGTTTGGACTTAGGCTAACGTGCGTTTCGGCGCGGAAGCGTGCAAGGCTCAGATCGGAGGTGTTCGTCATGCGGAATGTGATTCTTGCGGTGGCCGGCACAGTCTTGATGTCCTGCGGGGCTTATGGGCAGAACGCGGCCTCCGGAACGCATTCTTGCGAGGGCCTGGAGCAACTGGAATTGCTCGGAGCGAGAATCCTTTCGGCGCAGACAGTCGCGGCCGGAGCGTTCACGCCGCCGCCAAATTTGTCCCCTCGGATAGCGGGAGACCCCTCTTTCTACAAAATGCTTCCCGCGTTTTGCCGTGTGGTGGCGGAGGCGACGCCGAGTGCGGATTCCTCGATCAAGATCGAAGTGTGGATGCCCGTCAATGACCAGAATGGCGGCAGATGGAACGGTAAACTGCAAGGCCGGGGCAACGGAGGATTCTCCGGAGAGATTGGTTACCAGCAATTAGGGATCGGTGTGTACCAAGGTTACGCGATGGCAGGCACGGATGGAGGCCATTCGGGAGATGCGACTTACGCGAGTTGGGCGCTAGGGCACCCTGAAAAGGTCGCGGACTACGGATATCGAGGAATCCACGAGATGACGCGGGTCGCGAAGGTGGCGGCGAAAGCGTATTACAGCAAGGGTCCGCAGCATTCGTATTTCTGGGGCTGCTCGAATGGCGGGCGGCAAGCGCTGATGGAAGCACAACGCTTTCCGGAAGACTACGATGGGATTCTGGGGGGAGCGCCGGCCAATTACTTTACGCACCTGCTATCCAAGGCGCTTGCGGATGCGCAGGCGACGACTCTCGACCCGGCGAGTTATATCCCATCGAGCAAACTTCCGGCGATCGCCCGTGCCGTGAACGCTGCCTGCGATGCGCAGGACGGAGTGACCGACGGGATACTGAACGAACCGAGGCAATGTCACTTCGATCCGGGCGCGATGCTTTGCAAAGAAGGCGATTCGGAGAAGTGTCTGACGGCGGCGCAGGTTACCGCGCTGAAAAAATTGTATGAAGGGCCGAACGATGCGAAAGGGCGAAAGATTTTCCCCGGCTATTTGCCGGGAGCGGAAGAGGGGCCCGGAGGATGGGAAACGTGGATCACTGGACCGGCGCCGGGCAAAAGCTTGCTGTTCGCCTTCAGCGGCGGATACTTCTCCAACTTCGTCTATGGGAAGGCGGACTGGAATTACAAGGACGCCAGTGTCAATGAAGCGATGAAAGCGGCTGACGAGAACACCGCGCAAATGTTGAACGCGACGAACGCAAACCTCGCGGCGTTCAAAGCGCGCGGTGGGAAGCTGATTCTGTATCACGGCTGGAACGATCCGGCCATTTCGGCGCTCAACACGGTCAACTATTACAACGATGTGGTGAGCAAGATGGGCGCGCGGGAGACGGAGGCGTTCACGCGTCTCTATCTGGTGCCGGGGATGCAGCACTGTGCCGGGGGTCCTGGAACGGATTATTTAGGACAGGGCGCGGCGGGCACGAGGGATGCGCAGCACAACATAGAACTGGCACTCGAAGAATGGGTGGAGAAAGGGAGCGCGCCCGCGGCGATCATTGCTACGAAGTACGAA
>Ga0210407_10000573_pt1 | contig 40810 bp, 34 predicted proteins | sample IncBWC27MmetaG_FD_150860 | JGI IMG/M metagenome (GOLD analysis project Ga0210407, IMG submission 150860) | Forest soil microbial communities from Barre Woods Harvard Forest LTER site, Petersham, Massachusetts, United States - Inc-BW-C-27-M | ecosystem: Environmental > Terrestrial > Soil >...
GTCGTCCGCCCGCCTCACGCCCCCGCTGTCGCAGCCGGGACCGTGGTGCCGATCGTTCGATTCCCCGGTGGGGCGCTGCCGATCTGAGCCACCCGGCCGATGCTTGACGGCCGGCGCGAACGCAAGTAGAACATAGGCTGGCGTTTAGGATTCGTTCCGCATTGCGGAATTGGGGGTGCCATGCTCACCAAGAAGCAGCGCGAGCTGCTGATGTTCATCAATCAACGGCTGACCGCTACGGGTGTCTCGCCGTCCTTCGACGAGATGAAGGACGCGTTGAGCCTCAAATCGAAATCCGGGATCCACCGGCTCGTCGGCGGGCTCGAGGAGCGCGGTTTCATCCGGCGGCTGCCGCATCGTGCTCGAGCGTTGGAGGTGGTGAAGCTGCCCGAGGAAAGTGCTGTCGCGGCGCCGGCTGAACGGGCGCGCTTTTCGCCGACGGTCATTCGCGGCGATTTCACCGGCTCTTTGCCGGGTGCGCCGGTCGCTCCGGACGTCGCAGCGGTCGATCTGCCGCTCTACGGCAGGATCGCCGCGGGCACCCCGATCGAGGCGCTGCGCGATCAGAGCACCACGGTCGGTGTGCCGACGAGCCTGCTCGGGCGGGGCGGCGAGCACTATGCTCTTCAGGTCGCCGGCGACAGCATGATCGAGGCCGGGATCCTCGACGGCGACACGGTCATCATTCAGCGCAGCGACACTGCAGAAAGCGGTGCGGTTGTCGTCGCGCTGATCGACAACGAGGAGGTCACCCTAAAGCGGTTGCGCCGCCGCGGCGCCTCGATCGCGCTCGAACCTGCCAACAAGTCGTACGAGACCCGCATTTTCGGACCCGATCGCGTCAAAGTGCAGGGCCGTCTGGTTGCCTTGATGCGGCGCTTTTAGGGAGCCGCTCATATTTCGGGCTGAGGGGTGAGTGCGGGAGGAAACGATGCATGGGTTGATGTCGGACCGGCCGCTCCTCGTATCTGCGATCCTCACGCATGCCGGCCTTTATCACCGCGATACCGAGATCGTGTCGCGAACCGTCGAGGGGGCGATCCATCGCTACACCTATGCCGAGGCCGAGCGCCGATCCAAGTGCCTCGCCAAGGCACTGCTGAGGCTCGGCATCAAGCCCGGCGACAGAGTGGGCACTCTTGCGTGGAATACCTTTCGCCATTTCGAGCTTTATTACGGCATTTCGGGCATTGGCGCCATTTGCCACACGATCAACCCGCGGCTGTTTGATGAGCAGATCGTATACATCGTGAACCACGCCGCGGACCGGCTTCTGTTTGTCGACACGACCTTTCTCCCGTTGCTCGAGCGCTTGGCTCCGAGCCTGCCGGCGGATAGCCGGATCATCTTGATGACCAACGAGGGGAACCAACCGCAAACCAACTTGCCGGTGCTTCCGTGCTATGAACGATTGCTTGCGGACGAGGAAGACGACTTCGCATGGCCTGAGTTCGACGAGCGGACTGCCGCGTCGCTCTGCTATACCTCCGGAACCACAGGCAATCCGAAGGGCGCGCTCTATAGCCACCGCTCCACGGTGCTGCACGCATTAGGTGCTTCGCTGCCGGATGTAATTCCGGCCTCGGCGCGGGATACCGTTTGCCCCGTGGTGCCGCTGTTTCACGCCTGCGGCTGGGGTGTCGCCTATACCGCGCCGATGAACGGGGTGAAGCTCGTCCTCCCAGGCCCGCGCCTAGATGGACCCAGCCTCTATGAGCTATTCGAAACCGAAAGGGTGACCGTGAGCCTCGGTGTGCCGACCGTCTGGCTCGCCTTCGAGGCATATCTCTCGGCTGACGGTCGGCAATGCTCGACACTGCGTCGGCTGGTCTGCGGCGGGTCAGCGGTGCCGCCGTCATTGATGGAGGCGTTCGAACGCCGAGGCATCGAGTTGGTGCACGCCTGGGGGATGACCGAAATGAGCCCGCTCGGGACTGTCGCTGTCCTGAAGGCCGAGCATTTCCGTCTCGATCCCGACGCGCAGCGCGCGGTCAGATTGAAGCAGGGTCGACCACCCTTCGGTGTCCAATTGAAGATCGTCGACGACGACGGCCGGGCGCAGCCGCATGACGGCAAGTCGATGGGCGAGCTGCTGGTGCGCGGCCCATGGATAGTCAGCGGCTATTTTGAAGACGCTGAAGCGAGCGGGACTGCGGTCGACGGAGACGGGTGGTTTCATACCGGCGATGTCGCGACGATCGATCCCGACGGCTACATGCAGATCACCGATCGCCGCAAAGACGTGATCAAATCAGGCGGCGAATGGATAAGCTCGATCGACCTGGAGAACGCGGCTGTCGCGCACGACGATATCGCCGAGGCCGCGGTGATCGCCGTACCCCATCCCCGCTGGGGCGAGCGGCCCCTGCTGATCGTGTCGTCGCGGCCGGGTAAACGGCCGGACCGAGGCGAATTGATCGGGTTTCTCAGCCAGCAATTTCCGCGCTGGATGCTGCCGGACGATGTGGTGATCGTCGACGAGCTTCCCCACACCGCGACAGGCAAGCTGATGAAGACCCGCCTGCGCGAGATGTTTCGGGACCACGAGCTGCCCGATCGTTGATATTGGCTCGGCCGCTCCCCATCCTCCGGGAATGACCGTTACCGTCCGCTTTGCCCCCTCGCCCACCGGGTTTCTGCACATCGGCGGCGCCCGCACGGCGTTCTTCAACTGGCTCTTTGCGCGGCACCATGGCGGCATCTTTCGGCTGCGCATTGAGGATACCGACCGGACGCGGTCGACGCCCGCGGCGGTCTCCGCGATCATCGACGGGCTGGACTGGCTCGGTCTCTCTTGGGACGGCGAAATCCTCTACCAATCCGCCCGCGCCGAGCGGCATGCCGAGATCGCGCGGCAACTCCTCGCCGCAGGCCGCGCCTATAATTGCTATTGCTCGCCGGCTGAACTCGAGGCGATGCGCGAGCGGGCGCGCGCCGAGCGGCGGTCGGTGCGCTATGACGGCACGTGGCGCGATCGCGATCCGGCCGAAGCGCCGCCCGGGGTACCGCCGGCCATCCGACTAAAGGCACCGCGAGAAGCCGCGACGACAATCCATGATCGTGTTCAGGGCGACGTGACCGTCTCGAACGCCGAGCTCGACGATCTGATCATCCTGCGGGCCGACGGCAGCCCAACCTATAATCTTTCGGTCGTAGTCGACGACCACGATATGGCGGTCACGCACGTGATCCGCGGGGATGACCATCTCAACAACGCCTTTCGGCAAACGCAGATTTACCGCGCTCTAAGCTGGCCGGTACCGGATTTCGCCCACGTGCCGTTGATCCACGGGCCGGACGGTACCAAGCTGTCCAAGCGGCACGGCGCTCTGGGCGTGGATGCCTATCGTGAGCTCGGCTATCTGCCCGAGGCGCTGCGCAATTATCTACTCCGCCTCGGCTGGAGCCACGGCGACGAGGAGATCATATCGACCGAGCAGGCGATCGCCTGGTTCGACCTCGATGCTATCGGGCGGGCACCGGCGCGCTTCGATTTTGCAAAGTTGGACAATCTCAACGGCCATTATATTCGGGTAGCCGAGGACGGTCGATTGGCGGACTTAGTCGCCGAGCGAATCGATAAAACGACGGGTTGGCCGTTGTCCGAGGCTGATCGAGCCCGGCTGCACCTGGCCATGCCAGAACTGAAGTTGCGCCCAAAGACCCTGGGGGAATTGGCGGCCAACGCCCTCTTTTTTGTCACAAAGCGGCCTATCGCCTTGGATGATAGGGCGGCGAAGCTGCTTACCGGAGAAGCCCGCCAATTGCTTGCAGAGCTGCTGCACGCGCTCGAGCACGCCGTTTGGGAAGCCGGCTCGCTCGAACAGCAGGTCCGGAATTTCGCGGAAGGAAGGGGGATTGGGCTCGGCGCCGTAGCGCAACCGCTGCGCGCCGCGCTCACCGGGTCGGCGGCTTCGCCCGGTATCTTCTGGGTGATGGAGGTGCTCGGGCGAGAGGAAAGCCTCGGCCGGATCGCCGACGTAGCCGAGGCGGCGTGTACAATATAGCGGGCGGTTTGCCAATCGCGTGCGAGAAGCCTATTTTTCTGGTCGAATCCGGCAACCGCCTGCGGGCACAGCGATAGAGGTGGATCGATGGACGGGAACAATATGGTCACCGGAACGATGACGTTGACCGACAACTCAACCGGAAAATCGGTCGAGCTTCCGGTGCTGGGCGGGACGATCGGGCCGCGCGTGATCGACGTGCGCAAGCTGTACGCGCAAACCGGCCATTTCACTTACGATCCCGGGTTTATGGCTACCGCTGCCTGTCGCTCGAGCATCACCTATATCGACGGCGACGAGGGCATACTGCTCTACCGGGGATACCCGATCGAGGAGCTTGCCGCCAAAAGCGACTTCCTCGAGGTCGCCTATCTCCTGCTCAACGGGGAGCTGCCCACTGCCAAGGAGAAGGAGCAGTTCGTTTACGACATTACCCATCACACGATGGTGCACGAGCAGCTGACGACTTTCTTCCGCGGCTTCCGCCGCGATGCGCATCCGATGGCGGTCCTCTGCGGTGTCGTCGGTGCTCTCTCAGCCTTCTATCACGATTCGACCGATATCCATGACCCCTATCAGCGGATGGTCGCGTCATACCGGTTGATTGCCAAGATGCCGACAATAGCTGCCATGGCTTTCAAGTATTCTGTCGGACAGCCCTTCATCTATCCAAACAATTCTCTGAGTTACGCAGAAAATTTTTTGCATATGACCTGGGCAGTACCGTGCGAGGAGTACAAAGTCAATCCGGTCTTGGCGCGGGCGATGGATCGGATCTTTATCTTGCATGCCGATCATGAGCAGAATGCGTCAACCGCGACGGTGCGCAATGCGGGGTCGAGCGGGGCCAACCCGTTTGCCTGCATTGCCGCCGGCATCGCTTCCTTGTGGGGTCCGGCACATGGCGGCGCTAACGAGGCAGTGCTCAAAATGCTGGCTCGGATCGGCGACAAGTCCGGCATCAAGGAGTTTTTGAGCCACGTAAAAGACAAGAACGACCACGAACTCCTGTTCGGCTTTGGTCATCGGGTTTACAAAAACTACGATCCCCGTGCCCATGTGCTGCGCGAAAGCTGCCACGAGGTTCTCGACGAACTTGGGATAAAGGACGAACCATTGCTTGACCTCGCAATGGAACTCGAAAAAATTGCGCTCAACGACGATTATTTCATCAAGCGGAAACTGTACCCAAACGTCGATTTCTATTCGGGGATAATCCTCAAGGCAATGGGGTTTCCGGTTTCGATGTTTACCGTTCTCTTTGCCATCGCGCGCACCGTCGGCTGGGTCGCGCAGTGGACAGAGATGATTGAAGATCCGGATTCAAAGATCGGCCGTCCGCGTCAGTTGTTTACCGGTTCGGCCTCGCGTCATTACGTGCCGGTGGAGCGCCGGGGCTGATCCCGACCCCTGCGTGGGGAAAGGCCGGCACCCGAGGATCCTGCGACTTGCGGTTGTCCCTTAAATGACGTTCCGCTGCACCTGCAGCGGGTGTACAGCGGGCGTTCCTCTTCAGGTTGTAGAGGCTCGAATGCGGCGAGACCGTGGGCTGGCTTGGTGAGCGTTGGGCCTAGCGGGACTTGACCATCTGCAGGAGCCGGTCGAAGTCGCTGGTCTCGATCATTTGCACAAACGTCGTGACCCCACCTTTGCGATGCGAGCGCCTCGCCCAGCGTGATCAGGCCGCCGGCAAGCGCCGCCTCGACGGCCGTGCGGGTTAGCGCTTCGGCTTCGTCCGGAAGCAGCTCTTGGCCGGCCATCTCGGCGTGGCCAGAAGGATTCTCGTACAGCGGCCGGTGTCCACGCTGTTTTTGCTGTTTCTGCAGAAAATTATCAGCGATCGACATCGCCTTCGCCGCAGAAATCCTGAGCGCGGGCGGCGCGGCGGACCAAAGAACAGCGACTAACAGCGCGCTGTTACCCACTGTTAACCCGCTGATAGTTGGCAGAAGCAAATGTCGCCGAGTGGTATTTCGCATGCGACGCATCCATTGTCCGTTGCTAACCTGATCAGCAATATTAGCAAAATAACACACATTGCTCAATTTGTCAAAGACCTAATGCCACCGATCGGCGACGGCGCGCGCCAGAGCGGGAAAGACTTGGCCAAAAACCAGGTTGGATAGGTTGGTTGCGACCCGCTGTTCGTAATATCGCGCTTCCTGGAGGGCTCGCTGATGAAAGGTCCGGCGATCGCTCGGTGTCGGCAGGAAGGCGGGACGCGCGAAGACGAGGGCAACGCTCTTGCTCGCTGAGAGCGAACAGGCCGCCATCATGGCCGGAGATGGTCGAGCGGCCTTCGCCATCTTTTCGATTCGACGACGGCCAGGCCGAATTCGTAGCGCCTTCACTCCTGCGGGAAGGTGTTGGCTTGCCTCTTCGCTGCGTCGTCCTCGAAGAGAGCCCGTCGGGCACGTCCTCGCGGCCGCGTGGCGCGAGATTCTGCTGACGCAGGCTCTCAGTCCACCCGAGCCGGGTTAGGATCGGCCAGATCAGGTCGTCCTCAGTCTGGCTTTCGTTCGGGAACTGCGCGGTCGGAAACCGGTCGAAGATGCGCCGGAGATCCAAGCGAAGGGCTTCAATGGCGGCATCATCAAAGTGCGACCAGTCAGGTAATCGGCTGATCGATTCCTGCAAGAAGTCGCTGGAAAACAGGCTGCCTTGGAATACCCCCTCACTCATTTCCCCGGCCGTCCCCCCTTATAGGAGCCCTCACCCTCCTACGTTGCGCCCCCGGCCTGAGTCCCTCACTCCCCCGCGCGCGTGCGGGGGAGACTGGATCGATGAGGGTATCGTCGCCGCTCTTAGGAGCGCTGGATCAGTTCGATCCGATAGCCATCAGGGTCCTCGATAAAGGCGATGACCGAGCCGCCATGCGCCATCGGCCCGGCCGGCCGCGGGATCTTGACTCCAGCCGCGGCGAGGCGCTCGCAGGTCTTGTAGACGTCGGACACGCCGACCGCGAGGTGACCAAAGGCGCTGCCCAAATTGTACGGCTCGGCCTGATCCCAGTTGTGGGTCAGCTCGATGACAGTGTCGTCGGCTTCATCGCCATAACCGACAAAAGCGAGAGTGAACTTCCCGCTCGGATAGTCGCGTTTGCGCAGCAGCTTCATGCCGAGCTGCTCGGTATAGAAATTCAACGAGGCGTCGAGGTCGCGAACGCGGAGCATCGTGTGCAGCAAGCGCATCCTTTCCGTGCCGGCCATCGGTTTTGTGGCTTCGGCTGTTTCGGTCATCGCCATGATCGGTTCCTCCATAGGAAGACTGTGGTTGCCTAATCGCCGCCGGCGTGCGGCGATAATATCCAGGACCTGGTCAGCTGCGCGAAGGCTGGGCGGGACACCACCAGTTTCGAGCTGCCGCCTCGCTTCATCATACCCTTCGTAGTGTGCGGCGCGAACCCGTTCATTCCGAACAAGTTCGGCGACCGCAGCGGCTACGCGCTCGGGCGTGCAATTGTGCCCGAGCAGCTCGCAGACAAGCGGTCTGCCGACAAGAAGATTGATGAGGTTGACCTGCCGGACTTTGAGGATCCGGTCGAGAAATGCCTCGGTCAGCGGGTTGAGCCGGTATCCAACAACCATCGGCAGCCGGGCCAACGCCAGTTCGAGTGCGACTGAACCGGACGCGGCGAGCGCCACCCTGCTGGCGGCGAAAGCGTCGTATTTGGCCTCGACCCGGCGGATGATGATCGGAGCTCCCGGCCAGGCCCGCACCGCATCGGTAACCGCCACCGCCACTGTGGCCACGGTGGGCACAGCTACACGGAAGGGGCCGATCTGGCTCTCCAAGCGCTCCAGGGCCGCGCCGAAAATCGGCAGCAGACGCATTACCTCTCCGTTCCGGCTGCCGGGCAGTACTGTAATCAGCAACTCATCCGCGGTGAGCCCGTGCGAGGTCCGAAACCGCCTCCCATCGCCCCGGTCGGCGCCGCTCTCGAGCACCGGGTGGCCGACATAGCAGCAGGACAGCCCGGCCCGTTCGAAATACGGTGGCTCGAATGGCAGCAATGCCATCAAATGATCGTACCAGCGGGCCATCCGCCGAGCTCGGCCAGCACGCCACGCCCAGACCATTGGGGCGACATAGTGTATAAGAGGCAAGGTCTCGCCACTACTGCGCAGGCGGTGTGCAACGCGCCAGTTGAATCCCGAGCTGTCGATCGTCACGACGGCGTCAGGCCGGAGCGCCCGGATCGCCGCTACGGTTTCGCGCACACGCCGTAAAATAATCGGCGCCCGTGGCAAGACTTCGGCCACACCCGCCACGGCAATGTCGCTCAGCGGGACGAGGCTGGCGAGACCCTGCTCCTGCATGTGCTCACCACCGATCCCGGCGATTCGGAGACTGCCCCCCGTACGGCGGGACAATGCAGCGATCAGAGCGCCGCCAAGGGCATCGCCGGAGGGTTCTCCAGCAACCAGGAAAATGAAAGGCGGTCGGGATCTGCTCAAGAGCGACGAACGCCGACCACGAACAAACCGGCTCGATCGGCGGCTCGGATGACCTGTTGGCGATCGAGTATGATGGTCGCGTCAGCCTCGACCGCGATGCCCAACAACCCGGTTTCCGCGGCGAGCTCGACGGTGCGGAGCCCGATCGTCGGCTGATCGGCACGGCGTTCCTGACCCGGCTTCTCGATCTTGATGAGCACCCCGCCAGGCCCTTCGCGCCGCAAGGTGGCGCACCGCTTCAGAAGTGCGTCGGTGCCCTCGATCGCTTCGACACCAAGCACGAGTCCTTGCTGTACGATCACGGCCTGCCCGATGTCTAGAGCGCCCAAGGTCTGCGCGATCCGCAAGCCGTGCTCGATATCGGCCTGCGATTGCTCGTTCGGCCGGATGGCGCCGAGCGGGCCTTCGCGCGCGATCTCGGGGCCAAGCAGCTGGTCGGCCCCAATCACGCGAAAACCCTCGTGCTCGAGTTCGGCAACCACGGCCGATAGCAAACCATTGTCGCCGAGCGCGCGATAGCCGATGCGGGCAAAAAGCTTGGCCGCGCGCCGGTCCGGACGGAGCGAGAGGAGTGAAGGGCGTCGAATCCCCCCAGCCAGCACGAGTTCGGTCACGCTGTTTTCGCGCAGCAAGGCGAGACCTGTGGCGGCAGCGCCAAGGCGACACCAGGCATGCGGCACGCCGCGTACGATCTCCGGTTCGGCCTCTCCCTCGAGGGCGAGCACAAAGACATCTCGTCCGGCTGCACGACAACTTTCAATCAGACGCAGCGGCAGGCCCCCCTTGCCAGCCACGATGCCGAGCCTATTCGCCATTCGCCTCCTTGGGCTGGCAGATAGCACGGCTGGAATCGGCGCGGATGAATTCGAGGATATCTTCGACCGGAGCGATGCCGCCAAAACGCTCGGCGGTTTCGCCCACGCGATCGCTCAGCGTGCCGTCCGAGAAGAACAAAAATTGGTAGGCGTTGCGTAGGCTCAAGATATCATCACGGCTGAAGCCGCGTCGCTGCATGCCGATAATGTTGAGCCCGCAAAGGCGCGCTCGCTCCCCCATCACCTGGCCATAAGGAATGACGTCGCGTTCGACCCCCGACATTCCGCCGATCATCGCGTGCCGGCCGATCCGGACAAATTGGTGGACCGCGCAGAGGCCGCCGAGAACAGCGTAATCTTCGATGACGACGTGACCGGCAAGAGTAGCGTTGTTGGCCATTACTACGTGGTTTGCGATCTGACAGTCATGGGCGATATGGGCGCCGACCATGAACAAGCAGTTGTCGCCGACCCGGGTCACCATCCCACCCCCTGTCGTTCCAGGGTTGATCGTCACGTATTCGCGGATCGTGTTGCCGCGCCCGATGACGAGTGCCGATTTCTCACCTCGATACTTGAGATCCTGCGGCTCTAGCCCGATCGCAGCAAACGGGAAAATTCGGGTGCCCTCGCCAATCGTCGTCCGGCCGTCGACGACGACGTGCGACACCAGCGTTACCCCAGCACCGAGCGAGGCATGCTCGCCGACCATGCAGTATGGCCCGACGGTCACTCCTTCGGACAGCATGGCTCCGGGGGCAACGATGGCCGTCGGATGGATCTGACGCATCTGGCGAATGTCTAATCGTTGAGGATCATCGCAGCAAAGACTGCTTCCGCCATCAGATTGTCGCCGACCTTCGCCCGGCCTTCGAACTTCCAAACATTGCCGCGATTTCGTTGCTTCACGACGTAGACATCAAGCCGATCGCCCGGAAAAACTGGACGTCGGAACCGAGCGCTGTCGACGCTCATGAAATAGACGAGCTTACCCTCCGATTCGGGCCCGAGCGTATGAACGACAAGCACCGCCGCGGTTTGCGCCATCGCTTCGATGATCAGCACGCCCGGCATGACCGGGCGCGCCGGGAAATGCCCCTGAAAATAACCTTCGTTGATGGACACGTTCTTGATCCCGGTCGCCCGGTCGTTCGCCACCATGTCGACGACCTTGTCGATCATCAGAAAGGGATGGCGATGCGGGATCATTTCCATGATCCGCTGAACATCCACTTGTGTGACTTGCGGTTCGGTACACACCGGAGCGACCATCACCGGTCTTTCTTCTTGGCCAGGCGTTGCAGTGCCGCGGTCTGCCTCATGAACTCGGGGAGTGGAACCGCCGGACTGCCGCACACCGTTTCGCCCGCAGCCACGTCGCGCATGATCCCGCTCTTGGCGGCGATGCGCGCACCGCGCCCGATATGGAGATGGCCGGCGAGCCCGCCCTGACCCCCGATCATGACAAAGTCGTCGAGTGTTGTGCTCCCGGAAATGCCAACCTGTCCGGCGAGAATGCAGCACCGGCCGAGAACGACGTTGTGCCCGATCTGCACCAGATTATCAATCATTGAACCCGAGCCGATCACGGTATCGCGACCGGATCCGCGGTCGATCGTGGTGTTCGCGCCGATGTCTACATCGTCGCCAATCACAACCCGCCCTAGCTGCGGAACCTTGATCGGGCCGGCCGGATCGGGCGCGAAACCGAACCCGGCCTGGCCGATCCGTGCCCCGGGGTGCAGCACCACGCGCGATCCGATCAGGCAATGGCTGAGTGTTACATTGGCGCCGATGATGCAGTCGTCGCCAATTACGACACCCGCCGCTATCACGACGTTGGCGCCGATCTGGCAGCGCCGCCCGAGTTCAGCACCTCGCTCGATGACGGCATTTGGTCCGATCTCGCAATCCTCTGGAACCAGGGCCGCTGGATCGATCAGCGCCGATGATGCCCGACCGGGAATGGCAGCGTGTTCGGGGTAGAACGCGCGGGCAATCAGGGCATACGCTTTGTACGGCGCATTGCTGAGGATCAGCGCCATCGCGGGCGGGGCCCGTTCGGCCGCCCACTGGTCGGCGATGACGGCGCCTGCAGCAGACTGAACAAATGCCTCGACGTATTTCCGATTCTCAAGAAAGCTTATCTCTTCAGGGCCGGCGGTCTCCAGCGGGCTCACATCATACAAAAGCCGCCCGCCCACATCTGGACGGAGCAGTCTGGCCCCACTCAGCTCGGATCGGCCATCGATCCCGATTACCCCGTAAGGCGTTCCTCATTTCTTCTTAGTTTTCGGATTCGCAGCGGCCGGGGCTCCTGCAGCCGGCGGAGTCGAGGCGCTGGCGCTGGGAGGTGGTGTCGGCGCGACGAAATTAACTGTGAGAGCCGGCATTTCCTCATCGAGCTTTTGGAGGACTTCATCTGTTACATCGAATCCTTGGTCGAATAATACAAGGTCGGCTCGCTGAAATACTAGATTGGCCTTTCGTTGTTTTGCAATGTCAGCAATAATTTTTAGCATTTGTTCCTGAATTCTTTGGAGAGCATCGCCGTTTGACTTTTCGAGAGCTTGACGCTTGCCTTGAACGTTTCGCTCGAGTTCATTTACCTTCTGTTGGAAATCGCGCCCTTTCTGGTTCAAGGCTTCCGGTGAAAGGGAGGCCTGTTGTCGCTGCAACGTGTCGCGCTCTGCGCGGAGTACCTCTTCCTGGTGCGAAATCTCCTTCGTATATTCGCCCCGCTTCTGCTCAATTTGGCTGCGAACCATCTTCGCTGCTTTCGAGTTCTGCAACAGTGCCTGGTAATCAACGACCATCACCGTCAGGTTCTGCCCTGGCGGCAACTGTGGCGGAGACGCGGGCGCAGGGGGGGCAGGTGCAGGCGCGGGGGGCGCAGGTGGCGCTTGCGCGACGGCACTGCCGAGAGGGGCGCAGACAAACGGCAATAACAGCACCGTGATCCGGAAATACAACACCAACATCAGAACCTCGTGCCGAAACTGACCCGAAAAATCTGGGTCTTGTCAAATGCCTCCTTGCGGATCGGATAGGCGAGATCAATTCGAATAGGACCGACCGGCGACTTCCACGACACGCCCACACCGGCGCTTGCACGGATCGCCGGCGATTGCTCGACCATCGGCTGCAACCCTCCTGTTGACGCCAATTGGGCGGGTGTCAGCACGATATTCGTTGGTTGGATGTGGTATAACGTACCGAAATCGGTGAAGACGCGTCCGCTCACCCCAAGTTCCTTGGGTAGACCCAATGGCACGCCCAAGGTGACCGACCCGAGATAATACTTCTGGCCGCCAAGAGCATCATTGCTCACCGAATCGCGGGGTCCGATGCCAGCGCTCTGAAAGCCCCGTAGGTTATCACCGCCAACAAAGAACCGATCCTGAATCAGCACCTGCTGACCGTTCCAGCCAAAGATGTAACCAGCTTCCCCAGTTAAGCTCAACACCCACTCCGGCAGGACGGAATAATAATACCCGAAATTTACTTTATTGCGAACATAGTCCACACCAAAGCCAACCCCTGCAAAGTCGTTTCCGAGAGAGGCGTAATAGCCGTCGGTCGCTTCGAGCCGATTATCGCGCCGATCGTACAGCAGAACCTGACCGATCTCAGAGGTTAGGTGTCGTCCCGCCTCGAGCACAATAAACAATGAGGTGTTGGATTGAAGATTGGTAATATTGTCCGACCGCGCAGTATACTTGAGCGTCTGACGAAGATTTTCCGTAATTTGGTAACCGGTGCGGAGCGCGCTGCCATAGGAGAATTGCTGATAAGGGGGCGTCACCCCGGAAAAAAAATTCGCCGTGGGGCTGGTCTTAATTTCGAAGATATCAATCCCAGCCGCGATATTCTTGTCTAGGAAATACGGCTCCGTGAAGCTTAGATCGACCTGCTGAGAGCGTAGCGAAACGACGGCACCGACCCGCAAGTCCTGGCCTCGTCCAAGGAAATTTCGCTCGCGGACGTTGATATCGGCGAGCGGACCGTCGGTGGTCGAGAAGCCAACACCCAACGTTAGTTCCCCAGTCGACTGTTCCTCGACCTCGGCCATCACGACCGTTTTGTCCGGGGCCGATCCTTGAGCATTCGTCACCTCTACTTTTTTGAAAAAGCCGAGGTTTTTGATGCGCTGTTGCGAGCGCTGCATCTTTGAGGTGTTGAAGGCATCGCCCTCGACCAGCTGGAACTCGCGGCGAACCACCTTATCGAGGGTACGCACGTTCCCGACGATGTCGATTCGCTCGACATAGACCTGGGGCCCTTCCTGGACGTCGAAAGTTATGTCAACAGTGTGATCTTCACGGTTGCGCGTGATATTAGGCTTGACCTCGACAAACGCGTACCCTCGGTTACCAAGCGTATCTGTCAACAGAGAGATCGATTTTTCGACGGCATCGGCATCGTACCAATCGCCCGAATGGATAGTCAGCAACGGCAGCACTGCCTCGGGCGGCAAATCCTTTAGCCTTATGTTAACGTCAATTTTGCCAAAGCGATATCGTTCACCTTCGTCGAGCGTGAACGTGATGATAAAGCCGTCCCGATCCGGGGTCAGTTCGGCGACTGCCGATACTACCCGGAAATCGGCGTACCCTTCGGTCAGGTAGAATTTCCGCAGCAGCTCGCGGTCATAGGTCAACCGATCCGGATCATAGCTGTCGTCAGTCGATAGAAATCGATACCAACGATTCTCCTTCGTCTGGAGCACCCCTCGCAGCTTGCTGTCACTGAACTTTCGGCTCCCGACGAAATTGATGCTCTTCACGCCGGTAAATTCGCCCTCATTGATTTCGAACACCAGATCGACCCTATTCTCCGAGAGCTGGATCACCTTTGGTTCGACACTCGCCCCGAACCGTCCGCGCCGGCGATAGAGATCGAGGATACGCTTTACATCGTTCTGCACTCGGGTCCGAGTGTAGACGACGCGTGGACGCAGTTGTATCTCGGCGTTGAGGTCCTTGTCGTCGAGCTTGCGATTTCCCTCGAAGGCGATGCGATTGATGATTGGGTTTTCGACGACTTTAACCACCAGGGTATTACCGACCCGGCTAAGGTTGACGTCCGCAAACAGGCCGGTGGCAAATAACGCTTTGAGCGACTTGTCTACGCGCTCGTCGTCCCAGGCCTCCCCCGGCTGGATCAGCAGATAGGATCGAACAGTCTCAGGCTCGATCCGCTGAACTCCTTCGATGCGAATATCGCTGATCGTCCCACCACCCATCTGAGCAAGAGACGGACTACGCGCGGCGGTTTGAGCGTCGACCCGCGGCGCCGAGCAAAGAGCGCCGAGAACTATTGTGCCAAGCACGGCCCACAGCGCAGAGGCCCAACGGATAGAATGCACACCACCCCCACCCGACATCAGTCCCCTGGATCTGCGATCGCCTCAGCTTACAACTTGAACCAACCCTTGATGCCGATATGGACAAGATCATTCCAGGTGGTGAAGACCATCAATGTGAGCACCAAAGCCAACCCGATTCGGAAGCCGTATTCCTGCGCCTTTTGGCCCAGCGGCCTGCCGCGAATCGCCTCGGCCGCGTAGAACAAGAGGTGACCGCCGTCAAGGATGGGAACGGGAAACAGATTGATTAATCCAAGACTCACCGACAGCAGCGCCATAAACGTAAGTACCGGTGCAATCCCACCACGGGCGACTTCGCCCGACATTTGCGCTATCCGCAAGGGACCACCAAGTTCGTCGGTCGTACGGGTCCCTTTTACCATCTGCCACATCGCTTGGAGCGTCGAGGCTGACAGGTTCCAGGTTTCGCCGACAGCTTGGTAAAGCGCGGTCACCGGATCCCGTTTGATGTACTCCATCCCGCTCCGTGCGATGCCGAGCAAGCCAATCTCATAGCGGTTGCCGAACCGATCGGTTACTTCGGTTCGAGCCGGGGTGACTTGCAGCGTCAGCGTCTTGGCTTCTCGCCTTACGGCGATTGCCATCGCTACACCTGGGTTCATGCGAACCGCCTGCTGGACATCTTCGAACCGCGCGACGGCCTGTCCGTCGATGCTGAGGATCACGTCGCCCGCTCGAATTCCACCCTGCTCGGCCGCGCTCCCCGGCTGCACTTGTCCCACCTCGGCGGGCGTATAAGGTTGGCCGAAGGTCATGAACAAAACGGTCAGCACGACGATGGCGAACGCGAAATTCGCCGCTGGCCCGGCGGCGACGATGGCGGCGCGCTGACCGAGCCGCTTGTAGTGAAACGAAGCGTTGCGCTCGCTTTGGGCCAGCCGACCCAGGCCGGGAAGGGGCTGGCCTGAACTCGCATCGCTATCGCCAAACATCTTGACGTAGCCGCCAAGCGGAATCGTGCTGAATTTCCATCGGGTCCCGGCGCTGTCCCACCAGCCGAATAATTCCGGGCCAAATCCGATCGAAAAAACGTCGATCCGTACCCCGTTCCAGCGCGCGATCGCGTAATGACCGAACTCGTGGACGAAGACGAGGACGGTCAACACGATTAAAAACCAGAAAGTGGTCCAGAGAAAGCTATAGAACCCGCCCTGCAGGAGCGTTTCTAGAATCATCATTGCAAACCCATTGATGCGGCGTCGCGTCGCGAAGCGTGAACACCTGAGAGCCGCGCGGCAACTTCCCGCGCCGTTATGTCGAAATTGTAGACGTCATCGAGGGATTCAAGTTTGCCCCCCGGCATGCTCTCTAGAGTACGTTCTACCGTTTCGACGATGTCGAGAAACCCGATGCGCCCCTCCAGAAAAGCATGCACGGCGGTCTCGTTCGCCGCGTTCAAGACGGTCGGGCACCCGCCACCGCGTGTCAGCGCCTCCCGGGCAACGCGCAGGGCGGGGAAGCGCTGTTCGTCGGGCGACTCGAAGGTCAAGGGGCCAACCGCCGCCAGATCGAGCCGTTTTGCCGGCGTCTCGATGCGGTCGGGCCAAGCGAGTGCGTAAGCGATCGGCGTGCGCATGTCGGGCGATCCGAGTTGCGCCAGCACCGAGCCGTCCCGATACACCACCGCGCTGTGGACGATCGACTGAGGGTGCACGACGATATCGATGCGCTCCAGCGACAGCGCAAACAGGTGATGCGCCTCGATCACTTCCAGTCCTTTGTTCATCATCGTCGCGGAATCGACCGAGATCTTGGGCCCCATGCTCCAATTCGGATGCGCAACCGCCTCTTGCGGCGTCACGTCGCGCATCTCCTCGAATGTTCGCTCACGAAACGGCCCACCGCTCGCGGTCAGGATGATCCGCTCGATCGTCTCGCTATGGGCATGATCGAAGCACTGCCACACAGCATTGTGCTCGCTGTCGACCGGCAGCAAGGTTGCACCGCAGCGGCTCACTTCCTGCATGACCAGCGCGCCGGCGCAGACGAGAACCTCCTTGTTTGCCAGGGCGACGATGGCCCCGCGCCGGATCGCGGCTAACGTCGGGCCGAGCCCCGCTGCACCGACGATCCCTGCCATCACCCAGTCGGCAGGACGCCGCGCAGCTTCGACCAGCGCCTCGGCGCCTGACGCTGCCTCGATACCACTTCCCGCAAGCGCCTCCTTGAGCGCCGTATAATGGACGGGATCGCCGATCACGGCGAAGCGCGCGCGCAGAGTACGCGCTTGCTCGGCCAAACGTGCAGGGTTTCGGTTCGCGGTGAGCGCTTCCACCGCAAAGCCGTCAGGGTTGCGCAGCAACAGATCGACCGTGTTCCGTCCGACCGATCCGGTCGAGCCGAGGATCGTGACGCGGCGCACTCCGTTGCCGCCCGGCCCGCTGCTGTGGAGCGCGCTCATTGCCACGCCAGAATGCTTCGGCCGTCGATTAAGGTCAGCAGCGCGACCACCGGAACCACAGCGAGCAAACCGTCGAGCCTGTCAAGAAGTCCGCCGTGACCAGGTATGAGGCCGCTTGTATCCTTCACACCGAACCTGCGCTTGGCTAGGGACTCGGCAAGATCGCCGAACTGCTCGACAACCGCAAGGCCCGCGCTGATCAGGATCACAGGCAGAGCCGGAAAAATCCCAAGACACGCCGCGGTAACCCAGCCAGTCAGCGCCGCGCAGACCATGCCGCCGACAAGGCCGGCCCAGGTCTTCCCTGGGCTCCAACAGGGCGCCAAACGCGGACCGCCGAGCGTCCTGCCGATTGCATAGGCGCCGACATCAGTGGTCCAAACGACGGCTAGGACCCAGAGGAGGGTCACTCGACCGACTGCACCTTCGCTCGCCAACCACAGCAGACAGACACAAGGAAGTGCCACCCAAAGCGCGCCGAGCGCCGTCCATTGCGGACTGGAATCGGCGTGCCTTCGCGCGGTCCAGAACACCGCGCCCGCCCCGACCAGGGCAGCCGCGATGGCGAGCCTGGTCCCTAGCAACGCCGCGGCCGCGACCACCGCAACGACAACGCCGACAAGGACAACGCCGGTCTCACCAAAGCGGCCCTGTCGGCACAGCCGACCCCACTCCCAGGCCATCACGGCCGCAGCGAGCCCCGTCAGCAGCGGCAACCAGGGAGATCCGAACCAAATTGCTGCGATCGGCAGCGGCCCGAGCACCATCGCTGATCGAATACGCAACGGCAGGCGATCCAGCTCAGCGAGAGCCAACCGAGGCTCCGTACCGTCGTTCTCGGCCACAATAGTCATCGATCGCCTGTTCGAGATCATTCCTGGAGAAGTCGGGCCACAGAGTCTTGGTAAAGACGAGCTCCGAATAGGCGCACTGCCAAAGGAGAAAGTTGCTGATGCGCTGCTCGCCACTGGTGCGAATCAACAGGTCCGGGTCGGGAATATCCGCGGTAAACAGATGCCTTGCTAGGCAATCCTCGTCGACATCTTCCGCAGCTAGGCTTCCTCGCGCCACCTCAGCTGCGATCGCCTGCACGGCCGCCACGATTTCGGCGCGCCCACCATACGACAATGCGATCGTAAGGGTGATTTGGGAATTCTCCCGCGTCAGGGTTTCCGCGCGCGCGATCATCCCGACGATATCTGGGGCGAGGCGAGCGAGTTGCCCGATTACCTTTAAGCGAACGCCGTTGCGCTGCAATTCCGCGATCTCACCACGCAAATAATGGCGCAACAGCACCATCAGATCCTGCACTTCGGCGGAAGGGCGCTTCCAATTCTCCGATGAAAATCCGAAGAGCGTCAGATAGGGGATGCCAAGCTCACCCGCGGCGGTGACGGTGCGCCTGACCGCCTCCGCGCCGCTCCGATGGCCGGCAATGCGCGGCAGGCCGCGGGCCTTCGCCCAGCGACCGTTACCGTCCATGATGATCGCAATGTGTCGCGGCAGCGCCCGCGGCACCGGGGCGGTGCTGGTCAGATCCGTCATCAGACCTGCAAGATCTCTTTGTCCTTTTGCGCCAGCGCTTCGTCTATGCGTCGGATGTAGTCGTCGGTCAGGTTCTGGATCTCGTGCTGCAGCTTGCGTTGCTCGTCCTGCGAAATCTCGGCACCTTTCTCTCGTCGCCGAAGCATCTCGATACCGTCGCGGCGCACGTTGCGGACCGACACGCGGGCCTGCTCGGCATATTTCGCCGAGACACGCGTCAGTTCGCGGCGCCGCTCTTCGTTGAGATCGGGGATCGGCACCCGAATCACTTGACCCTCGGTCTGGGGATTAAGCCCAAGCCCGGCCTCCCGGATCGCCTTGTCGACCGCCTTCACCATCGCGCGGTCCCATACTTGAACCGTGATCATCCGAGGCTCCGGTACGCTGACATTGGCGAGTTGGTTGATCGGCAAGGTGCCGCCATATGCGGACACGGTGACCGGCTCGAGCAGGCTCGCCGAAGCACGACCGGTGCGCAATCCTCCAAATTCCTTGCGCAATACCTCGCTCGCGCCATCCATGCGACGCCGCAGATCGGTGAGCAAAGAATCTTCCGTCATGGCCTTCCTTCCCTGTTGCTGCCTTTAATCTGGTTCCTTGATGATCGTATACCGCCCGCGGCCGCGGACTACCTCGGCAAACCCACCGCTTTCGAAAAGGGAAAACACCAGGATCGGAATTTGATTCTCACGTGCCAACGAAATCGCCGACGCATCCATCACCCGCAAGTCACGTGACAAAACATCGAGATAGCTGAGCCGGTCGAGCCGCACCGCACCCGGCACCTGGTTGGGGTCGGCATCGTAGACGCCATCGACTTTGGTCGCCTTCAGGAGTGCATCGCATCCCATCTCGGAAGCCCGGAGCGCCGCCGCAGTGTCCGTCGTGAAGAATGGGTTCCCGGTCCCTGCCGCGAAGATCACCACCCGCCCCTTTTCGAGATGGCGCAACGCCCGGCGTCGAATATAGGGCTCGCAGATCGCCTGCATCGAGATCGCCGACTGCACGCGGGTCGTAACACCGCGCTGCTCGAGTGCGTTTTGCACGGCGATGGAGTTAATCACCGTCGCCAGCATACCCATATAGTCGCCCGATGCGCGCTCCATCCCGATGGCGCTGCCCGATATGCCACGGAAGATGTTGCCGCCGCCGATCACCAAGCACAACTCGACGCCGAGCGCGTGTACCGGTGCGATCTCGTCCGCTATCCGGGCCAGCATTCCGGGGTCAAGGCCATATTCCCGCGCGCCCATCAGCGCCTCACCGGAGACCTTCAACAGAACGCGGCGGTACCTGAGATCGGCTGACACCGGTGCGATCTCGTCCGCTATCCGGGCCAGCATTCCGGGGTCAAGGCCATATTCCCGCGCGCCCATCAGCGCCTCACCGGAGACCTTCAACAGAACGCGGCGGTACCTGAGATCGGCTGACATAAGGCCTACGCTGATCCGTTCAGACGATCCCGTTTCGCGGTAGGCCAAGGATACACCAAAAGGACCTTTCCGCAGCCTCTTTCGATGTTCACCCGCCTCCTGAGGTCACCTCCGACCTTCCGAGACTGCCCGAGGCGAACGCTGCATGCCGCGGATCGATGCGGCGCCTCAACTCTTGAGCTGAGCGGCCACCTCCGCCGCGAAATCGGGACGATGGCGGTCAATTCCCTCGCCGAGGGCAAAGCGCGCAAAGCCGGCGACGCGAATCGGCGTCCCGATCGACTTTCCTGCTTGCTCGACGACACCGGAGATCCGGGTTTTCTGGTCGATGACAAAGATTTGCTCGAGCAAAACGACTTCCTCGTAAAACTTGCGCAGCCGCCCATCAACCATCTTCTCGATGATCTCATCCGGCTTCCCGCTCGCCCGCGCCTGCTCGCGCAGGACCCCGCGCTCCCGGTCGCGCGCGGTTTGTGGTACCGAGGCGACGTCCAGATAGAGCGGGGTTGCCGCGGCGATATGCATGGCCAGCTGCTTGCCGAGGTCCGCCAGCTGGTCAGCGCTGGCGCGCGACGCCAGGGCCACGATGACGCCGATCCTGCCGATTCCCGGGCCGAGCGCGTTATGGACGTAGGAGAAGACAGCTCCTTCTCGGATCGCCAGCCGCTGCAGCCGGCGCAATACCAAATTCTCTCCAATCGTCGCAATCAGGTGTGTCAGTTGGGCCTCGACTCTTCGACCCGAGCTCGGGAAAACAGCCTCTCTGAGAGATGCCATCTCGCCGTCGCCGTCGAGCGCGAGTTCGCTGAAACCCGTGACGAAAGCTTGAAATTCTTTATTGCGCGCCACAAAGTCGGTCTCGGAATTGACTTCCACGACCGCGCCCACCGGGCCGCGCGTTGCCACCCCGATCAGCCCTTCGGCGGCCACGCGCCCGGCCTTGTTGGCGGCCGCTGCCAAACCCTTTTTCCTCAGCCAGTCGACCGCTGCTTCGATATCTCCGTCGCTGTCGCCTAGCGCCCTCTTGCAATCCATCATCCCTGCGCCGGTTTTTTCACGCAACTCCTTGACCAGCGCCGCGGTTACCTCCGCCATTGGTGCTCCTCCCGTCTATGCGCCGTCGGCCGCCGCTGCCTCCGCTTCACTCGGTAACGCGTCGTGGAGCTCGCCCTCAACCTCGTCGTCTCCCGTGGCCTGCTCCCCAAAGCTCATCTCGGGGACATCTGCGCGGGCACCGACGTCGACCCCGGAAGCCGCGAGTTCGGCCTGCAATCCATCGAGCACAGCGCCCGAAACCAGATCGCAATAGAGTTGGATTGCGCGCATTGCGTCGTCGTTTCCCGGGATCGGGTAAGCGATGCCGTCGGGCGAGGAGTTTGAGTCGAGAATCGCCACGACCGGGATACGAAGCGTATTTGCCTCGCTAACGGCGATCGCTTCCTTGTTGGTGTCGATGACGAAGAGGATGTCGGGCAGTCCCCCCATCTCCTTGATGCCGCCAAGCGCCCGTTCGAGCTTGTCGCGGCCGCGCGTCAACTCCAGCAATTCGCGCTTGGTCAACCCGCTCTGGTCCTGGGCGATCCGCTCTTCGAGCTCGCGCAGCCGCCGGATCGAGCCCGAAATCGTCTTGAAGTTGGTGAGCATTCCACCGAGCCACCGGTAGTTCACGTGATACTGGCCGCACCGTTTGGCGGCCTCGGCAACCGGCTCTTGCGCCTGGCGCTTGGTGCCGACCAGCAGGACACGACCGCCGCCAGCCACGACGTCGCGGATTGCCTGCAGGCCTTGGTGCAGCATCGGCTCGGTCTGCTCGAGGTCGATGACATGGATCCCGTTTCGGACGCCGAAGAGGTAGGGCGCCATCTTGGGGTTCCATCGGCGGGTGTGGTGGCCGAAATGAACGCCGGCTTCGAGCAGCTGGCGCATTGAGGCGGACGGAATCGGCATCGTCGGTCCTTTCTCCGGTTGAGCCGCCGCAGGGAACACCAGCGCGCGCCCGTGAGTCGCGGAGGCGGCCGGCACCGGAACAGTCGTCGTATCCAGACGGCGACCGCGGCCCTGCGTGAGGGATGGCAGACTACTTACGGTGTCGCGGACCCATTGGCAACCCTGGCAGAGCGCGATTCACCAACCCACACCTTGCGCGTCTCGGTAACGGATGTCACCTCCGGTGCGGGACCAAGCAAGGCGGGGGATCCATGAACCGACGGCTCAGCGCCGCAATCGCGGCGATGGCGCTGGCTTCGGCCGCCAGCGGTGTCGCCAAGACGCCGGTGGCTGCTCAATCCTGGCCACATGACGGGCTCAGCTCGGCAGGCTTACGCGGCGCCACCATTCAGCCTGCTCCCGGAAGATCTAGGAACCCAAACCTTCGCGTCGTTGCTGCGTTGGGCGGCTGCGGGACGGCTTGGCTCGGACAAACCACGGTGGCCACTCTGCGCAACGCACCGATCGTCACCTTGTTGGCCAACGGGATGCCGGTAACCATGCTTCTCGATACCGGCGCCGAAACGACGATCCTGACACCCGGTGTTGCCAAGCGTCTCGGCGCCCAGCGGCCCCAGGTCGAGTTTGATCGGCAGCTGCGCGGGGTCGCAGGCAGTTTGCAGACCAGCGAGGTAGAATTGCACAACTTCGCCATCGGTGGGGTCGCAATACCTTGGCGAAGGGTTCGCGTCGCCCCGATCAATGTGGCGAGCGTGTTTTCCGGACCGCTAGACGGCGTGCTCGGAGCCGACAGTCTGAACAGCTTCGATATAGACCTCGACCTGCCGAATAATCGAATAACGTTCTACAGCAAGCAAACCTGCCCCGGCGCCGCACCGGCCTGGACCGAGCCCCATATCGCGATAGCCGCCGGCCGCTCGAAGGGTGATCATCTGTTCTTTCCAGTGCAGCTAGATGGCCACAAGATTAATGCATTCATCGATACCGGCTCGCAATCGACCGTGCTTTCGACCAGCGCTGCGTTGGCTCTGGGGCTGACACCGGTTCTACTGGCCCGTGACCGCGCGGCAATCTTGCGCGGCGCAGGGCCAGAAGAGCTGAGCGGACGTGTCCATCGGTTTGCCCGACTGGAAATCGGCGGAGAGGCTATCCGCAACCCCGAAATCATCGTAGCCGGCCTCAACCTCAGCGATGCCGACCTCGTGCTGGGGATTGACATCGTCAGATCGTGGCGGATCTGGTTGTCCTACGGCGCACAAAAAATCTTCCTGCTGCGCCGCACCTGAGGCGCGTTGCCGGAAGCTCGCGCGAAGTCGAATCGACGTAGCCCTTGTCACCGTGTTAAGATGCGGAGAAATGTCCATCGTCAGCGCGATCGGGTCGGTCGTGAATGTTCGCCGGAAGCTGCGGGCAATGGCCGCGGTGATCGCCGACCCGGCCGCCACTCCGCATGAGAAGGTCAACGCGGAAGCCCTGAAGGGGCGCCTGGAGCGCCGGCTCAAGGAGGCCGGAGTCCCCGCCGGAGATTGGACGGACAACGCCTTTCGGCTCGGCAGATGGGCCGGGCAACTAAAAAAATCCGCTTCCCCCGCATCACCCAAGGGCGACTGGACGGATAACGCCCACCGGCTGGGCAAGGCCCTCCGCCAAGGCTACAAGAGGTGGTCATCGGAGTGAATGCCGGGCGCTGATGTCGCTCCGACGACACACTTGTCGTAGGAGGCCGCCATGTCGCTGAGCCGAGAATTCGCCGCGTTCGTCGCCAATCTCAACTATGACGACCTGCCGCCCGAGGTGGTAGACCGCGCCAAGGGCGTCACTTTGCAGGCGTTGTCCTCGGCGCTTGTCGCCCACCAGATGCCGGGGAGCCGACAGGCGCTGGCGCTGATGCAGGAAGAGGAGGCCGGCGGCGGCGGGGTCGCGACCCTACTGTGCAATGGCAGCAAGCTGACCAAGGGGGGTGCGGCCTTCGTCAATGCGGAAATGATTTTCGCCGGCGGCAAGTGGGACACCTTCCGCATGCTGACCCACCCCAGCATCGCAATCCTGCCGGCGGCTCTGGTGGCGGCGGAAACCACCGGCGCCTCCGGCAAGGACTTCCTCGTCGCGGTCGCCGCCGGCTACGAGGTCATGGAGCGCATGGCCGCAGAGTTTATCCCGACCGTCATGTCGCGTGGCTTCCACGCCGGGCCGGTGTTTGGGATCTTTGGCGCCGCGGTTGCCGCCGCCAAACTCCAGCGGCTGGACGAGAACCAGATCCACAGCGCCATCGCCCAATGCGTCAACCTTGCCGCCGGCAATCTCGAGGGGGCGCGCAGCGGCGGGCGCTCGCTGCGCGAGGGGGGTGCGGTCCGCAATGCCCTCCTCGCCGTCGCCCTGGCACGGCACGGCACCCCGGGCGGAGAAACGACGCTTGAAGGAGAGGCGGGCTTCTACCACGCTTATGCCGGCAGCAACCGTGGCGAGTTGCGCTACAGCTTCACCGGCGACAACCGGACGGACCTCGACAAGATCACCCAAGGTCTCGGCCGCGGCTGGGTCTTCCTCGAGACCCTCTACCGCATCTACTCGACCGCCGGCTACAACATCGCCCATGTCGATGTGACGGCGCGGCTCTGCGAGAAGCACAACATCGCCCCGGACGACATCGACCGGATCGAGGCGCTCGTCAACTGGTTGGAGACCGAGTATCCGAGCCCGGCCTTCCCCAGCCGCGGCATCGACAGCCCGCCGCAGGTCGGCAGCACGCAGTATTTCACCGCCTGGGGTGCCGTCGAACGCGGCTACCCGCTGCTACGGGGCGGGCAGCCCGGCCCCGGCGAAACTGACCCGCCTCGGGTGCTGGACTTGATGCATCGCGTCACCCTGATCCCAACGGTAAACCGCACCTTGTTCGGCCCGCGGATCACCGTCTTCACGAAGGACGGCCGGAGCTTCACCCGGGAAGGCACCGGCCGCGAATTCATCTGGGATTTCGAGGAGGAAGCCCGCCGCATTCGCCCGATCACCCCCGGCCTCGCCATCGGCGAGACGCAATTCGCTGAGCTGATCGACACCTGCCGCCGGCTCGACCGTACCGACCGCGCGGCCGAGAAGCTGATTGCGCTGACCATTCCCGCCTGACATCATGTGATATCATTCAAGCAATAGTTTTGCGCGCTATGGTGCTTGACTCGTCCAGTCCTCGCATGCACCGATCGCCCTAAGGATCTATGCGCACAAGGAGCAGACCATGACCTCACCAAAAAAGCTATCACATATCGTGCTGCAGACCAATCGCCGGCGCGAGATGATCGATTGGTACTGCACCGTGCTCGGAGCCGAGGTGCTTTACGAAGCCGAGCGCATCTCGTTCATCAGTTATGACGACGAGCACCACCGGGTCGCCTTTCTCGACCCCGGGCCGCTGGTCGAACGCCAGCCGGACGCAGCGGGCCTAAATCACGTCGCGTTCACCTTTGCCAACATAGATGAGTTGACCGAGAACTACCTGCGGCTCAAGGAGATCGGCGTCAATCCGCATCGCTGCGTCAATCACGGTGTGACGACCTCAATGTATTACCACGATCCCGACAACAATCAGGTCGAACTCCTGGTCGACAATTTCGCGACCGCGGCGGAAGGCCAAGCCTATATGCGTGGGCGCTCGACCACGGACAAGAACCCGGTCGGAGTCGTCTACCAGCCCGACGAGCTGGTTGCCCGCGTTCGCGCCGGCCTGCGCATCGAGGAGCTCGCCTCGATCAACGCCTAGCAGCGGTTTCGCTGCACCAAAGCCCTTTCCGCGGCTCAGACTGCTGGCCCGCCAGCCAGCGGTTATCGGTTTCCTCTCCCTCGGACCTCGACACCGCTGGAGCTGCGGGTCGAGATTGCTTCGCTGCGCTCGCGATGACAGCCCCTCCTCACCCGGTCATTGCGAGGAGCCGCAGGCGACGAGGCAATCTCAACGACGTTGGACCCAGTCCGGTCAAATCTCGTGGACGTCGATGATCCCGGGCAGCGACTTGACGGCGGCGCAGGTTCGGGGGTCGACCTTGAAGCCGCCGGGGATCGCGATTTCGACTTCGCGCGACGGCAGATCGAGGACGACCGTGACGCGGCCGCGTCCGCCCGCCTCGCGAGTGATTACGCTCTTGAGGCTGGAGAGCGCGCGGGCCTCGCCGACAAAGACCCGGAGGCCGGCGGCGGCCTGAGCGACAACTGCGTCGAGCGGCTCGATCTTCTGCGCGGTCAGGCGCAGGCTCTCCTCCTCGCTGCGCACATCGACCGTGACGACCAGCAGCTGACCGGGATCGAGCAGTCCCCTCACCTCGCTCAGCATCTCCGAGAACAAGGTCACCTCGAACATTCCGCTCGGATCCGACATCTGGACAAAGGCGAAGCGATTGCCGCGGGCGGAGGTGCGTTCCTTGCGGTCGACGACGATGCCGGCAAGCTTGAAGCGCGCCCCCTCGTTCGCCGCCAATCCCGCCGGGAGTTCCGCAAAGCGGATGACTCCCGCGCGCTCGAGGCTCTTGCCGTACGGTTCGAGCGGGTGGCCCGATAGGTAAAAGCCAATCGCCCCGAATTCGTGCTGCAGCCGTTCGACCGAAGGCCAGTCGGGCACCAGCGGCAGGGCCGGGCGTGGCGCGAAGCTCGGATCGAGCTTGCCGAAGAGGCTCTCCTGACGGCTGTCGCGCTCTTCGGCGGCGAGGCTCGCCTGGCGCAACAGCTGCTCGGCCGCGGCGAAGCTCTGCGCTCGGTTTGGGTTGAGGCTGTCGAACGCGCCGGCCTTGGCGAGGCTCTCGAATTGCCGGCGGTTGAAGCTCCTGGCATCGAGGCGGCGCGAGAGATCGGCGAGATCCTTGAAGCGGCCGCCGCGGGCGCGCTCGGCGACGAGATCGCCCATCGCCTGCCCGCCGACCCCCTTGACCGCGGCGAGCGCGTAGCGGATCGCGGGCTTCCCCGTCTTCGGATCGAGTTCGACGGCGAACGTCACCTCCGAGCTGTTGATGTCGGGCGGCAGAAGGTGGATCCCGAGCCGGGCGAGCTCGAGCCGGAAGACGTTGAGCTTGTCGGTGTTGCCGAGGTCGAGCGTCATCAGCGCGGCGAGGAACTCGACCGGGTAGTTGGCCTTCACATAGGCGGTCTGATAGGCGACGAGGGCGTAGGCGGCGGCATGCGACTTGTTGAAGCCGTAGCCGGCGAACTTCGCCATCTGGTCAAAAATCTGGTCGGCCAGCCGAGCATCGACACCGCGCCCGGCCGCACCTTCGATAAACAGCTGGCGTTGTGCCTCCATCTCGGCAGGGATCTTCTTGCCCATCGCCCGGCGCAACAGATCGGCGCTGCCGAGGCTGTAGCCCGCCAGCACCTGGGCGATCTGCATGACCTGCTCCTGGTAGATCATGATCCCGTGGGTCTCTCTGAGGATCCCCTCGATCGCCGGGTGCGGATAGTCGGCGACCTCCTCGCCGTGCTTGACCGCGATATAGCGCGGAATGTTCTCCATCGGCCCGGGGCGGTAGAGCGAGACAACGGCGATGATGTCCTCGAAGCAGTCGGGCCGGAGCTTCTTGAGCATGTCCCGCACGCCCGCACCTTCGAGCTGGAACACGCCCACCGTCTCGCCGCGCGCCAACAGCTCGTAGGCGCCGCGGTCGTCGAGCGGCAGGTTCTCCAAGTCGAGCGTGATGCCGCGGGCGGCGAGCAGATCGCGTGTGCGGGCCAGCACGGTCAGGGTCTTGAGGCCGAGAAAGTCGAACTTCACAAGGCCGGCGAGCTCGACCCATTTCATGTTGAATTGGGTGACCGGGATATCGGAGCGCGGGTCGCGGTAGAGCGGGACGAGCTCGGTGAGCGGGCGGTCGCCGATGACGACACCGGCGGCGTGGGTCGAGGCATGCCGGTAGAGGCCTTCGAGCTTCAACGCGATCGTCATCAACCGGGCCACGGTCTCGTCGGTGTCGCGCTGTTGCTGCAAGGCCGGTTCGCCGGCGATCGCCTCTTCGAGCGTGACAGGGTGCGCCGGATTATTCGGCACCAGCTTGCACAGCCGGTCGACCTGCCCGTACGGCACGCCCAAAACCCGGCCGACATCGCGCAGCACCGCGCGGGCCTGTAATTTGCCGAAGGTGATAATCTGGGCAACCCGATCGCGCCCGTATTTTTCTTGGACGTAGCGGATCACCTCGTCGCGCCGGTCCTGGCAGAAATCGATGTCGAAATCCGGCATCGAGACCCGCTCCGGATTCAGAAACCGCTCAAACAGCAGCCCGAAGCGCAGCGGGTCGAGATCGGTGATCGTCAGGGCCCAGGCGACGACCGAACCGGCCCCCGACCCGCGCCCCGGGCCCACCGGGATGCCCTGACGCTTCGCCCATTGGATGATGTCAGAGACGATCAGGAAATAGCCGGCAAAGCCCATCCCGATGATCGTGCCGAGCTCGAATTCGAGGCGCTCGCGGTGAGGGCTTGCGGCGGCGGCATCAATTCCGGCGCGGGCGAGCCTTTGCTCGAGGCCGGCCCGCGCCGCGCGGCGCAGCGCGGTTTCCTCGTCGACCTCGTCGGCCGCCGGAAAGGCCGGCAGGATCGGCTGACGCGGCTGCGGGATGAAGGCACAGCGGCGGGCGATGACCAAGGTATTGTCGCAGGCCTCCGGCAGATCGGCAAAGAGCGCCCGCATCTCCGCTGCCGAGCGAAAGCAATGATGCGAGGTCAGGCGGCGGCGTTCCTGGTCGGCGACAACGGTCGTCTCGGCGATGCAGAGCAGCGCGTCATGCGCCTCGTAGAAATCACGATCGGGAAAATAGGCGTCGTTGGTCGCGACGAGCGGGAGATCGTGACGATAAGCCAGCTCGACGAGGCCCGGCTCGGTCCGCGCTTCTTCCGGCGTTTCATGGCGCATCAGCTCGACGTAGAGCCGATTGGGAAACACGCCGGAAAGCTGGATGAGGGCGGCCTCGGCAGCTTCGGCCTGGCCCTCCGCGAGCAGCCGCCCGACCGGACCCCGCGGCCCGCCGGTCAGGCAGAGGAGCCCCTCGCTCGCTCCAGCTAAATCCGCAGCGGTGAGCGCCGGTTCGGTCGGCAGCTCGCCGGCGAGATAGGATCGGCTGACGAGATCGAGCAGGTTGCGATAGCCCGTCTCGCTCTGCGCCAAAAGCACGATCCGGTCCGGTTCGCCCCCACCTTGACCCGGCCGGCTCCCCTCCTGGGCTCTGTTGCTCACCAGGGCGATCTCGCAGCCGATGATCGGCTGGATACCTGCTGCAGCGCAGGTCGTTGCGACTTCGAGCGCGCCGAACAGATTGCCGGAATCGGTGACCGCCACCGCCGGCATGCGCTCGGCCTTGCACAGATCGACTAGCTCCTTGACCCGGATCGCCCCGGCCGACAGCGAATAAGCGGTGTGGACCCGGAGATGAATGAAATCGGCGAGCGGCATGCCCACAACATTGCATGGGCTGCCGGAGATTTCAGCCGTGGTCACGACACACCCGGCTTTCTCGGCTCAAACGGGCTCGCTCAGGCTCCATTCGGATTGCCCGCAGGTCGAATCGCCGGCTCGAGCGGCATTGTCCCTGACAGCAGGGAGAAACGCCTTCGGCACCCGAAAAGTGCGCTATCGATGTCATTAATTTCATGTATATCAATGAGTTGACAAGGTTTAACCGGGGTTGCCGGCAGGGGAATTGGCAGCGGAATGGCAGGGGAATTCGGCAGCATGGTCTCCTTCACAAAAGTCTCCCTGAGTGCAGTTGTTCGAGGTTGTGCGCTAGCGCGAAGTCAACCGAAAGTCGTATTGACATTATTGCTTAAAGAGCATATAAATCACAATTTGTCAATCAGCAATGCATTCGCCTGACGGAGGAGGGTTCAGGACACCTCGCCGGTCGCGTAATCGAGATTACCGGTCGGCTCGTCCCCGAGCGGGATCTCTTTGGGTCGTTGGCGAGCGTCCGAGCGATCGCGACATAGCGGTCGTTCCGTGACGAATTATATGGCCGATCGCCGTCCGATTTCCGCCAGGGCTTTATCGATGCGCGAGCGCAGATCCTGTATCCATTCGGGTGGCCACGCCGATGCGGCGACCGTCAGACAGGCATTCCACGCCGCTGCCGCCTCCTCCAGACGCCCTGTCCCGCTCTCCCGCTCGCCGAGCGTCGCGAGCGCGTTGCCGAGGTTCATCTGAGTCATCGCATAGTCGAGCGGCACCCGATCGCACGTCCTTTCCTCAAGCGCCGCGCGGTAGGCGGCGACCGCCTCCTCCAGACACGCCGTCCCGCTCTCCCGAGCCCCGAGCGTCTGGAGCGCGACGCCCAGATTGTTCTGGGTCGTCGCCCATTGCAACGGCACTCGACGGCGGGTTAATTCTCCGAGTGCCGCGCGGTAGGCGACGACCGCCTCCTCCAGACGCGCTCTCCCGCTCTCCCGCTCCCCGAGCGTCGCGAGCGCGTTGCCGAGGTTCATCTGAGTCATCGCCCAGTCGAGCGGCACCCGATCGCGCGTCCTTTCCTCAAGCGCCGCGCGGTAGGCGGCGACCGCCTCCTCCAGACGCGCCGTCCCGCTCTCCCGAGCCCCGAGCGTATGGAGCGCGGCGCCCAGGTCGTCGGGCGTTCTGGGTCGTCGCCCATTGCAGCGGCACTCGATCGCGCGTCCATTCTTCGAGCGCCGCGCGGTAGGCGGCGACCGCCTCCTCCAGACGCGCCGTCCCGCTCTCCCGAGCCCCGAGCGTCTGGAGCGCGGCGCCCAGGTTGTTCTGGGTCATCGCCCAGTCGAGCGGCACCCGATCGCGCGTCCTTTCTTCGAGCGCCGCGCGGTAGGCCGCGACCGCCTCCTCCAGACGCGTCGTCCCGCTCTCCCGCTGCCCGAGCCTCTGGAGCGCGACGCCCAGATTGTTCTGGGTCGTCGCCCATTGCAACGGCACTCGACGGCGGGTTAATTCTCCGAGTGCCGCGCGGTAGGCGGCGACCGCCTCCTCCAGACGCGCCGTCCCGCTCCCCCGCGCGCCCAGCGTCCAGAGCGCACTGCCGAGGTTGTTCTGGGTCATGGCCCAGCCGAGCGGCACCCGATCGCGCGTCCTTTCTTCGAGCGCCGCGCGGTAGGCGGCGACCGCCTCCTCCAGACGCGCCGTCCCGCTCTCCCGCTCGCCGAGCGTCGCGAGCGCGTTGCCCAGGTTGTTCTGGGTCGTCGCCCATTGCAGCGGCACTCGATCGCGCGTCCATTCTTCGAGCGCCGCGCGGTAGGCGGCGACCGCCTCCTCCAGGCGCGCCGTCCCGCTCTCCCGCGCGCCCAGCGTCCAGAGCGCACTGCCGAGGTTGTTCTGGGTCATCGCCCAGTCGAGCGGCACCCGATCGCGCGTCCCTTCCTCGAGCGCCGCGCGGTAGGCCGCGACCGCCTCCTCCAGGCGCGCCGTCCCGCTCTCCCGCGCGCCCAGCGTCCAGAGCGCGACGCCTAGGTTGTTCTGGATCTTCGCCCAGTCGAGCGGCACCCGATCGCGGTCTGCGGCGCGCAGGGCGAGCTCGTGCAGGCCGAGACACCCGAGGAGCGCGTCGTTGCGCCCGGCACGATCGCCGATTTCCCCCAGCGCATCCGCAGCGGCCAATGCGTAGCGCCAACGGATCTCCGTCGAGGCGTCAGCCAGCACCGCGATCCCGTCCCGATAAAACCCTAGCGCTTCTGCCACACCCAGGCGCAGCAATGCGGCATCGGCCTGGCGGGCGCAGGTGGCCGCTTCGTCTTCCAGCGCGGCCACCAAGTCGGCATGCGCTTCGTCCGCGGCGCGGCGCCGCCGCTCCGACAGCGTGCGTTGCCGCGCACGGATCGCGGACAGCAGACGCTCGGCCGTATCCAGATCAGCGGCCGCCAGTGCGTCACTCGCCTGCTGCTTGAGGGTCGCGATCTCGGGATCGTCATTCCGCTGTTGCTGCAATGCGTCCCGCATCGCGGCAAAACGGCGGACCAGCTCATCGAAAGCGCCGGGGATCGCCGCCGGCTCGATGCCGGCCAAGCCGACGGTGACGAGCAACCGGTCCACGACTTCGCGTGGTACGCGATATTCTGCCGTCGTCGTCGCGATCTCTCGCTGGAACAATGCCTTGAGCTCGCCGAGTTGCTGAGAGACGGTCTGCGCCCCGACGGTCGGGTCCTCTGCATCCTTGTCGGGTGCACCGGCTGCCACGAGCAGGCGGCGAAATATCGCGTCCTGCCAGGCGTCGGCGAACCGCGCGACGCTCAGCTCCCGTCGAAGTTGGCAGGCACGGGAAGTTGGCAGGCACGGCCTGAACGACACCGTAGACCCAGATCTCGTCCTGATCAGGCCAGTCCTGCAGCAGGACTGCGCTACCCGACATGCCCGGCCAACCGGCGTGGGGATTGTTGGGCAGGTCGCTGCTATCGACGCCGAAGCGCAGCGGCCGGTCCCGGTCGGCGGCCGTCAAGCGCCCGAGCGCGGGCGTAAGATCGCGCGGCCCTTCAGCCTGCTTTGACGCGCGGGGGTAGCCGCGCGCCTCCACGGCATGGACATTGCTCCCCGACACGGTCGCGACGCGCAGGCGGAGCTCCGGGCGCAGGGGACCTCCCTCCGGGTCGACAAGCAGGATCAGCGCAAGATCGCGTGCATGGTCATGCCAGATCACACGGTTGCCGCGGCGGAAGCGCCATCCGTCTGCGCGGCGGTCTCTCGTTAGCCGCACCTGCCATCCGGCTAACTCGGGGCCGGTGCCCTTCTCCTTGTTCCACAGCGTATGCGCCGCGGTCAGGATCAGGTTCTCCGCCACCAGCCGTCCGGTGCCGAACCCGGCGTCGTCATGCTTGAGCTGCGCGATGTCCGACTGAAGCCGGGTAAGGTCGTACGGCATCTAGGCCTCACCCGCGGCGCGCGAGCCGCACCTGCATCACTCCTTCTCGTGCTCCGCGTCGCTCACCAAGGTTGGCTTCCCGTCGCGGCCGACCGGCTCCAGCACCAGCTTGACCTTGTGCGTGGTCTCGTCGCCGGCCTTCGCCTTGCCCGAGATGTCGAGGAACCAGGCCTTCACGCCGACGCCGCCCTCGACCTCGGTCTTGAACACAATGCCGAGCTCCACTTCCACACTCTTCGCGACAAAGCGGAGATCCTTGCCGACGCCCTCGCGTTGCGCATCCTCGAGCTGCGCGCGAAGCTGCTTGATCGCGTCAGCAACCGTCACGTTCTCGGCCATCGCGCTCCCCTCCCCGTCCCGGTCGCTTTGCCCAGGCATCCTCCGCCACGCGACAAATTATACCGCCTTGTGGCCGACGCACCACCAAAGGGCCGACAGCAAAGACACTAGAGCGGTTTCCGATCGAATTGCACCACGCTCACCCCCTCCCAAACCCTCGCCATCAAGGCAGGGCTGTCCGGGAAATCGGAGCCGGTTGCAAGGCCGCGCAACCAAAGAGGATCCCCGTAGCCGGACTTGGTCCGACTTGGTCCGGCCATCCACGTCTTCCGCGCGGATATCGTGGCCGGCTCAAGACGTGGATGCCCGGGACGAGCCCGGGCAAGGGGCTATTGGAACAAGAATTCGCGGCAAACGCTCGTACGCTCTGCCCTTCAACCTTCCCCGGACAGCCCTACCATCAAGGGGGAGGGCCTGAAAGCGTACTCCTGCCCCCTCGATGGGGGCGGGTCGGGGTGGGGGTGATGCGTACCGAGCGCGTCGACCCAGTCGAAAACCTCCCTAATCGACGGGTTTCAAGCGTCCGTCCTCGAGGGCGACGATGCGGTCGAGGCGGCGGGCGAGATCGAGGTTGTGGGTGGCGATCAGTGCGGCGAGCCCGGTGTGGCGGACGAGATCGAGGAGGGTGCCGAGGACGCTGTCGCCGGTGGCGTGGTCGAGGTTGCCGGTCGGCTCGTCGCCGAGCAGGATCCGGGGGTCGTTGGCGAGCGCCCGCGCGATCGCGACGCGCTGCTGCTCGCCGCCGGAGAGCCGGGCCGGCCGGTGCCCCACGCGCGCCGCGAGCCCGACCCGCTCGAGCAGCGCCGCCGCCTTTTCCCGGGCCTGCCGCCGCGGTGCGGTGGCGATCATCTGCGGCAGCATGACGTTTTCCAGCGCCGAAAACTCCGGCAGCAGATGATGGAATTGGTAAACAAAGCCGATCTCGGAGCGCCGCAGCATGGTCCGCCGCTCGTCGTTGAGACTCCCGCAATCTTCACCGCCGATCACTACCGCGCCGCCGTCGGGGCGCTCCAAAAGGCCGGCGATGTGCAGCAGTGTCGACTTGCCGGCACCCGAGGGCCCTACCAGCGCCACGACCTCGCCGGGCCGCAGGACCAAATCGACCCCGTTCAACACCACGAGCTCGGTTCCGGCTTGCTTGAAGATGCGCCGGATCCCGCGCAGCTCGAGCGCTGGTGCCAGCGGCGTCGGCGAGCTCATTCGTAGCGCAGCGCCTCGACGGGATCGAGCCGTGCCGCACGCCAGGACGGGTAGAGTGTGGCGAGAAACGAGAGCGCCAGCGCCATGGCGACGACGGCCGCGACCTCGCTCGGTTCCATGCGGGCCGGGATGCGGGTGAAGAAGTAGATTTCGGCCGCGAAGAGGTCGGTGCCGATAACCTTCTGCAGCCCTTGCCGAATCGCCTCGATGTTCAGCGTAAATACAACGCCGAGAAGCAGCCCGGCGATCGTGCCGAGGATGCCGATACTGGCGCCGCTCAGCATGAAGATCCGCAGGATCGCCGCGCGCGAGGCGCCCATGGTGCGCAGGATCGCGATATCCCGGCCCTTGTCCTTCACCATCATGATCATGCTGGAGATGATGTTGAACGCGGCGACGACGATGATCAGGGTCAATCATGATCATGCTGGAGATGATGTTGAACGCGGCGACGACGATGATCAGGGTCAAGATCAGGAACATGACGTTGCGCTCGATCTCGACGGCGTTGAACAGGCTCGAATTCGCCTGCTGCCAATCGACGATACGGACTTGGCCACCTAGGGCCGCAGCGATGAGCCGCCGCTCCTCGCGCACCCGGTCGGGATCGGCGAGGAAGACTTCGAGGTTGGTGACCGCATCGGGCAGGCGAAAGAACAGCTGTGCTGCGTCGAGCGGGACAAAGATGAAGCTGTTGTCGTACTCGTACATGCCGACATTGAAGAGTGCCGCGACGTGGTAGGTCTTGATCCGCGGCATCGTGCCAAAGGCGGTGGCGGTTCCTTGCGGTGAGATCACCGAGATCGCGCTGCCGACGGCGACCCCGAGCCGCCGCGCCAGTCGATCGCCGACGGCGACACCGTCATCGTCGAAATCGGCGAGCGAGCCCTGGACGATATGATCGGCGAGCAACGGACGCCGGCGCAAATCGTCCGGCCGGATGCCGCGCACCAGCGCGCCCGCGGCGCCGGCCTCGGAGGTCGCCATGACTTGTCCCTCGATCAGCGGCGTGACCTCGATGATGCCAGGGACGTCGGCGACCTTTTGCGCCGCCGCATCGAAGTCGCCGAGCGGGCCGCTCAGGGAATAGACGCCGAGGTGGCCGTTGAGACCGAGGATGCGGCCGAGCAGGTCGGCGCGAAAGCCGTTCATCACCGACATGACGATGATCAAGGTGGCGACCCCGAGGGCGATCCCGAGCAGCGAGAAGATCGCGATGACCGAGACGAACCCCTCCTGCCGCCGCGCCCGCAAATAGCGGAACGCCACCATGCGCTCGAATGCGTTGAAGCCCACCCCGATCTGTCGCGTACCGGCCCTCACCCTCCCGCTACGCGGGCCCCTCCCTCTCCCCGCGGATGCGGGGCGAGGGGCTATGCTGCTCCCTCGCCCCGCTTGCGGGGAGAGGGCCGGGTTGAGGGGCAATCAGGAGGTCCAGCGCGCTCTCGATCGGCACATCCTGCCGCTCGCCCGATCGCCGGTTCTTGAACTCGACGGTTCCGGCAGAGAGCCCGCGCGGACCGATGACGAGCTGGTCGGGCAGGCCGATCAGGTCCATTGCCGCGAATTTGGCGCCGGGCGACTCGTCGCGGTCGTCGTACAGCACCTCGATCCCGCCACCGCGCAGCTTCGTGTAGAAATCCTCGGCGGCGGTGCGGCAGCGAGGGTCCCCCGCACGCAGATTGATCAGGCCGACGCGGAAAGGGGCGACGCTCTCCGGCCAGATGATCCCGGCATCGTCGTGGTTGGCTTCGATCAGCGCGCCGACGAGGCGCGACACGCCGATGCCGTAGGACCCCATTTCGAGCGCCACCGCCTCGCCGTCGGGCCGGGTCACGAGCGCACCCATCGGCCGCGAATATTTGTCACCGAAATAGAATATCTGGCCGACCTCGATACCCCGCCTGCTGACGATTTTGTCGCCGTACTGCACGGCAGCCTGCGGGTCATGAACCTCGTCCGTCGCCGCGTAGATGCTGGTGTAGTGATCGACGACCTGCTGTAGGGCGGAGGCATCCCAGCCAACATCGTCGAACTCCTGCCAGTCGGTGTCGAGAAAATCGGTGTGGACATGGACCCCGCTCTCGCCGATGTCGGCAAGAATGATGAATTCGTGGCTGAGGTCGCCGCCGATCGGTCCGGTATCGGCCCGCATCGGGATCGCCTTCAGCCCCATGCGGGCGAAGGTGCGCAGGTAAGCGACAAACATCTTGTTGTAGGAATGCCGGGCTCCAGCGAAATCCAGATCGAAGCTGTAGGCGTCCTTCATCAGAAACTCGCGCCCCCGCATCACCCCAAAGCGCGGTCGGACCTCGTCGCGAAACTTCCATTGGATGTGGTAGAGCAGCTTTGGCAGGTCGCGATAGCTCTTGATCGAGGCGCGGACGATCTCGGTCACCTGCTCCTCGTTGGTCGGCCCGTACAGCATCTCGCGGTCATGACGGTCGCGGATGCGCAGCATCTCCTTGCCGTAGTCCTCATAGCGGCCGCTCTCGCGCCACAGCTCGGCCGGCTGGATCGTCGGCATCAGGATCTCCTGAGCACCGGCGCGGTCCTGTTCTTCACGGACGATCGCTTCGATCTTCTTGAGCACCCGCAGGCCGAGCGGCAGCCAGCAATATATGCCCGCACTCGACTGCCGGATCATCCCGGCGCGCAGCATCAGCCGATGCGAGACGATCTGCGCCTCGCTCGGGTTCTCGCGCAGCAGCGGCAGAAAGTATTCGGAGAGCCGCATCAAACCTCACCGCAGAATCGGGCGGCGCACTCTAGGCAAGACGCCGCAGCCTGTCCATCGAGCCTCCAATGGTTAAAAATGACGTGACCGTCGTCGCGCGGTCGCGTAAGATCGCGATCGCAGAAAATCGCGCGAGCAAGCGCACCGGCCCAAGTTTAGGGAGTATCGCTGACGCAAGAAGAAGGCAGGACGACGTCCTGCCTTCTCGCGTTTCAGGAGCGCGCAGCGGGGCGGACGCATGTCGGACGCGGGCTGGAATACGATGGGATGAAGCCGGAGAGCGGGTATGGCGGTTAGTCGAGGGTACCATTTCTTCATCAATCCCGGTCCGACCAACATCCCGGACCGGGTATTGCGAGCGATGGATCGTGGTGCCATCGACTTCAACGGCGCCCAGTTCCGCGCCATCGCCGAGGAGTGCGTCGCCGGTCTCAAGCGGGTGTTCAAGACCGATCAGACGGTCCTTTCCTATGCCGCCTCTGGGCACGGGGCGTGGGAGGCCGCGTTGGTTAATCTGTTTTCGCCGGGCGACAAGGTGCTGGTCGTCGAGAGCGGCTATTTCTCGCTCAATTGGGGCATGCGTGGCGAAGCCTTCGGGCTCGAGGTCGAGACCCTGGCCAACGATTGGCGGACCGCCGCCGATCCGGCGAGGCTCGAGAGCCGGTTGCGCGAAGATCGCGAGCACGCGATCAAGGCGGTGCTGGTGGTGCACAACGAGACCTCCACCGGGGTCGTCAACGACATCGACCAGCTGCGCCGTGCGATAGACTCCGCCAGGCATCCGGCGTTGTTTCTCGTCGATACGATCTCGTCCCTGGCGTCGATGGATTTTCGCATGGACGAGTGGGGCGTCGATGTCACCGTCGCCGGCTCGCAGAAAGGCTTGATGCTGCCGACCGGCATGGCCTTCACCGGGGTCAGTGCGCGCGCCATCGCCGCTGCCGCAGAAGCGAAATTGCCGCGCGTCTACTGGGACTGGCGGCGGCTGCTCGGTACAAGCGCGCAGGCCCACTGGAACGGCACCGTGCCGGTGCACTTCTTCTTTGGCCTGCAGGAAGCCTTGCGCATGCTGGAGGAAGAAGGTCTCGACAACGTCTTCGCCCGCCACCATCGGCTCGCCGAGGCGACGCGCCGGGCGGTGCACGCCTGGCGGCAGAATGACGGACCGGAAATCTTTGCCAGCGATCCGCGGGCGCAATCCAATTCGATAACCGCGGTCCAAGTGCCGGAGGGCTGTGACGCGGACAAGGTACGCCAGATCGCCCTCGACAAGTTCAATGTCTCGCTCGGCGGTGGGCTCGACCGGTTGCGCGGTCACGTCTTCCGCATCGGCCATCTCGGCGACTTGAACGAGCCGATGATTCTCGGCGCCATCGCCGCTGTCGAAATGGCGCTGGAGTTGACCGGTGTGCCGCATGGCCGAGGCGGGGTCCAGGCCGCGATGGACTACCTCGTATCGAGCGAGTGAAGGAATTGACATTCTGCCGGATCGGCGCGGTGCGTTCTTCGAGACAGCCGCTACACGGCTTCCTCAGAATGAGGAGTTCCGTTAATGCCATCAACGACTTCCCTTATGCTGAGGAGCGCCGTTGGGCGCGTCTGGAAGCACGCTAAGCCCCTAATGCAGCCGTGCTCGTGCTCTGTGGCCAATTTCTTCACAGGCTCGCATAGGCGGACTGACTCGAATTGCGCGGACGGCGGCGTTTTGTTATAAGCGCGGCCGCTTCAGAGGGCCGCCGCGATGAAAGAAGGCATTCACCCGGATTATCACGAAATCACGGTCGTAATGACCGACGGGAGCTCCTACCAAACCCGTTCGACCTACGGCAAGGCGGGCGATACGCTGCGCCTGGATATAGATCCGAAATCGCATCCCGCGTGGACCGGCGGGCAGCATCGTCTGCTCGACAGCGGCGGCCAGCTCGCCCGCTTCAACAAGCGGTTTCAGGGGTTTGGCATCAAGAACTGACGGCTCGCTCTTGACCTCCGCTTGACCATCACTATCTGGATTTCGTGCGGTTGCCATCCTGGGATCGCACGCCTTGGTAGCTGGCACCGGGCTCTGACTGCAGGTGCCGAGATCCATATTGCTCAAAGGAGGATGTGGTCATGGATCGTTTCGATTTCTCTCCGCTGTTCCGTTCGACGATCGGCTTTGATCGCCTGACGCGTCTGGTCGATGCGGCGGCTCGTGTCGACAACACCGCTCTCGCCTACCCGCCCTACAACATCGAAAAGACCGGTGAGGATGCCTACCGGCTGACGATGGCAGTGGCTGGGTTCTCCCCCGAGGAGATCGATGTCACCGTGCACGAGAATGCGCTGCTGGTGACCGGTAAGGCGAAAAAGGAAGACGAGAACGGGCGGTATCTGCATCGCGGCATCGCGCGGCGCGCCTTCGAGCGGCGCTTCAGCCTCGCCGACCACATCAAGGTCGTCGGCGCGAGCCTGGTCAACGGCATGCTGCATGTCGATCTGACCCACGAGGTGCCCGAGGCCGCGAAACCGCGCAAGATCCAGATCGGGAGCGGCGAACCGCAGGTGATCGAGCAGAAGCAGGCTGCCTAACCGATTTCTAGGACACGGAACGCCCCCGAATTTCGGGGGCGTTTTTGTTTGGGGCTCGCACCAATCGCGGCAAAGCGGATCCCCGAAAACTCTCGACCTTAATTGGCCACAGGCCCGTCCATTTTCTCAAACTCGCCGCGGCCCAGGATTAGCATTAAAGTAGCTGCGATCGTCGCGTTTCGAGAGCTTGGTTGATGAAAGGTGAAGCGAAGTCGACTTTCGATCCCCAGGTCTTTTTGGCCAAGGTCGGCGCCGGAAAAACCGTGGCTGAGTTGGGTAGGCGGCAAATCGTCTTCTCTCAGGGAGATCCGGCAGATGCAGTCTTCTACATCCAGAAGGGCAAGATCGAGCTGAAGGTCTTGTCCCAGCAAGGCAAGGAGGCGATCCTTGCCATTTTAGATGTCGGCGATTTCTTTGGCGAGGGGTGCCTTGCTGGTCAGCCGCTGCGCATGGCGACGGCAGTCGCAGCCACCGAGTGCTCCGTCATGCGCCTCGAAAAATCGGCCATGATCGCAGTGCTCCACAAAGAACCGGTCTTCTCTGCGCTTTTCATCTCGTACCTGCTGACTCGCAACATCCGTATAGAAGAAGATCTCGTCGATCAGCTGTTCAATTCGAGCGAAAAACGCCTGGCGCGGCTTCTCTTGCTGTTGGCCAATTTTGGTAAAGAAGGGAAACCGGAGGCGGTTATTCCCAAAGTCAGCCAGGAAAGCTTGGCCGAGATGATCGGCACTACCCGATCGCGGGTCAGCTTTTTCATGAACAAATTCCGCAAGCTCGGCTTCATCGAATACAATGGCGGTTTGAGCGTCCACAGCTCGCTGTTGAACGTAGTTCTGCACGACTGACGGTCAAATATTAACCCTGCCGGCAGCGTCCTCCTTGTTGCCGGCACAAATTTCCTGAAAGTGAGCAATATTGACCAGACTCCGGTCGGGAGGACTGGGTCAAATACGATCGTTGCACTCCTTAGAAAATTCGCACGCCTCCGATGGAGGGTTCTGACAGCGGCATATGTGCAGGGCCTCCACGCCGACGATCGACGACATTTCGGAGATTGAAAATGATCCTACGTTTTTTGCTGCTGTCGGCTTTCGTCCTGTTGTCCGGCATCGTCGGGGGTGCCCCGAAAAG
>Ga0210407_10000574_pt1 | contig 40752 bp, 25 predicted proteins | sample IncBWC27MmetaG_FD_150860 | JGI IMG/M metagenome (GOLD analysis project Ga0210407, IMG submission 150860) | Forest soil microbial communities from Barre Woods Harvard Forest LTER site, Petersham, Massachusetts, United States - Inc-BW-C-27-M | ecosystem: Environmental > Terrestrial > Soil >...
AGAAAAAAAGTCCACCGGCGCATCGTGGGTGCGGCAGCCGCAAGGAATTTATTACCCCGCGATATCTCTACGGGATTGAGTTACGTGACCGCCCGCGGCGGCGATTTCGGCAGCAACCGTGATATGACGATCAGCAATCCGATCACCACCACCGCCAGCATCCCCCAGAAAAGCACCCCGCCCTTGCCCGGAATTTGATTCCAGGAAGAATTTTTGAGCGGCTCTTCGGTGGAAAGCGACGCCACGCTTTTGTCCGCCACCAGCAGTTGTCCGGCGACCAGGCTCAAATCATAGCTCGGCGACGACGCGCTCGCGTTGCCGTAGTAAAGAAATAGTCCGTCGTCCACTTTTGCCTTGAACAAGATTCGCGTGGCCGGATAGAAAGCGGTGAATTTTTCCAGTTCGATTCGCGGATTGTCGCCGTTGTCCGTTTCGAGGACCAAAGTGTCGCTCTCCAGCGTGCTGTCCACCTTCAACGCAAATTCTTTCGACCGATGTTCCGGGGTTTGCGTCCAGATCGCTCCTCCCAATGGCTGGCGAAATGTTCCGCCGCGATCGTCGGTGACGTCTTCATAAAGCGACATCGAGCGTTCAAACAGCGGGGTCCGCGCGACGCAAGTCAGCCGTGTGATCGGTAAATCGCTTTTGGGGAGTTTGATCGTCCAGCGGCTCAGCTTCGGATTCTTCGGATCGACGTCCGCGGTGACCGACGGCGTCAGCGTGCGGGTGATCGACGTGCGCTGGACGATGTAAGGCACCTGGTTGCCAGCGCGCAACACGCGCAGATCAGCGAAGTCCGGCCGCGCCTGCGCGAGCACGTCGAGGTCGGGTTCGATCTGCTGTCCTCCGCTCCTGGAAATTTTCACCGGCTTGCGGAATTTCCAGTCTGAAACGTCGAGCGGCGCGCCAGTCACTTCCAGTCCGGGCAGGGCTTCCGGCGAGTGAAAATCCGGGTTGTCGGACGGCGGCGGAATCTTGAATGACGAAACCGCCACGTCCTTGAGGTTCATTCCAAGCGAGGCCAGATCGTAACGCGCCGCGTCGCATCGCGGGTTGCCGGTGAGCAAATGATATGCGCCCGGTTGCCGCGCGAGGAAAACGAGATAGACCAGCCGCCGCTCGACGCGGACCGCGGAAATAGGCAGCGGCCGGCTGTCGCCGTTATTCACGAGCAGAATCAATTCGCGAGAGCCGACCAGCCATTCCAGCGGGACGGAAAGATTTTCAGACGGCGGTTGACCTTCGACCGCGACGCGATAAACCGTGCCCTTGCCGATGGTCTCCTCGCGAATAGAGTCTTCCGACATTATCGGAATAGCGACTGAGACCTGGCGCATAAAAAGCGGTTCGGCGGTTTCAAGATGGACGGATGCGACGTTCAGATTCGCCGCGCCGAGGTTCAACGCGAGGCGCGTCTCGCCGGGATTTTCGTCGCGTTCGGTGATCGCAGCGGAAATCAATTCTCCGGGGGCAGGCGCGCCGGTCGCCGCATGGACCATCGCGCCGGTGAACGGAACCGGCTTCGAACGCCCGTCGTCCACGGTAACCCGGATCCATTTTGCAGAGGCCGGCGGAAATGAAATCAGCAAATGACTCGCGCCGTCGGGCTGGCTGAAGATCGGCTGGCCCTGCGCCGACATTTTCCAGCTGTTGCCGTCGTCGGAACTTTCAACGACCGCCGCCTTGATAAAATCCGTCGCCGGACTTACCAGCCGGACCCCGTCGAGCGGCTGCGCCACTCCGGTTTCGATCGTGATGACGGTGGCGTTTGCGTTAAGCGAAACTTGAAACGATTTTGCGTCCTGCTCGGCTTCCGCGACCGGCACCGGAGGCTCGATCAAATACGGCACTTCATTTCCCGCGGCGTCGTAAAGGCGCAAGTCTTCGAGCGCGGGACGCGCACTGTCGAGCGTTTCAACCGGCAAGCTCATTTTCACAAGTCCGGTTGTCGAAACGTCAAACGACTGGTCGTGCTGCCAGTCCGAGGGCAGATTCGCCGCGGTTGCAGAAACGCTCAGCAGGAGCGCGCAGAGCTGGAGCAAGCCCGCCGGGAAATCAATGAGTCGTTTCACTTTGTGCCTTCGCGTTGTTACCAGCGGCGAAAAAGTTCTGATACGCAAACGACGCGAGCATCGCAATAATCGCCACGCCGACGAACGCGCCGATGCGGTAGAGCTGGCCGAGTTGCGCAAGGTCGTGGAAGAAAAGTTTCAGCAGCGTCACGCACAGCAAGCCCATCGCGGCATAACGCGCAGCGCGAATTTCCCTGCGAATGCCTTCGGTGAGCAACACCAGCGCGAACAGCGCCCATCCGATCGAATAGCTCATGTCGCGCGCGAAGTTGCCGCCCAACAGAAACGTGAGCGTCGCGCCCGGCTCGCTGAAGTAATCGGCGATCTCGATGTTCAACAGCAGGAAGGCGAGCACCGTGCCGCCGCCTGCAAGAATCGGCGGAATATCGAAATCCCAAATCAGGTTGCGCGGCGGCGCGAGAAGTTTTGCTCCCACGAACATGCAGAACGTCGCGATGCCGTAAGCGTAAAGATACCAGTTGAATATCGGTATTGCGGCGCGCTGATGGTAATCGAGCACGGCGGGATTCAGATCAAGCCGGACGAACGCGGCGGCGAGCAACCCGACCCCGACCATCCGCAAACCCGGATGCGGCACGCGATGGAACAACCACAGCAACGCCGCGCCTTCAAGCGCCCAGCCGATCGTGATCCATTGCCGGTCGAACTGGATCGGGAAAATCAACGTGATGAAAAACAGCGCCACGCCGCCGAACCACGCGAGTTGAGCCATGCGCGCCTTGTTTTCCTCGGGAACTTTTTTCAGCACGGCGATGAGGCTCACCATTCCCGGAATCGCAAACGCGGCGGGCAGCAAACCCATAAATTGATTTGGATAAACGGCGGAGACGAAGCGATGGATCAGAAAAAACTGCGGCGGTCCGGCCATCGCCGCGGTCGCCCACGGAATAACTTTGCCGGAAAATTGTTTCCAGAATAAAAATGGGTACAGCGCGAACGCGGCGAAGAAAATCAAATACCACGTCAAAACCAGATCCAGCGGCTGGTTCGGATTGGTGCGATCGAAGTGGCTGAAGTGCCACACCCACTCGAGCGCGACCACGCAGGCAAGCCCGACCGCGGGCATCCAGTCGAGCGAAAACAATTTCGTCACCCCAAGCAGCATCACCACCAGCAAAAGCGCAAGGCCGAACACCGGCGACGGATTTATCAGCGGCAGCCGCAGCGTCGCCATCATCAGCAACAGGAACGGAAGCACGATCGCGGACGCGGACAATATCGCCGCCAAATCTCCCGGCGCGGCGAGGTTGTTGCTGAGTTTGATCCCGGTCCTCAGCGCGTCGGGCTGGAATGCTTTCACCAGCATGAAGGTCGCTGCGATAAAGAAAGCTGCGAACGCGCCGAGCAGGAAAAATGAAAGCGACAAGCCGGTGAGGTCGGACGGAACTTTGAAAATTAGCTCGCCGGTGGCGGCAAGTGTGAGCACCAGGACCGCCAGCACCGGGATCAACGTGGCGGTCATCACTGCGAGCGCGATCGCCACCAAATCCACGAGTAAGACGAACGGCCAGACGATAATCGAGACTGTCGGGAGTGTGAAAACCGGAACGAGCACGAGCGCAAGCGCGAGCACCGGAAAGATGTGATTCGCCCAGGCCGGGGTACTCGGGCGGCGCCTGCCCTGGAGCAACGGGGGCAAAGCCGAGTGGATAACCGCGAAGAGGAAATAAAACGCCAGCGCGGCGTTGAGCAAATCGTCGGTCAGCCATTCTCGCGTCCATAATCCAAGTAATCCAAACACCGCGAGCCCTGCGATCGATTGGTCGGCGATGATAGTTTCATCGGCCAGCACCAGCCCGATGGCGACAAGATCAACCAGAAAAACAAACCCGAACATCAGCCACGGGCGTTGCGCGAGCGGCTCGAAATCCAGGAACCACCACGTGAAAAGGAAGGTCACCGCGATCAGGCCGAGCGCTGAACCGGAAAGCCATTTCCTGGTGTGAACCCGGCCCAATCCAAAGATCAGGGATTCTTCGCCATCGGCAAGCTTGCGGATTTTCGCCCACCAATTCGCGCCCAGATAAAGCGCGTCGAAACCGAGCAGCACCGCAAGCGCGATAAGAATTTTGTTTCCCTCAAAATATTTTTCGCTGACGAAAAATTCACCGGCCCATGCGACTTGCATGATTGCCGTCCCGAGCGCGGCCAGCGCAGTGAGAAAGTACCAGCGACGATCGAGCGCAACGAAGATGAGTCCGGCGTCGAGGATCGCGATATAGCCGAACAGGCCGAGCGGATTGTCCTGGCCGGTGGAAATCAAAATCGGGGTGAGAAATCCACCCAACATTCCGAGGATCGCGACGACGATCGCGTCGAGCCGCACCGCGACAAAAAAAGCCGTGGTCGTGATCAGCGCCATCAGCAGGAAAGTCGGAATCGGCCCGAAGAATTCGAAATGATAAATCGAACGGCACGCGAACGTGACGCTATAGAGGATCACAACCCCGGTCCCGCACAGCGTCTGCGAAAGCGCCGGGAACTCTCTGCGCGACATCACCACGCCGCCGACCAGCAGCCCGAGGCCGACGAGAAAGCCAATCGCCACCCGCAGCTCGGGCGGAACGAGATTGTTGTCGAACGAGTATTTGACGAAAAATACAACCCCGAGGAACAGCGCAAATCCGCCAACCCACGCAAAACCCTTCACCCCCACGAACTGTTCCCAATCGATCGTCGGAGCCGCCGGCCGGCGCGGCGGCTCAGAAACGGGCCGCGGCGGAGTACTCGGCGGAGGCAGTGGCGAAACGACCGGCTGTGGAGCGACGATCGGTCTTGGCGGCGCGGCTGGAGCGGTAGCAACAATCTTCGCTTGCGCAGGAGGCGCGGTCGGCTCGGCAGGCCTGGGCGGCTCCTTCTCCTGTTTCAATCGCGCAATTTCCGATTCGAGTATCGCGAACCGGTGGGTGAGGTCCTCGATGCGAGTTTTCGCGCTACTGGTGCGCGCAATCAGCCAGATCGCCAGCGCAACCGGAATTCCTAAAATCAGCAAAGCGATGAGAACATCCATATTGTTCATTTCGACTCGCGACGCGACCCGGCTCTGCGCACTGTGCCCCCAACGACCGTCGGTTTACAACAACGCAGGCCGCCTCGACGCGAAAACAGCATTAGCAACGGTAGTCTAGTGAATAGCCACGAAAGTTCAGTGCTGAACTGTTATGCCTTACGCACTTTGGCAAGGTACGGTCGGACTTCAGGCAGACGCGTAACTTCTTGGCAACCCAATCCGGTCGCGCACGCGGTCGAGTAACTCCATCACTGCATACGCCTCGCGCGCCGTGCAGGGCGGCGGCCACGATTCCTCGCCCGCGCTTTCGGGAAACAGCAGCGCTTTCATTTCGGTGGTAAACACGTCCAACCCGTCAGACTCGAGCACCAACGCTTCCGACGCGGCCTGGTTTGGCGCCGACCGCCAGCCCCATCGCGGTCCCGTCAAGTATCGCTGCGGTCCGTAGCTGCGATTTCGTCCGCTCACGACTCCGTAGCCCTCGCTCCCGTGCAAGGTCAGGCTGAACGTGCTGCGCCATCGCACGATCGAAACTTCGACCGCGATCGAGATCCCATCTGCGCTTCGCAATAGAAGCTGGACGTCCTCCTCGATTCCGGTCTTCCAGAATCCGGACGATGTGGTCCCACCAATAACCTCCAGACCGTGCGGGGCGAGCAGGATGCAGAGGTCAAGCAGATGCACGCCCGGATCGATCAGGCATCCGCCGCCAGCGCGGACCGGATCGAGTTTCCACGTCTTCTCGTCGCCGGGACTTCCGCCATGACCGAGGATGAAGTTGATCGCGATCAGCTTGCCGAAGGCGCCCCGGCGCGCATCCTGGATTGCACGCCGAATTCCCGCGTAGAAGCGATAGTCGAATCCAACCCAGAGCCGTTCGCCGCCCGCCTCGAGCAAGCGGCGCGCCTCGACCAAATCGCGGCCCATCGGCTTTTCAAGCAGCACCGAACTGCCCTTCGTGAGAGCGTCGAGCGCAACGCCCACTGCGGCATCGTGGGGAAGTGCGACCACGACCCAGTCGAGCGGCAGACGCAACAGGTCGTCGACGCTGGAACAGGCAGTCGAGCGGAATTCAGCGGCGCTCTTCTCGCACAACGCGCTGTTGGCGTCATAAATCGCGGCCAGTTCGACCGGCAGGCCGGCAGCGGCCAGGTTCCGGATCGCGAGCAGGCGTTCGCGGCCGATCAATCCCGCGCCAATCACTCCGACCCGGATCATTCGACCCGCCTCAGCTTCCACAGATCTTTTTTTGGAAGCTTGCGAGCGGGCTCCAGAAGCGGACGCCATTCGTCGCGCACATGGACGAAGCATCCCGAGAATCCACAATCGCTCGCCAATAGAAAGGCAGAAGTGAACGCGACCGGCTCTTCGATCGGCACCGTAGTACGAACCTCGCCACCCTTGGCCCGCACCTGCGCAAGCATCTCGGTGTCGACAGCGCCCGGCGCGAGAATGGCGACGGCGAAATCGCCGGCGTCCTTGAGATCCTCGTGCAGGTTCTCGACCGCTCGCACCAATGCGGTCTTCGCGATTGCGTAGGCCGGAAAGGTTGGATTGGCGTACGCGGCGCCGCCGCCCGCAAAAAAGAGCAAACGCCCGAAGTGGTTCTCGCGCATCTTCGGCATCGACGCGCGCGCCACTGCGAGATTGCCGAGCACGTTGACGCGCAGCGCCGCATCCCATTCTTCGAGCGGTGTTTCCCAAAGCGGGCCCGATGGCCCGAGCGTGCCCGCTGCCAGCACGGCGCCGATTCGCTTGTAGGCGCGGCCGTCGATCCAATCCGCAACCACTTCGCCGACTTTCACGTAGTCAGCCAAATCGAGCGGAATCGCGTCGGCCGTTCCACCGGCGGCGCGGATAGTCGCGGCGGTCTCGAGGCAACTTTCAGTCCGCGAGATGCACAGCACCGCCACACCGCGCCTTCCCATCTCGGACGCGATCGCGCGACCCATGCCGCGGCCGGCTCCCGTCACGATCACCAGATCGGGAGGATTGGTCTCGGTGGCAGCGTCTTTCATCAGGTGGCTGCGATGCGGCGAACGGGGATTCGCCAGCAATGAAATATCGCCTTGAACAGGGCGAGCGTGTCGCGCACCTTGCGCATCTTAACGTCGCCGAGGCGAAGGCCGTATTCGATCGGCACTTCGATCACCCGGTAGCCGGCTTGATGCATCCGCAAGCCCTGCTCGGCCGGGAAGAACCGCAGCGGCACCCATTCGATGCTCCGGACGGCGGAAGAACGATAGGCCCGCATGCCGGTCGTCAAGTCTGTAATCTCGAAGCCGAACATCAGGCGCACTACGAGTGCGAAAGCCTGGTTGCCGAGCCGGTTGAGCAGAGGCATGCCTTCATTCGAGCCGCTGATACGGCTTCCCGAAACACAATCGTAGCCGTCCTGTTCGATCAGCTTGATAAATTCCGGGATACGTTGCGCCGGATAGGTCATGTCGCAGTCAAGGGTGATGATAATGTCGGCGTTCGTGGCTGCTTCGCGCTGGCCTACCAGCATCGCTTGTCCGTAGCCGCGCGGCGGAAATTGCCGGATGACTTTGACGCCGAGTTTTTCCGCCAGCTCAGGAGTCCGATCGTTGGAAGAGTCCACGATGATGATCTGAATTTCGGACCCGGCCTGCTTCCTGATCTCCTCGACCTGGCGAGCGATCGCCGCTTCCTCGTTCATCGTCAACATCAGCACGCAGGGTTTCATCAGGCTGGATCGCAGAAGGAGTTCATTGCAGGTTCGCACTTTACCAGTCCGCCGACTCCGCTGAAAGCTGCCTTGTTGATGAGCGCATCGCTGTGATAAAAATACGCGGACAGTGTGGAATTTGTTCGGGGTGGGGCGGTGATCCGAGACAATTTCTCTCCTTGCATACGGCGCGCGCTTATAACCGCTCGAATCGGCGCGGCGGTCGATGCGTCGGCAGTTTCGTCCGCCGCGAATGGCGCCGCTGCGGCCGTATAGTCTATGCGAGTTGGCATATTAGGTGGCGGGCTCGTCGGCCTTGTCGTCGCGGATCGGTGCCGCAACCATGAATGCGAGATCCTGGAACTCGACAAGGTAGGCGGGGGACATTGCCGCAGCCTTGTCGAAGGCGGCTATACCTTCGACCTTGGCGGTCCGCACATCATCTTCTCCCACAACAAGGAGATCCTCGAGATGATGTTCAAGCTGCTCGGCGACAATCTCGGAATGCGCCGCCGGGAGAGCCGAATCTGGTTCGATCGCCGCTACGTCAAGTACCCGTTCGAGAATGGTCTTTACGATCTGAAGCCTCAGGATCGGTTCGAGTGCCTATACCACTATCTGAACAATGACTATCCGCCACCGACAAACTTCAAGGAGTGGATTTATCATGTCTTCGGAAAGGGCATAGCCGAGAAGTACATGATTCCTTACAACGAAAAGATCTGGAACGTGCCTGCCGATCAGATGGCGATGGACTGGGTCGAAGGCCGCGTGCCACGTCCCCCAATCGAAGATGTGATTAAGGCCGCGGTAGGTGTGGAAACCGAAGGCTATACCCATCAGCTAAATTTCGGGTATCCGAAGACTGGCGGGATCGAGATGGTTCCGCGCTGCTTCTCGAAGAACTACGACAACGTTACTACCGATTTTCGGGTCGAGAAGGTGTGGCGCGACGGCAAGCATTGGCACGTGAGTAATGGGCGCGTGACCAAGACCTATGACAAGGTTGTCACGACGATTCCTATCCAGGACATGATGGATGCGATACCCGATGCGCCCGAGGCAATCCGGCGCGGCGTCCACGAGCTGCGCTACAACTCACTCATCATCGCGATGATCGGTGCGGCCACCAGGACGCCGACCGCTTATACGTCGGTCTATGTGCCGGAGCCTTCGATCGTGTTTCATCGGCTGTCTTTTCCGCTTTGCTTTACCGACGACGGCGCGCCTCCGGGGCATATGGCGGTGACGGCCGAGATCACGACCAATCCGGGCGACGGGGTTCATGAGTTGAGCGACGAGGAAGTCATCCGGCGCGTGATCGACGGGCTCGAGAGTATGGAGATACTGCGCCGGAATGAGGTGCGCTTTCAAAGAATCCACCGGACCAAGCACGCTTATGTCGTGCGCACTTTCGACTATAAAGAGAAGCTGACCCGGGCGCTCGACTACTTAAACGGCCTGGGAATAATCAGTGTCGGGCGCAATTCGGAATTCGAGTACATCAATATGGATGAGGCGATACGCCGAGGGCTGGCGATCGCTAGTGCGCTCGACAAGGAATCGCACCAGTCTTAATCGCTACCGCGATCAGCGGGCGCCGTTGCGCAGCAGAACTACCGAACCGTCGAAGTCGAAACTGAAGTCCATTTCGCTGACGCCCGCACCCGTCATTACAGAGCGCAGCTTGCGGCGGTCGTTGGTCTGGAAGAGCAGGAACCCGCTGCCGCCGGCGCCGACCAGTTTGCCGCCCGTCGCGCCGCCGCATTTCTGGGCGACCTCGTAGAGTTCGTCGATCCTCTTATTGCTCATGCCGTTGGAGCGCGATCGCTTGCGCATCCAGTGCTCGTGCATCAAAGGTCCGAAGCGCCGAGTATCGCCGCTCCGTAGAATCCCCTTGATCTCGAGCCCGAGCTGCTTGACGAAGTGCAGATTCTCGATCATCGCGGTGTCGCCCGCTTCCGACTTCTTCTTCTGGTCCTGGAGCAGGTCCGCGGCGGCGCGCGTGTAACCGACGAAGAACAGCATGAGCGAATCGCGCAGTTCCCTGAGCGCTGTTTCATTCATGCGCAGAGGCGTTATCACCACGCTGTCGTCAGTCTGATACTCCTGGCAGGTCAGTCCTCCATAGGCCGCAATATAGTGGTCCTGTTTTCCGACCGGCAGATTCAGCCGATTCATCTCGATATCGACAGCCTCACGCGCGAGCGTCTCGGCGGTGACGTGCTGGCGCTTGTGCGCGTGCAGAGCGTGCAGCAGGCCGACCAGGAAGCTTCCCGACGAGCCCAGCCCGGTACCCGCCGGCACGTCGGCGAGGCTCACGATTTCGAGCGGCCCGTCCATCCCATGTAGTTGCAGCGCCTCGCGTATCAAGGGATGGCGAATAGCCTCGCGCGATTCGGCCATCTCAGTCTCCGAGTACTTCAGATGGAAGCCGGGAAAGAAGGCCTGGTTGATGGTGATGTAGACGTACTTGTTGATCGCGGCCGAGAGTACGAAACCGCCGAACTCGCGGTAGTACGACGGCAGGTCGGTACCGCCGCCTCCGATCGAAATACGCATCGGTGTTCTCGTGATGATCATCGCATTCCCCCCACAGCCTCAGGCGCTCCGCACTGGTACCATGCGCAACCAGTCCTCTGAATTGTCGCATATCTGCAACCTAAAACCAGAGTAAAGTGCGCGAGTAGATTCGCTGTTGTCATCAATAAGCCTAATATAAACCACCTGAGACCACTTTAAGCAAGAGACCAATCAAATGAGCATATCCACGCCCAGCCTTCAGTTGGCGGGGATTCGGTATCCAGCAACATTCGAGCCAGACCGCGAAATCACAAGCCAAAAGAGCGGCACGCAAATTCGCTATGTTCGAGGAAGCGGGGTTGCTAGATTGCCGGCTGGCAAGAACCAATGAGAGCGACTCTCGGCCGCATCTTGCTGTGGACCGTTCTGATTTTCCAGTGTCTCCTGCTGGCGTTCGCGATTCACGTTGATCGCAGGTTGCGGCTGGTCCTCGGAAGCAAGCCGCCAATATCGACAAGTGACAAGCGGTTCTTTGATGCCGTACACCAGTTTCGGCTCGTGCCGCACGATCACGAGAATTGTTTAAGTCCTCGCGATCCGCTCAACTACATCGTTGGTACCGGACAGAGCCTGGCAACGGGCTGGAATTCGAATCCGGCACTGGATATCCAAAACTCCGCCTGGCCCGATTGGACCTTCATGACGAACCTAGGCATCCTCCCGGTGCATCCGAGGGAGCCAACCACCCAAGTTGATTACACCAGGATAGTTCGCCTCGTTCCGATAGCTTCAGTCAGTACCTACGACAACAACGGCGAGACGATCGCGGCTGCGATGACGTGGACAATCAACGACTTGCTGCGCGCCGAGGGTAAGCCGCAGTACCCGGTGATGTTCTCCGAGCACGCCGTGCCTGCACAGCCTTACATGGTACTGAAGAAGGACACCATTCCTTATGACAATGCGTTAGTGACTGTGGGTAGAGTGGCGCAGATCGTCGCGCCGCGATGTGTCGTGGTACGTGCGCTGACCGTGACTCACGGCGAAGCGGACTTTCTTAATGGCAGCAGTCAGTCGGAATACGAGGACGACCTGGTGGATTGGCAGCGCAGCTTCAGCGCGGATCTTAAGGACGTAACCGGTCAGAGCTCGGACGTCGTCGAGATGACCGACCAGATGAATTCGTACACCGCGCCCGCCTGGGGAAAGCAGGCGCGGGCAACCTCGGTCATCCCGCTTGCTGAACTTCAAGCTGCGATCGATCACCCGAATGCAGTCATTCTTGTTGCTCCGAAATATTTCCTCGATTACACACCTACCAGCCTGCAATACGGAGTGGACGGGATACATCTTACGGCCGCCTCAGAGCAACTGCTCGGCGAGTACTATGGAAGGGCATACAAGCGAACGGTCGTGGATGGCGTGCCCTGGAAGCCGGTCTATCCGACCAAGGTCAGCATCGCGGGTAACGTCATCACAGCGACCTTCAACGTTCCCGTAGCGCCGTTGGTCCTGGATACACTCCACGTGACCGACCCGGGCAATCTTGGATTCGAATACAGCGACAGTACTGCCAATCCCCCGACGATCACCAGCGTCGAGCTACATGGGGAAGGGCAAGTGCGCGTGACCTTGAACAAAGCGCCGACGGCAGCCGAGGGCAGTCGCTATTTGAGCTATGCGTGGAGTGGAATAATCGGGAATCCGGCGGGTCCAAAATCAGGTCCGCGCGGCAACCTTAGAGACTCCGACGATACGGTTGGACGGTACAGCCACCAGCGGCTTTTCAATTGGTGCGTGACGTTTCATGCGGCCTTCTGATGCTGTAGGATTTGGCGAGACTGAGTAGAAAAATGCGTCTTCTTGTAAGCGAGCTCGACGGTAATTGGTGACGGAGGTGGCGGTAGCGTCGAAATTTCCGGCAACCGGGCTGACTCAACAATCCCGCTTCTATCTCCCGGAGCTCGACAGCCTGCGGTTTTTTGCATTCCTCGCGGTTTTCATTTGTCATCTGCCGGTCGCTTCGCATTGGGAGTACGAACTTCGCCGCCCGGATGGGTTTGGCATCGAAAAGATTCTACATTCGCTGTTCAGTGCGGGCAGCTATGGGGTGGATCTGTTTTTTGCGCTTAGCGCTTACTTGATTACGGAACTGTTGATGCAGGAGAAGGAGCGTTCCGGCTCCATCCACGTCAGCAAGTTTTATCTTCGGCGCATCCTCAGAATCTGGCCGCTTTATTTCGCCTTCGTTGCCGGATGCTACCTGGCATCGCAATTCAACGGCGCGGTCGCGATCGCCTTCATGCTGTTCGTGGGCAATTTCACATTTCCAGTGGTGTTGAAGCAGCTCCCGCTCGGGGTCCAGATTTTATGGAGCATCTCGGTGGAGGAACAGTTCTATCTCATATGGCCGCACATTGCGCGATTTCTCACTCGAGCCAGTTTACTCGGCGCCGGAATCTCCCTCTGGGTTGTCACTATTGTGATCCGCTACGTCAGTCTCCGTTATGGAAAACCGCCGTCCCTGATCTGGTATTTCAGCCCGGCGCGGCTCGATCCGCTGGCGTGCGGAATCCTGATCTCGGTGCTGGTACACAGCGTAGGAAAGAATCCGCTCGGACGCTTCCGGCCTGTCTTGATGTTCGCAGGGATCGCGTGCTGGCTGATTGCGAGCTTCTCGGACTTCAATCAGCCCGACACCGCACCCATGACGGTTGTGCTTGCATACATATTGATCGCGCTCGGCGCCGGCGCGTTTATCTTCGCGGCCTTCGGTTTGCGAGAATCGTGGTTCGTGCATCCCTGGCTCGTGTATTTGGGACGAATCTCCTACGGGCTATATATATTCCACGCAACGGTGCTGACGATGCTGGCGGTGCTTCTGCAGGGTTTGCCGCCGTTGACTAGGTGGCCGCTCTATCCCATCCTTGGCCTGGTCATCACTGTAGCGGTCGCTGCGACTTCATACCAATGGTTTGAAAGTCCGTTCCTACGGCTTAAGAGTCACTTCCAGTACATCCGATCCGCACCTGAATGACGCCCTATCGACAATTCTGGCAATCCTCATCGCCAACCCTGACAAGTAGGCAGCGGTGACATGGACTCACGAGATCGACACGGGCTCGCCGCTCTGAGTTTATACTTGACGCTCTCCATTTTGTTTTTCGGCCGCGGTCTCGTCGGTCATTTCTTCACCGCTCATATCGGCGAAGGCCCTGACCAGTCGATGCTGGCGTGGTTTCTGGTCTGGTGGCCTTATGCGATTGCGCACGGACTCAGCCCGGTCATGCCCCACGTATACTGGGCGCCCTTCGGTTACAACCTGACCTGGTCAACCAGTATCCCGCTTATCAGCATTCTGGCGACACCTTTGACGGCGATGATTGGTCCGGTCGCCGCTGAGAACGTGCTCTGCATATTGTTTCTGGCCGTGGCAGCGTGGTGCGCGTTCATTCTTTGCCGGTATATCAGCGGAAACTATTGGAGCGCGATAGTCGGTGGATATGTGTTCGGCTTCAGCCCGTTCATGCTGGGCAAGCTTCTATTTGCGCATCTGCAATTTGTTTCTCTGTTCCCGGTTCCGCTCATCGTCTACCTCGCGATCCGGCGATTCCGGGGGGAGCTAAGCGCGCGTCGCTTCGTGGGGCTGCTGGCGCTCCTGGTCGTCGTTCAGTTCCTGTGTTCCGCTGAGATCTTCGTGTCAATGACGTTGTTCGGCGCGATGGCGCTAGGACTGGCGTGGGCTTCCATTCCAGGCGATACCAGGCGCGCGGTGCAGGATGTGATGGCCGGCGCTATTTGCAGCTATGGAATTGCGTTGCTGGTTGTCAGCCCGTACCTATACTACTTTTTTCTCGGCTACCACCCTTACACCGGTCCGATGTGGGGTGATGACGTCCTGGGCGGGTCGGCCGATGCGCTCAATTTCCTGATTCCCGGACCCACCAACGAGCTCGGCCGCATACCGTGGTTCGACTGGCTCTCCGTGCCATTCAATCGCGGCAATCCCTCTGAAGTTCTCTGCTACCTCGGATGGCCGCTGGTAGTTATCGCAGTGCTGTTCGCGCGGCGCCATTGGCGTGAGCCGTTTGGCCGGCAGTTGGTGGATTGGCTCGCGATTATCCTGACCCTCTCGCTAGGCCGGATGCTGGTAGTCCGGGCGCATCTCACCTTCGTAGCTCTTCCGTGGTGGATATTCGACCAGCTTCCCGCATGGCTGCTCCACACATCGGTTTTGCAAAACCTCGCGCCTGCACGCTTCTCGATATACGTTTACCTGATCCTGGCGATCATGACTTCAATCTGGCTCTCGACTAGCGAGGTCAAATCATGGATTAGAGTGACGACCGCAGCCGCAGTCGTGGTGTTCACGCTGCCAAATCTGTCGGCCGCGTTCTGGGTTTATCCGATCCATATGCCGGCATTTGTCAGCACCGGCCATTACCGCGATTACTTGAAGCGAGGCGAGACCGTTCTGATTCTTCCGTCCTGGCCTGATAACTCGTCGATGCTCTGGCAGGCGGAGGCGCGGATGTACTTCAACATTGCACAAGGTCCCGGGCCATGGCCGGTCACGGTGCGTAACTGGCCGATCCTCGATGCGTTTTCGTTTCAGAGCTTTATCCCTAATGCGCCGGAGCAGCTAAGGGCCTATCTAATAGACCGTGGCGTCAACACGATAATCATCGACGATAGCGCTCTGGCTATCTGGCAACCGCTGATGGCGACGCTTGGTGCTCTGCCAATAAAGGTCGGCGGCGTCACATTGTATAAGCTAGGATTGAGTTCCGAGAAGGATCCTGCGCTCTCATTGACCAGGATGAGAGGGCGGTTCGACCGGGAACGTTTTGAGAGCCTGCTGATCCGTCTGAACGAGTATCTCTCAAATGGAGGAACGTTGGACGATCTTGTGGCGGTGAAAGCACCGGAACTCGGTCTCATCCCGGAAGACTCGCTGATCGGCCCGGCCGACTATTGGGTTGAACTCAGGATCCCCGTCAAGGAACGCTTGAAGGAAATGCAATACGGAATTGGTCTGTTCAACTGGAACGGTCAAGTCGTCGTGGGCGAGCAGGCCTGGTATCCAGTCGTAAAGGAACTGGTCGACAGATATGGCCCGGTTGCGAGTCAGGTTCACCTCGTGCCGCACAGCAGTAGTATGGACCTGAACAACGATTGGCAAGTGCTCAAGAGTCCGTACAGAACTGAAGTGGTCCTCATGGTATTCACGCCCCAGCAACTGGCCAAGGCTGCAGCGATTGCGAAGTCGGCGGAAAGTGCAAGTTCCACTAAACTCACGAAGTCCGGCGCCGCCGCTCCCTCTCTCAGCGGCAGCCACTAGCGTTTAAAGGAGTCATCTGGTTCCCGATGTCTAATGACCAATCGGGGGAAGGCGCCCGATCGCTTCCGCAATCCGGAAATCGTTCATTACTGCGCCTCCTGGCAGCTTTCGTGTTCTACGCTCTTCTCTCGTTGTTATTCTTCGCCAGGGGGTTGGCGGGCCAATTCACAACAGCCCACTTCGGCAAGGGCGCCGACGCACCGCTTATGATGTGGTGTCTGGTGTGGTGGCCGCACGCGATTGCCAACGGGCTTAACCCATTCCTGACCAACGCCTATTGGGCTCCGCACGGATTCAACATTACTTGGTCGACCTCGATACCTCTGGCAAGCTTGATTGCAGCTCCTCTCACCCGAGCGATTGGCCCCATCGGGAGCCTGAACGTCCTTTGCCTCGCAAGCTTTCCGCTGGCGGGCTGGTGCGCGTTCCTTCTCTGTCACTATCTTAGCCGAAATTACTGGGCTTCCATCCTCGGTGGATACATTTTCGGTTTCTCTCCGTTTCTGCTCGGACAGCTCTCGTATGCTCGTCTCCACACACTTTGGATTTTCCCGGTTCCTCTGGCCGTTTACTTCGTTGCGCGCCGCCTAAAGGGCGATCTCACAACACGCGCATTCGTTGCGGCACTCGCGCTCATCCTCGTCGTCGAGTTTCTCTGCGCGGCCGAGATCTTCGCGATGATGACTATTTTTGGCGGAGTGATTCTCGTACTTGGCTGGCTCGACTCACCAACTGGGGATAGGGACCGCATTACTGCGGTAATCGTCGAGTTGGCTGGCAGCTATCTTATCGCCCTGCTAGTTGTGAGTCCTTACTTGTACTACATGTTGGTTTCGCAAAGACCGTATAGTGGCACGATGTGGCCCGAAACATTGTTGGCAGCAGACTTGCTGAACTTCCTCGTGCCGTCTCCCAGCAATGCGCTTGGAACGATATCCTGGCTCGATCGGCTGTCTGCTCCCTTCAATGCAGGAATTGCTGCCGAGGAAGTGGCATATCTTGGCCTGCCCGTCGTTCTCATAGCAGTCCATTACATTTGGATAAATTGGCGCGACCCATTCGCCAAATTGATCGCGTTCGCTCTGCTGATAATGCTTATGTTATCGCTGGGTCCTCATTTGATTGTGGAAGGAAAAGCACTTCGTGTTTCGCTTCCTTGGAGCCTTCTTCGCATCTCAGTGCTCGAAAACGCCGCGCCAGGGAGGTTTTGCGCATACATCTACCTCATATTCGCCATTGTCAGTTCACTGTGGTTGTCATCGGTACGCCTCACGAATGGATCAAAGATCGCCGTCGGAGCGTTAGTCGTCATTTCGCTTCTGCCTAATCTCTCTGCGGACTATTGGATCCATCCGGCTAATGAACCTAAGTTCTTCAGCGACGGCCTATACAGGAATTATCTCAGACAGAACGAAACGGTCCTCGTCCTTCCCTTCTGGACACGCAACGACTCGATGCTGTGGCAGGCAGAGTCGCACATGTACTTTCACATGGCGGGCGGCCCCGGACCATGGCCCGCAAAATTCGCAATCTGGCCGGTGGTCGACGCATTTTCCCGGCAAACGTATGTACCAGATGCTGCAATTCAATTGCGCGCGTATCTCACGGATCACAACATAAGCACCTTGATAGTCACAGATGACAGCCTCACTACTTGGGCACCTTTGCTCGCTACATTGGATGTACCGATAGTAAGAGAAGGCGGCGTATCACTCTATCGAACTTCACAGATATCGAAGACGCCGACCAAGTCGCTGTCGGCCTTGAGAATGGATTTTGACGAGGTTCGATTCGAGACCCTGCTCATCAAGGTATATCAATATCTCTCGAACGGAGGGGACTTCAGGAAACTGACCGCATTGAAGGCAGTCAAGTTTGGCTTGATACCAGCGGATCAATTGGTCGGCCCGGCCGAAGCTCCTCCGGAGGTGCGTCACCCGGAACTGAATTGGTCTCGCGAACCGGAATACAGCTACGGGTTAGTTCTCTTCACGGCAGATCCCGATCAGATCGTAATCGGCATTAGCGTGTGGTACCCGGACGGCCAGAAGTTGATCCAGAAGTATGGGCGATTCTCAAATCAGGTCGCGTTCTCGCCGGCTAACCTGGCAATGCTCGCAATGAGAGATCCCAACGCCGTTGGTATCCTGGCGATGAGTTTTCAGCGCGACAAACTCAGTCAAGCCGCCTCGCTCGCGAGATCCGCGCTGGCAGCGGAGAATTGAGTGAGGCTTCCCCTTTCCTCGTTCCAGCCTCATAACTATACATGTTGTAGCAATATGACTCGAAGTCCGAAATTGGCGTTGCGACCGCTGTGGCCGATATTGATTGCCCTCCTTTGCTGTTCCGCTCTTCCTGCCGTCGCGCAGGCGCAGACGGACCAGTCCGTGTACACCGATGCGCTCGCGAACGGTTGGCAGGACTGGAGCTGGGCGACCGTGAATCTCGCCAATAGCTCGCCGGTCCAATCCGGCAGCGCCTCGATCAGTGTAAGCGCGGGCCCTTACCAGGCGCTCTACCTGCATCATGACGCCTTCGACTCCAGCCTTTATACCGATTTGGTTTTCTGGATTGACGGCGGATCGACCGGTGGCCAGTTGCTACAGGTCCAGGCCACTCTCAATGGTACGGCACAGACGGTCGTTACTTTGCCTCCGCTCGCGGCGAACACCTGGCAGCAAATCGACATTCCGCTGTCTTCGTTGGGAGTGCAAAGTCAACCAAACCTCGACGGATTCTGGATCCAGGACCGCAGCGGCGCCGCTCAGCCGAAATTTTTCGTGGACAGCATCTCAATCAAAGCGCAGCCTGCGCCCAGTGTGGTGAACGTTAATGTGAACGCCGCGCAAGCGCTCCGCGTCGTCGATGCACGGCAGTTCGGAATCAACACCGCAGTGTGGGACGGTGTCTTCGATACAAGCACCACGATCGATCTGCTGACCGCGATGGGCGCTCAGGCGTTGCGCTTCCCCGGCGGTTCGTTGTCCGACGATTACCATTGGGCTACCAACACGACCGACAGCAATACATGGCAGTGGGCCACGTCGTTCGCGAATTTTGCCCCGGTCGCCACGACCGTCGGCGCGCAGGTCTTCATCACCGCTAACTACGGATCGGGCACGCCGGCAGAGGCCGCGCAATGGGTCCAGGCTTCCAACGTCACACAGCATAACGGGTTCAAGTATTGGGAAATCGGCAACGAGTGCTACGGCTCCTGGGAGACCGACAACAACACTCGTCCTCATGATCCCTATACCTATGCGCAGCGCTTCCAGGCCTATTACACCCAGATGAAGTCAGTTGACCCGACTATCAAGATCGGAGCGGTCGCGGTAACCGGCGAAGACAGCTATGCGAACTACACCGATCACCCCGCGCTGAATCCGCGAACCGGACAATCGCACAACGGATGGACACCGGTGATGCTCGCCACGATGCGCAGCCTCGGTGTAACTCCGGATTTCTTGATCTACCATCGCTATGCGCAGGCGCCGGGTGCGGAGAACGATCGGGGGCTTCTTCTCTCCAACAGTACATGGAGCACCGACGCCGCAGATCTTCGCCAGCAGTTAAACGACTACCTGGGCGGCGCCGCTCCCGGAGTCGAACTCGACTGCACCGAAAACAACTCCGTCTATTCCAACCCGGGCAAGCAGACCACCAGCCTCGTCAATGGATTGTTCCTGGCGGACAGCATATGCGCCGCAATGAATACCGAGTTCAACTCAGTTGTTTGGTGGGACCTGCGCAACGGTCAGGAAACCACCAACAATAATTCCGCGAGCCTCTATGGATGGCGTCCCTACGGCGACTATGGAGTAGTAGACAGCGCCGATCCCGCTGGACCGGCTGACACCTATCCAACCTTTTATGTCGAGCGGCTCCTGCAACAGTTCGCTCGTGGCGGCGATCAGCTGGTGAGTTCTGCCAGCGACTATCCTCTGCTCAGTGTGTGTGCGGCCCAGCGGACTAGCGGAGTGTTGACGCTCCTTGTGGTTAATAAGAGCGCGACCAACGCACTCAATGCGAACATTACTATCAGCGGCGCGACACCGTCGGGCAATAGCACCTTATATTTCTACGGCGTCCCGCAAGATGATGCGGCTCAAACGGGTATCGGCTCGGCTGACATAGCGACCACTGCCGTGACCGGGCTGTCGACGAATTTTTCGTACAACTTTCCAGCGTACTCAGCCAACGTCATCGCTTTCGGCGCCGGCGGATCTCCCTCGCCGACACCTACCGCAACGAAGGCAGCCACTCCAACCGCAACTGCCACGGTAACCGGTACGCCGACCGCAACTGCAACCTCGACACCGACCTCCACTAGAACCGCGACGCCTACATCGAGCACCATGGCCGTCAAGCCGGCCGCCTTTGCGATCCCCGACACGAAGTTCGGCGCCAAGGTGATAAAGACGGTCACCGTTTACAACAAGCAGGCCATCAGTGTCTCGCTCAGCAAGAGCATCAGCGGTCCAAATGCCACCGACTTCACATTCAGCGGCGGCACCTGTACGGGGAACCTTGCTGCGAAAACGTCGTGCACGATCCTGGTGACATACACACCCGGCGTGCTGGGTATCGAATCTGCGACCTTGACCGTCGGGGCCAGCCCGGATCCGAATAGTCCCTACCACGTTGCGTTCAGTGTGGCAGGTACGATCCCGGAGACGATCTCTCCGATCTCTCTTTCCTACGGCACCGTGTCCCGGTCGTCGTCCAAGACGCTCAAGACCACGGTCACCAACAAGTCGCCGTTCACGATCTCTATCAGCAGCTCGATAAGCGGTGCCAATGCGAGCGACTTCACAAATACTGCCGGCGGCACTTGCGGTGCATCGCTTGCAGGCAATCTGTCATGCACAATCGCGATCAAGTTCAGGCCCACGACGCCCGCCCCGGAGAGCGCAACGCTCTCCGTCAGTGTCCCGCAGGATCCAACCAGCCCGCACAACGTCAACCTGATCGGCACCGGTATGTAACTGGTCTATCCACGCTTGGCATGCGTTCGCGTCCGGGCGTGAACATTTTCCGTCACTTGAAGTAGCTCTTCAAAAGATGTGCGTATGGCCTCTACTAGCTCGCGCAGATCAGGCAGCACGTCCCAGTCCGCATTGAATCCCCAATTCAAACGTCCATCGTAGCTGAGCAACGCGATGTTGAGTGCTTGATCCAGAAACAGCGGCCCCAGCGGATATGCGGCCGCCATCCGCGCGCCGATCATATAAAGAGGGATCTGCGGTCCGGGTACATTAGTGACGGTCAAATTGAACGAGCGCGCACGCGCCGCCAGGCGCATCGCGAGCGACAACAGCGTGGGCACCGTCCATTCGCTGACCCGCGCGAGCACCTCTGCTCCCATCGCCTGCCGCGATTGTTTGAGATCGGCCGTGACTGCTCGGACCGCTTCCAGGCGCAGACGCGGATCGGTTTCCGCGATCGGAAGACGTGCCGCCCACGACGCGATTCGATTTCCCAGCGTGCCTCGCTCCGACGTCGCGCGCAGGCTCACCGGAACCATCGCGCGAAAATCGAGTTCCGCAAGTTTCTCCGAAGTAAAACCGCGCCCGCGCAGAAACGATCCGACAGCACCCGCCACCGTGGCGAGCACGACGTCGTTCACCGTCCCGCCCAGCGCGTTTTTCACTCGCTTGACGTCCGACAGCTCAATCGCAGTCCATTCGAATCGTCGATGCGGTCCGATTGGCTGATTGAACGGCGACTCCGAAGCTGGAAACAACCCCGCGCCGAGCGTTTCGGTTACCGCGGAAATCTGCTCGCCCACGCTCTCCGCTGTCTCGGCCGGATTTTGGATCGCGCCGAGGATCGCTCTTCCGAATTCCAGCGGAGCCGCGAGCCGCCGCCGAGCTTCATCGATTACCAACTCGCCGCCCGTCGGCGCGGACTCAGGCTTCCACGGCTGCGCGTCGGGGATCGTCGCGTCCGGCGACGGACTCAGCAGTACGGACGCAAGATCGACCGCCGATAGTCCGTCGATCATGCAGTGGTGCGTCTTGCTGATCATCGCAAAGCGATCCCCGTCGAGTCCCTCGACTATCCACAATTCCCACAGCGGTTTGCCGCGATCGAGTTGCTGCGACACGATTCTTCCCGTCAGCCGCTTGAGCTGCTCATCGCCGCCGGGCTGCGGAAGCGCAGTGTGCCGCACGTGATATTCAAGATTGAAATGATCGTCGTCCACCCACACCGGATGATTCTCGACCGGTATCCGCGCGATCCGCTGTCGATACCGCGGGATGAGATGCAATCGCGACGCAATATACTTTCGGATCTTTTCGATATCGATTCCGCCGTCGGGGGTCCGAAGCGGACTGGCGTTGAAGATCATCACGCCCGCCACGTGCATGTGCGCTTCAGGATATTCGAGATCGAGGAATGTTCGGTCCACGGGGCTCAGCCGTTCATACTTCGCCATCGCGCGTAGCCTCCTCGCGTCGGCTTCGAGATGACGCGGTTCTAGCAGGAAGTGGCCCCGCATGACCATCGTCGACCTCGGCGCTCAGTCCGTGACAAGTCTCACTATGGTTGGTAAGGTATCGGGCGTCCGCAACCCGCTCTCCGCGAGATCATGGAAGATCCCACTACTCCTCGCCGCTCCACGAGAGATATCGTGAAGATGATGAGCGCCGCGGTGATCGCGGTCGCACTGCTAGCTGGAGTCGGTCTGCGCGTCGCCCGGCTGGATAAGATACCGCCCGCACTCGCCCAGGACGAAGCCTGCGACGGCTACGATGCGTACAGCATCCTCACTACCGGCCGCGACCATCACGGCAACTTCATGCCGATCGTGATGCAAGGCTTCAATGACTATCGCATGCCCCTATTCCAATACTCACTGGTACCGCTGATCGGCGTGTTCGGACTCAAGACCGCCGTGGTGAGACTCGGCGCCGCAATCTGGGGCATTGTGGATCTGGTTGCAATCACGATTGCTGCTGGCCTGATGTTAGGATGGCCGGGCGCTGCGGCCGCCGCTTTAATCGGCGCGCTCATGCCCTGGCACCTTGAGGTCAGTCGCTACGGGATCGAAGCGTCTGCCGCTTCTGCCACTATCAGCGTAGCGATCGCGTCCTTCTTTCTGTGGCTGCACCGCCGCCGAGCCCTCTGGCTGCTGGTAAGCGCCGTGTCTTTTGGGCTCACACTTTACACCTATGCAATCAGCAAGGCGCTCCTTCCAACGCTAATAGGACTGCTTGTAATATTGTACTGGCGGGAACTGAAGCAATCCCGGGGCAAAGCACTTACCGCACTCGCAATTGTATTTGCCTTGGCGCTACCACAAGTCGCGATGCTGATACGCTATGCTCCCGAGATGCAGGCGGAATACCATCATCTCTCGCTATTCAACCCCAATACGATCTGCCCGGGCTGCAACAGCGAGCAAACCAAACTGGCTATTCGTTCGATCCCCTACCTGCTAGCCGCCAATTTCGCCAGCTACTTCACACCTTCGTTTCTCTTCCTCACAGGCGACGGTGGGGATCACTGGACGATGCTTCATCCGCAGGGTTTCGGTGAGCTCCTACCCGAACAGGCCGCTCTCATAGCACTGGCACTGATCGCGCTCTTCAGCCCGAGCCGCCGACGGGTTGCGATCCTGATCTTCGGATGGCTGATCTTCGCCGCTCTGCCGGCGACCCTGATAAAGCCGCTGGGCGTAGGCTATGTTCCTGAGCCGGGCAAGATGCCCACGCCACACGTCATGTTCAATTACGATCTTCCTCGCGAGCCGATCACCCCGTCACTGCTGCTCGATCATCCCGACTCTCGGCATGAAGTGCTGGCTATGACGCCCTGGATCCTGCTCTCCGCGTTGGGGTTCATGGTGTTGCTCGATTTGACGGCGCGCGCTCCTGCGCTGCGGACGGCTGCTGTCTGCCTGCTAATCGTTGGCATTATATTTCACGGCACGCGGTTCATACGCTACTACTTCGAGGACTTTCCAGCCGTGGCCGCGCCCTATTTCCAGTACGGCATCAAGGAGTTTGTTCAAACGATCGACCAGCCGTATAGCGGCGCTCTGCCGGTATTCATCACACCGAGAATAAATCAACCGTACATTTACGTGCTGTTCTTCCAGCGATTTTCTCCCGCCGCATATCAAAAGAGCCCGGTGCAGCAACGACCAGGTTTATTCGGCAAGGTGTTAGGTTTTGATCGCTATACGTTCGTGGATCCAAACGTGCCTTACTTGTTGTCCTTGCACGGCATATTCGTCTATCGAGGTGACGACGTGACTCCCCAGCCACCCGACGTGTCGATTCGCTACCCGGACGGCACAGTCGCCTACCAGGTAGTTGTGAAGTAGGTGGTCACTCTTGCTCAAGCAAGCGACAAAGTTCTGAGTATGCCCACTCCGTCAGATCTCGATCTCTCATCTACCTCTTTTTCGAGCGGCGTTAACGCGTCCCTTCTTGGCGCAGCGATCGTGGTCGGAGGATGGTTTCGTTTCCACGCTCTCAGCGCGTCGGATATGACGGCCGACGAGGGTGCCTCATGGCTGGCCGCGTCCGCCCCCACTATGCGCGAGGTTCTCCATCAAGGGCTCGCGCTCAACCCTGGCAAGCTTGCACTCCATGACTTAACGCTGCACTTCTGGATGCTCGCCTTCGGTGATTCGATCACTTCGATTAGGGCGCTGTCAGCCTTGCTTGGAACCTTGGCGATCGTTCTGGTCTTCGTCGTCACACGAGAGCTGTTTTCCAGTAGCGAACACACCGAGGTTCAGCTACTGGCGACCGATAGCAGCACGATAGCCGCCCTTGGCGCCTTGGTGTTCGCCCTCAACGTTGTAGCTATCAGGTATTCGCGAGAAGGCCGGATGTACGAGCTGATGCTCGACACGACTCTCATCCAGCTTTGGTTTTTCCTGCGGAGCGTTCGCCGCGGTCGCTGGATCAATTACGCCGGCGCGGCCCTTTTCACGGTACTAGCGATAGCGACTAGTTTCGTTGCCGGACTGGTCTTTCTGGCAGAGGGCGCCTGCTTGCTTTACGCCCTGAGGCCGGGCTCTTCTCGATGGCCGTACGCTTGGTATGCCACAGTTACTTTGCTGGCGGCCGGAGCTATCGTGACAGCTCTGACTCCATGGCACCTATGGGTCGAGAAGGCTAGCTACTTCGGCTGGATCGGACCGGGATTCTTGACCGAATACATCCTTGGGTTTCTTGGCGCCGCGATTCAAACTCCGGTTCTCGCCGTGACTCTGGTACTTGCGATCTTGGGAGCGGTTCGCGGCTGGAAGCGCTATACGGAGGGCACAAGCTTCATGCTCGCTTGGATGTTTGTGCCGCTTCTTCCGCTGACGCTGTGGCTCGGACCGACGATGCTGCTAGTAGCAACAATCTATTTCTGGACTCCCGTTTTCGCTCATCGATGGGTAATAACCTGTCTCGTGCCGATGTGCATCTTCATTGGAATTGGAATCTCCGAGCTCCGGCCTTTGCTCCTGCGTATAACTGCTCTCGCGTTAGTAATCGTACTTGCTGGTTTCCGGATTTATTCTTACGACCCCAACTCGGGTGATCTCGAGTGGGGAGTCCAATGGCAAGCCGCGACGGAAGCTGCCCTGCCGGAGCTAAAGGCCGGGAAGCCGGTAAGCGTAGTCCCCGGCTACGCGATGTACGTCGTACGCTATTACTCGCGCAATGACTCAGTGAATCCGGAGCTGGTCACAGGGGAAAACCGCCGTGCGCAAGTGATGCTATTGGCTGACACCGCCCAATCTTTGCTACCCGGCGCTCTTCCTGCCTTGCGCCGCTGGTACCCCGGGCAAGTGGCGCGAGTGCGCGGCGTGTCGGTTCTCGCAAGCCCCTTTGCCGCTACCCAACCTCCCGAGCCTGCGCCTCGAGCGCAATAGTCAGTTCGACTTAGTCTGAATGGCGTTTCGTATCTCGGCGCAAGAAAACTGCGACGTCCAATCGCGTGGCCCCAATGCCTGCGTCAGGCGGCACTGATCGAGCGCCTCGCGGTCGCGGCCCATCGCGTGGAGCACTCGCGCTATCGATGCGTGCAGGGTGGCTTTTCCAATCGCGTTCGGGATCGAGCCCTGGTAGGAAGCCAACGCATGCTCATTCTCTTTCAGATCGGCTTGCACATCTCCAAGTGCGATCAATACTTGAGCATTGCCCGGGTAACGTTCTGAAAGGTCGCGCAGAATCCGCTCCGCGCCCTCCTTGTCAGAGTGATTCAACATTATCCGTGCGCGCGCCAACCCCGCGGCCAACCCGCCTACCGGCATCGAATCGACTTCCCTTAAGATCGCATCGACCTGCTTCTGATTTCCGATCGAGTCATAAAGCTCCGCAAGCGGGACATAGCGCGCGGCAATCGGACCGTAGTCAGGTACTGGAGCTCTGCTCATAATCTCCAATCCCTTGCTCATTTCGCTGATACCTTGATCGACGCGACCAGTCTTTCCGTCGCGAACACCGCTGGAGTAAAGAGAGAAGCCATCTTGACCATAAGAAGGAAGGCGCTGCGCGGTGCTCCCTTCGTCCTCATCCGCAGGACCGCTAATACCCTTCGCGAATTCCAACGCCGCTCCGTCTATATCGCCCCGCCTTGCCAGCAGCTCGCCGAGAACCAGATGCAAGTCTCTGGTACGAGGATGAATTGTGCCGGTCTTGTCAGGTTCCAGCCTGATCGCAGTCCTGATTTCCTTCTCGGCCTGCGCCAAGTCACCCTCCTGTTCGAGGTAAACCGCGAGAGTAAGGTGCCATGACGTCGCCTCGGGACAACCTTCGACATAGCCGCGGGCGGCCGCCACGTCGTCATGCCAGTACGGCTCGACCTGCCACAAAACGAGCGCATAGACCAGCAGCATAGCGAGCGCTCCACCGAAGGCTAGCCGTCTGCCAAGTGCATTGGTTCGGGCAACAAGAGCAACCACATCGCCTATCAGGATGCACCATCCGACCGACGGCAGGTAAAGATAGTAGTCCTGAACCAGATGATAGACCGAATGCAGTATCATCATGGGGGCAAGCGTTACTACCATCCATGCTGCGCAGAACAAGTGAAGCAGCCGCCGGGGATGGTGCATAGCTACTAGCACGAATACCACTCCGATCAGCACTATCGCTGCTAGCGGCCCCCAGAACTCGGGTGACACCAGGCTCGATACCGGTGGTACCCGATGATTAGGCAGTGTCAGCCACGGCATTACCAACAACGTCAAGTAGGTGGCGAATACCAACGGTACCGTCAGCACATCCTGCGTTTCGGTCAGAAGATTGGCGTAGTCATAAGGGTTGCTGACGTAAAATCCTATCACCAAGCGCCTCGCGACCAGATATAGAATCAACACGACTGCGAACGGCGCCATCCACACCACGGCTCGACGCACCCGCATCCATAACGGCGCTGTGCTCGATTTAGCCGCGTCGCCCGTTCCTGAATCGCCTGGGTCGAAAATGAATGCGTAGCAAGCGATCAGCGCGGGAAGCGCGATCGCGCTCTCATGGCATAGCAGCGCGCCCGCGTAGAGCGCGATCGCAATCACCCAATTGCGCGCCGCACCCTCTGCGCGTGGCATGACTAAATAAAATGCCCCCAGATCCAGCGCAGTGGCAAGCGCGAACCCCGACCCCGACATCCACACAACCGCCGCGACGTGAACCGGAGTGAGCGCGAACGCCGCGGCCGCCACTAGCGCCGCCGTTGATTCGCCTGCGAGTCGGCGACATATCTTGAACACCAGCCAGACCGCTAGCAGATGCACCGCTACCACTGACGCGTGCCATGGTGCTGGGCTGAGACCGAACAACTGGTAGTCGATCCAGTACCAGACCAGCAATAGCGGTCGATAGTTGCGAAAGTGCGGAAGGAAGTCGGCGTCGCTATACCAGAACTCTTCCCGCGTAAACGCCTTCCATAAGAACGACCAGTGATGAAGTTCGGAGTTTTTGACGATCAGCGCCGCATCATCGAGGACGAACCCATTACTTAGGCATCTTAGGTAGACCACCAAAGTGACCGCCAGGATGCACCATAGGATCGCGGTCTCGCTGCTAGCCCGGTGCGACCAGGCCGTCGATAAGCGCACCCCAGTCTTTGGCAACGCGCTGGCGCTCTTTGGAATCGCTTGACTCATGAGTGAGGCTTCGCCTCTGCGCCGTAGGCCAACGCCACGATAACCTCCGAATATATATCAACGAAAGACGAATCGCCGCTACTTACTCTCAACCGCAGATCGGACACTTGCGCAACCAAACCTGATCGTCCAGTTGCGTGGCGCCATCGCCTCGCCCAGCCGGCATTGATCGACCGCCTCGCGCCCACGCCCCAACGCAAGCAGCGTCTTCGCCAGCGAAACATGTAGCTGTGGACTTGCGATCCAGCCTGCTGCGGCTTGCTGGTATGAGTTCAGCGCTTCCTGATTCTGCCCAAGCTCGGCCTGCACGTCGCCCAGTTCGACCAGGACTTCGTAGTTGTGCGGATAATTTTCTGAGAGCTCTCGCAGAATTCGTTCGGCGCCTGCCTTATCAGAATGATTGCGACGGATTCCTGCGCGCGCAAACCCCGCCGCAAGCTCACCTTCCGACATGGAATCGACTTCCTTCAGTACTGCCTCGACCCGCTCCTGATTGCCGATCGAATCGTACAGTTCCGCCAGCTTGATATAACGCATGGCTAGCGGGCCGTACTCCGGCACCGGCACTCTCTTCATCATCTCTAATCCCTTCCTCATTTCCCCGATACCTTGGTCGATGTGCCCTCCTTTCGCGTCGTAAATGCCGCGAGAGTACAGGTTGGAGCCGGTCTTGTCATACTTATACGGAGCCCGAGCGGGATTCTGTTCATCCTCGTCCTGGGGACCGTTCACGCTCTTTCCGATTTCCAGCACGGCTCCGTCGATATCGCCGCGCTCCGCGAGAAGCTCGCCGAGAAAGTGATGAAGTGCGCTCGAACTAGGATGAAATATCCCGGTCCTGTCAGGCTCCAGGCTGAGAGCGGTTCTGAGTTCCTGCTCTGCCTGAGCCAGGTCGCCCCGTTGCTCTAGTCGACCCGCCAGTGCCCAGTGCCAATTGACCGATTCGGGGAAGCCCTCGATGTAGCCTCTCGCCGCTGCCACATCGTCATGCCAGTACCCCTCTACCCTCCACAAAGAAACTGCGTAGACAACGAACATGGCGCAGGCACCGCCTAGCACGAGGCGGCGAGCAAGCGCGTTTTGCCGCGCGACACTTGCGATCAAATCGCCCACCAGCATGCAAAATCCAACCGACGGCACATACAGGTAGTAGGCCTGCACTACCTTCGGCATCGAGTGCAGCATCATCATTGGCGCCAGAGTGATTGCCATCCATGCTGCGCAGAACAGGTAAAGCCGCCGTCTGGGATGGCGCATCGCGACAAATAGAAAAACTGCTATGATCGCCACCAGAGCCGCCAGTGGCGCCCAGAAATCCGGTGATAACGCGCTTGAAACCGGGAACACTCGGCTGTTAGGCATTGTCCGCCACGGCATCACCAACAAGATTAGGTAGGTGGCGAGCACCAGCGGGATTGTCAGCACCTCTTGCGCATCGGTAAAAAGATTTTGCAGGTAGTAAGGGTCGTTCACGAAGAACCCAAGCACCAGCTTCCTGACTACGAAGTAGATAAGCAGCTCGACTGCGAATGGCGCCGTCCACATGACTGCTCGGCGCGCGCGCATCAATAGCGACGCTCCGCTCGACTCAGCGCCCTCGCCCGGTTGCAAATCGTTGGGGTTGAATAGAAACGCGTAAGCCGCGACCAGGGCTGGAAACGACGTCAGGCACTCGTGACAAAGCAGCGCGCCCGCATAGAGTGCAAGCGCAGCAACCCATTTGCGCCGGCTATCGTCTGCGCGTGGCATGATTACGAAGTAGAATGCCGCCAGGGCAAACGCCGTGCCGAGCGCGTAACAGGAACCCGCCATCCATACTACTGCCGCGGCGTGTACTGGAGTGAACGCGAATGCGGCCGCTGCCAGAAGGGCTGATGTTGAATCACCCGCAAGGCGGCGGGCAATTTTGTACACCAGCCACACCGCAACTACATGCGCCGCTACGATCGACGCGTGCCACGGCCCGGGGTTGAGGCCGAATAAGTGGTAGTCGATCCAGCACCAGACCAGAAATATAGGTCGATAGTTGCGAATGTGCTGTATCTCAAAGAAGCCAGCGTCGCTGTACCAAAACTCTTCCCTGGTAAACGCCTTCCACAAAAACGACCAGTGGCGAAGGTCGGGGTTGCGGACGAACATCGCAACATCATCGAGCACAAACGAGCTACTGAGGCATTTGATGTACGCCACCGCAGTGAGCGCCAGGATGCACCACAGAATCGAGGTCTCGCGCGCGAGCGATAGCGACCACGCCGACGTTAGGCGCACGCTTGAGCCCTCGGAGCGCTTAGCCGGTGAGAACGCGGTTCCTTCCACTTTGTCTGGACAACTCCCCCAGTTCGCGGGGGCGGATGCTGCTGAGATACGCAACTTCCACATCGTCCCCCGAATTTCGCATTCGGCCACACTCCACCATCGTTGTCAACTGAGGTAGCGTATGGCAGGGTTCTCGGTGAGTTCGCGGCATAATGAACAGATGAAAAAGTGAAACGATGAAAAACGGATCGGGCGTACAGCCATCTGGATCCCGCCCGACTTCCTTTGCGGCGCGTCTGAGTCAGGCAATCGTGGTCGCGTCGCTCATAACAGGAATTGTTCTCCGCATCGTCGCCCTCGACGCTGCTCCTCCCGGACTGCACCACGATGAAGCTTGCAACGGCTACGACGCCTACAGCATCCTGCACACCGGCCGCGACCATCATGGCAACTTCATGCCGATCGCGGTTCAGGCCTTCGGCGATTATCGCCCGCCAATTTTTGATTACTCACTCGTCCCGCTCATAGGTGCTTTCGGGTTGAAGCCGGCGGTTGTTCGCCTGGGTGCGGCGCTATGGGGCGTCGTGGACTTGGCGGCAACCATAAGCCTTGCAGGTCTGATGCTGGGATGGCCCGGCGCTGCGGCTGCAGCACTGTTGGGCGCGCTATCGCCGTGGCATCTGAGTTTCAGCCGCTTCGGGCAGGAAGCGATCACAGGCTCTGCGACAGTTACGCTCGCGATGCTATGCTTCATGGGTTGGGTAAGTCGGCGCAAAACTAACTACCTCATGATGAGCGCGATCTTCTTCGGGCTCTCGTTCTACTCCTACTCGGTCGTCAAGCTGTTCACACCGCTCATGATAGGTCTGATGGCGACCTTGTACTGGCGCGAGCTCCGCCAGTCGTGGCGCAAAGCGCTGATTGCTTTGGCGGTGATAGGTCTGCTGGTCGCGCCGGAAGCTATTCTCACGCTCAGGCATCATGTCCGGATGCAGGCGCGCTACAATGTGATGTCGCTCTTCGCGTATATGAATAGCTGTCCGAACTGTCTCCCGGCAGCTGCTGCGCAATCGAGTGACTCGATGCTGGCGCGGGTCGAGAACTTTAGCGCCAACTGGTCGGGCTACTTCACTCCCTCTTATCTCTTTCTTGCTGGTGACCGTGGTGATCATTGGGCGCTGTTACATCCTCAGGGCTTTGGGCAGTTACTTCCGGAGCAGGCGCCGCTAATCGCGATGGGACTGCTTGGGCTGTTGAGCACGCGGAGGAGGAGGATGGTTCTCATGCTGCTTGGATGGCTCGTGATTGCTGCTATTCCGGCGGCGATGACGGTGCCGTCGGGGGCATGGCAGCCCGAGCCAGGTGTTAGCCCGCCCACACCTTTAGTCTTTATGGACATATCCATACCGAACGTGCCTGTTACTCCGGCGCTGCTGATGGCTCATCCCGAGTCGCGACGCGATACGCTTGCTATGACTCCTTGGACCGTGCTGTCCGCGGTTGGGTTCGTGGTTTTGTTGGAGGTTGTCATGTCGTCGAGCGCGCTCGCGGCGGTTTTTGTGGTTGTGGTCGTGCTTGTGGCGGGGACGGTATTTCACGGGGGGCGGTTTGTCCGAGCTTACTTTCACGATTACCCGATCGTGGCGGCGCCCTACTTCCAATACGGAATGGAGCAGGTGGTTGCCGAGACGCGGAAGGCTGACGGCGACCATCAGCCGGTGGTGATCACGAACCGAATGGAGATGCCGTATATCTACGTGCTCTTTTTCGACAAGTACCCGCCGGCTTTGTTTCAACATGAGCAGGTGGTTTACCAGCCGGGGGCGGGGCCTCTGTATGCAGGGGTGGCTCATTTCGACAACTTCTGGTTCGGCAATCCGCTGCTCGCCTTTTTGAGGATGCCGCGTGGGGTGTTCGTTTTTCCCGAGAGTGAGAGTCTGGAGGATCTGCCGAGCACGTCGATCAAGTACCCGGACGGAAGCGTTGCGTACAGCGTCATCGTGAAGTGAAACGAAGAAAAGGCGAAGGTGGAAATTCCGCCGGCAGTTGCCTTAAGGTTGACATTCTTCGAGGTGAAGGTGGCGATCACGGCGCTGGGGAGAGCGGGCGAGAGCTGAGAGGGCGGAGATATAAGCAGAGGATTTTGGTGGAGTTGAGGCATGGAGAGTATTTTCTCACGGAGTCAGGGTTTGCGTAAGGCTGAACAGTTCAGCCCTGAACTTTCGTGGCGATCTGCAGAATCAGTTTTACTTATAGTTGTTGGGAGAGTGGGGGTTCGGAGCAGACCGCTGCGCGCGGGGCGGCAGGGGTGACCCCTGCACCCACCGTCCATTCAAGCGCAAAATCCCGAAGACGGTATTTTGCTCTAGGTCTGCCGGATGGAGCTCGATGAGTTCGGCAATACAGAGAAACGCGAGTGAGGCGGGGGAGCGGGGGTGGCTGTGGGGGATACTTGCGGGTACTGCGATCGTGTACCTGCGGTGTCTTGGGAATGGGTTTGTGTTGGATGATGTGGTGATGCAGGTCAAGAATCCGGACCTGCATACTTGGTCGTTTTTGTGGAAGGGGTTTACGCGGAGCGAGTTCTGGTACAGCGATGCCGGGTTTCTGCAGGCGCAGGAGTATCGGAACTATCGGCCGGTTCTGCTGGCCTGGTATTGGCTTGACTACCATCTGTTTGGACTGAATCCGGGACTATGGCATGCGTCGATCGTCGCGGTGCATCTGGTGGCGGTGTGGCTGGTGTTCAAGATTGCGCGGCGACTTGGGGGTGACGCGACGGCTGCGCTGATCGCGGCGGCACTGTTTGCGCTGACGCCGATCCATGCGGGGGCGGTGGTGTGGGTTGCAGCTTGCGGGATGGTGATTGGCTCGGCGCTGACGTTGGCGGCTTTCTACTTTATCGTGGCGCCGCGCGACGACCTAACCCCTAACCCCTTCCCCTGGTGGAAGGGGGACAATCGCGTGGAGTGGGCGGCGGCGATCGCGTGCTACGCGGGGGCGCTGTTGTGTCATGAGAGCATGACGGTGTTTCCGGCGATCGTCGCGGCGTATGCGTTTCTGTGCGGTGACGAAGGGAAGATGGCCGAAGGGCCAGAGGAAAAAGAGGATCGCTTCGCGCAGGTCCCTCCACTGCGGTCGGGACGACAGAGGGGGGAGCGCGCGCGGCGCGCAGTCGTCTGGACGGCGCCGTTTGCTATCGAGCTGATCGTCTATTTTGTGGCGAGGCGGATGGCGCTGGGGTTCTTTATCGGGAATCCGTACGACATGCAGAACACTTTGAGCGATGCGCAGGCGATCCTGACGGTGCCGGCGGTCTTCGTCACTTATATCGCGATGCTGGCGATGCCGTGGCTGACGCTGCCGAACCATCGCGTGATGCCGGTATCGTCGGCGCTGTCCTCGGAGTTCTGGATGCCGGTAGCTGCAATCGCGGTTGCGGCGGCGGCATTGGTTGCGGTTGCGATGCGCAGCCGCAGGCGCGGGCTGTATCTCTTTTGCGGAGCGTGGATCGCAATCACGCTGACGCCGATGCTGTTACTGCATTCGGTGCCTCACCTGGTTCAGGACTACACTCTTTATCTGCCGTCGGTTGGATTCTGCATTCTACTCGGCGATTTGATCGCAGGTGTCGCCGACAAGAACGCGATTGCGCGGCGGTTCGCGTTCGGAGCGGTTGCGGCGATGTTGATCGTCTATGCGGCCGTTCTATGGAAGGCGGAGGGGTTCTGGCATGACGACGTGTCGGCGTCGCGAGGTTACGTCGAGGGGAGCCCTGAATCGGTCGGATGGCGCTGGACGCTGGCGACTCATCTCGATCAACAGGGCGACTGGGCGGGGGCGGAGAAAGAAATCCGGACCGCGCTCGCGCTCGAGCCAGATCGGACCGGGATAACTCATCCGCATTCCAGCAATTTGCATCACTTTCTCGGCGAGCTACTTGCGAGGCACGGGGATATCGACGGCGCAGTGTTGGAACTAGACAAGAGCATGAGCGGTCCCAAAGATGAAGACGAAGTGCATCCCACCCGGCCTCCGCTCAAGTACGACTGGGATGCGTCGCTTAAATACTTTCACAGCCTTGACGAAGCAAAACTCGGGCAGACCAACGATGCTATCGGTGATCTAAAGCGGGCATCGGAGATGATGAAGGCTGCTCCGGTGCCGGACTACGGCCCGATCGCCCAGTACTTAGCCAAGCTCGCGGAATTCTATGACGCGGCGGGCAACCAGGAGCAGGTCGAAGCAGTGCTGAAGGAAGCCGGTGCAATGCCTGAAGGCGAGTTGGAGGTGGGACTGGCGCGAGCGAGAATACGTTTGAATCATTCCGACAAAGAGGGTGCAGCCGTGATTCTGCGCGAACTTAGCGGCCGGTACCCGGACAATTACCAGGTGTTGACCGAGTTAGGAGATTTGGAATTCAAGCTGAAACACTATCAGGAGGCGTTCGACTGCTACTATCGGGCCGGCGCGGGCTGGTTTGCGGGCCCGCAACTGCATCTTTCGATGGCGCAATCGCTGCACGCGATGAGGCGCGAGCGCGAGGCGCTCGATCAATGCCGGATGGCAGATGCGCTAGCGAAGCCGGATTCGGAGGTAAGGTCGTCGTGCGCCGAGATGAGAAAGAACGTTGCGGGTAAGTAGGTAAGAATCTTAGTCACGCCTGCGCGGCTGGCGGCAGGGGCTGACCCCTGCACCCACCGTCCATTCAATCGCAAAATGGCGCGAACGCCATTTTGCTCTCGGTCGGGTTTCGGAGCGGGTCGGCTTCGCGTGCCCTAAGCGAGGTTGAAGTGTTCTGCGCCGAGAAAGATCCGGGGTCCCTCGGCTTCGCTCGGGATGACACAAAAAAAAGAGGGGGCCCGGCTGGAACAGGAGAGCATTTTTCGTACTTGCGGTGGCGGTTGGGGGCGGTTAAGTGTCACTCGTGAGTTCAGCAACATATACGAGCGCGGAGGCGGGGCCGGCGAAGTCGGGGCGGTTTTATCTACCGGAGCTGGACGTTCTTCGATTTTTCGCATTTTTCGCGGTCTTTGTTTGCCACGTTCAACCCTACGCCGTTACACAGGGCGCGCTTGGCCCTCTGTTCGTCTCCGGAGCCTTCGGAGTCGATCTGTTCTTCGCCTTGAGCGGATACCTGCTAACCAGTCTGCTGCTGAGGGAGCGGGACCAAAGCGGGGATATCGACCCTAAAGCATTCTATGTACGGCGAGCGCTGAGGATCTGGCCGCTATACTACTTTTTCTTGGCCTTTGCGTTTCTTCTGACGCGGATCCCGGCGTCGGTGATCGCGGCGCCGCCATATCCGGGCAATCTGCTGGAGCCGATAAAGCCGATTTCCTATTTGTTCCTTGCGATTTTTCTATTCAACTTCGATCTCGCCGATAGTTGGTTTACCAATCCGTCTTTCTTCATGACCCAGCTTTGGACCATCTCAACGGAAGAACAGTTCTACCTGATTTGGCCGTGGTTGATGCGGTACGTTCCGCGCCGCCGCATCGTTGTCCTTCCGCTAGTCATGATTGCAGTTTCCGTGACCATCCGTGCTGCATTGCCGCTCAACCCGTATAAGCACGTCTGGAACAACACCTTCACCCGTCTCGATCCGATTGCAGTGGGAATTTTGATAGCGCTGATGCCGAGGCTGAACCTGCGGCCGGTTCATCGCGTGGTGTTGGTGATAGTCGGCTTAGCCAGTTGGGAGTTTGCCGCATACGGCTGTGGACTATATGAGCAACTCAGCATCCTGAAAATATCGCTAGGTTATCCCGCGGTTGCGATTGGCAGTGGAGCTTTCCTGCTGGCGACGTTGGGGGCCAAGAGCCTGCGCTCGGATTCCGCGATGGTTCGATCGCTAGTTTACCTGGGGAAGATTTCCTATGGGCTCTATGTGTACGACCAGATCGCAATTTTTATAGGGAGGCTGCTACTGTTTCGCGGGGCACTTGGGACGCTGGTGCCTCCGGGTTATCCCCCGTTGACGGCGATGCTCATCTATTTTGTTCTAGCATTGGGCATAAACGTAGTGCTTGCAGCGGCTTCGTATCGGTGGCTGGAGTCACCTTTTCTGCGGCTGAAGGAACGCTTCACGCGGGTGCCGTCGCGCGCAGTGTGAGAGATGAGGGAACCTGCCACAGTTGCGAGTGAAGCAGCGCACAAGAGCGCCAGCCGGCAGCCAGAGACTGCGGAGCGGTTTTACCTTCCGGAACTGGACGTTCTACGATTTTTCGCATTCTTTGCGGTCTTCGTTTGCCACGTACAGCCATTCGGGGTTACGCGCGGCGCGCTTGGCCCTATGTTCACGTCCGGAGCCTTCGGAGTGGACCTGTTCTTCAGCTTGAGCGGTTACCTGCTAACGAGTCTGCTGCTCAGAGAGCGCGACCAGACCGGAGACATCGACCCCCGAGCATTTTACGTGCGGCGATCGCTTAGGATCTGGCCGCTCTACTATTTTTCGATCGGATTGGCGTTTCTTCTGACGCGGATCCCTGCGTCGGTAATCGCGGCACCGTTTTACCCCGGCAATCTCTTCGAGCCCATACAGCCGAGGTCCTATTTGTTCATGGCGATTTTTCTATTCAACTTCAATATCGCCGGGTCTTTCGTCGCCAATCGATATTTTTTCATGGACCAGCTTTGGAGCATCTCAGTCGAAGAACAGTTCTACTTATTTTGGCCGTGGCTGATGCGGTACGTGCCGCGCCGACGCATCGTTGTCCTTCCGCTAGTCATGCTTGCAGTTTCCGTGATCACACGGATTGCATTGCCGCTCAACCCGTATAAGCCGGTCTGGGAGAACACCTTCACCCGACTCGATCCGATAGCAGTGGGAATTTTGATAGCGCTTATGCCGAGGCTAAACCTGCGTCCGGTTCACCGCGTGGTACTGGTGATAGCCGGCTTGGCGAGCTGGGAGTTTGCCGCCTACTACTGTGGACTCTATGAACAACTCAGCGTCTCGAAAATATCGATGGGTTATCCCGCGGTTGCTCTCGGCAGCGGAGCTTTTCTGCTGGCGACCTTGGGGGCGAAGAGCCTGCGCTCGGATTCCGTGATGGTTCGATCGTTAGTGTACCTGGGCAAGATTTCCTACGGTCTCTATGTGTACAGCCAGATCGCAATTTTCACAGTGAAGCTGGCGCTGTTTCGCGGGGCGTTCGGATTGGAGAGTCCGGGTCATCCGCCGGCGTGGTCGTTGCCCACCTATATAATGCTTGCATTCGGCTTAAATGTGGTGCTTGCCGCGGTCTCGTACCGTTTGTTGGAAGCACCGTTTCTGCGGCTGAAAGAGCGATTCACGCGGGTGCCGTCGCGCGCAGCGTGAGAGATGAGGGAACCAGCCACAGTGGCGAGTCGAGCAGCGCACAAGAGCGCGGGTGCGATGCCAGAGCCAGGGGGGCGCTTTTATCTTCCGGAACTTGATGTTCTGAGATTTTTTGCTTTTTTGGGAGTCTTCGTCTGGCACGTACCAATTGCCGGTGGTGGCTCCTACGCGAGTTATGGCCTACTTGGCAGTCTGGGCACCTCCGGGACTTTCGGCGTGGACCTGTTCTTTACTTTGAGCGGCTACCTGCTAACCGGGCTGCTGCTCAGGGAGCGCGATCGGATCGGAGATATCAACGTAAGGGCGTTTTATGTCCGTCGCGCGCTCAGGATCTGGCCGCTGTACTACTTTTCACTGGCTTTGGCCTTTCTTCTGTCGTGGATCCCTGTGTCGATAGCCTCGGCGCCGCCATATGTCGGTGATTACTTTGCGCCTATACATCCGTCTTCCTACTTCTTCATGGCGATTTTTCTATTCAACTTCAACTTCGCCAATTCTCTATTCACGAATCCGGTTATGTTTCTGAGCAACCTATGGACCATCTCCGTCGAAGAACAGTTTTACCTGTTTTGGCCGTGGATTGTGCGCTACATTCCGCGCCGCCGCATCGTTGTCGTTCCGATCCTTATGATTGCGGTAGCCTGCGTCGTGCGCGCGATTTCCGTACCGCTCAACTTCAAGGTGCCTGTCTGGAGTAATACCTTCACCCGCCTCGATCCGATTGCGGTGGGAATTTTGATCGCACTTGCGCCAAGGCTGAATCCGCGGCCTGCTCTTCGTCTTGTGCTGGTACTGCTCGGCTTTGCCAGTTGGAGTTTCGCCGCATACTACTGCGAGTTACCCAATCAAAGCAGCACACTGAACATGTCGATGGGCTATCCGGCAGTTGCTCTTGGCAGCGGGGCTTTCTTGTTGGCGATTTTGAGAACGAAGACCTTTAGCACAAGCTCCGCGCCGGCTCGATCTCTAATTTACCTAGGTAAGATTTCTTATGGCCTTTATATTTACAACCAAATCGCAATCTTCACGGCGAAGGTGTTACATTTCCGCGTGGAGCTTGCACCGGGGGGTTGGGCGTCGATGCTTGTCTATGTGCTACTCGCATTCGGTCTAAATGTAGCGTTCGCCGCGGTCTCGTATCGATTGCTGGAAGCGCCGTTTTTGCGGCTGAAGGAGCGATTTACGCGGGTGCCGTCGCGCGCGGTGTGAAGGAAAAGAGTAAGAGCATCGCTTCGCGTAGGTCCCTCCACTACGGTCGGGACGACAGAAGGGCGGAGAGGATGGGAAGGATAAAATCTCAGCGGGCTTTGGCGTGGCGGCGGCGATAGAATTCGAAGAAGAAATAGGCGTTGGGATCGAGGTCGAAATCGCTCATCGCGGCGTTGATCTCGGGCACGTTCAGCGGTTGATCGGTTAAGGTCTGCATTCCCTTACGCATCACGAAAGCGTTAACGGTGGAAAGGCGGGTTACGGTTCGCGCGATATCTCCCTGGGTGATGAGGCCGGGATCGAGAATGAAAGTGATCGGCTTACCAAATTCGGGATACATGAGTTCGACCGCGCCCCTTGTGTCATACACTACCATCTTTTCATGGCGAGCCTTGTCGACAATTCGGTTCCATTCGTCTGCCTCTGCGGGTAGTGACCATAAGCCAGCGGTCTGCGGATTGGGCGAGGTGGTTTTCCACTGCTTACAGACAGACGATGCCGTGGTGTACCAGGAGAGTATGGCGAGAACACACAGGGGCGCCGCGGCCAATCGCCATCCCGGTGACAGCTCCGTTGCTAGTGCGCATCCAATTGCGAGCAGGTACGAATAGTAGAGCCACGACGCCGCGCTACCAAAAAAGAAAGAGATGAACGACAGATGGAGTATTGCGCAGGTGATAATTAATTCGCCGGCAGGGGTCAGTCCCTTTCCACGCGTGTAGTAGTAGTTGATGGCTTGCACGGCGGCCGCGGTAAGCAAGAACAATGTGCTCGCCATCCAGAAGCCGGGGATATCGAGGAAATAGGCGGCAAAGCCCGAGGCTGGGTTCCAGAGATAGCTGCCGGCGCCGAGGAAGCGCCATCGTAGCATCGAGTAGCTGTGCGCGCCTTCGATCGGCAGGATGGTGAGAACAAACGATCGTGCGCCGTAAATAGCGATCAACATCACGCTAAGGACGAGAAAGACGATGGCCGCCGGGATGATGGCATCGATGAAATCGCGGAAGGTGCCTTTGCGGCGGCGAAGCTCGAGCACGATCAGAATCAAGAGGAGAGCGCCGTACACGTAGCCCATCACCGGTTTGTCGAAGACCGCGAGAGTCGCGAGTGCGAGCGCGCCCTTGTATGACCCGCGCACCTGCGATGCCAATGCGTGGGCGAGGATCACGACCTCACCGCAATGCGACAAGTTGGGATAGCTGCTCAGGCAGGCGAAGCCGAACGACACTATCAATAGGGCAAGGCCCGACGCGCCGATTTTGCGCGCGGCAAAGATCCTCGCGAGCGCCCAGGCAAACAGGATCGCGCCAGTGAGCATCGCCCACTGATACGCGGCGGGCGTCAAGCCAAGGCATCCAAACCAGACTTTTCCGATGAGCGCCGGAAGCAGCCCGAACTGATAGCCGAAATCTATTGCCGGCCGAAGTCCCGACGAAATCAGGTATTGCAGGGTAAGATTGGAGCCGTACTCGAAGAATGCGAAGCGAGAGAAGCCCATGTCCATGGGGCGGCGGGCAATTGCGATCGCGACTGCCTCGACGGCGAAGATCGCGAATAGATGCGGCGCGCGGAGACTTAGCGCGGGTCGTGCCGACCTACTCGCTTCGTCGGGACGCTCATAGGTGCTCATCGTTCAATGCATCGGCAATTGAATCACGACTGGGTGGTAGATTGACATATCACGGATGAGCTTGCGGAAGCTGAACGAATTACACGCATAGGTCGCGACGAGAGTGCGCGGAGTCGATTCGAACTCGGGATGTTCCTTGGCACCGTAGCAGAAAATGCGCTTGCGACGGGTACGACGGTGCATCTCAGGCTCGGTTGCAAGAGAACGATAGGCAGACCAGGGGCCGTCGAGGTGCGGGGCGGTGCTGAATCCGAGCTGGTCGGTGAAGAGGCCGGGCTGCTGCTGGACGAGGACCCATCGGGAGATATCAGGATGGTAGCGGACGCTGAATTCAGTCTGGGCGTCGGGGGTGAGTTCGTCGGCGTCGGCGTGGATGGGTGCGGGGCGCCATTGGACGCAGCGACTGGGAACCGGAGGCATCGCTCGGGCGGAGCTGTCGGAGGTCGGCGTTTGTGTGGCTTCGTTCAGGGCCAGCTTGTTTCGATCGTGAAACCTCACCCTAACCCTCTCCTTGGAAAGGAGAGGGAACGAGCTACGGTCAGGATGACAAGCCGCCAGA
>Ga0210407_10000575_pt1 | contig 40734 bp, 32 predicted proteins | sample IncBWC27MmetaG_FD_150860 | JGI IMG/M metagenome (GOLD analysis project Ga0210407, IMG submission 150860) | Forest soil microbial communities from Barre Woods Harvard Forest LTER site, Petersham, Massachusetts, United States - Inc-BW-C-27-M | ecosystem: Environmental > Terrestrial > Soil >...
CGAAAACGACGTATAGGGGCTGACGCCTGCCCGGTGCTGGAAGGTTAAAGGGAGAGGTTAGCCGCAAGGCGAAGCTTTGAACTGAAGCCCCAGTGAACGGCGGCCGTAACTATAACGGTCCTAAGGTAGCGAAATTCCTTGTCGGGTAAGTTCCGACCTGCACGAATGGCGTAACGATCGTACGACTGTCTTAACGAGCGACTCGGCGAATTTGTAGTACCGGTGAAGATGCCGGTTTCCCGCATCTAGACGGAAAGACCCCGTGCACCTTTACTATACCTTTACTATGAACTATGGCACTTGCTGCGCAGGATAGGTGGGAGGCTTTGAGATCAGCCCTTTGGGGTTGGTGGAGCCAACGGTGAGATACCACCCTGCGAGTTCTGTGGTTCTAACCTATCCCCGTAATCCGGGGAGGGGACATAGTAAGGCGGGTAGTTTGACTGGGGCGGTCGCCTCCTAAATTGTAACGGAGGCGTGCGAAGCTACGCTCAGGCTGTTTGGAAATCAGCCGTCGAATGCAAAAGTATAAGCGTGGTTGACTGTGAGACAGACAAGTCGAGCAGGTACGAAAGTAGGCTTTAGTGATCCGGTGGTTCTGTATGGAAGGGCCATCGCTCAACGGATAAAAGGTACGCCGGGGATAACAGGCTGATCGGAGCCAAGAGTTCATATCGACGCTCCGGTTTGGCACCTCGATGTCGGTTCATCGCATCCTGGGGGTGTAGAATCTCCCAAGGGTTAGGCTGTTCGCCTATTAAAGCGGTACGTGAACTGGGTTCAGAACGTCGCGAGACAGTTCGGTCCCTATCTGGTGTGGGCGCAGGAGATTTGAGAGGGTCTGTCCTTAGTACGAGAGGACCGGGATGGACGAACCTCTTGTGTTCCAGCTGTCGTGTCAACGGCATGGCTGGGTAGCGAAGTTCGGTTGTGATAAACGCTGAATGCATATAAGCGTGAAACACTCCTCAAGATTAGATCTCCCCACCCTCAAGGGTGTAAAGGGCGCAGGAAGACCACCTGCTTGATAGGCTCGGAGTGGAAAGCACGGTAACGTGTGTAGCTTACGAGTACTAATCGCCCGATTGGCTTGACCATAAAATTTACTCAGGGCACGCGCGCTTGCGCGCGAGCACTCAGCAATTAGCACTCAGCATTCAGCCGAACCTGGCTGGGCCGCTGACCATGCTATGGTCTGGCGCCTTAAACGCAATACAACGCAGCAGTTCGCTGCTGCGTCAACGCGGTAGAAGCACAATCTATTCAGTTGTGAGGCATCGTCCTCACGATCTTTGAGAATCAGCAGATAGCAATTGGCAAATAGCAATTGGCCGGAGCGGTCCTGTTTTGGCTGAGTGCTGAACGCTGAGTGCTTCCCTGCTAAAAATCTTTGGTCCTTCCAGCCGTGTAAGGACCCTTTGCGCGGAAATAACACGACGTAGAACCTGACTCGCGCCGCGCAATGCTAAGTTGAGGCGTTCTGGCGGCGTTTGAGCCGCCAGCCGAAATCCTGAGCGCACTCCGCGAAGGAACTCGAGACGCTAATCTTGCGGTGATCATACCGCGGGGGTTCCACCCGTTCCCATCCCGAACACGGAAGTTAAGCCCCGCAGGGCCGATTGTACTGCACGCGAAAGTGTGTGGGAGAGTAGGTCGTCGCCGCATTAAAATCCAGAAGGCCCCATTCAGAGATGAATGGGGCCTTTTGTGTTTCTGGCGGAAAACCTTACCACTGATTGACGCTGATTCGACTGATTTACGCGGATCGATCCTAGGAAGAAAAAAAGCGTGGAGCACAGCCGCCCTCGGCTGCGTTCTGAAGTCCTAATCAAGCCTGCGGCTTACGCCGCAGCCGGTAATGCAGCTTCAAAAATGTAAGTCCCCACAACGTGAGCACATGGTCCGCCCTCACGGTCTGTTCCTCTGCCGCATAGACCCGGATGCTCTCCCGCAAACTTTTCAGGTAACGGGCGCGTACGCCTCTGGTGGAGTGTACGGTGAAGTAGAAGCCGGGGTCGCCGAAATGCTTTCCATGGGAAATCACTGAGAAAGAGCCATCCGCGTGGGCCACCGGACGCATGATCACCATGGCATTTCCGTTGGGGAGCGGAAACACTACTTTCACACATTCTCCCTCGTAATTCGGCACGCGGCAGGTGGAGTAAGAACCGGCATAGAGCACGCGGCCGCTATCCACTAAGCGGCGCAACCATGCGGTGATCCGGACCTCTCCCGTTTTCGGATCAACTAAATCCATGACCTCGCTCGTCAGCCCGCGACTGGTCTCCAGGGAACTCAAAGGAATATTGAGTTGCTGCAGCCGGCGGCTGAAAATCAGGGCCAGCAGTGACCCGAACGGACGAAAGGCGCTGCACCACTCCGACCAGGCGTCCATTGTGTAACCAGCAGTCTTCTCGTAGAACTCGGCCACAGGCTTTGCTACTGCGCCAGGTTCAAAGCCAGGCCCCCGCAGTTTCGCAAAATCACGGACCAATCCGGTGCCAGGGCGGACTTGCCAGGACTCTTTTCTCGCCAACTCGTGGAAATAATCTCCTCCGATGCACTGAGGATCGCCGATGGGACCTTTGAGCCAGGCGTCCTTGACCAGATCCACTTGCCGGCCGGTGAATTGCACCCATCGCTGGGTCACGCGGTCAATCAAATTGCCGGTTGTGGAAGCGAACATATAAAGAGTAGGGCAATTTTAACCGATCTACTGCGGTTGATATTTCGCCGGAAGCAGTTCTTTGCGCACCAGCTTCAGGCCTAGGCCATCGACCATCTCGTAATCGTAGAAGCCGCAATCCCGCTCGTTCGGACAGCCGTTGATTTTCAGCAGCCGGCTATTGGGGTGGAACTCGAAACGCTCGGGAGGCTGGCCGTTCTGGCCGAATTCGTCAGGAAGATCCACTACAGATATAAGCTCATAAACTTTGCCGGACACCGAATCAGCAGTGACAAATGTGCTGCAACCGGCGCCGCATCCCCACATAGGAACCGTGTAGTGTCCCGCGAACTGGACTTTCGATTTGGCTCCACTCCGAATCATCGTGCGGAAACCTCTCTGGCCTTTCGTCAAAAGCCGCGGCGGAGCCGGTGTGCCTTGATAAATGGTCTTAACCGCGAAGTCCTCGAACCTGGGACGCGCGTCAGTGGGCGCAGCCAGCATTTCCGCTGCGACCAACAGGACCAAGAGTGTGGGCTTGAACATGAGGAAATCATAAACCACACTGCCGAGGGCAGCTGTGCTGCACTGTTCGTCCCCGTTTCCATCAGTGTGAATCAGTTCAATCAGTGTCATCAGCGGTGAGGTTCTTGCTTTTGAGACCAAAAACCAGGCCAGACTCTTTTCGGAATCTGGCCTGTGTCACCGCGGCTCTTAACTATTACTTGCTCTTATTGATCGGACTTGTTGCCACGCTGGCCTTCGCCAGTCCCTCGGGCTTGATCTCGACCGAGTTCATGATCTGCTCGAGCGCATTGACTTGTCCTTTATGGTCCACCGTCGCGACATTGCCCGGTTTATCCACTACCGCCAGAGCGAACTCGTAGCAGCTGCCGTTTTCAAAGTGGTGATAGTACCGGGTGTCCGTCTGGTCCGTGCCATTGTCAACACGCATGAAGTCGAGTTGGTTGATTTTCACCTTCGACGGGAGCGTATCGTCAATGGCATCAAGCGGCAGAGCCTTGCTTACATAGGCCGGGTCCGGATTGGCGAACTGGTCGCACTGTTGTGCGGTCAGCCCTTTATGGACGTTCACTTCGAGAAGCGGCGCCACCAGCGGGTCCGTCGACGTGAGGGTCGCAACTCGCATACCGCCGGGCTGGACAAAGTTCATGGGAACACGGTCCAGCAACTGAGCGTTCAGTGCCTTTTCCGGTGTCACCAGCGTGTACAGCTTTGGATAATGGAGCGAAACGCCGGAGACGGTGTCGATGTAGGTTGTGGTCAAAAGCTGGGCCCCGGACTTCTTCCTTGCGACTTCGGCCTTAGTCATTTGCCGGTCGACCGCGCCGCGCGCCGCCCGGGACGAGAAGGCCCGCGGTTCCGCCACAGTGGAAGGGCTGTTGTTGGACACACTGGTATTGGTCCTGTTGTTGTTCTTGCTCCCGGAGCAGCCATCGATTGCGATTGCGAAGACCACCGCGAGCGCGGCCGACAGGGTGACGGTTGTGGGAATACCTACGCCGAAGGTACGCCGCATCGCCTTACCCATGCTGCCAGTTTTTAAATTGAATGATTTCTCTTGTGCCATGTTGATTCACCTCCGCTGCTCTCGCAGCTGCCAGGGTGAATTGCACAGATGTGGCCACTCGAATACTGACTGATTCCACGGCACTTAGAGCCTTGGTCTTGGGGCAAGTCTGTTGCGGGGAAAAGACAATCGTGTCCAGAGTGACACGATTCTTCTGTCGCGAACATCGGCAAAGCCTTACCGATAATCCTATTCGTATCGCAAAGCGATCATTGGATCTACCGTTGTGGCGCGGCGCGCGGGGACGAATGCGGCCAGCATCGCCACGACAACCAGCAACAGTGTCACAACCGCCATGGTGATTGGATCGCCGGACTTCACACCGAAGAGCAACGTCGAGAGCAGCCGTCCGACGCCGAACGCGGCTGCAATCCCCACGGCGGTTCCGGTCAGCGCCAGCGCGAAGCCGCGCAGCACTACCAGTCGGACCAGGTCCGCGCGCTGTGCTCCCAGCGCCATGCGAATCCCAATTTCGCGCGTGCGGCGCGTGACCTCATAGGAGAGCAGGCCGTAGAGTCCAACGCATGCCAGCACCAGCGCTAGCATGCCAAAGAAACTGGACAGCTTCGCGATGAGCCGCTCCTGTTGCAACAGCTGATCGATCTGTTCCGACTGCGTCATGACGTTATTCAGCGGAAGATTGGCGTCGTGCTGGCCAATGAGATTGCGGATGGCGGGCACCATGGCGGTGGGATCTCCGGCTGAGCGTACCTCGAAGGTCGCGCTCTGCCCGCTCAACGGCACGTACATGGTGGGATCAATCGCGCGGCGCAAGTCATTGTATTTTGCGTCCTGCACCACGCCGACGATTACATTCCCCGGGTCCTTTTCAGGGTCCTTGGGATCGCTGCCATCATTCTCTCCGAAGGTCTGTCCGATCGGATTTACTCCGGGAAAATACTTGCGGGCAAATACCTGGTTCACCACTACCGGCAACGGAGTGCCTGGGGGTGCAACCGATGCACCCGGAGGGGCGAAGGGGTCCGGACTCTTGGCAGCGCGTTCGTAGTCTGCGCTGTTGAGAGCGCGTCCGGCGACCAGCGGAATCTTTACCGTGTTGAAGAAGCCAGGCCCTACCGGCATGTCGTCCGCTTCAACCTGTACTTTCTTGGAACCGCCCGGCGGCAGGTACTCAAACACTGTACGGCTCCAGCCTCCGCTCAGCAGTGACATTTGCGAATAACTGACTGCCATCACGCCCGGGAGGCCGCCGATCTGGCCCTGCAACTCGCGATACAAATTGTCAATCTGCGGCGGTTTGTAACCAGCGGGCCTGGGGTTAAGGCCAAAGGTCAGAGTATTGCGCGTATCAAAGCCGGGATTCAGATCTTTCAAGTTGGTGAGCGTGCGGACGAGCAGCCCAGCGCCCATCAGCACCACGATCGCCAGTGCGGTCTGGATGACGACCAGCCCGTTGCTCAAACTGAACCAGCGGTGGCGCGATTCCGGCTTCCCGCCGATCGAAGCGCCCGATCCGTCCTTTAGCGCCGGAGTCAGATCGAGTCTGAGGCTGCGCAACGCCGGCGCCAGTCCGAACAGAATCCCAGTCAACACGGAAACAGCCCCGGTGAACGCAAGCACACGCCAATCCACTGTCGCGCTGAAGCCCAGCGGCCGGGTCCGGCCACTGGCGACCATGGAAACGATGGTACGTGCGCCCCAGACCGCGAACACGATTCCCAACGCGCCACCGAAAATTCCCAGCACCGTGCTTTCGGTCAACAACTGCCGCAGCAGACGGCTGCGGCGCGCGCCGAGGGCGAGACGCACGGCAATTTCGCGGCGGCGTCCGGTAGCGCGTGACAGCACGAGCCCGGCAACATTGGCGCAGGCAATCAGCAGCACAATGGCGACGGCCACCGTCAATACACGCAACGGATCTCTGTACTGAGCGCTGGCGCCGATCAGCGCGTCCTGCGCGCGGGGAAGAGTAATGTGAGGCGCGTCGGCTTCTTTCAATACCGGTTTGTCGCCATGAAGGACACTGTTCTTGAAGAGCACATCGAGCGCGGCTTGCGCCTGCTCTGTCGTGGCGCCTGGCTTCAAACGGGCCGCGATCAGTACCCACCAGGCAGTAGAATCCTGGTTGCGGTGGGCGAACATCGGGTTCAGTCGATTCGCCATCGCGATGGGGATCCACGTGTCAAACACGTTACCGAGCGAGAGGCTGACGAACTTCTTTTCCGCCACCCCGACCACCGTGAACGCGATCCCATTGAGATTTACAACTTTTCCTATCGCCGAAGGAGAGCCGCCAAAGGCCCGTTGCCAGTATCCGTAATTCAGCACCACAGCGGGCGCGGAAGAAGGCTGATCGTCACCGGGCTCCAGCAGCCGTCCTGCGGCGGCGTGGACACCAAACGTATGGAAGAAGTCACCACTGACCGATTGGTTGGATACCGTTGTTGCCGGACCGTTCCCGGTCAGAGTGAGTGACCCACCACCGGCGAAGGCGGCCACACCAGCGAAGACGTTCGACTTCTGCACCTGCTCGAGAAATGGATATGAGAATGAATTCCCCGTTGGATTGGAGGCGTCGCGCAGCCGGGTAAACTTAGTATCGCCGGTGACCATGTACATGCGGAACTCGGGCGACTTGTTGGCGTTCCACTGCAGCAGCACAAGTCGCTGCGGGTCCTCAACCGGCAGAGCACGGAACATCACCGCATCCATCAGGCTGAAGATGGCGGTGTTGGCGCCAATCCCAAGCGCCAGAGTCAGGACGGCAATGATAGTGAATCCGGGAGTCTTAACCAGCAGTCGCAACGCATAATGCGCGTCCTGCCGCAGAGTGTTGAGGAATTCCACAAATCTCATCGGATAGCCCCCTGTTGTTTTCTCAGCCAATGACTCTAATGACGTTTCTAAACGCGATCGGTCAACACAATCAAGCTTATTCAAAGCGTGCTGATCCGTGCGCGCGTCGTGTGCGGTTTTAAGGTTGGAGGAAGCTTGTGAGAGAATCCTTCCGAATGGATCCCACAGACAATAAGCAGCGCTGTCCCTGGGCCCGCAACGATCTGGACATCATCTACCATGACCAGGAATGGGGAGTGCCACAGCACGATGATCGCGTACTGTTCGAGTTTCTGATCCTCGAGGGTGCGCAGGCCGGGCTGAGCTGGTCGACGATCCTGAAAAAGCGGCCTGCCTATCGCAAGGCATTCAGCGGATTTAATCCCGCTCGCGTTGCGCGCTACGACACGCACAAGTTCAAAGAACTGATGGCTGACGCCGGCATAGTGCGCAACAAGCTGAAGATCGCGGCGGCCATCCAGAATGCCCGCGCTTATCTGAAGGTGCAAAAAGAATGCGGAAGTTTCGACGCGTACGTCTGGCAGTTTGTCGGCGGCGGTCCGATCGCGAACGCGTGGCAGTCCATCGCGCGTCTCCCTGCCCGCACCGCCACATCAGACAAGATGAGCAAAGACCTGCTCCAGCGCGGCTTCAAGTTTGTGGGACCGACGATCTGTTACGCCTTCATGCAGGCCGTGGGCATGGTGAATGACCATCTGGTCTCGTGCTTCCGTCATGCGGACATCAACAAACTCGGACGTTAGCCAGTGTCAGTCGGTTACCGCACCCCGGCTGCTGCTGGAAACTACTCTCGAGTATTTTGCCAGGACCCCAGTCTGCGCTCTGGGAGCGGGTGGACTCCACTGGTTCCTTCTTTCCTGGAGTTGCCCGTCGGAAAGATGGGCATGTAGAAGCCGCTTTTCCGCATCAATGGTGATCTGGTCGCCCTCTTCGACCAGCGCAATGGCGCCGCCGCTCGCGGCTTCCGGCGCAACGTGGCCGACGACCATGCCGTAGGTGCCGCCGGAAAAACGGCCGTCGGTAATCAAGCCGACGGAGTCGCCCAGGCCGGCGCCGATGAGCGCGGACGTGGGAGAAAGCATTTCTCTCATCCCCGGTCCGCCTTTCGGGCCTTCGTAGCGAATCACAATGATGTCCCCCGGCTTGATGCCGCCCGCGAGAATGGACTGAAGACATTCTTCTTCCGAGTTGAACACGCGGGCCGGTCCGGTGATGCGGCCCTGTTTGATACCGCTGGTCTTGGCGACCGCGCCCTCAGTCGCGAGATTGCCGCGCAACACGCTCAGATGTCCGTGTTTGTAGAGCGGCGACTGGAACGGCCGGATGACATCTTGATTCTTTGGCGGCAGATCAGGCACATGCGCCAGGGCTTCCGTTACCGTTTCACCCGTTATGGTAAGAGCGTCGCCGTGGATCAAGTTATTGACCAGCAGAATCTTCATGACCTGGGGGATGCCGCCGACTGCGTGCAGGTCGGTGGCCACGTACTTGCCGGAAGGCTTTAAATCGCACAAGACCGGAACGCGCGCACCGATGGCGGCAAAGTCATCGAGGGAGAGCGGGACCTGCGCGGAATGAGCAATCGCCAGCAGGTGAAGAACTGCATTCGTGGACCCACCAACGGCCATGACTACGGCAATGGCGTTTTCAAACCCCTTCCGCGTCAGTAGTTGCCGCGGCAGAATCTGCTTTCGCACAGCCGCCGCCAGCACCTGGGCCGAGCGGACCACGCTTTGCTTCTTTTCGTCGTCTTCAGCCGCCATCGTAGATGAGCCGGGTAAGCTGAACCCGAGAGCTTCAATGGCGGAGGACATGGTGTTGGCGGTGTACATGCCTCCACAGGAGCCCGCACCGGGACAGGCCCGGCGCTCAATCTCGGTGAGTTGCTCCTTGCTGATCTTGTGGGCGCTGTATTCGCCCACGGCCTCAAAGACGCTGACTACGGTCAGCTTTTTGCCGTTGTAGTCACCCGCTTTGATGGTCCCGCCATAGACGAAGATCGCCGGGATATTCATGCGGGCGATGGCGATCATGGCGCCGGGCATGTTTTTATCGCAACCGCCGATGGCCAGGACGCCGTCCATACACTGTGCCTGGCAAACGGTCTCAATGGAGTCGGCAATCACTTCGCGCGAAACCAGGCTGTACCGCATGCCTGCGGTACCCATGGAAATTCCATCGCTCACGGTGATGGTGCCAAAGACCTGCGGCATTGCGCCGGCTTCGTGCAGCGCTTCCTGCGCGCGCGCGGCCAGGTCGTTCAAGCTGGAGTTACAGGGAGTAATGTTGCTGTAGGCGTTGGCTACGCCGACAATCGGCTTGTCGAAATCGCGGTCGCTGAAGCCCACAGCGCGGAGCATGGAGCGGTTCGGCGCGCGTTCCACACCTTGAGTGATTGTGCTGCTGCGCATAGAAGACGGTAGTTAGTACTTAGTAGTTAGTATTTAGCGAGCCGAACACAAGAGCGCTTGGCCAACTACTAAATACTAATTACTAAATACTGATTAATTTGTCGACCGGTCCACCAGGCGCCGGTCCTTGAGCCACGGCATCATGCTGCGGAGGCGCGCCCCCACGGTTTCAATCGGATGTTCTTCGCCTTGCTTTTCCAGGCGCTTAAAGTGCGGCTTCCCAGCCTCACATTCGGCCATCCATTCATCCGCGAACGAGCCGGACTGAATGTCCCGCAGCAGCTTCTTCATCTCATCGCGAACGCATTGGTTGATCACGCGTGGGCCGCGGCTGAGGTCGCCGTACTCCGCGGTGTTGGAAACGGAATACCGCATGTTGCCGATGCCGCCTTCATAGACCAGGTCAACAATCAGCTTCATTTCATGCAGGCATTCGAAATAGGCCATTTCCTGCGAGTATCCGGCTTCCACCAGCGTTTCAAATCCCGCCTGGATAAGCGCCGTAAGACCGCCGCAGAGTACGGCCTGCTCGCCGAAAAGGTCAGTCTCGGTTTCTTCCTTAAAAGTTGTTTCCAGGATACCCGCGCGGCCTCCGCCAATGGAGGAAGCGTAGGCCAGCGCGAGTTCCCGCGTGTCGCCCGTCGGATCCTGATGGACTGCGAGCAGGCAAGGGACCCCTCTCCCTTGCGTGTATTCGAAGCGCAACAGGTGTCCGGGAGACTTCGGTGCCACCATGAACACGTTAACGTCTTTGGGCGGAACGATTTTGCTATAGCGAATGCCAAATCCGTGAGCAAAAGCCAGATATTTTCCCGGACGCAGACCCGGGACGATCTCGTCTTTGTAGATCGAGGGCGCGGTTTCGTCGGGGACCAGCATCATGATCACGTCGGCTGCGGCAGCGGCTTCCCCAGTGCTTACAACCTTCAGCCCGGCCTTTTCTGCCTTGGCGGAGGACCGGCTTCCCGGTCGTAAACCAACGACCACTTGGTGGCCGGAATCCCGGAGATTGTTGGCGTGCGCATGTCCCTGGCTTCCATAGCCGATGATGGCAATCTTTTTGCCGGCGAGAAACTTGGGTTGCGAATCTTTGTCGTAGTAGATTTTCATGTTGCTGGTCCTTCGTTTCGAAATGTTTATGTTCGAGATTTGCGAGGCTTACGCCACTTTTCCGGCGCGGCCCTCCGACGGCGACTTTTGAATGTTGCCCACCAGGTTCGTAACTTCCTCGCTGGGTTGCTTCCACACGGCGACAGTTCCGGTGCGGACGATATGCCGAATGCCGAAAGGCACAAGCCTGGCGATCAGAGTGTTGATTTCTTTCCATTCTCCGGTGGCTTCGATAATCAGTCCATCGTCCATGACTTCGGCCACCCGGAGATGGTCCTGGGCAACCAGGCCGAGCACGGTTTGCAGGGCGCTGCTGCTCTCCGTCCGCACGTTGACGAGCACCATTTCACGCTCAAAATGCGCGCTGCCCGTGAGGTCAGAGACGTGCAAGACCCGTACCAGCTTGTTGACCTGCTTTACGATCTGCTCGATCGTGCGATCGTCACCGGAAGTGACCAGCGTGACGCAGGAAATCGCCGGATCGAGCGTCTCCGCCACGGTGAGGCTTTCAATGTTATAGCCGCGCGCGCCGAACAATCCCACGATCCGGGCCAACTCACCGTAATGGTTCTCGACGACAATCGAAAGCGTATGTCTCATCTTTAAATTCATTACCCAAATCCTTTGCCCCAAATCCCTTACCCCAGCACCATATCCGCAATACCGCCGCCCGGCGGGACCATGGGAAAGACGTTCTCTTCCACTTCCACGATGATGTCCATCACCACGACGCCCGGAGTGGCAAGTCCCCTTTCCAGCACCGAGCTCAACTCTGAAGGATACCGCGCTCGCAGCCCTGTAGCCCCGTAAGCTTCCGCAAGTTTCAAGAAGTCGGGGGTCCATTCCATGTCCACGTGGGAGTAGTTGCGGTCGTAGAAAATTTCCTGCCACTGGCGCACCATGCCCAGCGAATTGTTATTCATGATGATGATCTTGGTATTCGTCCGGTATTGAACGGCGGTAGCCAGTTCCTGCGCCGTCATCTGAAACCCGCCATCACCGACGAAGGCGATGACCTGGCGGTCGGGAAACGCAAGTTGTGCGCCCAGCGCCGCGGGAAAGCCGTACCCCATCGCGCCGAGCCCGCCAGAAGTCAGGTTCTGGCGCGGCCCGCGGAAACCGTAATACTGCGCCAGCCACATCTGGTGCTGGCCAACGTCGGTAGCGATGATGGCCGTGCCGCCGGTGAGGCGCTCTAACTCCTCGCAGAGTTGCTGTGGCTTGATCACGTCACGCGACGCTTTATACGCAAGTGGAGCATGCGCCTTCCAGACGGCGATCTGCTGCCACCATTCGTCCAAATTCCTGCGCGACGGCGCTGCCGGACTGGGCCTGAGGCGCAAGGCATCGAGCATCTGCCGCAACGCAGTTTTGGCATCGGCCACGATCGCGCAATGGGCGCGGACGTTCTTACTGAGCGAAGAATCGTCCACGTCTATGTGGACGATCTCGGCGCCTGTAGCAAATGTGTCGAGCCTCCCGGTAACGCGGTCATCAAAACGGACGCCAACGGCCAGGAGCAGATCGGAACCGGAGACCGCCATGTTGGCCCAGTAGGTCCCGTGCATGCCCAGCATTCCCAGGCTGAGGGGATGCCCGGCCGGGAAACATCCCAGGCCCATGAGAGTTGGCGTGACGGGAATATGCAGCGCTTCGGCCAGCTCGAACAATTCTTCCGATGCGCCAGAGTGAATGACGCCGCCGCCTACGTAAAGCACGGGACGCTTCGCGGCCAGCACTTTGTCGAGGGCTTCTTCAATTTGCTTCGGCTCCGCTGCCAGAGACGGCTTATATCCGGGAAGGCGAATCTCAGCAGGGGGCGGGAACGCCGCCGTCTCCGCGGTAACGTCCTTGGGCACGTCAATCAACACGGGGCCTGGACGCCCGGTGCGCGCCAGATAAAACGCTTCCTGCACAATCGGCGCCAGTTCTTCCACGGTGCGCACCATGTAGTTGTACTTGGTGCACGGCCGGGTGATGCCCACGGTGTCAACTTCCTGAAACGCGTCCGTGCCGATCATCTTGCGCGGGACCTGCCCGGTGATAATCACCAGCGGTGTGGAATCAATGTACGCGTTGGCGATTCCCGTAACGGTGTTCGTCGCTCCCGGGCCGGAAGTCACCAGCACTACTCCCACTTTCCCGGTCGCCTTGCTGTAGCCTTCGGCCATGTGGATGGCGCCCTGCTCATGCCTCGCCAGAACATGACGCAGCCTTGGTCCCATGCGCGCCAGTTCATCGTAAATGTGGAGCACCGCGCCGCCGGGATATCCGAAGACCGTGTCCACGCCTTCGCGCACCAGCGCTTCCAGTAGAATGCGGGCGCCGCGCATCTTCGCCGGCACTTCTGACGTTGTGGTCTTGGCGGCTTCGCGATCTTCGGTTGCCAGTGGCATGTCTTCAAGTCTCCTGCGAACAATCTCCTGGGAATGCTCTCCTAAACGGCGCCTCCTAAGACGCCGAGACCGTCATCTCTTTCCTGATGACGGCCACCAGATGGGTCCTTGTTGTTGCCATGAGAATGTGTCCCAACCCCCCGCCAAACCACGGGCACATTCCTCATTCCTGCCATATTCGCCGCAACTTGTGTATTAGTCAAATTAATAATTCATATATATATCATTAGACAAACTTATATATTCAGTTACACTTGTAGATCAGGAAAGCCTGAATTCCTGGGGGACGTGACACATTATCCGGAATATGGACTTCGACCAGCTAAAGACGTTCACGGAAGTTGCCAGACTGGGGAGCTTTTCCCGCGCTGCCGAGAAAGTGTTGCGCTCGCAGCCCGCGGTCAGCGCGCAGATCCGGCAACTGGAAGAAGAGTACGGGCAAAAACTCTTTGATCGCACGGCAAAAGCCGTGCGGCTTACGCCCGCGGGTGAGGTGGTCCTGGAATACGCCCAGCAGTTGCTGGCGTTACGCCACACGTCACGGCTGGCCATCTCCGATTGGAACGGCAAGATGACCGGAACGCTGTCCCTCGGCGCCAATGAAGGGACGTTTCTCTACGTTCTGCCCAAAGTACTGGAGAAATATCACCGTAAGTATCCCACTGTGAGAATCAGCGTATACCGGAACTTCACCCAGAAAGTAAGTGAGAAGGTGGAAGACGGAGTGATCGATGTCGGCGTGGTTACCATGCCAGTCCGGTCGCCGAGCCTGAAAGTAGTGCCCGTGTTTAAGGACAGAATTCTGCTGATGGTCGGGCGGAGCAGCCCCCTGTTCCAGCGCAATTCGGCCACGCTGGAAGAATTCGCTCGCGAGCCGATCATCGTGCCCAAAACCGGCTCAATCCGCAAGATGATTGAAAAGAACCTGCGGCCGTACCGCGAGCACCTCAAGATCACCATGGAACTCACCAGCCTGACGATGATTAAGCGCTTTGTGGCGGCCGGCTTTGGCGTCTCATTGATTGCGGCCAGCTTCGCCCGCGAAAACGTGCGCCGGGGAGAAGTGAAGCTGCTGACGCTCGAAGGGCTTGATCAGTGGCGCGAACTGGGACTTGTCTATCGCAAGGACCGTAGCCTGCCGCGCGTGGCTTCCGCGTTTTTGGAAATGGCCGCAAGCGAACTTGGGCCCAAAAGCGCCGCCTAAACACCCGCGACCGGTACGGAATCCTCGCAGCAGAAACTCAAATCTCGTGAATCCAAATTCCTTATTGTACTTTTCCTCCGCTGACATTTAATTAAGAAGGACGATGAAAAGTGTCGTCCACGGACATCCGGACCATGACGCTTGCGGCACGGGCTTTATCGTTCAGCTTAACCAGCCCGCCAGCCATGAGGTCATGGACCGCGCGCTGTGCGCCTTGCGCCGGCTCACGCACCGGGGTGGAGCAGACGCGGATGGGTCCAGCGGTGACGGCGTTGGCTTGCTGACGGAGATACCGGAAACCTTCATGCGCCGCCAGACCCGCGCCCTGGGTTTTGAGCTGCCGGCGCGCTTTGCCGTAGGAATGCTGTTTCTCCGTTGCGACGACAATGGCGATAAGCGTCGTGTTGTGGAAACAATTGCCGCGCGGCGCGGCCTCCGTTTTCTCGGATGGCGTGAAGTTCCCACCGACACTTCCATTCTGGGCTGGCGCGCCACGGAAACCGTGCCTTGCATCTGGCAATGTTTTTTCGCGGACTGTGACGGCAAAGACCTGGAAGCGGAGCTGTTTCTTTTCCGCAAACAAACGGAAGCCGAGCTGACCAGCGATTTCTATTTCTGCTCGCTCTCCTCGCGCACCATTGTGTATAAAGGGCTGCTCACTCCGCAACAGCTTCCGCTTTTCTATCCTGACCTGGCTTGCGAGGACTTCCAAAGCAAGTTCGCCATATTTCACCAGCGCTTTTCCACAAACACGCAGCCTTCGTGGCCGCTGGCCCAGCCGTTTCGCCTGCTGGCCCACAACGGGGAGATCAATACGATCGTGGCGAACCGGCGCTGGACGCTGGCGCGGGAAGCGGAAGTCCGGCAGCGCCTGAACGCCGGAGCGTGGTTCAGCAGTCTGCAACCCAATATGAGCGATTCCGCCAGCCTGGACAACGGTCTGGAACTGCTCCTGCGCCAAGGCTCAACGGCTGAGGCGGCCATGCTGCAGATGGTCCCGCTGGCATTTGAAAAAGACCCGCGAACCACGCCCAGCGTGCGACGCTTTCTCGAGTCCTCTGCGGTTGATCACGAACCCTGGGACGGTCCGGCAGCGCTGATCTTCAGTGACGGCCGCGTGGTCGGCGCAAAACTGGACCGCAACGGGCTTCGTCCCTTGCGCTATACGCGCACGGCCGATGGCTGGCTGGCTGCCGGTTCGGAAACCGGCATTGCTGATTTTGACGACAAGCAGATTGTTGCGCGGCGCCGACTCGGTCCCGGCGAGATGCTGGTGGTTGATCTGGCGTCCGGCAAAGCCTATGAGAACGGCGAACTTCTGACGCGGATCGCGGACAATTGTAGGCATCTGCCTCAGCGCCCAATTGCGCAGGTGCCGGCGGACGTCGCACCCGGGGCCTTCGTTAGCGATCCGAAAAGGACCGCCGGATCCGTGGGTTGGAGTGAGGACCAGCTTCGTCTTCTGCTGCATCCCCTGGCGGACGGCAGAGAGCCTATCTGGAGCATGGGAGATGATGTGCCACCGGCCTTCATGTCGCGGCAGCGCCGGACCCTTTGGGACTACTGCAAGCAGCGGTTCGCGCAGGTCACCAATCCCCCGATTGATCCTCTGCGGGAAGCGCACGTCATGTCCCTGTCTACGCTGGTGGGTGGCGAGTTCGTTCTGGCGTCGCCTGTACTCTCGCAAGGGCAGGTCCGATTTCTAGAAGAGCATCTTGCTCCGCATCGGCGCATAGATATTACTTTCGAAGCTTCCAGCGGCGTCTCCGGCGCACTTCAACTGCTGGATGCCTTGGAAAACAACGCCTGTGCAAACGGTGGATCATGGCGCATGTTGCTGATCAGTGACCGCGCCGTGAACAAAGAGAGGGCCGCGCTGCCGGTTCTCCTGGCCGCCGCCGCCGTTTGGAAAGGCATGGTGCGGGCGGGACAATTCCGTGTTCCCTTGGTAGTGGAAACCGGGCAAGTCATTGAAACGCACTCTATAGCCCTGTTGCTCGCAGCAGGGGCCACGGCCGTGCATCCATACCTGGCCCTGCAACTTTGTGAAGAACACAAAGCCGGCAGCGCTGAAAGCTATTATCAGACAGTAGCTGGCGGCTTGAAAAAAGTCCTCTCACGGATGGGCATTTCCACACTGGCAAGCTACCGCAACAGCCAGCTATTCGAGACCGTGGGACTCGACCGAAAGCTCGGCGACCGTTTCTTTGAAAGCGTGGTCCACGTTGGTGAAGCTAGATCGCTCGAAAAAGTCCTGGAAGATTACGTCTATAACCATCAGCTTGCGTTTGCGGAACACCAGACCGGGCTGAAAGATGCCGGCTTGTACCGCTACCGGAAAGAAGGCGAGCGTCACTCTACTTCGCCGGAACTCATGCGGCAGCTCCATGCGGACATCAAGAGCGGGAACGCCGCCAGTCACTACGAAGAACTCGGCCAAACGCGGGAACCCATCGCCGTCCGCGACCTTCTCGAATTCAAGCCCGGGCAACCCGCGGGCATAGACGAAGTGGAACCGGAGACGGTAATTCTTCACCGTTTCAGCACACAGGCCATGTCTTTGGGCGCCATCAGTCCGGAAGCGCATCGCACGCTGGCATTGGCGATGAACGCCTTGGGGGCTCGCAGCAACACTGGCGAGGGCGGCGAGGACCCCGATCTCTACCGGACCGAACCTGCGGCCACCAACAAGGTCAAGCAGGTTGCTTCCGGCCGCTTTGGCGTTACCACGGAATATCTGGTGCATGCCGCGGAAATCGAAATCAAGATGGCCCAGGGGTCCAAACCCGGAGAAGGCGGTCAGCTTCCGGCAACCAAGGTCAGCCCTTATATTGCCCGGCTGCGTCACGCGGTGCCGGGGATGGCGCTCATCTCGCCGCCACCACATCATGACATCTATAGCATTGAGGACCTGGAGCAGCTGATCCACGATCTGCGCGAGGTAAATCCCCTGGCCCAGATCGGGGTGAAGCTGGTTTCCGGCGCAGGCGTGGGCATCATTGCCGCCGGTGTTGCCAAAGCGGGAGCTGACGTCATCACGATCGCCGGGCATGATGGCGGCACCGGAGCGTCGCCGCTGAGTTCGATCAAGAACACCGGATTGCCTTGGGAGTTTGGCCTGCGCGACACTCACCGCACCCTGGTCAAAATGGGTTCGCGGCAACGGGTACGCCTGCGGGTTGACGGCGGATTGAAGTTTGCCCGCGACGTAGTGAAAGCCGCGCTACTCGGCGCCGATGAATTTGGGTTTGGAACCGCCGCTCTGCTGGCGATGGGCTGCGTGATGGCCCGGCAATGCCACCTCAACACATGTCCCGTGGGCATCGCCACCCAGGATGAGGCCCTGCGCACGCGTTTCGCCGGGAAGCCGGAGATGGTGATGGCCTACTTCCAGGGCATCGCTGCTGAAGTGCGGACATTGCTGGCGTCCCTGGGCGCTCGCTCCATCGAGGAAATCGTCGGCCACGCGGATTATCTGCGCCCTATGAATAATGAAGATGGCGCTATCTGGGTACACGAACTGCTGCAGCCTGTCGTAGACCCCGGCGGCAGCGCGCCGGCCGGCCATTCCAAGAGCGGCCGCGTGCTTGCCGCGAAACTCACGCGTACCCTCGACGCGCCATCGAACTGGGCCGTCCAGCCATTCGCGATCACCAATGAAGACCGCAGCATTGGGGCCCATTTGAGCGGTGAAGTACAACGCCGCCGCGGCGCTTCCTTGCCCGAATCAGGTCCGCTGGACTTTTCTTTCACCGGCGTTGCCGGGCAGAGCTTTGGGGCTTTTCTGGTGCCCGGAATAACGTTTCGCCTGCAGGGCGAAGCCAACGACTACGTCGGCAAGGGCCTGAGCGGTGGCAACATCGCAATCTTCAGCGGCGACAAGACGTCAAGAGAAGGCGAAGGGCAGGATGTCCTCGCCGGAAATGCCGTCCTGTATGGGGCGACGTCCGGGGAACTTTATCTGGCTGGCTCTGCCGGAGAACGGTTTGCAGTGCGTAACAGCGGCGCCCTCGCCGTGGTCGAAGGCGTGGGAGACCATGGCTGCGAATACATGACCGGCGGCATAGTACTGGTCCTGGGTCGCACGGGGATAAACCTGGGATCAGGAATGACGGGCGGACTTCTCTATGTTCTTGAGGAGTTTCTCTCCGATGACTACCACCACCGCGGGTTTGTGCGTAGCGCCCCGTGCTCGGCAGAAGAACCACGCATGTTGTACCAGGTGCTGAAAAAGCATTTTCACCTTACCGGGAGTCCGGTGGCCGCGCGCCTGCTGGCCTCTTCGCTGGCCCAGCCTTTCGTCCGGCTGGAACCGTTGCAACTGCCCTGCTCCGTCGCGCAAACCTGGGCGCCCGTCTTGTCGCGATTGCAGAGTCCGATTACCGAGATCGAGAATAATCAATACCCGCACCCCAGCGCGGATTCTTTGTCCATTGCGATCTAGCTGCTGGTGTTACGGCTTTGTTGCGAGCAGAAACTCCAGCACCGCCGCCACAAAAGACCCTGGCTGCTCCAGGTTGGAGAGATGCGCAGTCGGAAGATGGACCGCCTTGGCGCCGGGAATGCCGCTGGCCAGCAGATCGCCGTGTCCCGTCCAGGGCGTAGACGCATCGTGATCACCCACGATTACCAACGTCGGGGCATGTATCTTCGCCAGGCCTGATTTGTGGTTCACGTCACGAATTGCGGCGCAACATCCGGCATATCCTTGAGGATTGGAGCCGAGAAACACCGAGCGTATGGATTGCGTGTACGGGCCGCCGCGCGCCAGCGTTTCCGGCATAAAGAAACGTCCCATCGCCGCGTCCACGACCGAACTCATGCCGTCCTGAAGCACGGCCTTGCGGCGCGCTTCCAGGATCTCCGAAGAGAACTGCGCCGAAGTATTCGCGAGCACCAGCGCTCTTAAGCGCTCCGGAGCGTGGATTGCCAGCCACTGCCCGATTGCGCCACCCATCGAGAGACCGCAGAAGTTGAAGGTCTTCAGGCCGAGTGCGTCCGCCAGCGCAAGCACATCTCGTGCCATCTGCTCGATGGAGTAGTCGCCGGCGGGAGCGTCGGACGCGCCGTGGCCACGCGTGTCGTAGCGCAGCACCTGATAGTGCTCGAGCAGCTCCGGCATCTGCGGCGCCCACATGCCGTGATCGCAACCGAGAGAGTGCGAGAGGACCAGAACCGGAAGATCGCTTCTTCCTTCGAGACGGTAAAACAGCCGCGCTTTATCGACAGTCGCAAAGGGCAAGCCTTACTCCTTCCTTCTCTCAAGGTCTTTGATCTCTGCCGGGAGCGTTGCTCTGCGAAGCCAGCAGTCATTTGCGAAACGCTTCCGCCATTGCCCGCGTCCGCAAAAAAGGAAACTAAAAGTTAAATAGATTCTTCGCTCAGATCAAGGCCGGCAAATTGTCGTTCCAAGTGATGGAACAACTCAGCATGGGTCATGCGGTTTTACTTGGCTTTATCTTCAGCCGAAATTCGGCCACCAGAGGCAGATGGTCTGACGCCATCAGGGCCATGCGGCTGCGGTGCAGGCTGAATTTTTCCAGCGTCAATGCCTTGTCAAAGTACATGTGGTCCAGGTGCATGATGGGCAGCACGCCGGGATAGGTCCGCCGGCGTTTCAGGTGGAACATGATGTCCACGCTCTGAAACTCCACCTGCAGCGAGCGCGACACCAGGCCGCGGGTCCATTCGTTGAAATCGCCGATCACCAGCCGGGGTTGGTTCAGGTCGGGGGACAGCAGCACCTCCCGGCCTATGAGCAGCCGGGACTGCTTGCGGCGTTCCAGATAGCCGGTTCCCAGGTGGACGTTGAACACGTGTAGAATTCTTCCCGGCGCCACTTCCAGATCGCAGCGGATGCAGCCGCGCTGCTCGCGGCGGGAAGCCGTAAGGTCATAAACATACGTTTCCTTTATGGGAAACCGGCTGAGGACCACGTTGCCGTAAGCTGCGCCGCGGAGCTTGCGGGTTTCTCCCACCCGGAACTCGAGGCCGGCGGCATCCGCGAGGTAGCGCGCCTGGTTCTGTTCTTTTTTCTTTCCTGTATGGCTAACCACTTCTTGCAGCGCGATGATGTCGGCGTTTAACTCCTGCAATACCGCCGCCACCCGCGCCGGCCTGATGCGCCCGTCCATGCCACGACACTTGTGTGTGTTGTATGTGGCCACGCGAAAGAGGGACATGTCACGCATATTTGCTCTCCATTAGAATAGCAATGTGCCTGCTGCCGCCCAACGCAAAACTGCAATGAATTTGCATATCTTGGAAGCTCCTAATCTAAAGGCGCTCACCTGGCTGGTCCATGGCTTTAGCACACGCGCTGGAGGCGTGAGCACATGCTACGGTGGCAAAACGCTGAATCTGGGGTTAACCAAAGACGACAAACCAGAGTATGTTGCGCGCAACCGCAAGCTGCTGTTATCGGCCGCAGGGGCGGCCACCCGGACCAGGCCGTGGCCGATGATCACGTTGCGCCAGGTCCATTCCGACTTGATTCATGCCGTGACTTCACGCGACACGGCGCAGCTTGCCGGCGACGGCTTGGTGACCAATCTTTCCAGCCTCGTATTGGCGGTCCAGACAGCGGACTGCTTTCCCATCTTGCTCGTGGACACAAAGAACAGGGCCGTTGGCGCGTTCCATGCCGGATGGCGCGGGACGGTTGGACGCATCGTAGAAAAAGGCCTGGGCATGATGCGCCGGGAGTACGGCACGCGCCCGCAGGACGTCCATGCGGCAATCGGCCCCGGCATTCAGCAGTGCTGCTATGAAGTGGGCGAAGAGTTAAAGAACAAGTTTGAGTCCCAGTTCCCTTACGCCGCCGAACTGTTTCGTGAAGTCCAGGAATCTGATCCGGTGCGGGAAAAATACCCGATGCTCTTCATGAACGCACGGGCCCCCGGCCACGGCGACTCGTGCACCAAGCTGCATCTGGATTTGCAGGAAGCCAACCGCCGCCAGTTGCTCGCTGCCGGAGTACCGGAAACCCAGATCACCGCGCTCCAAGGCTGCACGGCGTGCGATACCAAAACGTTCTTTTCCCATCGCGCGGAAAAAGGCACAACGGGACGGATGATGGCGGTGGTGGGGGTTAAAGCAATCAGCAAATAGCAATTGGCAATCAGCCAAACCAGGAATTCCCACCAGAGAGGACGCGGAAGGCTGAGGGAAACCCGGAGAATTTCAAAGCGTTCGTAATGGAATCAACTTCTCGCATCCGTTGACCGAGTCTCAATTTTCGGCGGCCTCTGCGGTGAAACGGTTTGGCTAATTGCCAATTGTTATTTGCAGCTATTTGCTAATTGCTATGTTGCTATTTCTCCGGCGCCGCTGGCGCTGCGTGATCGTGGTTGATCACGTCCTTGAGTTCCTTGCTGGGCTTGAAGTACGGGATCTTCTTGGCCGGAACTTCCACGCGGGCGCCGGTCTTGGGATTGCGTCCGACGCGCGGCTTGCGCTGGCGGGTGCGGAAGCTGCCGAAGCCGCGAATCTCAATCTTGTCTCCCGCGCGCAGCGAGCGGACAACGCTTTCAAAGATTGTTTCCACAATGATTTCGCTGTCCTTGCGCGTAAGCTCCGCCAGGCGCGAGACTTCTTCGATCAAATCGGCTTTGGTCATATCAGCCCTTATTCCACCTGAAATGGGCCGCGCCGTCAAGAAATCGTTGGCTTCCCTAAAAAAGAAAAACCAAAGGGCCCGGGCGTGCGCTCACGCCGGCACGATTACCTTCAGTGCCTTCGGAAGAAGGCTGATCTCGACCGGCGTCAGGCAAATATATTCGCCATCGGCATAGAGGTCCAGCGGGCGGTCGGTTTCGAGAAGCAGCGTTCGCGTGCGAAAGATCTCAACTTCCTTGAAGCGAACATGCGCGCCAAAGAAAACCGTTGGCAGGACCGAAAGCAGCTTCAGCCTGTTCATGCGCGCAACCAGACAAATATCCAGCAAGCCATCGTCCAGGACAGCGCCGGGCGCGATCCTGATCCCCTTGCCATAGCGGTGCGCGTTGCCGGCAGCGACGAACAGGGCCGAACGCCGGACATCAAAGTTGTCTCCGGCAACGTGGAAGCCCGCCGGCTTGAAGCAGGCTGCGGATTGCAAAGCAGCCAGCAAATATCCGGCGGAACCGCGCAGCCAGACAGGCATGCGATTGGCCCGGGCGTTGGCGTCAGAATCCATTCCGGCCCCGGCGATGCAACAGAACAGCGTGTTTGTTCCATCCTTGTGGATGACTCCGACGTCAATTTCGCGGACGTTGCTACCAGTCGCGCAAAACTGTTGCCATGCCTGGAGCGCTGTCTTCTCATTGAAAATTCCCAGGGCTTTGGCAAAATCATTGCCGCTGCCTTTGGGGACAATCAGCGCTGGGATCTTGTGTTCATAAATCTGCGGAAGGTAGTGATGGACTGTGCCGTCACCACCGAAGACGAGGGCGGCGTCACTGCGCTCAAAGTCGTCCAGATTCTCCCGGATTGTGATGGTGGAGGTGACGCTTCGAAAACGTTCGACTGCCTGCGGCGAAACCTCAGGGTGAAGCAGGCCTGCGACGTTCATAGAAAGTCGTCATTTCTTACTTCTTGAAGGAAGTGCTTAAGCACTGCGAACCATGGAATGCAGCCGCCCCCGGCTGCGCTGAGGCTTTCGGGACGCAGGCGAGGGCGCCTGCGCTCCACACTAAACGAACTTGATGCGCTTGATCCTCTTACCAACTCTGAGAACCAATTCTTGCGAATCGAGGATGACCATGTGCGCCTCAAAGGCTTTATCGTTGATTCTAACTGCTCCTTCCTTCCGCTTTCGCTGCGCCTCAGTTGTTGATGCTGCCAAGCCAGCTTGCACAACAAGTTTGTCGACACGGATTACAGGACGAAGTCCGACACCTTGAATCTCCTCGCTTGCCTTGACGCTGTCAATTTGTACCGTTTGTGTTTCCACATCCTCCGGCACCTCATCTCTCTGAAACTGTTTGCTCCAATTTTCTTCCGCCGCCGTGGCTGCCTCGGAAGAATGAAAATCCTGCACAATCCTTCGCGCCAGGGCTTTCTTCAACGCCATTGGGTGCTGCTTACCAGTGGCCGCGTCTTTCTTCATTTGCTCGATTTCAGTGCCGCTCACGTCCGTGAGCACTTCGTAGTAGCGCCACATCAGCTCATCAGAGATAGACATGACTTTGCCGTAAATCTCCTGTGGCGGCTCGGTGATGCCGATGTAATTTCCGTAGGACTTTGACATCTTCTGCACGCCGTCCGTGCCTTCGATAAGCGGCGTGGTCAGGACAATCTGCGGAAGCTGGCCATAGTCTTTTTGCAGGACGCGGCCCATGAGTAAGTTGAATTTCTGGTCGGTGCCGCCCAGTTCCACGTCGGCTTCCAACGCCACGGAGTCATAACCTTGGCAGACGGGATACAGCAATTCGTGCATAGCGATGGGCTTTTCTTCCTGAAAGCGTTTGTGGAAGTCTTCGCGCTCCAGCATCTGGGAGACGGTGAACTTCGCCACCAGGCGAATGAAATCTTCAATCGTTAATTTCGAAAACCAGCGTGAATTGAACTCAACCAGCGTCTTCTGCGGGTCCAGGATCTTGAATACCTGGGCCTTATACGTCTCCGCGTTCCGGTCAATCTCTTCGCGCGTCAGCGGAGGACGCGTGACCTGGCGTCCAGTAGGGTCGCCGATCATTCCGGTAAAGTCGCCAATCAGGAAAATCACGGTATGACCCATATCCTGAAAGTGCTTAAGTTTGCGGATCAGGACCGTGTGGCCCAGATGCAAATCGGGCGCTGTGGGGTCGAACCCGGCTTTCACTCGCAGCGGTTTGCCGGTTTTATACGATTTTTCCAGACGCTGGCGCAGGTCGGATTCGCGGATGATCTCCGCCGCACCCTTCTTGATATACGCCAGTTGTTCATCAACGGGAGGAAAGTTTGGCATTGGAGTTAATTATAGAGAATGCACCGAAAAACCATACCGCTGATTACGCGGATGACCCTGATCTGCAAAAGACCAGATGGGAAAGGGCCGGGCCTACCTTCCAGTTGACCCGAAGCCTCCCGCTTTGCGGCTGGAATCGGTGAGATCGTCAACTACCTGGACTTCCGTGGTTAGAACGGGATAGGGAATCAGGTTGGCGATCTTGTCACCAGCGCGGATTTCAGCGGGAGCATCTCCTAGGTTCTCGATAAGCACGCGGATCTCGCCGCGGTATCCTGCGTCAATCACGCCGCCGGTGACTGCGAGGCGTCGCGCGGCCATGGACGACTTGTCGCGCAGCAGCGCGCCCATCTTTTCTCCGGTCCGGGAGGTACACTCAACCGCAATGCCTGTCGGGACAATCGCGTGGCCGCGTGAGGGAATCGTCAGCGTCTCCGAGGCAAAAACGTCATAGCCCAGATCTTCTCCGGGATGCGCAACGGCAGGCGCCGTGGCGGCTAGCGAAAGCAGTTTTACCCTCAGCATCTATTTCCTGCGGACGACCTTTCTGTTCTGAATTTCGACCTCTCCGGAAAGCACGAGCCGAATCGCCTCGGTATAGGCAATGTGTTCCTGCTCTAAAATACGCGCAGCCAGTGAGTGCCCATCGTCGGTATCGAAAACCGGGACTGTCTTCTGCAAAATGATTGGCCCATGGTCCAGGTGCTCGTCGACAAAATGCACCGTGCACCCGGAAACTTTCACGCCGTACTCCAGCGCCTGCTTCTGCGCGTCGAGCCCGGCGAACGCCGGCAGCAGCGAAGGGTGGATATTCAAAATGCGGTGCGGGAACGCCCGCACAAACTGCGGCGATAGCAGCCGCATGTAGCCGGCCAGACAAACCAGATCAACCTGGGCCTGTTGCAGCGCCGCTACAACCTCGGCATCGTGCTCTTCGCGGCTGCGGCCTTTTGAGGGAATCAGCCGCGCTTTCAACCCGCGACGTTTTGCCGATTCCAGCCCGGCGGCGCCAGCCCGATTGGAAATCACCATGGCAATCTCGGCCGGCAGGCGCTTCGCTGCAACGGAATCCGCAATGGCTTCAAAATTCGATCCCCGCCCGGAAAGCAGGATGCCGATTTTTTTGAGAGGGCCCATGCGTTACGCGTAGGCGACCTGGCGGTCGCCCTTGACCACCCGTCCGATGAGATAGGCTTTCTCGCCTGTCCGTTCGATGAGACCTTGCACGCGCTTGAATTTGTCTGCCGGCACAACCAGGACCATGCCAATCCCCATGTTGAACGTGCGCATCATGTCGTCCTGGGGCACGTTGCCGATGTTCTGAAGGTGATGGAACACGGGCAGCACCGGCCAGGAACCCATCTTGACGACCGCCCCGGAGCCTTTGGGAAGAACTCGCGGAAGGTTGTCCGTAATGCCGCCCCCGGTGATGTGGGCCATGGCGTGGACCAGTCCAGCGTCAATCAGTTTGCGCAGCACCGGCCAGTAGCTCTTGTGGCTGCGCAGCAGTTCGTTACCGGCCTGGCTCTTGATTTCGTGCACGTACGTGTCGGGTTTGTATTTCGCAACCTCAAAAAAGAGCTTGCGCGCGAGTGAATATCCATTCGTGTGGAGCCCGTTGGAGGGAATCCCAATGAGCACGTCGCCCTCTTTCACTTCCTGGCCCGTGATGATTTTGCTTTTTTCAACGATACCCACGATGAAGCCGGCGAGGTCGTATTCGCCCGCGGGATAAAAACCAGGCATCTCGGCCGTTTCGCCGCCGATGAGCGCACAACCATTGTGGCGGCATGCGTCCGCGATTCCTTCAACGACCTTTGCAGCGATGTCGGGATCCAGCGTCCCTGTCGCGAGGTAGTCCATAAAAAACAGCGGGGTAGCGCCCTGGACGGCTATGTCATTTACGCAATGGTTGACCAGATCACCGCCCACGGTCTGGTGCTGGTCCATCATGAAGGCGACCTTGAGTTTGGTGCCGACTCCATCCACGCTTGAGACCAGCACCGGCTCGCGAAACTTCTTCCTGTCAATCGCAAACATGCCTCCGAAGCCGCCGATCTCGCTGACCACGCCGGGAGTAAACGTCCGGTGCGCCAGGTACTTGATGCGCTGTTTGGCGCGATCGGCGCGGTCAATGTCAACTCCGCTATCGGCGTATGTGATGGGCTTCTTCAAAGTTGGGGTCCGTCGCGCGCGTTGGATGCGTGGAGAAAAATTATTGTAGCACCGCTTTAGCGCATACTCGTTCGTCGTTTACGCGACCGAACATCCTCACGATCAAGAAACGACATAGAAGGATCGGATGGTTTGTAGTGGACCAAAACGCGCGAGCCTCTAGGAAAGTACACAAACTGGCTTTCGCCACTCTCAACATGCGCGCCGGAATAGTACTCTCCATTTACGGTAAACGAATAATTAACCGTGGGAGTTACTCGCTGAGTGTGCCCAAAACCCTCAACCAGGACATGAGCGGATTCGACAGTTCCATCCATGACTGGCCATGCTTGTGCCAGCTTGGAGCGAACTCGGCGGACGAGCCAAATCAACAGCGCGATGAGCGCGCTGAGGAGAGGGAGCCAGAGATGTAAAAACGTTTCAAAGCTGGCATTTGCCGCAAGCCAAAGCATATTCGTACTTTCCTGGATTCGGGGTGTGGGCAATATATCATCCAACGGAAAGTGGACGGACTATAGGGTTCCCTCGCTTCGCTTCGGGACAGGCGAAGAACCAAGCTCTTTCCCCACCGAATCCAGCACACCGTTGATGAACTGGACTGATTCCGGCGAAGAAAATTTCCGCGCAATTTCCAGCGCTTCATTGATGATCACCGGCCGCGGCGTTTCATGGTGCCCCAGAAACTCGGCGACGCCAGTGCGCAGGACATTGCGGTCCACGGCGGCCATGCGTTCCATGCGCCAGTGCTGGGCATGTTTCTGGATCAGCTCGTCAATTTCCCGATGGCGACTGGTGGCTACCTCAAAGAGCTCGTTGGTAAAGTCGCGCGTCGCGTCGTCTACTTCGGCACGCTCCGCCCAGAAAGCCTTGCGGACGTGTTCCGGCATCTGCTTCCCCATGTCCCACTGGAAAAGCATCTGGAGACAAAGCTCGCGGGATTTGCGGCGGGTGCCCATAATTCAGATGTAGATGATAAGGTTAGCGCACTTTGCTCGGTGCCGGCGTCCGCGCGCGCGGCTTCTTGCTCTGCGTGAGGCGCTTCAGGCTGACCATCTCCACCGCGGACATGGCAGCCTCAAAACCTTTGTTGCCCGCTTTGAGACCGGCGCGATCCAGGGCCTGCTCCAGGTTTTCGCAGGTCAGTACGCCGTACGTGTGCGGCACGCCGGTTTCCTGCGCGGATTGGCCGATGCCCCGCGTGACTTCCGTGGCAATGTGCTCGTAATGCGTGGTGTCGCCGCGAATCAGGCAGCCCAGCGTAATGATGGCGTCATACGTGCCGGTTTCGGCAAGGGTACGCGCTTGCGAAGGAATCTCGAACGACCCCGGAACACGGACCACGGTGATGTCTTCTCCGCGGCAGCCGGAGCGGCGCAACGCATCCAGCGCGCCTTGCAGCAGCCGTTCGGTGATAAACGAATTCCAGCGGGCCACCACAATGGCCAAGCGCATTCCCGCGGCGTTCAAGCCGCCTTCGATCGCGTCTTTCTCCGGACGGTCCTTCTGCCAGAATGCCAGCCTCAAGTTCTTTACCGGCTCGATCACCAGAAGACGCGAGTTCCATCCGGTTGCCGCGACATCGGAAACGAACTTGATCCTTTGTTTCTTCAACAGATCGCGAATCGAATCCAGGTCGGTGACTTCCACCCAGAGATCGGCGGGAAGCGGTACTTTTCCTTCGATGATCTCAACTTTGCCCAGGGGAGCGTGAAACGGCAGGCCCTGGCCGCGACGTGTCTTCCAGTTCTTGCCACGCTCCAGCCCAAGGGAGTCGAGCAGCTCGGCGAGCGCCTTGAACTCTTTGGGGCCGCGAACCAGCCGGACCGTGGTGATGGCTTTGATCATTTGTTTTTTCTTGTCCCGAGCAAAGCGAGGGAACCCTGCCTGCTCGAGGAACCTTAAGTTTAGCAACTAATGGCGCGGTGAACCTGCCTCCGCGGCGGCGTGTTTCCGCAGCAGCCTCGCCCTTGTAGGGCTCCCTCGTTCCGCTCGGGATGTTTTCAAAACAAGGGCTTTGGATTATTCGGATCCGTGTAATCGTAAAACCCTTTGCCCGTCTTGCGTCCATACCACCCCGCCATCACCAGCCGCTTCAGCAGTGGAGGAGAAGCGAAACGGCGCTCCTTGAACTCGTCAAACATCACGTGCGTGATGTAGTACGTGGTGTCCAGGCCAACAAAATCCAGCAGCGTGAACGGGCCCATGGGATAGCCGCAGCCCAGCTTCATGGCGTTGTCAATGTCCGGAATGGAGCCCACGCCTTCTTCGTACGCTCGGATGGCGTCCAGCATATACGGCACCAGGAGCCGGTTCACGATGAAGCCCGTCTTGTCACTTGTGCGGACCGGGACCTTGCCCAGACTCTTGCCGAATTCATAGGCAGTCTCGAAAGCCTGGTTGCTGGTGCCGATCGTGCGCACGACTTCGACGAGCTGCATCAGCGGCACGGGGTTGAAGAAATGCAGTCCAACAAAACGATCGGGCCGCTTGGTGGCCGCAGCGACTTCCGTGATGGAGATGGAAGAAGTGTTGCTGGCGAAGATGGCGTCTTTTTTGACGATCATGTCCAGCGCGGAAAACGTTTTCTTCTTCTCTTCCACGTTTTCAATGATGGCTTCAATAATAATGTCGCAATCGGCCAGCGCGCGGCTGTCCGTCGCGCCCTTCAGCCGTCCGCGGACGGTTGCGACGGGGTCCTTGAGCTTGCCCTTCTCGGCAAATTTGGCGAGAGACTTCTCGATGCCCGCGAAACCTTTATCGAGGAACTTCTGTTCCTGTTCCAGTACGGTAACTTCATATCCCGCCGTCGCGCTGACTTGAGCGATGCCCGAGCCCATGAGCCCGCAACCGAGGACGCCAACTTTTTTGATAGTCATGCTTCTCCTATAAGCAGTCAGCAATCAGCATTCAGCATTTCAGCCCCTGACCATATCTCGCACCGAGTGCCGCCGATTTACCGCAAAGGTCGCGAAGGCCGCAAAGGATTCAGTCCAAATTCCCTGGCGTCCATCGCGTCCTTTGCGGTTAAGTGGTCTAAACGCTCGGGACTAGAGGAATGGTCAGGGGCTGAAAAGCTGAGTGCTGACTGCCATCGCAACACGCAAACTGTTGAGTTTAGCAGCGGGGGTTTGACGCGAGCAAATACGACGCCGGACGGCTACTCGCTCCAGTGGTGAGGTTTTGGTTCGAGCTTTGCTGGTTTCGCCGCCAAGAAAATTGTTCCCACCATCGCCACCGCCGACATCCCAGCGATCACGTGGGGCGCGGTGAATACGTGCGACAACGATCCTGCGATCAGGCTGCCGATAGGCGGCAAGCCCAGAAAGGCTGTCGAATAGATGCTCATCACCCGGCCGCGCATGTGGTCTTCCGCCATGTGCTGCAGCAGGGAATTGATGGTGGCGACCATCAGGATCATGAAATACCCGGCGGCCATCAGGAAGAATCCCGAGAGATAGAATGACCGGGAAAACGTGAACAAAATGATGGACGAGAAGAACCCTGTACCCGCCCAGACGACAAATGCCGTCCCGCGGCGGACCACGCCTATGTGGGCGATGGTGGCGGCGCCGAAGAACGCGCCTGCTCCGGAGCAGGCCATGAGCGCGCCGAAACCTGTTACCCCGATATGCAGGACTTCACGCGCGAAATACGGGACGAACGTCAGGTAGGGAACAGCCAGCAGGCTGCCAATTGCTACCAGCACAACCAGCGACGACATTTCCGCGTGGGAGAACACGTAGCGGAATCCGTCCTTGAGTTTGTCCCACAAGCCGCCTTCCGGTGTGTTTTCGCCGCGCACCGAGCGCATCCGCGTGAGAGCCACGATCACCGCCAGAAAACTCAGGCCGTTGAGGAAGAAGTTCCCAGCCGCGCCAAAAACGGCCATAGCCAGGCCGCCCAGCGTTGGCCCGACGACGCGGGACATGTTGAACTGCGCCGAATTCAACGCAATCGCGTTGGTGAGATCTTCACGCGGCACCAGCTCCGGCACCAAAGCCTGGTAGCTGGGCGTGTTGAACGACATGGCGATGCCGGTCAGCAGGGCCAGCAGCACGATTTCATATACCTTGATGGTATTCCGGTAGGCCAGCCACGCCATGATGAAAGCCGAAACCATCATGACCGATTGCGTGATGATGAGCATTTTGCGCCGGTTGACGTGGTCCGCGATCACACCGCCGATGAGCGCGAAAAGAAGAATAGGAATGGACGAAGCGAATCCCACGACGCCCAGCCAGAACGGAGAACCCGTAAGCTTGAGCACCACCCAGCCCTGGGCCACGTTCTGCATCCAGGTGCCGATATTGGAAAGGAAGTTCCCTCCCCAGAACAGGCGAAAATCGCGGTGACGCAGCGCGCGGGCAATGCGCGGCAGCTCGAAGGCAGCTTCCACTTCGGCGGCGCCGGCCGCGGGCGCCGCTACCACCGCTCCAGCATTCGGCAAGCCAGGGTCCTCTATCCCTGACGGCGCGGCGCCGGCGTCCATCTGCGGGTTGTCGCTCAAGGAAGGTCAGTCCGGTAGCGGATTCGAACAAATGCCACTTCTTAGTGTAAGCTTTTTGTTCCCCACCACGCAGCAGGAGAATCACTTGAGAGTCAGATATTGGACCGCAGCCGTTTCCACTCTGGTCTTGACCAGCCTGGCCCAGCAGAACGCAGATAGAGCCGCACCAGCGATTCAGCCCCGGCAGGTGTTTGGCTTCCGTGATTTCAGCCAGCAGCGCAAGTGGGACCAGAAGTTTATCGCCGTGCCGGATCCGGCGCGGGCGGAAGAGCACCTGCGCATTCTGACCGCGGCGCCGCATGTGGCCGGGTCACCAGAAGACAGGAAGACGGCCGACTACGTCGCTGGAGAGTTCAAAGAAGCCGGCTTGCAGACGGAAATTGTGGAATACAAAGTCTGGATGAATCGTCCGGCGGAAGTGAGCGTGACGGTGACCGCGCCGCCGAACGTCAAGATGCATGGGCCTTCCCGCGAGCACGTGTCCAGCGATCCCTACCAGGACGATCCGCGCATTCTTCCGGCCTTCAGCGGCTCTTCGCCTTCCGGCGACGTGGAGGCCGAAGTCATCTATGCCAACTACGGGCGTCCGGAAGACTTCAAGAAGCTCGAGGAGCTGAAGATTGACGTGCGCGGCAAACTGATCATCGTGCGCTATGGCAATAATTTTCGCGGCGTGAAGAGTTTTGTCGCGGAAGAACACGGCGCCGCCGGCGTGCTCATCTATTCCGACCCCTGGGACGACGGCTACTTCAAAGGCGACGCGTATCCAAAAGGGCCGTGGCGTCCGGAATTCGCGGTGCAGCGCGGCTCCATTCAATACATGTTCAAGTATCCGGGAGACCCGACGACGCCGGGAATCGCGTCCGTGCTGTCCTTGCCGGATTCGCAGCGCGTGCCGCCGGAGCAGGCCACCGACATGGCCAGGATTCCGACGACTCCGCTATCCTATGGCGACGCGGCGCCGATCCTGCAGAATCTTGGCGGTCCGGAAACACCGCGCGACTGGCAAGGCGCTCTGCCCTTCACGTATCACATGGGTCCGGGACCGGTGAAGGTGAAGCTGCACCTGAAGCAGAATTACCGGTACTGGCCAATCTGGAACGTGATTGGAAAAATTCCCGGGGCAAAGTATCCCGACGAGTGGGTGGTGCTGGGGAACCACCGCGATGCGTGGGTCTTCGGCGCGGTGGACCCGAACAGCGGCACAGCGGCCATGCTGGAAACAGTCCACGGACTCGGCGAACTGCTCAAGCAAGGCTGGCGGCCTGACAGGACGATCATCTTTGGCAGTTGGGACGCCGAAGAGGAAGGACTGATCGGCAGCACGGAATGGGGCGAGGAGCATGACAGCGAGCTCACCCGCAAGGCGGTGGCATACTTCAACGTAGATGTCGCGGTGACGGGCCCGAGTTTCAGCGCCCAGGCCGTGCCGAGCTTGAAGGGATTTGTCCGTGAAGTGACGCGGCACGTGCCCAGCCCCAAAGGCGGCACCGTGTATGACGTCTGGAAAGCGGACAAGGAAAAAGCCGACCAGAGGCCTGGCCCGGACTTTAACCCGAACCGCGGACCGAACGCCAAAGTCGAAAACGATGTTCCCGTCGGCGATCTGGGCAGCGGCTCCGACTACAGCGTCTTCATACAGCATTTGGGCGTACCGTCCGCCGACATGACTTCCAGCGGACCCTACGGCGTATATCACTCAGCGTTTGATAACTTTGCCTGGTTCAAGAAATTCGGCGATCCGACTTTTGTCTACGAGCAGCAGATGGCGCGCATCTTTGGCCTGGAAGCGCTGCACATGGCGTCCGCCGACGTCCTGCCCTACGACTACGGGCTCTATGGCAAAGAAATTGGTGCTTACATTGACAGTGCCAGGACCAGAGCGCAGCAGATGCTAGGCGGCAACGCGCCTGATTTCACCGTGGCATCACAGGCGGCCAGGCGTTTCTCGGACGCTGGTGCCAGAGTCCTCGCCATCCAGAAAAATCCACCGCAAGACGCAACAACGCTGAACCAAACGCTAATCGCCGCAGAACGCGCCTTGCTGACGGAACAAGGCCTGCCCAACCGGCCGTGGTTCCGCCATTCGATCTACGCACCGGGCCAGTACACCGGCTATGCTGCCGTGGTCATTCCCGGAGTGAATGAGGCGATTGACGCCAAAGACGCTCCACTCGCCGCGCAAGAACTGCAAATCCTGACCGCCGCGCTGAATCGGGCCGCGGGAGTCCTGGAAGCGTACAAGTAACGTTCAGAAAATCCAGACAGATCTGCGGCCCATAATTACTGCCCAATACGCTATCCGAAAAAGCCTTGTCCTGTGGATTGTTAAATAGAAGGCGCATTTTCCGCCGCGCCCCTCCTCTTCCATTCCGATCCAGGAATAAAACCGGAAACAATCAGTTATCAACTATGACGCGCGTCGAGTAAGTCAATTTAGGAGATTTGAAAAACATGAAAAACATGAAAAAGACAATCTTGACCGCGACTGCGTTCGTGTGTCTGGCAACTACCCTGGCGTTCGCCGGCACACAGAGCAACTCCAAAACACCGTCCGGCGAAACCAACGACAGCAAGTCATTAACCGCCCAGGCTGATACCCAGAACGCCGACAAGCAGAACGTCCCGGGCAATGCTGGCAGGAAAGACAAGAAGAAGAACAATCGGACGCCGAAGACTGCTCGGCCAGCGCCGACCAAAGAAGAACAAGAGTTCGACAAGATGCTGCTCGGCATCTATGGCTGAAGTAGACGCCTCGCTGGATCCCGGACAACGGTGACGTTCGGGATCCTCGGCAGCCGGCTGTTCACGAGCTACTTGCTTACGCTGAGCTTCTCAATTAACTCCGAATAGTCCTTCTTCTCGATCCCGTAGACCTGCTTGTTGAACTCATCCACTTTTTGCGAATAATTCATCGAGCAGAACTTCGGTCCACACATGGAGCAGAACTTGGCGTCTTTGTAGTAATCATCCGCCAGCGTCTCATCGTGCATGGACCGAGCCGTTTCCGGATCCAGTGAAAGCTCAAACTGTTTTTCCCAGTCGAAGGTGTAGCGGGCATAGCTGAGGGCGTCGTCACGGTCGCGCGCTCCGGGGCGATGGCGGGCGATGTCGGCGGCGTGAGCGGCTATCTTGTACGCAATGATTCCGTCTTTCACGTCTTTTTCGTTCGGCAAGCCAAGGTGCTCTTTGGGTGTGACGTAGCAGAGCATGGCCGCTCCATGCCAGCCGATCATGGCGGCGCCAATGGCGGAAGTAATGTGGTCATAGCCCGGCGCGATGTCGGTAACCAGCGGCCCCAGCGTATAAAACGGCGCGGCGTGGCACCATTCCACTTCTTTGTCCACCTGCTCCTTAATCTTGTCGAGCGGAACATGGCCCGGGCCTTCAATCATCACCTGGACATCGTGCTCCCAGGCCTTCTTCGTCAGTTCTCCCAAAGTCCGCAACTCGGCGAACTGCGCTTCGTCGCTGGCGTCCGCCACGCAGCCGGGACGTAGGCCATCGCCCAGCGAGTACGACACGTCGTATTTCTTCATGATCCTGGTGAAGTCGTCAAAACGTTCGTAGAGAAAGTTCTGTTTGTGGTGATGGGCCATCCACTGCGCCAGAATCGCGCCACCACGGCTGACGATCCCAGTGATGCGTTTTGATATCAAAGGAAGGTACTGAACCAGGACCCCGGCATGGATCGTCATATAATCCACGCCCTGCTGGGCCTGCTCCTCTACGACCTCAAGCATCAGATCGGCGCTGAGGTCTTCAATCCGCTTTACCCGGGAAACAGCTTCGTAGATTGGTACGGTACCTATCGGGACTGGAGAATGCCGCAGAATGGATTCGCGAATCTCGCGGATGCCGCCACCCGTGGAAAGGTCCATGACGGTATCGGCGCCGAAGTGGACGGCGGTGTGCAGCTTGCGCAGTTCTTCGTCCACGTCGGAGGTGATCGCGGAATTGCCGATGTTGGCGTTGATCTTGCACAGAGAAGCCACGCCGATGGCCATCGGCTCCAGTTCAGGATGATTGATGTTCGCCGGGATAATCATTCGTCCCGCGGCCACTTCGTCGCGTACGAGTTGAGGCGCAAGTTTTTCGCGGTCCGCAACGTACGCCATCTCTTCGGTGACCAGGCCCTTGCGGGCGTAGTGCATCTGGGAAAAGTTGTTATCGCCGGTTTTTGCTGCTTCCTCGCGACGCCGCGTTACCCATTCTTCGCGAAGTTTAGGCAGGCCTTGAGACGGCTCATTACCGTTGTTTGCGCTCATATTCACCGCCTTGATCCTAAGCTTTTCATTATACCTGCCAGTCGCGAAACGCTCTTGACCGGCCATTGCCCGCGGGACTAACCTTTATCGTGTTATGGCGCAGTCGAATAACAAATTCGTCAAGTTTGGCCTGGCGACCGCCGTGGTCGTGGTTGCGTTGGTTTATCTCGCGTGGACCGGCGTTCAGGAGAGTAAGAGCTACTACATGACCATCAAGGAACTTCGCGCTGACAACACTGTTTACTCGAAGCATCTGCGCGTTGGCGGAAATGTGGTCCCTGGCTCGATTCATTCCTCGGGCCCTAATGCGGATTTTGTTATCGTTGAAGTTGATCCCAAGACCAACGAGCGACAGGAGCTGCGGGTGAGTTATCGCGGCAAAGAGCCCCCACCCGATACTTTCAAAGACAACGCGCAAGCCCTGGTGCTGGGCGAATTCGGCAATGACGGCGTTTTCCACGCGCATGAAATCCAGGCAAAGTGTGCTTCCAAATACGCACCGCAACAACCCGGTGCCGCCGCGCCCGCCGACACTAAAATGAACTGAGGTTCCGCCGCTGAACACACAGCTCGCGCCGCCCGTTCAAGTTGAAAACGTTTCCAAGATATATGGCCGCATCGCCGCGGTACGCGAAGTCTCATTCACGCTGGAGCCGGCGCGTTTCTATGTGCTTCGCGGAGAAAACGGCGCCGGCAAATCAACATTGTTGCGGATGATCGCCGGCCTGAGCGAGCCTAGCAGCGGCAGCATCCTGCTCTTCGGTCGTAAAACTAGAGACGCTCGTGCCAGCATCGGCTACATGGCCCACGCGCCTCTGCTCTATGACGAACTTTCCGGCATGGAGAACCTGCGATTTTTTGCCCGGCTTTACGGCATCAACTCAGACACGCCTTTGCAGGACGCCATGCGTAACGTCGGTCTGGATCCCGGGCTTGCGCGTCGCGTAGGCCAGTACTCGCAGGGGATGCGCCAGCGGCTCTCTCTGGCGCGCGCCATCTTTCATTCTCCGAAACTGCTGCTTCTGGATGAACCGTTCTCCAATGTCGATCCTGATTCCGCATCGCAGATTGCAACTCTTCTTGTACAAAGGCGGTCCGCCGACAACACCATCCTGTTGGTCACGCATCAACTGGGCCTGCTTTCGGAAATGGCTGACGAGTTTCTCGTCCTCTCCGCCGGAGAGCTCTCGGCCCGCACCCCGGCGCGGCAGGCCAGCGCATGAAGACCTCTTTGCTGCAGCTGATCGCGGCCAATCTCGCCAAGGACCTGCGGCTGGAATGGCGGTCGCGCGATGTGTTCAACTCCATGCTTTTTTTTGCGCTCCTGGTGGTGGTGATCTTCAGCTTCGCATTTGAGCCCACGGCCGAAGAATCGCGACGTCTCGCCGGAGGGTTGTTCTGGGTGGCATTTCTGTTTTCCACCATCGTGGCGTTGAACCAGTCATGGGCGCGCGAACTTCGCAACGGCGTGCTTGACGCCTACCGTGTCTCCCCTTCCGCGGCAGAGGGCCTGCTGCTGGGCAAGGTCCTGAGCAATTTCATTTTTGTGGCGTTGCTGGAATGCCTGATGGTTCCGCTCTTTGTCTTGTTCTACAATTTGACCGCGGCGGGTCCGCTGTGGCAGCTTGCGGTGATACTGTTTCTGGGGACCTGGGCGCTGGTGGTAAATGGGACGTTTTTCGCCGCACTGTCCATCCGCACGCGCAACCGCGAGCTGATGTTGCCTCTGCTGCTGTTGCCCGTGTCCATACCGGCGGTCACCAGCATGGTGAGCGCCACAACAGCAGTGTTGACCGGAGAGAGTTCGCCGGCAACACACATTAAACTTCTGGTCGCGTATTGTGTGGTATTCACCGCGGCCGGCTTTGCAATGTTTGACATGGTGTTGAACGCGGAATGAAATCCAAACTATATCCCTTTCTCGTCGTCGTGGCCCTGGTCCTGCTCTGCTACGGGACCTACCTGGGCATGGGCCAAGGCCCTGCACAGGCCACTGATTCGCTGACCAGAATCGCCGCCAGCCCGCAGCAGGTAGTGCTGGAACTTGAATCGTCGGCTATCTTCAAGGTCGGCGACACGGCCATCATTGACAGCGCTGAGTCCGGTCTTCGCGAAAAAGAAAAAGTCGTGGCCATACCGGACGCAAGGCACATCACCGTCGCCAAACTCGACTTCGCGCACGGCGCCCTGGACGCCTACCCTGTCGTGGACCGGATGCCGTTCTCGCAGCAACTGAAATCACCCGCGCCCACGGAAGCCTCCATGGGCAACGCCCAGCGTATCTTCTACTATCACGTTCCCGCGGCCACTTGTGCGTACACGCTTTTTTTCGTCAACTTTGTGGCGTCTATCGTCTTTCTATGGAAACGCAGTCCCGTCGCCGATTTGTGGGCGGTGGCAGCCGCCGAGGTTGGATTGGTTTTTGCGACCGTCGTCCTGGTCACCGGCCCCATTTGGGGAAGAATCGCATGGAACACATGGTGGTCCTGGGAGCCCCGGCTGACTACCTTCCTGATACTCTGGCTCCTCTATGTAAGCTATCTCGTGGTGCGCCGTTCCGCCGAGGGGACTTCGGGAGGAGTTATCTCCGCGGCCGTGGCCATCATGGCATTTCTGGATGTCCCGTTCAGCTACATAGCAAACCGCTTCCGTGGCCACCATCCTCCACCTATTACGCTGGAAGATCCCGGCATGAAGTTTGCGCTACTGGTTAATATGCTGGCATTTCTTTTCTTCGCTGGTTTAATTATCTGGCTGCGCGGCGACCTGGAAAAACTGGCACGCAACATCAACACCACTCACATCCAGAAAGCAGCAAGGCGAACCACGGCCTGCATAATCCTGCCCGCCGCCTTTTTGTTCCAGGAGCGCCAGAATCTTGACCCAACAAAATTCATGCTGGCCGGCTACATCTCTGCCTGGGTCATCTACCTCGCGTATCTGGTGTTTCTGATGTCCAAGCTGTCTAAGCTGAAGAAGGAAGCGGCTGAGCTGGGGATGTAGACCGCGAAAACCCAGCGCCGCGCGGCCGTCGCTCCTTGCCTGCTCCGCTGAAGTATTTCTTCCGTGCTTACACTTTTCGTGCGCATTTCTCGCTAAAGGAAGCAGGGGGAACCATGCCTCGCCTGCCTGCCACACGTCCCCAAACAGAAGATGGGCGAACCAGGAGGCGAGGTATTCCCTGGTATCGTGTTGACGCGACTGCCCTGGCTTTACACGGCGGACGGCTTGCTTCTCCTGTGGTCGTGGCCGACAATCATGCGGAGAAAAAGGAGCGGACCATGCGCTCGAGGGAAATGAGCAAGTTAATGCGCGCGGCAGGAAGCATGCTGCTGTTTGCCGCTACGTCTCTTAGCGCGGGCCAATCTCCGCGGGCGTCCGGAACAACGTCTGGAACATGGTCGGAGCGGGGCCCCGAGCTGGGTGGCCGCTTGTCGGCGATCGTCGCAAGTCATTCGGACCCGAATCTCCTGCTCACGGCAAGTCCGGGCGGAGGAGTATGGCGCAGCACCGATGGCGGAAAGACCTGGAGGTTTCCCGCAAACGTGGGGCTAGCGGATTTCAGCGTTACTCATCTGGAATGGGACCTTACCGATAGCCGGAAACTTTTTGCGCTGACCTGGAATGGACTCTATGCGAGCACCAACAACGCGGACGCCTGGACTGAGCTGATCAACCCGGGTGGCGACGCGGCGCCGTTGCGCCAGGGAGAAATCGTGTCGGTCCCCGATCCCGAACCGTTCGTGCAGATGGCGTTCTCGGAAAGGGAACGTGTGGTCGTCGCCGCCGTTCCTTGCAGCGGAATCTACTACTCCTTCGATGGCACACACTTCACCCAGCACTGGCCGTTCCCCCGGGAAGCGAAAAACCCTGACAACTGCATCGGAGCCATTGCGGCGGACCCCGTCTCCCATACGGTCTATATCGCCAGCAGCGTGCGCAGCGGTCTTGCGCACCTGTTCCGGAGTAGTTGCGGAAGCGCAGCCTGGGCGCCGGGGAAGCCATGTCTAACCTGGGTCCCGGCAAATACTGGCATGCCGCCCAACTCGGTGGTCTCGGCGATGACCTGGGTCGGCGACAGACGCGGCGCAAAGCCTGGGCCAGGGGCGCTGGTTGCCCTGGTGGTCTCCAACGGCGCCAATGGAACCATTTACGTGAGCCGAAACGGAACTTCATGGAACCCGGCCCCAGCCATTTCCGGTCCCACCTGGACTCCGCGGGGGTTGGTGTCTCCAGGCACCGGACAAGACCTTTTTCAGGCCAATGTCATTCCCCTGTACAGCGGAAACCTGGGTGCTACGTGGACGGCCCTCGAGATCAAGCAGCAGCATCCGGACACGCGAGATTTCTACGCCGACGCCAAGGCGGGGAAAGTCTGGCTGGTCAATGACGGATCGAGTTCCGGGGCATACGCCAATGTCGTCCGCTGGGACTGGAAACCGGGTTCCCCGCCCATCGCCGGAACAGGAGTGGACCTGGGCTTCAAGGGCCTGAAGGTCTGGCAGGTCTATTTTGCCGGAGTGGCCCGCACGTCGAACGCGGCCATACCGGTACGCGTCTTTCTGGGAAGCCAGGACAATGGTTCTGTGTGTTCCGATTCCCTCGGCGCGAGCGGCTGGAAGACCAACGGTGCACCGCCCGGCGGCGGCTCGGGCGACCAGTTTGCCTACCAGGCCGCACCTTCCAACCCCAATCGCGCTTATGCCTGGAGCGGAACCGAGGAAGGCTTTGCCCGGACCAATAATGCCGGCAGTGCCACTTCCTGCGATGCGGTCGCCTGGACTTTTGTAAAACCTGCCAAGACCGGGGGTGCGATGAGCCCGCCTTACTTCTGGACGCATCATTCCCTCGCCGTCCACCCCGCCAATCCCGAAGCGCTTTATCTTGCGATGAACTTTGCCGTGGGTGTTATTACGAATGCCGGATCGGCCACTCCTAATCTCGTCTCCCATCCCCTCCCAAACCGCGCCGAGCCAAGCGCCGTCTATGTGGACGCGAAGGGGGCCATCTATGCGGGAACGCAAGCTTCCGGCGCGTTTTTCTCCAAAGACAACGGCAATACGTGGGTCCCCTGGGCCCTCAATGCAAACCCGCCGTTCCTGATCACGGCGATCGTCAGTTCCGGCGGAAATTTGCCAACGTTCTGGATTGCCTCCACCAGCGGTCTCTATCGAAAATCACCTGGCGCGGCAGAGTGGACCATGGCAACGCAGAAGCCTGGCTATACCGTCAGCGACGTAAAAGTGGATCTGGCGTGCCCCACCCGGGTCTACGCCGCGTTTGGATATGCGGCAATTTGGGGACAGCACCGCGGGGGCGTCGTTTTTTCCACCGATAATGGCGACACTTGGACTTCCATCACTTCCGGGTATCCCATTCACAACGTCCCCATTACCGATCTGGAGATCGATCCCTCCCAGAGCGGACGATTGCTCGTTGCAACTTTTGGCCGCGGGTTCTGGGTGTACGACTGGGGTTCGAGTCTTCCCGCTTGCAAGCGCTAGTCTGGGCGCGGGACGTGGGCGCGGAACGAATGACAGGAGAAAAAAGTCCGGCCACTCGCCCTCGTTATTTCGCTACCGCCTCGTATCGTGGGAACTTCCCGGTATCCGGGCCACCGGGCAGTTCTACCTGGGCCAGAAACGGACCGGAGCCGAAGTCA